>JAANMX010003038.1_pt1 | contig 15396 bp, 9 predicted proteins | sample 7279681 | NCBI WGS metagenome assembly JAANMX01 (sample SAMN14094542, study PRJNA606508) | bioreactor metagenome | isolation source: A lab-scale SPAN reactor treating ammonium-rich wastewater day 351 | place: Ireland: Galway | collected 2018-01-01
GTTGATAAATAAGCGTCATTTATGCGTAAATATAGCGCTTATTTAGTGCATGAACAAGTTTCTTAAATTTCCGCTTATGACAACAATCGCGTCGCCCGGGCGATATGTACGCTGATACAAGCTAAGCGTGCCAATCCGCTTGAGCAACAGTCTGATTTACGATGGTGCTGGATGTCCGGGACAGATCACACTGGTGACCAGAATCAATACACTCTTTTGATATAATTCGATCACATAATTGGCATAGGGGTAGCAGTGCAAGTCTCAGCAAGAAATATCATATCAATGGTCAGGCCAGACTTGTTCAGCACAAGGTAGCACTGCGATATTCACGATGAGCATGCGAGCCAATCAGGCTTTATCAAACCCACCCGAGCACCTTCCCGGTACAACTCCTGCATTGATCGAAATACTTCAGCAACGCGGGCTCATCACAGACGAGGGAATCGAACGCGTACAGGCGGCAGCACTGGCACATGGCATTGCGTTTTCTACTGCAGCGACGCGACTGGGTGTCGTATCCGAACGCGATATGGCGCAGACCTTTGCAGGGATACTCGGTGTCGCTGTATTGACCCGTGCCGAGTATCCGCAACCTCCCCATATTCCGAATGATCTCAATCTGGCTTTCTTGCGAAAACACCGGGTATGTCCGGTTATGGTATCCGAGACGTATGTCAGGCTGGCCATGGCTAATCCGCAGGATAACGTAGCGATTGCGGGTATACGCTTTGCCCTGGGCAAGGATGTGGAACCGGTTGCTGCGTTGGAGTCGGATATCGACGAGTATCTCCAGGCAGGAATAGCTGATATTTCTGCAGGTACCGACAACGTTACGCCGGGCGCTTCCAGTACCGGGGATGATATCGACAAGCTTTCGGATCATGACTCGGAGGCGCCAGCTATACGTATGGCGCATTAGCTATTCACCCAGGCCATGGATGCCGGTGCATCGGATGTTCACCTCGAACCGATGACTGATTCGCTGGTCGTGCGATACCGGATCGATGGTGTTCTGCAGGAAGTCGATGTGCTGTCGAACCGCTGGTCGCGATCAGTGGTCTCGAGACTGAAACTCATGGCGCGGCTCGACATTGCAGAAAGACGTTTGCCACAGGATGGACGTATCCGCTTTACGACGCGAGGAGTCAGTCTTGATTTACGTGTTGCCACCTTTCCGACACTCCATGGCGAATCCATGGTATTGCGCCTGCTCGGGCAGCATTCGGTGTCGCCTGAACTGGAGAGCCTGGGCCTCGATCCGTCTGGCCTGCAGGCACTGCGCGCAGCCCTCGATCGTCCTCACGGTATCGTCCTGATCACCGGTCCGACAGGTAGTGGCAAAACGACAACTCTTTATGCCGCCTTGAACGCGATCCGGAGTCCGGAACGAAAGATCGTGACGGTTGAGGATCCGGTTGAATACACGCTTCCCGGGGTATCTCAGTTGCAGGTCAAACCGGAGATCGGGTTGACATACGGGGCCGCCCTGCGATCGGTACTCCGCAACGATCCGGATGTGATCATGATCGGCGAAATTCGCGATCAGGAGACCGCGGATATTGCCATCCGTTCGGCTCTGACGGGGCATCTGGTACTCGCCACCTTACACACCAATACGGCAGCCGGGGCCATAACTCGATTGCTCGATCTCGGGGTCGAGGATTATCTTTTGGCGTCGACACTGGTTTTTGCAGGTGCACAACGGCTGGTTCGCCGGATTTGTCCAGAATGTTGCACGACACGCGAACCGACAGGGGATGAACGTCATGCATTGGTATCGGTGTCTGGTCATAAGGCTGAGACATGTCAGTTACCCGTGGCTATGGGGTGCCCAGCGTGCCGCGGACGCGGGTATACAGGCAGATTACCGATCTTTGAAGCTCTTCCAATCGGCCTAGAGGAGCAGGCAGCAATCCGGCAACCACACGCAGAGGAGGTACTGCTGGGGATCACCAGGCGAAAGAACACGCCGACCTTATGGTCTCATGGCCTGGATAGGGTAATACAAGGGGAAACGACACTGGAGGAAGTGTTGAGTGTCGTCGAAGAGGTCGGACAGTGACACGATTCACGGTGAGGGCCATTACGCCGGAAGGGGGTTCCCGTATTTTTACCCGGGAAGCAGATGACGAACGCCAACTTACTGTTCAATTGATTGGTGAAAATCTGACGCCGATTCGGATCATTGAGCAGGATGGCAGCTTGAATGATCTGCTGAGCCGGCCCGTGACTTTGAACCGACGGATACCTATACGTGATGTGGCGCTCTTTTGTGAGCAGATCGGCACGATGGTGGGGTCGGGCCTCAATATCGAGCAAGCGTTGCAAGTCGTTTCGCGGCAAAAAGGAAACCGACCCTCTGCCAAGATGGCTCGACACTTGTTACCACGCATTCAGGCAGGTGGCCCGCTCTCAGATGCCCTGGATATCGAGGCGGGCATGCCCCGGTATCTGCCATCGATGATCAGAGCTGCGGAAAGTGGTGGCAGACTGGCCGAAGGTTTGGAAACAGCAGGACGTTACTTGCAGTGGCAAGCCAGCACCCGGGCTGAGATTGCAAATGCGCTGACCTATCCGGTAATCGTACTGGTTACCGTGATGATTGCGCTTTTGATCGTACTTACCGTGGTGATCCCGGGTTTTGAGCCGATTTTTGCGGGCGAGGAGCACCGTTTGCCGGGGATGACTCGTTTTGTGCTGTGGCTTTCGGATCTCGCAGTAAATCATGCAATCACATCTTTGCTCTGGATGGGTGCAATTCTGGCGATCGGGTTCTTGCTGTATCGCAGATCGGTACGCTTTGGGGATTGGGTCGCTGCTTCGATTATGCGGCTTCCACCTGTCCGGATCATTGACCAGTTGAACGTCTCTCGCGTACTCAACGTGCTTGGGATGCTTTTCCAAAGTGGTGTGGAAGCTTCGGAGGCTGTGCTGCTGGCCGCCCAGGCTGCGGGTTCAAGGCGTCTTCGTGTTGCACTGGAAGGGGCGTCACGAAAACTGCGCGAAGGCGGTACGATCGGTACGACGCTTGGGGCTATCTACGTTATCCCGGATGAAACATGTGCGCTGATAGAAGTAGGAGAGCACACCGGGGAGCTCGGAAAGACAACCTTACGCGCGGCTCAGCTTCTCGAGCGAGATACATCCGAGCAGCTCGAACGAATGCTTGCTCTCGTCAACCCGTTAGCGATTGCATTTCTCGGTATCGTCGTTGGCCTTGTCGTGGGTGGCGTCATGCTCGGAATACTCAGTATCAACCAACTTGCATTGAGATCATAATGAAATATTTCTATTGTTCTGTTCAATTAAATCCAAGGGTGAATCAGGGTTTCACATTGCTTGAACTTCTGGTTGTGCTTGTCATCATGGGGTTGTTGACGGCCGTAGTCACGCCCCAGGTCATGAATATGTTTTCCGGCGCGAAATCCGATACGGCTGCTCTTCAGGTGGAAACCATCACGACTGCACTCAACTACTACCGGATCGATACCGGAAGCTATCCGGACATGGAGCACGGGCTCCGGGCGCTGTGGGAGGCTCCACCGGGAGTAAACAGATGGCGTGGCCCTTATGTGCGAAAGCAACAGCATTTGGTTGATCCATGGGGACGTTCGTACCGATATCGGTTACCCGGTAAACATGGACCTGTAGATGTTTTTTCGCTGGGCGCGGATGATAAGGAAGGGGGCAGTGGCGAGGATACCGATATCGGCAATTGGGATAAACAGTGAGCGCGGTGTAACACTGCTCGAACTTCTGGTGGTAATCGTGTTGCTTGGGTTGCTTTCTCTCATCGGCGCTCAAGCCTTACCCGGGGATGATCGACATTTGCAGACTGTATCGGAGCGTATCGAGCACCGTTTGAGAAAGGCGCGGCTGAGTGCGATGCGAAGCGGTACTGCTGTATTTATTCCATGTGAATCCTTGGCAGCTCCCTCCGACAGAACGACACCTGTTACCTCAAGCCGAAGTACTGATTGGATGGTAACTTGTTCGGGAGAAGTCGGACGTACAGAGGGTATCACTTTCTTTACCGACGGATCATCCAGCGGGGGAATAATTGAGCTTGTATCTGGAGTGGCACGCATACGAATTCATATTGATACGTTGACCGGGACTTCGAGGCTCGAGTAGCTGTATGGCGGTACAACGTGGTTTCAGTCTGCTCGAGACCCTGATAACGCTCGCTGTGGCGGCATTGTTCTTTGGTGTGCTATTACCTTCGATCGTGACGAATCTCGATCGAATCAAGGCAGATACCTTACGTGCAGAAGCACTACTGGTTGCACAGAATCAGATGGAGGCACACGCTGTCATCGCCACGGAAATGGAGGGCCATTTCGAAGGACAGGATGGACCCTTCTCGTGGATGGCAACTATCGAGCAATCAGAAAAGAAAGATCGCTCTGCCGGCACGGCAGGGCCATTTTCACTTCGCCGTGTACATGTCGATGTTTTCTTCCAGGGAGGTCAACCATTGGTATCGCTTGAGGCTTATCGTGTCGGAGCGATTCGTTGAGGATGCATGGCACCTGTAAGGCAGAAAAAGGTTTCACCCTGCTGGAACTGCTCATCGCAATGATCATTGGCAGCGGACTCGTCTATCTGACATCTGAAGTGTTCTCACTGATTCAGCGAGGGGTAGAGCAATCCAGGCAGGCTGCCGATCAGGTGATGACTGAACAACGTGCGATTGCAGTCGTGAGAGAGGCTCTGTCGAACCTCATTCCACCCGTCACCTCGGACAAACGATATCGGATCGTCGCGACCGAATCGGTATTCGAATTTGCCGCTGTTCCAGTCGATGGCCGCTCTCAATGGGGAAGCATGAATACAAGAATTGTCATTGAGCCATCGGATAGTGGAAAATTTATGATCGTATTTGAACAGTGGAAATCGGAAGCAGGCTCATCGTTCACTATTCCGAAATCCCGGCTTATTCTCTTCAAGGATCTGAAAAGCGCCTCGCTGCAGTATCTTTATCTCACTTCACGCGGCCTTCATACGCAACCTGCTGAACCTGAACAACATCCTGAACTCGTGACATTACGCTGGACCGAGGCAGATTATGTTGGACAAACTGGAGCGGAATCATTATCTGTTCGTACAAGAATCGATGCGGGAGCGAATTGCCAACTCGATCTTCAATCCTTGAGCTGCCGTTGAAGAACTGATTATTTTTTCAGGGAACATGTGAGGCAAGTTGACTGTTGCCATCTTCTCCATTTATTCATCTGGCTAATAGCAACCCATCGTCCTGTCTGTTTTCGTTAGATGATGACACAACCAGCTTTTCAGAATAGAAACACTTCGTTTCAAAAGCACGATAAAGAAGAGTTTTACGAATTTCTTCCGATTTTTGTACCCGAAAGGCTGCGACTATCCTATTGCACTGGAATTATGTCATCATAATATCGGCTTTTCAGGAATTCGCTGGAATGCCGGGGGAGTGGTTCTGACAGAAGTTCCATTAAAGATGAGGTTTATTTCCAGCGTATGACAGGTTATAACAATGCCAACAATATGACTGTACTGCTCCCCGTAACCAGATATCTTCAGATCTTCCGCCAGTCGTGGTTTTCCGGAGTATTGTCCGTTCTGTTTCTGTCGATTGCTCTGATCATGCTGCGCATCGATACTCAACAGGCACGCACTCATACTGCTTCGCTTGAAATAGTCGGACGTATTCATGCCAATATCCAGCACCTGACCATCGTTTCTCCGGAGGCGCTGCGCGGTAACGAGCAGGCTTTTGTGCAACTGCGCAATAACCTCGACCAGTTGAATCATTACGCAACCTTGCTGCAATACGGGGGGGAATATCAGCGGGAAACTCTCCCGGCCATAGCTGAACTACTGCCAGCAGATTTGTTCAAGACATTCCGGAACACATTGCGCATCAAGGAGAACCGGGCTCGTCAGATTCTGGAAAGCCGGGAGGCTCTGGTCAGTCTGGCAGAAATTCTGAAACGGGTGGATCTGGTCAATCATGGTTTGCAAAAAAAGTTGCAGGAATTCTCTGTCGAACTGACACAGACAGGGCACGCATTCAACCAGGCAGTAGCAGTCGAAACCGTAAAAATTCTTGTCCAGTTCATTACCGGCAGTGTCCGTTCTCTGATAGAGGGCGGGTTCCAGGTTTCCAGCCCGGCGGATCAGCAGTCAGTTGAATCTGAACAAATAACCGGGATGATCCAAACGTTGATAAAAGGGCGGGATTGGCTGTATTCGACTGTGCAGGGCAATCAGCTTTCTTCCGGGACACTGTCCCAGATTCGTGTCCAGTTCAATGCACTGGAAGATCTTTTGCGTGTTGCTCAGAGACTGACACCGGAAGTAACCGGCGCCTGGCATGCAATACATGAGACTTTCTCAGCCAGCGACAGCTTGTCGACACTGGTCAGCCAGATCGAACAGGCAATCACTGAGCACAACAATAATGCAGGCATGCTCACAACCGTGCTGTTTTATCTGACGGCCGTACTGACCATCATCAGCGGTCTGGTATTCATTCATCTGTTTTCCACCAGTTTGCGCAAGCATATCCACCAGGGTGAACAAAATGTCGAAACCACCCAGAAGGCGATACTGCGTCTGCTCGATGAAATGGAGATACCGGCAGGAGGCGATCTGACTGCCCGGATGTCCGTCACCGAAGATATTACCGGCACGATTGCCGATTCGATCAACCTGACCATCGAGGCATTGCAGGAACTGGTCAGGAAAGTGAATCACGCCAGTTTTCAGGTGATGAGCGCTTCCCATCAGGCAGAGAGTATTTCATCCGATTTGCTGGATGCCACCCGGGAACAGGCAGGCAAAATCGAAGATGCCACGGTTGCCGTACTGGGAATCGCCGAATCGCTGGAGGCAGTATCCGGCTCGGCGGAAGAATGCGCGGATGTGGCCAGACAAACGCTGCATGCAGCAGAGAGTGGTGCCAATGCCGTTCAGGATGCCATGGCCGGTATGAACGAAATCCGGGTTTACATCCAGGAAACCTCCAAACGGATCAAGCGGCTGGGAGAAAGCTCCCAGGAGATCGGTGAGATCGTCACCTTGATTTCAGATATTACCGAGCAGACCAATATCCTGGCGCTGAATGCTTCTATCCAGGCAACGGCAGCGGGTGATGCCGGAAAAGGGTTCTCTGTCATTGCTCAGGAAATACAGCGACTGGCCGAACACTCGGCCGAAGCAACCCGGCAGATCAGTACGCTGATTCGCAACATCCGGGGGGATGCGCAGGACACCATCATTGCGATGGAGCGCAGTACGGCAGGGGTGGTTGAAGGTGCAAGGCGCGCCAATACCACGGGAAGTGCTCTGGAAGAAATCGAAACGGTGTCGAAGCGCCTGGCGCAACTGGTGATTCGAATTACCGAAGCGACACACAAGCAAACCCGTGTTTCCAACAAGGTAGCCAAAAGTATGGAGGATATTTTGTCCATTACCCGTCAAACCTCCCGCGGTACCCAGCAGAATGCTGATTCCATCAAACAGATCACCGAACATGTCACTGACTTGAAATCATCCGTCGCCAGTTTCAAGGTGTGACAGCGTAACCTGCACACTCACGCTCCAACAAAGCAGAAATGTTATCAACCTCAGGACTCAATAAGGCCGCATCATGAACACTGCAACCAGGATAAACATCTCATCCGTCATGGGGATCAGAGAAGCCATCGAGCAGATTTTTACCCTGATCCATCGTCATTTTGATTCCTATGCCACGGATACCGACGATACCAGACAGATCGAAGAATGCCGCTACTACATGCATCAGCTGAATGGCATGCTGGAAATGCTGGAGCTGAATGGCGTTGCGTTCGTCGGTCATAATGTGGAAGCGTTGCTCACTGCCTTGCAGGAACGGCGTACCGAGCCGGATACGGAAGTGCTGACCGTCACCCGGCAGGCAATCCGTTCCATTTATCGTTATCTGGATGCGCTGATCGATGGTGAGACGGATAACCCGGTCAGACTGTTCCCGGTCTACCGGAAAATCATGCAGATACAGGGGCTGGAAGAAATTTCCGAAAGTGATCTGTTTTTCCCGGATGTGCGCGAATCGTTACCGTTACAGCCGGTGGAGCCGGATCTGGATGATTCCTCCCGGCAGGAGGCCGCCAAACAGGCGCGTGCACAATTCCAGTCAGGTCTGTTGAGCTGGCTGAAAAATGCGGAAGACAGACACAGTCTGCAGAAAATGGTAGAAGCTGTGCGTTCGGTCGAGAAACTGCCCGCTCCCATCGAGCAGCGAAAATTCTGGTGGATCTCTTCGGGGTTTCTGGACAGTTTGCTTCATCAGGTACAGGCCGCCGATAAATCGGCCCGCAGATTATGCGGCAAGATCGAGCAGGAAATCAGGCATCTGAACAAGGAATCGCATACCGTTGCTGATCGTCTGACGAGAGAACTGCTTTATCGGGTAGCTCGCAGCCAGCCGGTGAGTGAGCGTCTGCAGGAAATCGGGCGCGTTTATGACTGGCAGATTCCTCTGTCCACGATAGACAACCGGGAGCATCTCGACGAATCCATCCTGGACGAAGAGGCAACTGCTTCGGATTTGCAGAATATGCGTGTTCTGCTGGAGGACATCAACGACCGGTGGCGCAGATTCAACGCCGAGGATCAGGAAAATCTCTCCTCACTGCTGGCACTCGTCGAACGGTTCAGAACCCAGGCTGCACGGGTGAATTGTCCACCGCTGGAGAAACTGGCGGGTGTCATCCATGGCGCCTTGTCCTATTTGCGTATTCGCCCGCAGAGCATGAATGAGGGGATTGCGCTCGACATTGCTTCATCCCTGTTGCTGACCGAGAATGCCATCGACAATTTCCATCGGTTGTCACCGGAATTTCCGGCCCAGGTCGAGGTGCTTGCTACCCGCATCCGTGCGGTGACCACCGGAAAGGGAAATGAAGACGATTTGCCCGATCTGCCCAGCCCGGATCAGGCAGGGCACCTCGCCCAGGAGAAGAAGCTGCTCAAGCAGGTGGCGCAGGAAGTGCTCACCAACCTGGCTCAAGTCGAAGATATCCTCGATCGCTTCTTTTTTGAACCGGAAATACGGAACGATCTGCCGGTTCTGCCGGAACTGTTCAACCAGATCAGCGGGGTATTGCTCATGCTCGGACTGGATCGGGCCGGTACACTGCTCGATTCATGTCGCGATCTCGTTGAAAAACTGACTGATCCGAATCGGCCACTGGATCAGGCCGAACAGATTCTGCTGGCCGATGCGCTGAGTGGCCTCGGTTTTTATATCGAAGCACTCAGAAATGCCCAGTCGGATTCCGAGGAAATTCTTACTGCGACGATCAATCAGTTCAATCAGAAGCTGGCCGGGCAATCTCTGTCAACAGATATTCCGGCAATCTCTGCCGAACCGGCACTCACGGCTCCTGAAATGCCATCTGAAGCCGCCACGGATCAGCTGTACGACCCCGAACTGCTGGCGATTTTTCTCGATGAATCCACTGATGTGCTGGCAAGTATCGCAGCACACCTGGAAGCCTGTTACGGCGATCATCTGGATCTGGCTGCACTGACCGCCATTCGCCGCGACTTTCATACTCTCAAGGGTAGTGGCCGCATGGTGAAACTGGAAGCGTTGAGCGAAGTGGCATGGCGTATCGAGCAACTCATGAACCGCTGGTTGAGTGAGCAGAAACCGGCAACCGGTGAACTTCTGGATTTGCTGGCGGAAAGCCACAGACAGTTCTGCAACTGGTGTGCCAGCCTGAAAAAGAACGGTACCGCAGAAATCAGGGCGCAGCACTTGCTCGATCGGATCAGGGAAATGATGTACGGCACGGAAGAACAGACGGCCATGGACGCTACGATTCCTGTACTCCCTCTGTCTGCCGTGCCTGAGCAGGAAACGAGTCTTGAATGGACCGTGGAACCCGTTGTATCTCCCTCTGCTGCGGAAGCTGAGTCTGTAACCGAAACGATGGTGCAAATCGGGAAGATCGAAGTACCGGCCGAGCTGTTCAGCATTTTCATCAAGGAAGCCAGCACCCATGTTGATACTCTCAAGCAGGCGCTTGGGTTGTCCGAAGGTAATACCATTCTGTCGATTTCCCATGAGTCGATGCTGGCGGCGCATACTCTGACCAGCACCGCACGCGCACTGGAGCTGGATTTCATCGCACAGACCGGACAAGTGCTGGAACGCTGGTTCAATCGCCTGCTGATGACTTCAGGTATGCCGGGACCACAGATACTGCCTCACATGACGGCGGCCGTAAATTTGCTGGATGACATGGTGACGGCCATCCGCAATCATCAGTATCCCTCGATTGAAACATTACAGGCAGGGGAAGAAACGACGAACGAGCTGGCACGTCTTCTGGAAGAAGTGTCGGCTCAAATGCCTGAAACGGAGCCGGCTGAATCTGAATGTATCAAACCTGAATCTGCCGAGCTGCAGGCGAGTGAAATTCTGGCGGAAATCGCTCCTGTCCTGTTACAGGAATCTGCTGTTACGTTGCCGGTTTCACCAGTTCAGTCGACTGAAACCGAGGCTGAATCCACTGGTGTGGATCGGGAATTGCTGGAAGTGTTTCTCGAAGAAGCACAGGAACTGCAATCCGAAATTGGAACGAATCTGCGGGCATGGCGCAGACAGCCTGAGCAGGTGGCTGCACGCAAGGCGGTATTGCGTGCATTACATACACTGAAAGGCAGTGCTCGCATTGCTGGCGCACTGCAGGTAAGTGATCAGGCGCACCAGATGGAAAGCGATATCGAGTCTACATACGACCAGGCTGTGCCAGCAGCACTGCTCGATCGGCTTGAAAGCCGATTCGATACCATCCTGGATGATATCGAACAGTTGAGATCCTCCCTACAACCCGTGCCGCAGCCTGTTTCGCCGATTGAGGAAACCGGGATACGACCGGATCTTCCCGTTTTCCCCGTAATTGCAGAGGACGATCAGCCTGTGCGCAAAACAGTTCTGCGGGTCGATGCGGAGCTGATAGATCGCCTGATCAACGAATCGGGAGAGTCGAGCCTCATCCGTTCCCGCATCGAAGCGCAGTTGTATGATCTGGAGCAGTCTCTGCAGGATCTGGGTGAAAGTGTGGATCGTATGCGTGGTCAGTTGCGTGAAATCGAGTTGCTGGCTGAAACCCGGATTCCCTCCGGCGCGCTGCCTTCGGTAACCGATGAGGCTGATTTCGACCCGCTGGAGCTGGATCATTTCACACGTTTCCAGGAATTGACCCGGCTGATGGCAGAAAGTATGGATGATGTGGTCACCATCCATAAAAGTCTGCGTGAAATGCGGCGGGCTGCTGATATGGCAGTGGATCAGCAGGCACATCTGAATCGCCGTTTACAGCAGGATCTGGTCCATATTCGTACCGTTCCATTCAGACATTATTCTGAGCGTCTCTACCGTGTGGTCAGACAGGCGGCAAAAGATACTGGCAAACAGGCCAGCCTGACGATTCAGGGAGAGGATATCGAACTCGACCGGAGTGTGATCGATAAAATAGGCTCTCCACTGGAACATTTACTGCGTAACGCGCTGGTGCATGGCATCGAGACACCGCAAGAACGCCTGCAGGCCGGCAAGGTGGAAACCGGGCAGATCACACTCGATCTGCATCAGGAAGGCAGCGAAATCGTCATGGTATTGCGGGATGATGGTATCGGGCTGGATGCCGGGCGTATCCGTGACAAAGCACACCAGCTTGGCCTGGATGATCCGGAAAATGAACAGAATGATGAACAGTGGTATCCGCTGATCTTCACACATGGATTTTCCACGCTGGATAATGTGACGGATATGGCAGGGCGGGGAGTCGGCCTCGATATCGTCAGAAACGAGCTGGGCGAGATTGGCGGCAATATTACCGTGACCTCGGAAAAAAATCGGGGTGTCACCTTTACGCTGCGTCTGCCGGTGACCCTGGCGGTAACGCAGGCGCTGATGGTCAGAGCAGCCGACAGCACCTATGCCATTCCGGCTGCGAACGTGGTACATGTGCTGGAAATGAATTCAGAAACACTGGGTATGGCTTACCGGGAACATCATCTGACATGGAATGATGATCGCTTCCCGCTGATCTATCTGCCGCATCTGCTGGGTGTGCCGCATACTTTTCCTGAAATCCGGCGTCACAACCGTATCGTGTTGTTACAGGCAGGGCATGAACGACTGGCTGTTCATGCCGATGCACTGGTCGGCCAGTGCGAGGTGGTGGTCAAGAACGTCGGTCCGCAGCTGTCTCGTGCACCAGGCATCGAAGGTGCCACCATCACGGGGGATGGCAGCGTTGTGCTGATCATCGACCCGATCAGGCTGCTGCAGCGCGAGCAGGTGCAGGAGCTGCTGTCTGCAGGGCCGGTTGCACCGGTCAATGCCTCGGATATCCATCCTTCTGCTACTGCACCGGTCGTGATGATCGTCGATGATTCACTGACGGTACGCAAAGTCACCAGTCGCCTGCTGGAGCGGCAGGGCTATGAAATCCTGATTGCCAAGGATGGTGTGGGAGCACTGCAGCTGCTGCGTGAAACGACACCCGCGATCATGCTGGTCGATATCGAAATGCCGCACATGGATGGTTTTGAGCTGATTCGGGCAGTACGTGACAACCCGCAACTGCATACCCTCCCGATCATCATCATTTCTTCACGCACTGCGGACAAGCACCGTAAGGTGGCGGAAGAACTGGGTGTGAATGAATTCATGGGCAAGCCTTATCAGGAGGAAGAGTTGCTGTACCATATCGAACGCCTGATCAAAGGGTGAGATGGATTCGTTCAAAGAACAACTCATTGAAGCCAGAGGCGCTCGTATCCTTTACCTGTCACCGTATTCTCCAGACCGCAATCCTATCGAACAGGTCTTTGCGAAATTCAAGGACCTGTTGAGAAAGGCCATGGCACGGTCATTCGATGCTTTTCATTGATATATAACGCTGCATTTGCATGTATTGCGGCAGGATGAACACGATGCCATCCATCACCATTCGCAATGTCCCGGACGTGGTACGTCGCGTGATTCGGATTCGTGCTGCCATGCACGCATAGTGCCGAAGCTGAAATCCGTTATATCCTGGAGCAGGCAGTAAAACCTGCGAGCCGTCTGAAACTCGGTTCTCTGCTAACATCCATCGCCCGCGAAGCAGGAGGGTTGACTGTGACGCCGAAGCGGAGCAAATCAACCAGCTCCGCGGCAAGACTCCGGCCAAACCGATGAGGTTTGAATGATCGTCCTCGATAAGGCGGGCCATAGGTGAGAGGGAGGAGAGGAGATATCAACTCGATAAAAACCAGGCTGTATGATATCGGTCTGACAGGAAAAATAGTGCAGAAAAATTTGAGTCAAGACAAAAAATAATTTACCCTTCCCGTCCTTTCTCAGGAAAGATGCCTTTTCGGATACTTTCCGAGCTTTGTGGAATTGATTCCATGTATCAGGCGATTGCGGCAACCCGGGTTGTCGATGTTGCTTTTTATTGCCCGGCCGTCCCGGGTAATTGTCTTCCCTGCGGGGACCCAATCCAAGCGAGTGCCGCATCAAGGCTTCAGGGGCACTTGCGTAGAGTGGAGAAACCCATGAATCATGCTATAAAAATAATGGCTCCGGGTCATGAGGCATTGACTCAAAATACCCGATTCCAGGTATATACCGAGCGGCAACTGGACAAAATCAGGCCGCTGGAGAGGTTCACGAAAGAGCAGCGTTTCGAAATGCATGTAGTGGCCAGTGTTCTGCCGTTTCGTGTCAACCAATATGTGATTGACGAACTGATTGACTGGAACAACATACCGGCAGATCCTGTTTTCCAGCTCACCTTCCCCCAGCGCAACATGCTGGAACCGGAGGATTTCGAGCGCATGGCCGAAGCATTGCGTCGCGATGCGCAACGCAGCGAGATCCAGGCGATTGCTGTCGATATTCGCAGCAAACTGAACCCCCATCCTGCCGGACAGCAGGAAATGAATGTGCCGGTTTTTCACGGCGAGCCTCTGCCGGGCACACAGCACAAATACCGCGAAACCGTGCTGTTCTTCCCCAGTCAGGGCCAGACTTGTCATGCGTACTGCACGTATTGCTTTCGCTGGGCGCAGTTCGTCGGCATCGACGAGCTGAAGTTCGCGAGCCGGGAGGTCGAGGGGCTGGTCGCGTACTTGCTCGCACACCGAGAGGTTTCGAGCGTGCTCCTCACGGGTGGTGACCCTCTGATCATGAAGACCTCGGTGCTTCGCCGCTACGTGGAGCCCCTGCTCGCGCCAGAGCTCGAGCACATCACCTCCATCCGCATCGGGACCAAGGCACTCGGGTATTGGCCGTACCGCTTCGTCACAGATCCGGACGCCGACGACCTGTTGCGGTTGTTCGAAGAGGTGCGAGCCGCCGGCCGACACATCGCGCTCATGGGGCACTACACTCACCCGCGGGAGCTGGAGACGCCGGTCGCCCAAGCCGCGATTCAGCGCGTGCGCCGAGCGGGCGCGGTAGTGCGCTGCCAGGCGCCGATCGTGCGTCACGTCAACGACAAGGTCCGGACCTGGGCCAACATGTGGCGCTTGCAGGTCCAGCTCGGGGCGGTGCCGTATTACATGTTCGTGGAGCGCGACACTGGGCCCAAGAACTACTTCGAGGTGCCGCTCGCCAAGAGCCTCGAGATCTTCAATCAGGCTTTTCGCCTGGTCTCCGGCCTAGCGCGCACGGTGCGCGGGCCCTCCATGAGCGCCACCCCTGGAAAGGTGCTGGTCGATGGGGTCGCGGAGGTCCAGGGCGAGCAGGTCTTCGTGCTGAAGTTCCTCCAGGCGCGCGACCCCGACTGGGTGGGCAAGCCGTTCTTCGCGCGCTTCGACCCGGATGCGACCTGGCTCGACCAGCTCGTGCCGGCTTTTGGCGTGTCGAAGTTCTTCTTCGAGTCGGAGTTGCGCAAGATCCGCCGCACTCACCGCCAGCAGGCCTGGGGTGATAGCGTCCCCGATCGGCGGCGATCGGTGGTGTTCGGTCACGTGGAGTGGGAGTGAGCCGATGGACGGGAGCAAGCCGGGGGTTCACCTGAACCTCAATGTCTGGGGCCTGGGGCGCTCGCCGACGATCGCCATCGACGCCCGCAGCCGAGAGCTCGCCGCCGCCGGACACCGCATCTATCGCTTCGGCCTCGGCCAGAGCCCGTTCCCCGTGCCCGCTCCCGTCGTCGCAGCGCTGCGGGAGCACGCGCCGGTGAAAGACTACCTGCCGGTGGAGGGACTGCCGGCGCTGCGCGAGGCAGTGGCGCGCTACTACTGCCTGCGCGGCGTCGAGCGCACGGCCCAGGACATCTTGGTCGGCCCAGGGTCGAAGGAGCTGATGTTCCTTCTGCAGCTCACCTTCTACGGCGACCTCGTCATCCCGACGCCGAGCTG
>JAANMX010003040.1_pt1 | contig 15394 bp, 10 predicted proteins | sample 7279681 | NCBI WGS metagenome assembly JAANMX01 (sample SAMN14094542, study PRJNA606508) | bioreactor metagenome | isolation source: A lab-scale SPAN reactor treating ammonium-rich wastewater day 351 | place: Ireland: Galway | collected 2018-01-01
GGCGCGCGCAGCGGCTCGACCGCCTTCATCGTCGCGAGCGAGCGTTTCGCCAGCGCCTGGTAGTGCCCGGTGCCCTCGGCCTTCCACGCGAGCTCGGTGTCGGTCAACGCGCGCACGACCTTCGCCGGAATGCCGGCGACCAGCGTGCGCGGCGGGATCACCATCTGCGCCTTCACGAACGCCATCGCCGCGACGATCGCCGACTCGCCGACGACCGCGTGGTCGTTCACCACCGCGTTCATGCCGACGAGCGCGTTGCGCTGGACCGTGCAGCCGTGCAGCACCGCGCCGTGGCCGATGTGTCCGTCCTCCTCGACGACCGTTCCCAGGCCCGGGAAGCCGTGCAGGATGCACGAGTCCTGCACGTTCGCGCCCGCGCGGATCTCGATGTGGCCGAAGTCGCCGCGCAGCGACGCGCAGGGACCGATGTAGCAGCCCGGGCCCACGATCACGTCGCCGATCAGCACCGCCGACGGGTGCACGTAGGCCGCAGGATCGACCACCGGCGTCATGCCGTCGATCGCGTACACCTTGAGCGTCATCGAACTCTCCCGCCGGTACCGGTCCGGCGCCGGATCACGGAGACAAGCTTACCGCAGCGCGGCGCGCGCGTTCTCGAACATGCGGAACCAGGGCGAGGTCTCGCCCCAGCCTCGCGGCGCCCACGAGAGTTGCGCCGTGCGCCAGACGCGCTCGGGATGCGGCATCAGGATCGTGAACCGGCCGTCGGCGGTCGTGAGGCCGGTGATGCCTTCGGGCGAACCGTTCGGGTTGTGCGGGTAGGTCGTCGCGGGCCGGCCGTGGCCGTCGATGAAGACGAGCGACACCAGGTCGCGTGCCGCGGCGAGCTCTGCATCGTCGCGGAACTCCGCGAGGCCCTCGCCGTGCGCGGTCGCGACCGGCAGGCGGCTCCCCTCCATGCCGCGAAAGAAGAGCGACGGCGAGCGTCTAATCTCGACCTCGACCAATCGCGCCTCGAACTGCTCGGAGCGGTTGCGCACGAAGCGCGGCCAGTGCCCGGCTCCGGGGATGAGCGAGCCGAGCGCGCTCATCATCTGGCAGCCGTTGCACACGCCGAGCGCGAACGCGTCGCCGCGCGCGAAGAACGCGCCGAACATGTCGGCGAGCCTCGGGTCGAACAGGATCGACTTCGCCCAGCCTTCGCCTGCGCCGAGCACGTCGCCGTAGGAGAACCCGCCGCAGGCGACGAAGCCCGCGAACCCGGCGAGTGTCCGGCGACCGGAGGACAAATCGGTCATCGTCACGTCGTGCGCCTCGAAGCCCGCGCGGTCGAACGCGGCGGCCATCTCGACCTGCCCGTTGACGCCCTGCTCGCGCAGCACGGCGACCCTCGGCCGCGCCCCGCCGCCGACGAACGGCGCGGCGTTCCGCGTGCCGGGATCGAAGGTCACCGCGGGTGCGAGTCCGGCGTCGTGCACGTCCCCGATGCGCGCGTGCTCCTGGTCGGCGGCTTCCGGCAGGTCGCGCATCCGCTGCATCGCGTGGGTGAGCGACGACCACTCGCGATGCAGGTCGATGCGCTTGACGTCGAGCAAGACCTCGCCCGCGCGCATCGCGCGGATGCGGTCGTGTCCCGCGATCGACGCGATCGCGCAGGCGGCGAGACCGGCGGAGCGCGCATCGCGGATCGCCCGCTCCGCCTCCGCGGCCGGAACCTGCACGACGGCACCGATCTCTTCGGCGAACAGGACCGCGCGCGGGTCGCTCGCGAATCCGTCGAGCGCGATGTCGAGGCCGGTCCGGGAGGCGAACGCCATCTCCGCGAGCGACGCGAACACGCCGCCGTCGCCGACGTCGTGGTAGGCGAGAAGCGCGCCACGCGCGCGCAGCGCGCGCAGCGCTGCGAGGAACGCGGCGAGCGCGCCGGGCGTGACGTCCGGCGCCTCGTGGCCGAGCTGGCCCGTCACCTGGGCGAGCGCGCTCGCGCCCAGCCGGTGGCTGCCGGGCATCGCCTGGATCCAGACGAGCGCGGTCGGTGCGTCGCGCACGAGGAGCGGAGTCGCGGTCGCCCGCACATCGTCGACCGGTGCGAACGCGGTCACGACGAGCGACACCGGGGCGGTCACCGCCTTGTCCACGCCGCCGTCGGGCCACGCGGTACGCATCGACATCGAGTCCTTGCCGACCGGGATCGACACGCCGAGCGCGATGCAGAACTCGCTTACGGCTCGCACCGTGTCGAAGAGCACGGCGTCCTCGCCCGGGTGCCCGGAGGGCGCCATCCAGTTCGCCGAGAGCTTCACGCGATCGAGCGCGACGTCGGCCGCCGCGAGATTGGTGATGGCCTCGGCCAGCGCGATGCGTCCCGACGCCGGTCCGTCGAGCAGCGCGAGCGGCGTACGCTCGCCCATCGCCATCGCTTCGCCCGCGTGGCCGGCGAAGTCCATCAGCGTCACCGCGACGTCGGCCACCGGGACCTGCCAGGGCCCGACCATCGGATCGCGCGCGCACAGGCCGCCCACCGTGCGGTCGCCGATCGTGACGAGGAAGGTCTTGTCGGCGACGGCCGGGAACCGCAGCACGCGACGCGCCGCCTCGTCCAAGGACAGCGCACCGAGGTCGAGCGGCGCCGGGTGCCGCTCGACGCGCGTCGCCTCGCGCGTCATGCGCGGCGCCTTGCCGAGGATCACCTCGAGCGGCACGTCCACCGGGCGATTGCCGAACACCGGATCGTCGACCACCAGACGTCCGTCGCCGCGCGCGCGGCCGACGACCGCGTAGGGGCAGCGCTCGCGCGCACAGATCGCGTCGAAGCGTGCGAGGTCCACGGGTGCGATCGCGAGGACGTAGCGCTCCTGCGCCTCGTTGCACCAGATCTCGCGCGGCGACATGCCGCTCTCGCCGGAGGGCACCGCACGCAGGTCGAACCCGCCGCCCGCGCCGCCGCCGTGGACGAGTTCGGGCAGTGCGTTCGACAGCCCGCCCGCGCCGACGTCGTGGATCGACAGGATCGGGTTGTCGTCTCCCGACTGCCAGCAGCGGTCGATCACCTCCTGCGCGCGGCGCTGGATCTCGGCGTTCCCGCGCTGCACCGAATCGAAGTCGAGGTCGGCGGCGTTCGCGCCGGTGGCCATCGACGAGGCCGCGCCGCCGCCGAGGCCGATCAGCAGGCCCGGCCCCCCGAGCTGGACGAGGAGCGTGCCGTCGGCGAGCGCGTGCTTGTGCGTGTGCCGCGCGTCGATGTTGCCGAGCCCGCCGGCGATCATGATCGGCTTGTGGTAGCCGCGGACCTCGCCGTCGACCTCGAGCTCGAAGGTCCGGAAGTAGCCGCCGAGGTTGGGCCGGCCGAACTCGTTGTTGAACGACGCCGCGCCGATCGGTGCCTCCAGCATGATCGCGAGCGGCGAGGCGATGCGGTCGGGCTTGTCGAGCGGCCCTTCCCAGGGCTCGATCCGGCCGGGCAGGCGCAGGTGCGACACCGTGTATCCGGTGACTCCCGCCTTCGGCTTCGCGCCGGTGCCGGTCGCCCCTTCGTCGCGGATCTCGCCGCCCGAGCCGGTCGCCGCCCCCGGGAACGGCGCGATCGCGGTCGGATGGTTGTGGGTCTCGACCTTCAAGAGCGTGTGCGCGAGCGCGGCGTGCGCGGCGTAGCGGCCCTCGGCGTCCGGGTGGAAGCGCGCGACGCGATGCCCCTCCATGACCGCCGCGTTGTCCGAGTACGCGACCACCGTGCGGCGCGGGTGCGCGGCGTGCGTGTCGCGGATCATCGCGAACAGGCTCTTCGGCTGCGGCGCGTCGTCGATCACCCAGCTCGCGTTGAAGATCTTGTGCCGGCAGTGCTCGGAGTTCGCCTGCGCGAACATCATCAGCTCGACGTCGGTCGGGTCGCGGCCGAGCGCGCGGAAGCTCGCGTCGAGGTAGTCGATCTCGTCGCCGGCGAGCGCGAGTCCGAGGTCGCGGTTCGCGCGCACGAGCGCGTCGCGTCCCTCGTCCAGCAGCGGGATCGAGGCGAGCGGGCGCGGCTCCACCTGCGCGAACAGCACGCGCGCGTCATCGGGAGAGGCCAGCACCGACTCGGTCATGCGGTCGTGGACGAGCGGCAGCAGTGCGTCGCGGTCCTCGCGCGAGAACGTCGATCGCTCGCGCAGCGTGACGTGCCAGTCGACGCCGCGCTCGATGCGCCGGACGGCGCCGAGTCCGCAGTTGTGCGCGATGTCGGTCGCCTTCGACGACCACGGAGAGATCGTGCCGGGCCGGGGGACGACGACGAAGTCAGGCGCGCGCGGCGTGGCGCCGTCTTCGCGCGGCCCGTAGGTCAGGAGCCGCTCGAGCACGTCGCGCTCCCGCGCGTCGAGCGGACCGGAGAGGTCGACGTAGTGACGGTAGCGCGCCGCGAGCCCGACGATGGCCGCCGCCGGCCGGGCGGCCACGAGCGCTTCGAGGAGCTTGGCGAGCCGGAAGGACGAGACGGCGCGGCGGCCGGGCAGCGCGAGGAAGTCGGGCATCGCGGGGAGAATTCGCTGGAACGCGAATTCTACCGGACGCGCGGCACGGGGCTCAGCCCTTCCCGAACACCTCGTTCAGCTGCTGCGTCACCCGCACGAAGGTCGTGCGCTTCGACAGTTCGCGCAATCGCCGCGCGCCGACGTAGGTGCACGCCGAGCGCACGCCGCCGAGGATCTCCTGCGCGGTCTCCGCCACCGGCCCGCGGTAGGGAATCAGCACGTCCTTCCCCTCGGCCGCCCGGTACTTCGCGACGCCGCCGGCGTACTTGTCCATCGCCATCCGGCTGCTCATGCCGTAGAAGCGCATGAAACGCCTGCCGTCCTCTTCGACCACGTCGCCCGCGGACTCGTCGTGACCGGCGAGCATCCCGCCCAGCATCACGAAGTCGGCGCCGCCGCCGAACGCCTTCGCGATGTCGCCGGGCGTCGCGCAGCCGCCGTCGGCGCAGATGTGACCTTCGAGGCCGTGCGCCGCATCGGCGCATTCGATGATCGCCGAGAGTTGCGGATAACCCACGCCGGTCATCTTGCGCGTCGTGCAGACCGAACCCGGGCCGATCCCGACCTTGACGATGTCGGCGCCCGACAGGATCAGCTCCTCGGTCATCTCGCCGGTCACGACGTTGCCGGCCATGATGACGAGGTACGGATAGGCGGCACGGACCCTGGCGACGAAGCGCACGAAACTCTCGGTGTAGCCGTTCGCGACGTCGATGCACAGGTAGCGGACGGCCGAATCCGCGCCCTTGCCCGCCCTGGCCATCACCGCGTGCAGCTTCTCCTCGTCGGCCTCCTGGATGCCCATCGAGACGAACGCGGCGCTCTTGCGCTCGAGCGCGCTGAAGAACGCGACGATCTCGTCGACGCCGTAGTGCTTGTGCAGCGCGACCGAGAGCCGAAACGGTTCGAGCGCGCCGGCCATCTCGAAGGTGCCGGTCGAGTCCATGTTCGACGCGACGATCGGGATGCCGGAGTACTCGGTGCCGGTGTGCCGGAACCGGAACTCGCGCGAGATGTCGACCTGCGAGCGCGTCGTCAACGTCGAGCGCTTGGGCCGGATCAGCACGTCCTTGAAGTCGAGCTTGACGTCGTTCTCGATGCGCATCGATCGTCCTCGCGTTTCCGGTGCGGCCGGAAAAAACGCCGGGCCGCCACGGGGCGGGTCCGACGTCGGGCGATTCTACTCCGTTGCCGATCCGCTTCGGGTCGGCACTGCGGCCGAAGGGCGTTCGGGGGTTCGCGGCGAGGAGCGTCCGACAGAAGTCGGACCTGCGTGGAGGACGTGGCGGCGTGGGGTCCTCGCAGGTCAGGCTTCAGTAGCCTGACGGGGTGCGCCGCGCCGATGCGAAAGGCGTTCGGCTGAAGCCGAACCAACGTGCGACCGGAGGCGCACGCATCGCCGGTATGATGGCGCATGGCCCAGTCCCCGATCCGGCACCTCCTCGATCGCAACCGCGCCTGGGCGGCCGAGATCAGCGCCCGGCGACCGGACTTCTTTCGCCGGCTCGCCGCGCAGCAGGCGCCGCGCTACCTGTGGATCGGCTGCGCCGACAGCCGAGTTCCGGCGAACCAGATCGTCGACCTCGATCCAGGTGAACTCTTCGTCCACCGCAACGTCGCGAACGTCGTCGTCCACACCGACTTCAACTGCCTGTCGGTGCTCCAGTTCGCGATCGACGTGCTGAAGGTCGAACATGTCCTGGTCGTCGGCCACTACGGCTGCGGCGGCATCCGCGCCGCGCTCGGCGATTCGGCGCACGGGCTCATCGACAACTGGCTCCGCCACGTGCAGGACGTCGCGGTGCGCCATCGCGACCTCCTCGCCCGCGCGGCGGACGACGATGCGCGCGTCGACCGGCTGTGCGAACTGAACGTGGTCGAGCAGGTCGGCAACGTCGCGCGCACGACCATCGTGCAGGAGGCGTGGGCGCGCGGCCAGGCCGTCACGCTGCACGGTTTCGTCTACGGGCTCGCCGACGGCCTCTTGCGCGATCTCGGCGTGGGGGCCGCCTCGATGGCGGACATCGAGCGGAACTACCCGGGCGCGATCGCTCGCCGCCTGCCGTAGCCCTGCCGGCGCCGGCGCATCGCGCCGCCCGCGGCGTGCGCTCAGTGGTGCAGGATCTTCGCCAGGAACTGCTGCGCACGCTCGCTGCGCGGCTTGCCGAAGAAGTCGTCCTTCGTCGCGTCCTCGACGATCTGGCCCTTGTCCATGAAGATGACGCGGTTGGCGACCTTGTTCGCGAACCCCATCTCGTGGGTGACGACCATCATCGTCATGCCTTCCTTCGCGAGGCCGACCATCACGTCGAGCACCTCGTTGATCATCTCCGGGTCGAGCGCCGAGGTCGGCTCGTCGAACAGCATGCAGATCGGGTCCATCGAGAGCGCCCGGGCGATCGCGACGCGCTGCTGCTGGCCGCCCGAGAGCTGCCCGGGGAACTTGTCCTTCTGCTCGATCAGGCCGACGCGGTCGAGGTACTTGAGCCCGCGCGTGCGCGCCTCCTCCTCGGTCCGGCCGAGCACCTTGACCTGCCCGAGCGTCAGGTTCTGCGTGATCGTCAGGTGCGGGAACAGCTCGAAGTGCTGGAACACCATGCCGACGCGCGAGCGGAGCTTCGGCAGGTCGGTCTTCGGGTCGTTGACCGCAATGCCGTCGACGTGGATCGAGCCCTTCTGGAACGGCTCGAGCGCGTTCACCACCTTGATCAGCGTCGACTTGCCCGATCCGGACGGGCCGCAGACGACGATCACCTCGCCCTTGTTCACGCTGGTCGTGCAGCCGTTCAGCACCTGGAAGCTGCCGTACCACTTGGATACGTCCTTCATTTCGATCATGGCCATCGCGGGCGGCTCCCTATCGGACGATTGCGATCTTCTGCTGCAGCCGCTTGACCAGCAGCGACAGGCCGAAGCTGACGACGAAGTACACCAGCGCGGCGAACAGGTACATCTCGACCAGCCGCCCGTCGCGCTGCGCGACCTTCGACGCCGCGCCGAGGAAGTCGGTGATCGACAGCACGTAGACGAGCGAGGTGTCCTGGAACAGGATGATCGTCTGCGTCAGCAGGATCGGGATCATGTTGCGGAACGCCTGCGGCAGCACGACCGTGCCCATCGTCTGCCAGTAGTTGAGCCCCAGCGCGTATCCCGCCCACACCTGTCCGCGCGGGATCGACTGGATGCCCGCGCGCATGATCTCCGAGTAGTAGGCCGCCTCGAACATCGTGAAAGTGATCACCGAACTCGCGAACGCGCCGACGCTGATCGGCCGCGGCGAGTCGGTGAGCCAGGCGCCGATGTAGGGGACGAGGAAGTAGAACCAGAAGATCACCAGAAGCAGCGGGATCGAGCGCATCAGGTTCACGTAGCCGGTCGCGATCGCGGAGAGCCACCGGATCGAGGACAGCCGCATCATCGCGAGCAGCGTCCCGAAGATGATCCCGCCGGCGGCCGCGAGCGCGGTCAGCGTCAGCGTGAACGTCATGCCCTCCCGGAACAGGTAGCCGAGCGAACGTCCGATGACGTCGAAGTCGAAGGCGCCCATGTCAGTGGCCTCCTCCGCCGACGACCGCCGGCCCGATGAACCCCGGTACCGCGACGCTCCTCTCGAGCCAGCGCATCAGGTTGACGACGATGAGGTTGACGACGATGTAGATCAGCGTCGCGGCCGTGAACGCCTCGAACACCTGGAAGGTGAACTCCTGCATCGAGCGCGCCGCGGCGGTCAGTTCGACCAGTCCGATCGTGAGCGCGACCGACGTGTTCTTGATGAGGTTCATCGTTTCGCTGGAGAGCGGCGGCATGATGATCCGGAACGCCATCGGCAGCAGCACGTAGCGGTAGGTCTGCGCCTGCGTGAGCCCGAGCGCGGTGCCGGCCATCCGCTGGCCGCGCGGCAGCGACCCGATGCCGGCGCGCACCTGCTCGGCCACCCGCGCCGCGGTGAAGAGCCCGAGCCCGACCACCGCCGGCACGAACGAGCCCCAGGGCGGCGGCATGTGCTTGATCGCGTTGCCGAGCGCGACCGGCAGCAGTTCCGGAAGCACGAAGTACCACAGGAACAACTGGACGAGCAGCGGCACGTTGCGGAAGAACTCGACGTAGGCGTTGCCGAGCCGCACGAGCCAGACGCGATCGGTGGTGCGGACCACCCCGATGACCGTGCCGAGCAGGAGCGCGATGACGGCGGCGCACAGCGCGGTGACCATGGTCCAGCCCAGCCCGTGGATCAGCGTCATGAACCACGTGTTCTGGCCGTCGGCCGACGTCTGCCAGAGGATCCCCCAGTTCCAGTTGTATTTCACCGCGCGCCCTCCGTCGTAACGCGATGCACCGGCGCTCGAAGCTCGCGCCCGCCCCCCCCGAGCGGGCGACTATAACAAACAAAACGGGGAGCCGAAGCTCCCCGTCCCGTTGCGTTGCGGCGCGGCGCCGCGCCGTCCGTCGGTTACTTGTAGACGGCGGGATCCGGGCTCGACGTCGGATTCGCGAGCACGCGCTTCAGTTGCGGGCTCATCGGCACGTTCATCGTGACGCCCTTCGGCGGGATCGGCTTCAGGAACCACTTGTCGTAGAGGGCCGCCATCGCCGGGCTCGTGTAGAGCTTCGCCGTCGCGCCGTCGACGACCTTGCGGAAGCCGGCGTCGCCGCGCGGCATCATCGCGCCGTAGGGCTCGACCGAGTACGCCTCGCTGCCGACGACGAAGTCGCCCGGGGCCTTCGACGTCGCGACCAGGCCGTAGAGCAGGATGTCGTCCATGAAGAACGCGACGGCGCGGCCGGTCTCGACCATCAGGAACGCCTCGGCGTGATCCTTCGCGGTCAGGATCGACATGCCCATGTTCTGCTTCGCGTTCTCCTCGGTGAGCCACTTGAGGTTCGTGGTGCCGGACGTCGAGACCACCGTCTTGCCCTTGAGGTCCGCGAGCGACTTGATGTTCGACGACTTCTTCGCGACGTAGCGGTTCGCGGTCACGAAGTAGGTGTTGGTGAAGCCGACCTGCTCCTGGCGCGCGGCGTTGTTGGTGGTCGAACCGCACTCGAGGTCGATCGTGCCGTTGGCGATCAGCGGGATGCGGGTCGCCGAGGTGACCGGGTTCAGCGCGACCTTGAGGTTCGGCATCTTGAGTTCGGCCTTGATCGCGTCGACGACGTGCATGCAGATGTCGATCGAGTAGCCGACGACATGTTGCTTGTCGTCGTAGTACGAGAACGGGATCGAGCTGTCGCGGTGGCCGATGGTGATGGTGCCGCTGTCCTTGATCTTCTTCAGCGTCGGCGAATCCTGCGCGAGCGCGGGCGCCGCGAGCGTCGCCGCCATCAGCAAGGCGAGGGAATGCTTGAGCATTGCGGTTCCTCCGGGGCTTGTTTCGGGATCGTCGGCGGCCGGGAGGGCCGCGCGAAACCTGTTGAGTTTACAGGAGAATGCCGCCGCTGTCCATGGCGTCGGCGGACCTCAGGGGCCGCCGGCCGGATGGCGCGCCCAGGCAGCCGCACAGGCCCGGGCCAGCGCCTCGGTCGGGTCGATCCAGGGAATGCCCGGCACGGCACCCGCCGCCGCGAGGCCGGGCGGCACCTCGGTGCAACCCAGCACGACTGCCCGGGCACCGTCGAGTTCGAGCGACGCCATCGCCCGGGCGAATCGGGCGCCGCCATCGGCCAGCCGCCCCCCCTTGACGGCGGCGACTCCCTCGACCACCGCGCGGGCATCGTCGCCCTTCGGCACGATCGACCCGTACCCGGCGCGCTCCAGCCGCGACGAGAACAACCCGATCGCGTGCGTCGCCTCGGTCGCGACGATGCCGACCGCGCCACCTTCGGGCACGATCGCCCTGACCTCGTCGATTGCCGTATCAGCGATGTGGAGGAACGGCACGTCGATTCCCGCCACGAGTTCGTCGTACCAGGCGTGCGCGGTGTTGCAGGGCATCGCGAGCAGCGTGGCCCCGGCGGCGAGCAGCCGGTCGCGCGCGTCGCGCATCGCGGGCAGCGGCGATGGCCCGTCGCCCAGGATCGCCGGAACGCGCGGCGGGATCTGCGGGATCGAGGCGACCACCACCGGCACGTGATCGGTGTCGCCCCGCGCCGGCGTCACGGCCACGAGCTTCGCGAGGAAGTCGACCGTCGCGAGCGGACCCATGCCGCCAAGCACGCCGAGCAGGAACCGGGGGGACGGACTTGTCAAAGGGGTCAGACTCGATTGTTTGGGAGCGAGAACCGGGCCGATCAATCGAGTCTGACCCCGTTGATCAGCGCACCGGCGGACGCGGCTCGGTCAGGTTCTGCGGCGAGAGGATGCGGTCGAGGTCGTCCTTCGAGATCCACCCCTTCTCGAGCACGAGTTCGACGACGCCGCGGCCGCTGGCGTGCGCCTCCTTCGCGAGCGCGCTCGACTTCTCGTAGCCGATGTAGGGGTTGAGCGCGGTGACGATGCCGATCGTCTGTCGCACCGTCTCCTCCAGGCGTGCGCGATTCGCGGTGATGCCGACGACGCATTGCCGCGCGAGCACGATGCAGGCCTGCCTCAGGTGCGGGATGCTGCGGAACAGGCTGTAGGCGATCACCGGCTCGAACGCGTTCAACTGGAGCTGGCCGCCCTCCGCCGCCATCGTCACCGTCATGTCGTTGCCGATCACCTCGAAGGCGACCTGGTTCACGACCTCGGGTATCACCGGATTCACCTTGCCCGGCATGATCGAGCTGCCCGCCTGCACCGCCGGCAGGTTGATCTCGCCCAGGCCCGCGCGCGGTCCCGACGAGAGCAGCCGCAGGTCGTTGCAGGTCTTCGAGAGCTTCACCGCGATGCGCTTCAGCACCCCGGAGAGCTGCACGAACGCGCCGCAGTCCTGCGTCGCCTCGACGAGGTTCTCCGCGGTCTTGACCTGCACCCCCGAGAGCGCGACCAGGTGCTTGCACGCGAGCGGCGCGTAGCCCGGATGCGAGTTGATGCCGGTGCCGATCGCGGTCGCGCCGAGGTTGATCTCCTCGATCAGCGCGCCCGCCTCGACCAGGCGCTGCTGGTCCTCGCCCAGCATCACCGCGAAGGTCGAGAACTCCTGCCCGAGCGTCATCGGCACCGCGTCCTGGAGCTGCGTGCGGCCGACCTTGAGGATGTCGCGGAATTCGTGCGCTTTCGCGGCGAACGCGCGCTTCAACTCCTCCATCGCCGCGATCAGGTCGACGATCGCGAAGCGCGCCGCCAGCCGGACCGCGGTCGGGTACACGTCGTTGGTGCTCTGCCCCATGTTGACGTGCTCGATCGGGTGCAGGAACGCGTAGTCGCCCTTCTTCCGCCCGGCGAGTTCGAGCGCGCGGTTGGCGATCACCTCGTTCGCGTTCATGTTGGTCGACGTGCCCGCGCCGCCCTGGATCTGGTCGACGACGAACTCGCCGTGCAGCGCGCCCGCGGCGATCTCGCGGCACGCGGCGATGATGAGCTTCGCCTTGTCCTCGCCGAGCAGGCCGAGTTCGTAGTTGGTCTGCGCCGCCGCGTGCTTGACGAGCGCGAGGGCGCGCACCAGTTCCGGCCACAATCCGACCGCGCGCATCGTGATCGGAAAGTTCTCGACGGCGCGCAAGGTGTGCACGCCCCAGTACGCGTTCGCGGGGATCTCGCGATCGCCGATGAGGTCGTGCTCGACGCGGACGTCGCCCTTCGCGGCTGCTGTCATGGCTGCCCCTTGCCGATGCGATGCGCCGGACTCTACACCGGCCACCCCGGGGGCGCCATGCGCGACGCCGCAATCCGCGCAGGTATGATCGCGCGATGGACGACACGCGGCTCGCCCCGGTCCTCCGCTGCTCCGGGCTGCGGGCGATCGAGGCGCGCCACGCGGACGCCGGACTCATGGAGCGTGCCGGCCTCGCGGCGACCGGCGTCGCCCGCGCGATGCTCGCCGCCTCCGCCGGAGGGCGCGTCGTCGTGCTCGCCGGGCCGGGCAACAACGGCGGCGACGGCTTCGTCGTGGCGCGCGAACTCGCGCGCGCGTTCTTCGACGTCGAGGTGGTCTTCGCGCACGATCCCGCCGTGCTGCCGCCCGATGCGCGCGCCGCGCACGGGGCGTTCGTCGCGGGCGGCGGCCGGACCGTCGCGCAGCCGCGCGCGGGCGCTCCCTCGCTCGTCGTCGACGCGCTCTACGGCATCGGCCTCTCGCGATCGATCGGCGGCAACGACGCCGCGCTCGTCGCATGGGCCAACGCAGCGCGCGCTCCGGTCCTCGCGCTCGATGTCCCGAGCGGCGTGGGCGCGGACACCGGCACGGTGCACGAGCCCGCGATCCGCGCGCGCGCGACCGCGACGTTCATCGCGTTCAAGCCGGGGCTTCTCACCGGCGAGGGGCTCGACGCGGCGGGCGAGGTTTCACTGCACATGCTCGACCTCGATGCCGCGCTCGCGACGGCCGAGGGCCGGCGTCTCGACTGGCGCACGCTCGACGCGATGCGCCCCGACGCGCTTCGACGCGACCGGCGCAACGTCCACAAGGGCACGTTCGGCGCGCTCGCGATCGTCGGCGGCGCCGACGGCATGACCGGCGCGCCGCTGCTCGCGGGCCGGGCGGCGGTGCGCACCGGCGCGGGCAAGGTGCGGGTGGGATTCATCGGCGCGGCGCATCCCGCGGTCGATCCACTCGCGCCGGAGCTGATGCTGGGCGAGGCCGCCGCCGCGCTCGACGGCGCCGACGCGATCGTCGCGGGACCGGGCATGGGCGCCGGCGCCGCGGCGGCGGAAGCCCTCGGCCGCGCGCTCGGCGCGCAGGTGCCGCTCGTGCTCGACGCCGACGCGCTCAATCTGATCGCTCGTTCCGACGCGCTGCGCGCGAACGTGGCGGCGCGCGGCGCCGCGACGCTCGCGACGCCCCATCCGGCGGAAGCCGCACGCCTGCTCGGCGTCGCCGTGGCCGAGGTCGAGCGCGATCGCGTCGCCTCGGCGCAGGCGCTGTCGCGCCTGCTGCGCGCGCATGTCGTCCTCAAGGGCGCGGGCAGCGTGCTCGCGCATCCGGACGGAAGGTTCGACCTGAACGCGAGCGGCAATCCGGCGCTCGCGACCGCCGGTTCGGGCGACGTGCTCGCCGGGATGCTGGGCGCGATGCTCGCGCAGGGACTCGATGCGTCGGCCGCGCTGCGCTATGCGGTGTGCCTGCACGGCGCCGCCGCGGACGATCTCGTCGCGCGCGGCGTCGGGCCGATCGGCCTCGCCGCCTCGGAGATCGCGGACGCGACGCGCTCGCTCCTCAACGCCCGCCCGATCGGCGCGGCCTGACCTTCGGGACTGCGGCGATGGCTCCGTCCGACGAACCGGCAGCCGCTCCGTTCGGACGCTTCCTCGATGCGTCGCCCGGCGCCGACGCGCCGCTGCGCGCGGCGATCGCGCGCGGCTGCCGGCCGAGCGAACCCGACGCCGTCGCCGCCATCCTCGACGAAGCGCGGTTGCCGCCACCGCTGGCCGAGCGTGCGCGCGCCCTCGCGCTGCGTCTCGCGCGGAACCTGCGCGAGCGCGACGCGGGTGCCGGCCGCGAGGGTCGGGTCCAGCGCCTGCTGCAGGAGTACGCGCTCTCGTCGCAGGAAGGCATCGCGCTCATGTGCCTCGCCGAGGCGCTGCTGCGCATTCCCGATGCCCCGACCCGCGACGCGCTGATCCGCGACAAGATCGCGCGCGGCGACTGGGACGCGCACCTCGGGCGCAGCGCGTCGATGTTCGTGAACGCGGCGACCTGGGGTCTCCTCCTCACCGGCAAGCTCGTCGCCACGCACAGCGAGCCCGGCCTCTCGTCGGCCGTCGGGCGGCTGGTGGCCTCGGGCGGCGAGCCGCTGATCCGCCGGGGCATGGACCTCGCGATGCGGATGATGGGCGAGCAGTTCGTCACCGGCCAGACGATCGCCGAAGCGCTCGCGAACGCGCGCGTGCGCGAGGCGCAGGGCTACCGCTACTCGTTCGACATGCTGGGCGAGGCGGCGCTGACCGCCGAGGATGCGCGGCGCTACCGCCGCGCCTACGAGGACGCGATTGAGGCGATCGGGGCGGCGTCGGGCGGTCGCGGTGTGCTCGACGGCCCGGGCATCTCGATCAAGCTCTCCGCGCTGCACCCGCGCTACGCCCGCTCGCAGCACGACCGGGTGATCGCCGAGCTCGCGCCCGCGCTCGTCGACCTCTGCGCGCGCGCGAAGCACCACGACATCGGACTCAACATCGACGCGGAGGAGGCCGACCGCCTCGACCTCTCGCTCGACCTCCTCGAACGCCTCGCGTTCGAGCGCGCGCTGCGCGCCTGGAACGGCCTCGGCTTCGTGATCCAGGCCTACCAGAAGCGCTGCCCCGCCGTCGTCGATCACGTGATCGACCTCGCGCGGCGGAGCGGACGCCGGCTGATGATCCGGCTCGTCAAGGGCGCGTACTGGGACTCGGAGATCAAGCGCGCGCAGGTCGACGGCCTGGACGGCTATCCGGTCTACACGCGCAAGCCGCACACCGACGCATCCTATCTCGCATGCGCGCGCCGCCTGCTCGCCGCGCCCGACGCGGTGTATCCGCAGTTCGCGACCCACAACGCGCACACGCTCGCGGCGATCTTCGAACTCGCCGATCCTGCGCGCTACCGGAGCGGCCAGTACGAGTTCCAGTGTCTGCACGGGATGGGCGAGCCGCTCTACGAACAGGTCGTGGGCGCGACGCCCGCGGGCGGACTCGCTCGCCCCTGCCGCATCTACGCGCCGGTCGGCACGCACGAGACGCTGCTCGCCTACCTCGTGCGGCGCCTGCTGGAGAACGGCGCCAACACCTCGTTCGTCCACCGCATCGCGGACCCGGCGATCCCGCTCGGCGACCTGGTGCGCGATCCGGTCGAGGTGATCGACGCGCAGGCCCGTGCCGAAGGCCGTGCGGGCTTGCCGCACCCCGCGATCCCGCTGCCGCGCGACCTCTACGGCGA
>JAANMX010003041.1_pt1 | contig 15393 bp, 16 predicted proteins | sample 7279681 | NCBI WGS metagenome assembly JAANMX01 (sample SAMN14094542, study PRJNA606508) | bioreactor metagenome | isolation source: A lab-scale SPAN reactor treating ammonium-rich wastewater day 351 | place: Ireland: Galway | collected 2018-01-01
GCACGTCGCCCCGCGCGACGACCGCCTGCACTGGTTTGACCAAGCCAGCGGCCAGCGACTGTGAGCACCGCGCCGACGCCGGGCCGCCCCAAGGCGGCGCGCGCCCCCTCGAGGGGCAGCGAACCACGCGCAGCGGGGAGCGTGGGGGCACTTGCCTTCTGGCCCTACCCGCGCTGGATCGCCCACCGGGGCGCCGGCAAGCTCGCGCCCGAGAACACCCTGGCTGCCTTCCGCCTGGGCGCCGAACATGGCTACCGCATGTTCGAGTGCGACGTGAAACTCTCGCGCGACGGCGTTCCCTTCCTCCTGCACGACGCCACGCTGGCCCGCACCACCAACGCCGCGCAGGTGCTGGACCCCGACGCCAGCCCCACGGGCGGCGACCACGCCTGGGCCGCGCTTGCGCGGCTCGACGCCGGCGGCTGGCATTCGCGCCGATACTCAGGCGAGCCACTGCCCACCCTGGAAAACATCGCGCACTTCTGCCTGGCCAACGGCTATCTGCTCAACATCGAGATCAAGCCCACGCCCGGGCAGGAAGACGCCACGGGCCGCGTGGTGGGCGAGCACGCCGCACGCCTGTGGCGGGGCCAGGCCCAGGGGCCGCTGCTGTCCTCATTCCAGCCCGAGGCCCTGGCCGGCGCCCGGGCCACGGCGCCGCATCTTCCGCGCGCCCTGCTGCTCGACACCCTGAGCGAGGGCTGGTTCGACACCGCCCACGAGCTCGGCTGCGTGGCCATCGTCTGCCACCACGCGCTGTGGGATGCCCCGCTGGTGCAGCGCGTGCACGCCCAGGGCTGGCGCGCCCTGAGCTACACAGTGAACGACGAGTGGGCTGCCCAGCGCCTGATCGCCCTGGGCACCGACGGCATCATTACCGACCGCGTGGACCTGTTCTCGCCTGTCGCTCGCTGATCGCTGAACTCCGCGCACGGTCCCGGCGTGCCTGGCGAAGTGTTTGCGCAGCGTCAATGCAAATCACTCGCATTTGCGTTATTCTCAAGCCATCACAACGAACACTTGAGGATCCCAGTGGACCGCCGTCACTTCCTGCTGCAGCTCAGCGCCGCCCTTGGAACCGCTTCCCTACCCACTCTTGCCAGCGCCCAGGCCGATGGGAGCACGTTGCGGGTGGCCGGTGGCTGGCGCATGAACGAACGCGACTACCAGATTGGCGCGCTGCGAGTGGATTGGGCACGGGGCCAAGTCCGCACGGAATTCGCCGTCACCATGCCCACGCTCCCGCATGCCATCGTGCCCGAGCCCGGTGGCGGTTTTCTGGCGGTGGCCACCCGCCCGGGCACCTGGCTGGTGCGCGCCGATGCCGAGGGGCGCATCGCCCACCGCCTGTCCATGGCCGACGAGGGCGGTGCACGCACGCTCGACGGCCACGTCATCGCCAGCCCCGACGGGGCCTGGCTCTACACCGGCGAGACCGACCGCCAGACCGGCGAAGGCTGGGTCAGCGTGCGCGACGTGCGCAATCTGCGCAAGGTGGCCGAGCACCGCACGCACGGCATCGACCCGCACCAGATCCTCGTCGACCCGCAGGGCCGGCTTGTCATCGCCAACGGCGGCATCCCGCGCGACGCGGCCGGCGACAAGCGCCACCTGGAGCGGATGAGCCCCGAGCTGGTGCTGCTGAACCCCGAAAACGGCGAGAAGCTCGGCGCCTGGAGTCTGCGCGACAAGCGCCTGGCGCCGCACCACATCGCCTGGAACCGACCGCTCGAAGGCGGCCCACTGCTGCTGGGCATCGGCCTGCAGGCCGAACACGACGACCCCGCCAAGCGCCGCGACGCCCCGCTGCTGGCCGTGTGGGATGGAAAGGAACTCAAGGTGCCGAGCTACATGGTGGCCGAGGGCTACGCGGGCGACGTGGCTGCAGGCCCCAACGGCGGCTTCGTGCTCACGGCGCAGCGCGCCAACCGCATCGTGCTGTGGCAACCGCAGGAGCCGGCGAAGCTCACGACCATCGGCAACGTGCAAAACCCCTGCGGCCTGTGGCCGCTGGACAACGCCCCCGGTGTGGCAGTGGGCGGCGGGCGGGGCATGGCGCGCTGGCACGCCACCGAGCCCGCGAACATGCTGCGCTGGCCCGAGGGCATGGCGGCGGGGAACCATTGGGCAGTGCTTGCATGACATCCCCCTGAGCGGCTTCGCCGCTTCCCTCTTCTCTCGAATTGCTGCGCAATTCGGGAAAGGGGCCGCCATCAGCACGGCGGGGCAGCCCTTGCTCGGTGGCCACTGGCTTGGGCCGTGCCAGTTTCAAAGACTGCGCGCCACACAGCGCTGGCCTCAGCCCTTCCAGCCGCGCCGCAGCAGCCACTGGCAGGTGGCAGTGACCAGCACCAGCGCGGCATAGGTCAGCACCTTGCCGTCACGCCCCAGAAGCCACAGCCCGGCCACCAACACGGCACAGCCCACCGCAAAAACAATAGCTGCTTGCGCCCACCAGGCAACGGTTTTGGCCGAATTTCTGATAAGTAAGCGGCTGGTCGGCACGAGCAGCAGAGCCAGCGCAGCGGCAGGCGCAGCAAAATTGAGCAAGTGGATGAGGGCGGCCGACAGGTCCATAAAAATGACGTAAATCAAGGGTTGTGCAGTCGGTGTCACCCTGTGCACATAACAATTTTATAATCCGGGCATGTCAGTCTGGGCCTTGGGCATCAACCACACGACCGCGCCGCTCGATCTGCGTGGCCGTTTCGCGTTCGCGATCGACCAGATCGCGCCCACGCTGCACGGCCTGCGCCAGGCGCTGGGCCAGTCCAGCCAGCACCGCAACGTGGAGACGGCCATCATCTCCACCTGCAACCGCACCGAGATCTATTGCGCTGGTGACCAGCCCGCGCTGGACCACACCCTGGGCTGGCTCGCCCACAGCGGCGGCGTCAGCACCGAGCTGCTGCGCTCGCACTCCTACATTCTGGAAGACGGCCCCGTCGCGCGCCACGCCTTCCGCGTGGCCAGCGGGCTTGACTCCATGGTGCTGGGCGAAGCCCAGATCCTGGGCCAGATGAAGGACGCCGTGCGCGCCGCCGAAAGCGCGGGCGCCCTGGGCACCACGCTCAACCAGCTCTTCCAGCGCAGCTTCGCCGTGGCCAAGGAAGTGCGCACCAGCACCGAGATCGGCGCGCACAGCATCAGCATGGCCGCCGCCGCCGTGCGCCTGGCCAGCCAGCTCTTCGAAGACCTGGGCAAGACGCGCGTGCTGTTCGTCGGCGCGGGCGAGATGATCGAGCTGTGCGCCACGCACTTCGCAGCGCGCAACCCCAAGCAGATCGCCATCGCCAACCGCACGCTGGAGCGCGGCGAAAAGCTCGCCACGCGCTTTGGTGGCGAGGTCATGCGACTGTCCGACCTGCCCGACCGCCTACACGAGTTCGACATCGTGGTCAGCTGCACCGCCAGCAGCCTGCCCATCGTGGGCCTGGGCGCGGTGGAACGTGCCCTGAAGAAGCGCCGCCACCGCCCCATGTTCATGGTGGATCTGGCCGTGCCGCGCGACATCGAGCCCGAGGTCAAGCAGCTCGAAGACGTTTACCTCTACACCGTGGACGACCTGGCCAGCGTGGTGCAGACCGCCCAGGCCAACCGCCAGGCCGCCGTGGCGCAGGCCGAGGCCATCATCGACGCGGGCGTGCAGAGCTTCATGCACTGGATGGACCAGCGCCACCCCGAGCACGGCGTGGTGCCTCTCATCCGCCAGATCCAGGACCAGGCGGACGCCTGGCGCGCCATCGAACTCGACCGTGCGCGCAAGCGCCTGGCCAAGGGCGAGGACATCGACACCGTGCTCGACGCCCTCTCGCGCGGCCTGGCGCAGAAGATGCTGCACGGCACCCTGGCAGAACTGCGCGCCGGCGACGCCAGCACGCGCGAGCAGACGGCGCGCACCGCCTCGCGCCTGTTCCTGCGCTCGCAAAGCAAGAACAGCCTGTAGCGGCGCACTTCGCTTTTCTTGAGGCCCTAGCGGCCATCGGCGCTTGCTGGACAAGCGCCTCCAGCTACGAATACCGTAGCACCCTCCTTTCCCCCGGAACGCCATGAAACCTTTTCTCCGCACCCAGCTGGAGCGCTACGCCTGGCGCCTGGAAGAACTCGATTTCCTGCTCTCGCGCGAGGACATCATGGCCGACATGGCGCAGTACCGCGCCATCTCCAAAGAGCACGCCGAGGTGACGCAGATCGCCGGCCGCTACGCCCGCTACCTGCAATGCGAGGCCGATCGGACCGGCGCGCAAGAGATGCTCGCCGACCCCGACATGGCCGAGCTGGCGCAGGACGAAGTCACCAGCGCCACCCTGGAACTGCTCCAGCTCGAAGACGAACTGCAGCGCCTGCTGCTACCCAAGGACCCCGACGACGCGCGCAATGCCTTCCTCGAAATCCGCGCGGGCACGGGCGGCGACGAATCGGCCCTGTTCGCGGGCGACCTGGCGCGCATGTACACGCGCTACGCCGCCAACGTGGGCTGGAAGGTCGAGGTGGTGAGCGAGAGCCCTTCGGAGCTGGGCGGCTACAAGGAAATCGTGCTGCGCGTCGTGGGAGACGATGTGTACGGCGCGCTGCGCTTCGAGTCCGGCGGCCACCGCGTGCAGCGCGTGCCGGCCACCGAGACGCAGGGCCGCATCCACACCAGCGCCTGCACCGTGGCCGTGATGCCCGAACCCGACGAGCACGAAGCCATCAAACTGAACCCGGCAGACCTGCGCATCGACACCTTCCGCGCCAGCGGCGCTGGCGGCCAGCACATCAACAAGACCGACTCGGCCGTGCGCGTGGTGCACCTGCCCACCGGCATCGTGGCCGAGTGCCAGGACGGCCGCAGCCAGCACGCCAACAAGGCCAAGGCGCTGCAGGTGTTGCAGGCGCGCATCCAGGAAAAGGACCGCAGCGAGCGCGCCGCCAAGGAGGCCGCCGAACGCAAGGGGCTGATCGGCAGCGGCGATCGCAGCGACCGCATCCGCACGTACAACTTTCCGCAGGGGCGGCTGACCGACCACCGCATCAACCTCACCTTGTACAAGCTGCTCACCATCATGGAAGGCGACCTGGGCGAGGTGCTGCAGGCCCTGCGCCACGCGCGCGAGGCCGAGCAGCTGGCCGATCTGGAGCGAGATGCCAACCTTTGATCAAAATATGAGTCAAATTGGCTTGCAACGCTTTACCAGCAAGCGCAAACAGCTATTGATTCAGGAGCAAGCATGACCCTGCAGCAGGCACTGACCACCGCCCTGGCCCAGGGCCTGGCGCGCATCGACGCGCAGATGCTGCTGCTGCACACGCTGGGCCGCGCCACCGGCGACCGCGCCTGGCTCATCACACACGACACCGACACGCTGGACCCCGCCGTGCAGGAACGCTTCGAAGCGCTGTACCAGCGCCGCCTGGCGGGCGAGCCCGTGGCCTACCTCACCGGCACCAAGGCCTTCTACGGGCTGGAGCTCCAGGTGGACGCGCGCGTGCTCGACCCCCGCCCCGACACCGAGACCCTGGTGGACTGGGCGCTGGAGGTACTGGACGGCCACCCCGCCCCGCGCCTGCTGGACCTGGGCACGGGCAGCGGCGCCATCGCCCTGGCCCTTCAGCACCAGCGGCCCGACGCCAGCGTGCTGGCCGTGGACGCCAGCGAGGATGCGCTGGCCGTCGCCCGGGCCAACGCCACGCGCCTGGGGCTGGCCGTGCAGTTCCGCCACGGGCAATGGATGGAGGGACTGGAAGGTGTTTTCGACGCCATCGTCTCCAACCCGCCCTACATCCCCGCCGCCGACCCGCACCTGGCGGCCCTGACACACGAGCCGCTGCAGGCGCTGGCCAGCGGCGCCGACGGCCTGGAGGACATCCGCGCCATCGTCGCCCAGGCCCCCACGCACCTGAAACCGGGCGGCTGGCTGCTGCTGGAACACGGCTGGGACCAGGCGCCGGCCGTGTGCACCCTGCTGCACAGCGCCGGGCTGGAGCAGGTGCAAGGCCGCAAAGACCTCGCTGGCATCGTGCGTTGTTCCGGCGGCCGGCGCGCGACAGTGAAATAATCACCCTTTCCCTTCCTTGCGGGCCATTGCCGCCCCACCCTCTCGGAGCCCCCATGAGCGATACCCAGAAACGCATTGACGACCTCGTCAAATCCAACGACATCCTGCTCTTCATGAAGGGCACGGCCAGCTTCCCGATGTGCGGCTTCTCCGGCCGCGCCGTGCAGATCCTCAAGGCCTGTGGCGTGGACCCCAAGGCGATTGCCACCGTCAACGTGCTCGACGACGACGAAATCCGCCAGGGCATCAAGGACTACAGCCAGTGGCCCACCATTCCGCAGCTCTACATCAAGGGCGAGTTCATCGGCGGCTCGGACATCATGATGGAGATGTACGAGTCGGGCGAACTCAAGCAGATGCTGGGCACCGAAGGCTGAAGTCTTCCTGCCGCTCTAGTGCAAGGCCGCCTTCGGGCGGCCTTTTGCATGCCTGCAACAAGGGGGCAACACCCGGGCTTATCCGGCATTGAGCCCATGCAGGTTGTGTGCTTGAATGGGCCTGTGACCTTTACCAAGGAGCATGCCATGACCAGCCATAGCCTTGTTCCCCAAGCCCCCGGCCTGAGCCTGCCGGTGGCCCAGATGCGCAGCGTCTTTCATCCGGTCGATGTCGAGCGCAAGCTCGCCCGGCTGCAGGAAGGCAGCCAGCAGCGTGAATACGACAACCTGCGCAGCGTCTACGAGCGCATGCTGGAGCGCGGGCCCGAACGCTTCCAGGTCAAGCCGCGCGGCATTCCCGACATGGCGGCGCTCTACGACCAGTTGCCCAACTTCACCGACGTGCTCGACGACGTGCGCCGCCATGTGGCCCTGGCCCAGGACAGCAGCGATGGCCTGGAAGTGACGCCCATGCTGCTGCTCGGGCCGCCCGGCATCGGCAAGACGCATTTCGCGCGCCAGCTGGCCGAGCTGCTGGGCACGGGCATGAACCTGTTGCCCATGAGTTCGATGACGGCGGGCTGGCTGCTCTCGGGCTCCTCGTCGCAATGGAAGGGCGCGCGCCCCGGCAAGGTGTTCGAGGCGCTGGTGGAGGGCGAGTACGCCAACCCGGTGATCGTGGTGGACGAGATCGACAAGGCCAGCAGCGAGGCCCAGTACGACCCGCTGGGCGCGCTCTACAGCCTGCTGGAGCACGATACGGCGCAGAGCTTCACGGACGAGTTCGCCGAGGTGGCCATCGATGCCAGCCAGGTCATCTGGATCACCACCGCCAACGACAGCCGGGGCATTCCCGACCCCATCCTCAACCGGATGAATGTCTTCGAGGTGGAGGCCCCCACGCCGGAGCAGGCGCGCCGCATCGCCGCCAGCCTGTATGCCGGCATCCGGGCTGGGCACGACTGGGGCCGCCTGATCGACCCCGAGCCGCTGGACGATGTGCTGGACTGCCTGGCCCAGATGCCCCCGCGCGAAATGCGCCGCGCCCTGATGACGGGTTTTGGCAACGCGCGGCTGGACCGCCGCTCCACCGTCGAGGTGGCCGACCTGCCCAGGGCCGCCGCGGGCCGCAGCCGCATCGGCTTCGTGCAGTAGCGGGGCGCGGGGCCCTTGCGGCCCACTGCGGCGGCAGGGCGGGCAGATACACTTGGGCCATCGTGTGCCCGCGTGCCACACCCGCCCGCCCTGCATGACCCTGACCCAAAGCCTTTTCGTGATCGGGCTGCTGATTGCCGCCAGCGCCTTCTTTTCCATGGCCGAGATCGCCCTCGCGGCGGCGCGCCGCCTGCGCCTGCGGCAGATCGCTGACGAGGGCGACCCCCGCGCCGAGCGCGTGCTGCGCGTGCAGGACCAGCCGGGCGACTACTTCACCGTGGTGCAGATCGGGCAGAACGCGGTGGCGATTCTCGGCGGCATCGTGGGCGAAGGGGCGCTGAGCCCGCATTTCAACGCCCTGCTGGCGCTGTGGCTGAGCGAATCCACGGCGCAGACGGTGGGGTTCCTGGCGTCGTTCATGGTCATCACGTCGCTGTTCATCCTGTTCTCGGACCTGTTCCCCAAGCGCCTGGGCATGGCCCAGCCCGAACAGATCGCCATGCGCCTGGCCCAGCCGATGGCCTGGTGCATGACCCTGCTGCGGCCGGTGGTGTGGCTGTACAGCCGGTGTGCCGATGCGCTGTTCCGGCTGCTGGGCCTGTCGTCGCTGCGCGATGACCGCATCACCTCCGACGACATTCTGGCGATGATGGAAGCCGGCGCGCGCGCCGGCGTGCTGGCGGCGCGCGAACAGCAGGTCATCACCAATGTATTTGAGCTCGACACGCGCATGGTCTCCAGCGCCATGTCGCCGCGCGACCGCATTGCCTTCTTTCTGCGCGACGAACCCGACTCGGTGATCCGGCTGCGCATTGCCGCCGAGCCGTTCTCGACCTATCCGGTCTGCGAGCGCGACATCGACCATGTGGTGGGCTACGTGGACGCCAAGGATCTGTTCCAGCGCGTGCTGAACAACCAGCCGATTTCGCTGCAGGACGACAGCCTGGTGCGCAAGGTGCTCATCGTGCCCGACCGGCTGACGCTGTCGGAGGTGCTCGAGCAGTTCCGCCAGGTGCACGAAGACTTTGCCGTCATCGTGAACGAATACAGCCTGGTGGTGGGCGTGGTCACCCTCAACGACGTGATGAGCACCGTGATGGGCGACCTCGTGGGCCCGGCGGACGAAGAGCTGATCGTGCGGCGCGACGAGAACTCCTGGCTGATCGACGGCGTGACACCGATCGAAGACGTGCTGCGCGTGCTCTCGCTCGACGACCTGCCCCATGCCGGGGACTATGAAACCCTGGCCGGCTTCCTGATGGTGATGCTGCGCCGCGTGCCCCGGCGCACCGACAGCGTGGCCTGGGGCGGCTACACCTTCGAGGTGCTGGACGTGGACAGCTACCGGATCGACCAGGTCATGGTGACGCGCCTGCCCCGGATTGCCCCTGACACCGGCAGCACCTGATTTTGAGTATTTTTGGCCTGCAGCGCTTACTGGATAAGCGCGAGCAGCTATCAAAAAAAGAGTGCCTTCAGGCGGCGGCAAACACCCAGTTGCGCTGCGCTGCAAACACCGCGTTCGGGTAGGGTGCCCGGCCCCGGCTGCCGTTGTAGCGGCCCAGGGTCATGTAGAGGTCGCCACGCTCGCGGTCCATGTAGTGGCGCAGGATCACGCAGCCAAAGCGCAGATTGGTCTGCATGTGGAACAGCTTGCCCGGGTCGCCATCGCCGATCACCCGCGTCCAGAACGGCATGACCTGCATGTAGCCGCGCGCGCCCACGCTGGAGACGGCGAACTTGCGGAAGGCGCTCTCGACCTGGATCAGGCCAAGCACCAGCGACACATCGAGCCCGGCACGCTTGCTTTCATACCAGACGGTTTGCAGAAAGTCGCGCCGCACCTCCCAGTCGGGCTTGCGGCGGCGCAGGCGGTCGCTCATGGTGCCCAGCCAGCGCAGGTAGTGCAGCCGTGCCTCGGTAGTGGCAAATTCCGGCTCGGGCGGCGCCTGGTTGGCGATGGCGGAACTCAGGGCCGTACGCACCGAATCCATCAGCGGCTCTTCGAGCTGCCCACCCGCATGGGCCGCCCCGGGCACAGCCAGCCAGGCGGCGGGCCCGGCGGCCAGCGAGACAAGGCAGTGGCGCCGCGAGATGCCTGGGATCATCGGGCCAGACGGCCCAGGACATGGGCCAGGATATCGGCAGTGGCCACCTTGGTGGCAGCGCTGTCGCGGCGGTGCTGGTATTCGACCTGGCCTTCCTTGAGGGCACGGTCGCCAATGGTGACGCGGTGCGGCACACCGATCAGTTCCCAGTCGGCGAACATGGCGCCAGGGCGCTCGCCCCGGTCGTCCAGGATCACGTCCACGCCAGCGGCCTGCAGTTGCGCATACAGCTGCTCGGCCTGGGCCTTGACCTCGGGGAAGCGCTCGGGGGTGATGGGGCACAGCACCACCGTGAAGGGCGCGATGCCGTCGGGCCAGATGATGCCGCGCTCGTCGTGGTTCTGCTCAATGGCCGCTGCCGGCAGGCGGGTGATGCCGATGCCGTAGCAACCCATCTCGAAGTGGGCGGGCTTGCCGTCTTCGCCCAGGAAGGTGGCGTTCATGGCCTTGCTGTACTTGGTGCCGAGGTAGAACACATGTCCCACTTCGATGCCGCGCTCGATGGCAAGTTCCCCCTGGCCGTCGGGCGAGCGGTCGCCGGCGACCACATTGCGCAGGTCGGCCACCAGGGCGGGCTCGGGCAGGTCGCGGCCCCAGTTCACGCCGGTCATGTGGAAATCGACCGCGTTGGCGCCGCAGATCCAGTCGGCCATCACCGCCACTTCGCGGTCGGCGACGATGCGTACCGGCTGGCGCAGCCCGATCGGGCCCAGGTAGCCCGGCGTGCAGCCAAAGTGCGCTTCGATCTCGGCCACGGTGGCAAAACGGAAGCCCGCATCCAGCCCCGGCACCTTGGCCACCTTGATCTCGTTCATGTCATGGTCGCCGCGCAGCAGCAGCAGCCAGACCGTACTCTTGACGATCTCGCCCGCCTCGTTGGTCTCGTCGGTGGCCAGCACCAGCGACTTCACCGTGGTCTGCAGCGGTACGCCCAGCAGCGCGGCGACATCGGCACAGGTGGCCTTGCCTGGCGTGGGCGTCTTTTCCATCGCCTTGACCGGTGCGGGGCGCGGGCCGGCCGGCGCCAGGGCCTCGGCTTTTTCCATGTTGGCGGCGTAGTCGCTGTTCGGGCAATAGACGATGGCGTCCTCGCCGGTGGCGGCGATCACCTGGAATTCCTCGCTCAGGTCGCCGCCGATGGCGCCGCTGTCGGCGGCCACGGCGCGGTAGGTGAGGCCGAAGCGGTCAAAAATGCGCCGGTAGGCTTGCGCCATGACTTGGTAGCTGGCCTTGGCCGCAGCCTGGTCGCGGTCGAAGCTGTAGGCGTCCTTCATGGTGAACTCGCGCCCGCGCATCAGGCCGAAGCGCGGACGGCGCTCGTCGCGGAACTTGGTCTGGATCTGGTAGAAATTCTTTGGCAGCTGCTTGTAGCTGCGCAGTTCCTGGCGAGCGATGTCAGTGACCACTTCTTCGCTGGTGGGCTGCACGACGTAGTCGCGCCCATGGCGGTCCTGGATGCGCAGCAGTTCGGGGCCCATGCTGCCAAAACGCCCCGTCTCCTGCCACAGCTCGGCGGGCTGCACCACGGGCATGGTCAGCTCCACGGCCCCGGCGCGGTTCATCTCCTCGCGGACGATGGCCTCCACCTTCTGGATCACGCGCAGGCCCATGGGCATGTAGCTGTAGATCCCGGCACCGAGCTTCTTGATGAGCCCCGCGCGCATCATGAGCTGGTGGCTCACCACCTCCGCATCGGCCGGTGCTTCCTTGAGGGTGGAGATAAAGAACTGAGTGGCTTTCATCGGGCGATTTCGGGGTGTTGGTGCTGGTCCCCTTGCCGCACGCGAGGTGCGGTGCATAATGGACACAGTTTAAAAATTTGGGGTTCGATTATGCTTGACCGGGACGGCTTTCGGCCGAACGTCGGCATCATCCTGCTCAACCAGAAGAACCAGGTGTTCTGGGGCAAACGCATACGCACCCACAGCTGGCAGTTTCCGCAGGGTGGCATTGACCGGGGCGAATCCCCCGAGCAAGCCATGTTCCGGGAACTGCACGAAGAGGTGGGGTTGCTCCCGGACCATGTGCGCGTCGTTGCCCGCACCCGGGACTGGTTGCGCTATGAGGTGCCTGACCGGTACATCCGCCGCGATGCGCGCGGACACTACAAGGGCCAGAAACAAATCTGGTATCTGCTGCAATTGCTGGGGCATGACTGGGACTTGAACCTGCGTGCCACCAACCACCCGGAGTTCGACGCCTGGCGCTGGAATGATTACTGGGTGCCACTGGATGTCGTGGTGGAGTTCAAACGCGGCGTTTATGAAATGGCGCTGACCGAGCTTGCCCGTTTTCTGCCGCGCCATGAACAACGCAACCGCTATCTGCGCAGCGGCATGCGTGCGCGCGATCATGATCAGCCACACTCGGGCGGTGGAGGAATGCACCACCGTGTCGGCCAGCTGCTGCTGCATCCCGGTGTGGAATTGCCCCCCGGCGCCAGCTTTGATCCCGATCCCCAATCGAGCTTGGCGACCGCTCCCGAGCCGGGCGAAGTGCCATCAAGCACCCATCCGACCCATCCGGCATAGTCGGGCGAAGCCCGGTTCGCGCAGCGCTGCTGCCATTCTTCTGCGCTGCACGCACCCCCCAAAGGGTTGCGTGCCTCAGGGTGGTTCGCTGATCAGTGGCTCGTCAACACCAGGTTGTCGCGGTGCACCATTTCCGCCTCGGCGGTATAGCCGAGCAAACGCTCAAACTCCGAGGATGGTTTGCGGCACAGCAACCGGGCTTCTGCACTGGCGTAGTTGGCCAGCCCACGGGCGATTTCTGTTCCGGAGGGATCGCGCACAGCGATCACGTCGCCCCGCGAAAAATCACCTTCCACGGCGGTCATGCCGATGGGTAACAGGCTCTTGCCCTCTGTTCGCAATTTTTGGGCTGCCCCGCCATCCACGGTGACCGCGCCACGCAGTTGCAGATGATCGGCCATCCACTGTTTGCGAGCCTGGGTTTTGCCCGTCTGGGCAACCAGCAAGGTTCCAATGGCCTCTCCCTGTGAAAGGCGCAGCAGCACATCAGGCTCGCGCCCCCAGGCAATGGCGGTGGAGGCCCCTGAGCCGGCAGCACGTTTGGCCGCCAGGATCTTGGTCAGCATGCCGCCCCGTCCAATGCTGGAGCCCGCGCCGCCAGCCATGGCTTCCAGGGCCAGGTCTCCAGCCCTCGCTTCATGCACGAACTGGGCGGCAGGGTCGCGGCGGGGATCGGCGGTGTACAAGCCCTTCTGGTCTGTCAGGATGATGAGCGCATCGGCATCCACCAGATTGGCCACCAGGGCTCCGAGGGTATCGTTGTCACCAAACTTGATTTCGTCGTTGACGACCGTATCGTTCTCGTTGATCACCGGCACAACGCCGAGCGTCAGCAGGGTCAATAGCGTGGAGCGTGCATTCAGGTAGCGTTCTCGATCGGCCAGATCGGCGTGGGTGAGCAGCACCTGCGCACTGCCCACACCGTTCTCCCGCAGCTTGGTCTCGTACATCTGGGCCAGGCCCATCTGCCCCACGGCAGCGGCCGCCTGGAGTTCGTGGATTTCACGAGGGCGCACTGTCCACCCCAGACGCTTCATGCCTTCGGCCACCGCACCGCTGGAGACCATGATGACCTCCCGACGGATTCCACCGTCGCCACGCACCAGCGCTGCCAATTGCCGGCTCCACTCTCCGATGGCACCCTCGTCCAGACCACGGCCTTCATTCGTCACCAGGCTGGAACCCACCTTGACGACGATCCGGCGGGCATCACGCAGCACGCCTGAATTGAATTTTTCGTTCATTTTTGCATCTGACGCTTATCTATCAAGCGCTACCAGCTCTACTTTTTATAGCAAAAACGCCTCAACCTGCTGCATCGCCGATAAATCGGGGATCGACTTCGGCCACGGGCGTCTGCTCGGCCACCTGCTGGGCTTGCACATGCCGGAAGATCGCGTGGATCAGGGACTCGCAGCCCTCACGGGTCAGCGCAGAAATCTCGAAAACCGGCCCCTTCCACTTGAACCGCTTCACGAAATCCGCCACACGCGCCGGACGTTCGTCCACAGGCACCATGTCGAGCTTGTTCAAGACCAGCCAACGCGGCTTGTGATAGAGCCCGGCATCGTACTTCTTGAGCTCGCCCACGATGGCCTTGGCCTGGGCCACAGGGTCCACACTGTCATCGAACGGTGCCATGTCCACAATGTGCAGCAGCAAGCGTGTGCGCTGCAAATGGCGCAAAAACTGGTGACCCAGGCCCGCGCCTTCGGAGGCGCCTTCGATCAAGCCAGGGATGTCTGCAATGACGAAACTTTGCTCCGGCCCGACGCGCACCACCCCCAGATTCGGGTGCAGCGTGGTGAACGGATAGTCGGCAATTTTCGGCCGGGCGTTCGACACCGCGGCAATGAAGGTGGACTTGCCCGCATTGGGCATGCCCAGAAGGCCCACATCGGCCAGCACCTTGAGTTCCAGTTTGAGGTTCTTGCGCTCGCCGGGCCAGCCGGGGGTTTTTTGCCGGGGTGCACGGTTGATGGCACTTTTGAACCGCATGTTGCCAAAACCGCCATCGCCGCCCTTCGCAATGGTGATGACCTCGCCCGGATGGAGCAGCTCGTAGAGCACTTCGCCAGTCTCGGCATCGCTGATGATCGTCCCCACGGGCATCTTCAGCGTGATGTCGCTGCCCGCCGCGCCAAACATGTCCGACCCCATGCCGTGCTCGCCCCGCTTGGCTTCGTGACGGCGAGAATACCGGAAGTCCACCAGCGTATTCAGGTTGGGATCAGCCACCGCGAACACATGCCCGCCCCGCCCTCCATCCCCGCCGTTGGGCCCACCGAATTCCTTGTACTTTTCATGCCGGAACGACACGCAACCATTGCCACCATCACCGGCAGCAATGTCTATGTAGGCTTCGTCGACGAACTTCATGGGGCATCCAGTTTACAAAACAGCGGGGCTGGGCAGTGTGGCCCAGACCCCATAAAAGCACAAAGCCCCGATAGTACGGGGCTGAGCGCGCATCTGCACGGAGAAAGCCCCCGTCAGATCTCCCCCTCCCCACCGCATGGGAGAGAGACGAAAAAAACGAAGCCCCGACGTGGCGGGGCTTCGTGGTGCGAACGAAACAAAAGCGCCTCAGGCGGCCGATGTCACGTTGACCGTGTGCTTGGACATTGCGCCCTTGACAGCAAACGACACATGGCCGTCCACGAGTGCGTACAAGGTATGGTCCTTGCCCACGCCGACGTTCACGCCGGGATGGAACTTGGTGCCGCGCTGACGCACGATGATGGAACCAGCGCTGATCAGCTCACCGCCGAATGCCTTCACGCCGAGCATCTTGGGCTTGGAATCGCGCCCGTTTCGCGTAGAGCCGCCGCCTTTTTTCTGTGCCATGACTCAACTCCTTCTTAAGCAGCAATCACACCGATTTGCAGCTCGGTGAACTGCTGGCGATGGCCTTGGCGCTTCTGGTAGTGCTTGCGACGGCGCAACTTGAAGATGCGCACTTTGTCGTGCTTGCCGTGTGCCACAACCGTGGCTTTCACAGTGGCGCCGGACACCAGGGGCGTACCTACCTTCAGTTCAGCGCCGTTGCCGACAGCCAGAACCTGGTCGATGACGATTTCCTGGCCTACGTCCGCAGCAATCTGTTCTACTTTAATTTTTTCGCCGGAAGCAACGCGATACTGCTTGCCGCCGGTTTTTATGACCGCGTACATGTTGACCTCTT
>JAANMX010003042.1_pt1 | contig 15385 bp, 15 predicted proteins | sample 7279681 | NCBI WGS metagenome assembly JAANMX01 (sample SAMN14094542, study PRJNA606508) | bioreactor metagenome | isolation source: A lab-scale SPAN reactor treating ammonium-rich wastewater day 351 | place: Ireland: Galway | collected 2018-01-01
GAACAGCCCCATCAGGAACACCGCCGCGTTGAACAGCGTGATTTCGAGCGCCATGGTGGCGCCGATCGGCACGCCCAGTCGCCACAGCATGGCGAGCCGCGGTCCGTCCGGCCGCCACCAGCGTCCGAACAGACGGAAGCGCCGGAACTGGCGATCGGTCAGCACCACCGCCGCAAGCCCGAGAAACAGGAAGGTATTCGACAAGGTGGTGGCGAGGCCGGAGCCGCGCAGCCCCAGCGCCGGAAAACCGAGATGGCCGAACACCAGCACCCAGTTAGCGGCAACGTTGAACAGGATCGCGGCCACGGTCACCATCATCGCCGACAGCGGCCGCTCAAGCGCGGCGAAGAACGAGCGAAGCACGATGAAACCGAGCGTCGGCAGCATGCCCCATTGCAACGCGCGCACGAACACCTGGGCGTCGGCGGCAAGCCGCGGCTCCTGATGAAACAAAAGCAGGATCGCTTCAGTGTGCCAGAGCAGCAGCCAGCTCGGCGCCGCAATCAGAACCGACGCCCACATCCCCTGCCGGAACGTCCGCCGCACGTCGCGCACCGTATGCAGCTTGCGGCCAAACGCTTCGGCCATCATCGGCGACGCCGCCGTGACGACGCCGATGCCGAAGATCAGGATCGCGAAGTACAGATTGACGCCAAGGGTTCCGGCCGCCAGCGCGGAAGGGCCAACCCGGCCCAGCACGATCACGTCGGTGGTGGTCAGCGCGATTTGCGCGACATTGGTAAGGACCAGAGGCCAGCCGAGCGCCAGCGTCACCCGGAATTCTCCGAGCCAGGCGTCACGCGAAGAGGCGCTGTGGCGGGCGTCAGGCAGCATGGCGCTCCGGCGGTCGGCGTAAAATGGATCGGGCGAGAGCCGGGCGATAATCGCGCCGGCTCTCCATGCCTCGTTCATCGAACCGCGCTTATAGCGAATTCGATGGAATCCGATACGGGCTCGCGAAAGACGCCGGATCGCCGCGGATCACGCCGCGCGGGCCATCATGCAGACAGTCCCTTGAGACCCGCCGCCTCGATCCAGAACACCTCGCCCTCGGACTCCTCGGTATCGAGCCAGAGCAGATCCGCGTCGGGATAAGCCCTCTCGATCGCCGGCTTGCAGCGACCGACCTCGCATAGCAACCCGCCTCCCGGCGCGAGACGGGTTTTGGCGCCATCGATGATCCGTCGCACCAGATCGATGCCCTCAGTGCCGCCGTCGAACGCCATCCTCGGCTCGGCAAGACATTCCCGGGGCAGTCCAGCCATCCCCTTGGCATCGACATAAGGCGGATTGGAGATGATCAGGTCGTAGCGCCTGCCCCTGACCGCCGCGAACAGATCGCCTTGCGCAAGGTGAATGCGATCGTCGAGGCCGTGCTCGCGGACGTTGCGCGCGGCGACAGCGAGCGCGTCCGCCGACAGGTCGGTCGCATCCACGGTCGCATTCGGAAAGGCGCACGCCGCCAGAATGGCGAGACATCCCGAGCCGGTGCAGAGATCGAGCACGCGGGTGACGGTGGCGGGATCGCGCAGACGCAATACATCGTCGTCGCCGAAATGCGAATCCAGGATTTCACCGATGAATGAACGCGGCACGATCACCCGCTCGTCGACATAAAACGGCAGGCCGCGCATATACATCCTGTTGACGAGATAGGCGGCCGGCTTGCGGGTAGCGATGCGCTGTTCGATCCAGCCGAGGATGCGCCGGCCCGCCGCCTTTGGCACCCGCCGGGCGGCGTGCGGTTCGACCTCGTCCGGATGCAGTTGCATGGCCTCGCCGACCAAAAAGGCCGCCTCGGCGACCGGATCGGTGGTGCCGTGGGCGAAGGTAACGCGCGCGCGCTGGAGCCGTTCGGCGGCATGGCTAACATAGTCGAAAATCGTCTCGAGTTCGGGAGCCGGATTTCCGGCCGCGACAGAGCTTGCGGCTCCTGCTCCGGACCGCGCCGGCGAGCGTTTTCGGCCTGCGCCGGAGGTCGCGACTTTCGATCGTCCGCCGCGCGCGGCGGTCTTCGCCATCAGGGTTTGGCCCAACGCGCCGCAGCGGTGTCGTCGCGGTCGTGGGCGTCAACCCAACCGGAGCCGGAGGCGCCCTCCTCCCGTTTCCAGAACGGCGCTTTCGTTTTCAGATAGTCCATCAGGAACTCGGCGCCCTGGAACGCGGCCTCACGATGAGAGGACGCGGTTACCACGAGAACGATGTTCTCACCCGGCACAATCCGGCCATAACGGTGGATCACGGTGATGCCGGTGAGCGGCCAGCGCGAAACCGCCTCCTCGACGTGACGCGCGATCTCGGCCTCCGCCATGCCCGGATAATGCTCGAGCGTCAGCGCGGCGATCGCCTCGCCATCCTCATCGCCCCGGCAGATGCCGCTAAAAGTCACGACCGCGCCTATATCGGTGCGGCCGCGCGACAATGCGGCAACCTCATGCGCGAGGTCGAAGTCGGCTTCCTGCAGGCGTATGGTGATGGGAACGGTCATCGACGGAGCCGGAACTGACAAATCAGCCGCCGGTCATCGGCGGAAAGAAGGCGATCTCACGCGCCCCCGCAATCACCGTGTCCTGGTTGACATGCATCCGGTCAATCGCGGCGCGGATCACCTTCGGTTTCTCGAAGGCGTAGGCATATTCCTCACCCCGCTGCGACAACCACGCGATCAGATCGGCAACCGTCGCGACGGCCGGCGGCGGATCGAGCGCCTCCTCGGCCTTGCCGACCCGCTCGCGCACCCAGGCGAAGTAGAGCACCTTCATTTTTCATCCTCCTCCATGAGGTGGTGAATGCCGGCATGGAAATAATCCCAGCCTGTATAGATGGTGAGGATCGCCGAAATCCATAACAACAGCAGCCCGATCTGCGTCACGAACGGGAATATCAGGTCGCCGGCCTCCCCCGCGAGAAGAAACCCGATCGCAACCAGTTGCGCGGTCGTTTTCCACTTGGCGAGCTTGGTCACCGGCACGCTGACCCGCAACGCGGCCAGATACTCGCGAAGCCCCGATACAAGGATTTCCCGGCACAGGATCACGATCGCCGCCCACAGCGTCCAACCGTGGATGATGTGATCCGCCGCCAGCATCAGCAGGCAGGACGCAACCAGAAGCTTGTCCGCGATCGGATCGAGCATCTTGCCGAGGGCGGACTGCTGATCCCAGATTCGTGCATAATAGCCGTCGAAGAAGTCGGTCACGGCGGCCGCGATGAACACGCCCAGCGCCACCCAGCGCAGTTGCAACGGCCCGTCCATGACCGATTGCGCATAGACGCAGCCTACCACCACCGGGATCGCGGCGATGCGAGCAAGGGTGAGAATATTCGGCAGCGACAGCATGTGCTTCGCGGTCGCCTGGCTGGTTGCAGTGTTCATTTTATCTTACCAATACCGTCCCGGCGTGAACGTCAACCGGCCGCGCGGCGCAATTTTCCGGCCCCGCAACCTGCCTCCGATCTTACTCATTGATCTTAATACAAAAAAGAAGACCAACATCATAACAAACCCGTCACGCCGGCCGGGCGTGAAAAAAATCGAAGATCCGGCGGGCGCTTTCCGCGCTGATGCCCGGAACCTTGCCGAGATCCGCCAGCGAGGCCCGCTCGATCTCCTTCAACGTTCCGAAATGATGCAGCAGCGCGCGCTTGCGCGCCGGGCCGATACCGGGAACCTCCTGCAATCCGGCTTCCCGGATGTCCTTTCTACGCAGCTTGCGATGCGATCCGATGACAAACCGATGCGCCTCGTCACGCAATCGCTGGATAAAATACAAAACGGGATCGCGAGGTTCGAGCTTGATGGCCGGACGATCCGGCAGGAACAGGGTTTCGCGGCCGGCATCACGGTCCGGCCCCTTGGCGACCGCCATCAGCGACACCCGGCTCAGGCCCAGCGCATCGACGACCCCGCGGGCGGCGTTGAGCTGGCCGAGACCGCCGTCGATGATCACGATATCCGGCCATTGCGGCGCGGCATCCTGCTCCGCCGCGGCGCGCGGATCGGCGGCTTTCTGGGTCAGCAACCTTTTGAAACGGCGCTCCAGCACCTCGCGCATCATCGCATAATCGTCACCGGGCGTCAGGCTCTCTGACTTGATATTGAACTTGCGGTACTGATTCTTGAGGAAGCCTTCGGGACCGGCGACGATCATCGCCCCGACCGCATTGGTGCCCTGGATGTGGCTGTTGTCGTAGACTTCGACACGCTGCGGGGGCTGCGGCAGGCCGAGCACCGCCGCCAGGCCCTGCAACAGCCGCGATTGCGTCGCGGTATCCGCCAGTTTACGGCCCAGCGCTTCGCGGGCGTTGGTCAGCGCGTGCGTGACCAGTTCCTTCTTTTCGCCGCGCTGCGGCGTCGAGACCACGACCTTGCAGCCGGCCTTGATCGACAGCGCGTGGGCGAGCAAGTCGCTTTCCTCGATCCGGTGCGACAGCAGGATCAGCCCGGGCGGGGGCTTGTCATCGTAGAACTGGGCGAGGAATGATCCAAGCACCTCCTCCGGCGTAAACGACTTCTCCGCGCGCGGAAAATAGGCCCGGTTGCCCCAGTTCTGCCCGGTGCGGAAGAAAAAGACCTCGACGCAGAAATAGCCGCCCTCCTGATGGATGGCGAACACGTCCGCTTCTTCCACCGTGCGCGGGTTGATGCCCTGCTGCGACTGGATCGCCGATAGCGCGGCCAGCCGGTCGCGATATAGCGCCGCGCGCTCGAAAGCGAGGTCGGCCGAGGCCTGCTCCATCGCGCGGGCCAGATCTTCCTTCACCGCGCGGCTGCGGCCGGACAGGAAATCGGTCGCCTCGCGAACCAGGGCCGTATAGCCGGGAAAATCGATCTCGCCGGTGCAGGGGCCGGCGCAACGCTTGATCTGGTACAGCAGGCAAGGCCGCGTCCGGCTTTCGAAAAAGGAGTCGGTGCAGGAGCGCACCAGGAACGCCCGTTGCAGCGCGGTTATGGTGCGGCCGACCGCCCCCGCGGAAGCGAACGGTCCGAAATAGCGGCCCGGCCGCGACTGAGCACCGCGATGCTTGAGAAGCTGCGGCGCCCAGTGGTCGCCGGTGATCAAAATATAGGGAAACGACTTGTCGTCGCGAAGCTGCACGTTGAAGCGCGGCCGCAACTGCTTGATCAGATTCGCTTCGAGCAGCAACGCCTCGGTCTCGGTCGCGGTCGATACGATCTCGACGGTCGCCGTCGCCGCGATCATGCGCGCGATGCGCATCACCTGGCCGGTCGGCCGCGCGTAGGACGACAGGCGCTTGCGCACGTTTTTGGCCTTGCCGACATAAAGCACGTCGCGGGCGGCGTTCATCATGCGGTAGACGCCGGGCGACGTCGGCGCATGGCGAACCGCATGTTCGATCGCCGCACGTCCGATCGCGAGCGGCGTCTCCGCGACCGCATCCACGGACTCATCCGGAACATCGGGCAGCCGCGCCTCGTCGTCCTCGTCGGTGTCGAGGCTTGCGGGATCGACCTCCTGTTCCGGAGCCATGCCGTCACGCCGCCGCATGTCCGCCGGGGAACCGGGCGGCTGCCCGGGCCCGATCGGCTTCGCGGGATCGGAAGAATCGCTCGTCATGTTCCTCAGCTAAGCCATGAAACCGGCCGATACCAGCGACCTGCCCCCTCCCCCGAGCGTGGCTTTCGTCCTGCGCAAAGCAGAGGAAAACCGGTTCCAGAGCCTTTTCGCCTCTGAAGGAATCAGAAGCGGGCTCTCGGACACTTTAGTCTGACGCGTTTTCTTCACGCGAACCGGTACCCATCCTCGGGTCAAGCCCGAGGACATGCTTCGCTCGAAAACGCGAGGCGCTGCCACGCCGGTAACACTTTCTTAAGGACAAGAGACGGTCGGGGCACCGTCTTAAGAACCGTTTAACTTAAAACTTTCGATAAATCCTACGTATCGAATTCAGCATTTCGTAGCCATACGGCCCTGGCGCGCGATGCCACGATGAGAAGCGGTAAAGGGTTGGAGTGCCGGAGATGACCAGGATAACGATCGCAGCATTGGCGGCCATGGCGTCAACCGCGCTGATCGGCGCTGCGCACGGAGCCGATTTCTCTTACCGAGAGCCCTACACCGTCAACCAGCCGCTCAACGCCTTCAGCTGGGCGGGACCCTATCTGGGCGGAAACCTGGGATATGCCTGGGGTAGCGTCCAGAACAGCCTCACCAGGCCGGACGGCGTGTTCGGCGGCGTACAGGCCGGCTTCAACTGGCAGAGCGGTCCGCTGGTATTCGGCCTCGAAGGCGACATCCAGGCCAACACCGCGAACGATACTTTCGCGGCCTGGAAATTCTCAAATCCCTGGTTCGGTACCGTGCGCGGCCGCGTCGGCTACGCATTCAACAACGTCCTGGTTTATGGAACCGGCGGTCTTGCCTTCGGCAAACTGCGCGCCGAGACCTTCGGCCTGTCGGAATCCCACACCAGCGCGGGCTGGACGGTGGGAGTGGGCGCCGAAGTCGGCATCTACCAGAACTGGACCGCGAAGGTCGAGTATCTCTATGTCGATCTGTCGAGCAGCAGTTTCACGATTACGGGCGCGCCTCACAGCTACCAGTCCGGAATGGTCCGCGCCGGCATCAACTATCATTTCTAGCGCATGATCTTATCCGAAAACCGGTTTCCACTTTTCAGGATCATGCTCCAATAACGAGAACAATAATCATCGCTCTCGACTTCCGGCCGCTCACGCGGCCGTTTTTTTTTTTGGGTTCAACCGGCGATCGCTTCGAGCTTGAAGCGGGCTGCGCCGCCCTGGCCCAGCGGTTTCTCCAGTTCGGGAAGGATGGACCTGAGTTCGCCCCTCAACATCCATGGTGGATTGACGATCAGAAGCCCGGCCGACGTGAGCGGCCCGTCCGCGGTCTGCGGCGCCACGCTGAATTCCAGCCGCAGGCACTTGTCGGCCTCGCCTCCCGCGACGGCGCCGACCCTGCGAGCGAGATCGTCCGTCGCCCGGCGTCGCTTTGCCGGATACCACAATACGTAGCAGCCGGTCGGCCATTTGGCGAAGGCTCCGGCGAACCCGTCGGAGAGGCGTTCGAACTCGTCCTCGCGCTCGAACGGCGGGTCGATCAGCACCAGCCCGCGCCGCTCCTTCGGAGGCACGAAAGCAGTCAGCGCCATCCAGCCGTCGAGATCGACCACATTGGCCTGGGCGTCGCGGCGCAGCGCATCGATCAACTGCTTTCGTGCAACGGGCTCGATTTCGCAGGCGACGATCCGATCCTGCGGCCGCAGCAAGGCGCGCGCGATCAGTGGCGATCCCGGATAGCATTGCAGCCCGCGCCGGGGATTGAAGGCCCTGACGATATCGAGATAGGGCGCGACCAACGGAGCAACCGCCTCCGAAAAACGCGCCTGCATCAGCCGCGCGATGCCGGTCAGCCATTCTCCGCCGCGACCCGCCTCCTCGCCGGTCAGATCATAAACGCCCGCGCCGGCGTGAGTATCGATGACACGGAAGGCCGCCGGTTTCTCGTGCAGATAGGTCAGGACGCGGACCAGCACGAGATGCTTGATGACGTCGGCGAAGCTGCCGGCGTGAAAGGCGTGGCGGTAATTCATGGGCGGAAGCCTTTACGCTACTCACCTCAAGCCGCAAAGCGCTGCGTCCTGCCGGACGCACCACGGACCATCGCGGCCCGGTGCAGGCAGCCGCCGCTCAGCCGCCGCGCACAGGCGGCATCACCACCTGATCCCGGCGGCAGGCGCGGCGATCGATTTCCTCACAGGCGCGGAATTGCAGGTCCTTGTTCATGCAGATCCGCACCTCGCTGAGCCTGGTCCGGTCGCACATCACCGCTATCGCGGAACGGCTGAGGCCCGGATTGTCCTTGACGAAGGCCTCCTCGACGGCATCGGCCGTAATGCTTTTCGGTGCGGCGAGATCGACGAATTCCGCCGGGATCTTCACAGCGGCGCGCGCCTTGCGGATGGTCTCGAAATAGGCCTGCGCGCTCAGCCCTGAGCAGGTGCCGTGCTTGTCCCACTGGCTGTAGATCAGCCCCGGCGCCGGCATCAAATCCAGCATCGAAGCCATGATGCGGCGATCGAGCCGCGGCGCCGGGCGCTGGCAATAATCAGGAAAGCCGTGCTCATATTGCGGCCAAAGACCATGCACTACGAACGAGAACGACCGCTCGCCGCACTGGGTCTGCTGCGATCGGCCGGCATTGCCGCGTTCCTCCGCGGCGGCGCAGAACGAAGGAGACCATGACAGCGACAGCACATAGAAATCGAAAGCGCCGGGCGCGTTTTGTCGCTGGTCTTTTGCCAACGCATCGGCGGTCCACCCCGCAAGCAGGATCAGCCACGACAAAACAGACGCGGCCGCCGCGCGAGACACCCATCTCATGACGCCAACTCCTCAGCCCAGCCGGAATCAGGTTCTCATGCAAAATCCGAGAACGAGATAACCAGCCATCATAGCATAGCGACCAGAGGTCGGGATATTTCTAGAATCTTTCCGCTTCCGGAATGAGAATCAATCTCTTTGGTTGACGCGCCTTCTTAACGCAAGATGGCCGTCCGCTCGAAAAACAATATAGTATCGATTGCAGGCATTCTCTTTACGGCGGATTCCGCCAGGCCGGAAATGATCTGGATCAATGATCTGGATCGAATCGATTCAGATATCACGATGTGGTCGACTTCAATATGTTGAGCAGCGGGACGCGGGCGGAAAACCGCTGCACGCTTTGTTGTCCCGCTTTACGGTTGGGCGGTGAGACAACCCGGATTGTAGGCCCAGTTGCGATCGAGGCCGACCACGCACCACTCGACGCCCTGCCCCATGCTGGCGATCCCGCCATCCTCAACGATGGAATAATGCACCGTGCGGACTATGCCGTCGCTGACCATCGCCTCGGCGGTGCAGTAGCGGCGCGGGATGTTGTCGGACTCCCTCGGCCGGAACGCCCTTTCATGGACATTGCCATAAGCGGTGATGCGCAGCGGGGAATTCCAGAACTTCCGTTCCTTCTCCCAGAATTGCGTCGTTATGGTCGGCAGCCCCGCCTCACAGCGTGGCAACTGTCCTTCATAGCTCGGTCCGAACACGGGAAAATTGAACGCATGCGCAACCGGCATCGCGGCGAACAGGCCCAACGCCGCGCCGAACGCCACGCCGACGGCGGATTTCTTCAATAATGTGACGAGGTTACGCATGGGAGGTCCGCCAATGATCCGAACCCCGCAACGGTGCCGTGAAGCACGCGCAAGGTCAAGTGCGGCGACGCAACACCCGTCTCCTAACTCCGGGATGAGCGGCCAGGCGTTCTTTTCACGGCCCGCTCCGCGTTCTAGAGCATCGCTTCTGATTGAATCAGAAGCGATGCTCTAGTTTGTTGTTCTGACGCGTTTTCTTCACGCGAACCGGTATCCACTTCGCTCGAAAACGCTATAAGGTCGGACCGCAACAATGGAGATGAGGATGAGACTGTTCGGAGCGGCCTTGCTGGCGGCGATGACCGGCTCGCTGGTTTTCGGACCGGCGCGGGCCGATTGGGTGCCTCCGCTCAAGGGCAACGACACCGGGGGAATCATCTCCTATTCGCTGGCCGGGGCCGGTGATGTCCGCGTGATTGCGGCCCATCACTGCGCGCGCTACGGTAAGGTGGCGAAATTCCTCGGCGTCCAGGCCTATCCCGGCGGCTACGTCTCGTTCGCTTGCCGCTGGGTGCCCTATGGTCCGGACCAGCCTCCGCTGCAAACCCGCTACTGAACTGTTACGCCCTCACGGAGCCTGCGATGCGACAATCATCTCGTCTCTCGATGTTCCTCCTGCCGCTGGTTCTGCTTTCCGCCGCTCCGGCGCTCGCGGAGGTGCAACTGCCGCTCCGCAAGGCCGGGCTTTGGGACGTCAAGGTGGACCATGCAGGCGGCCGAATGCCGGGAGTCGCGGTTCAGCAATGCACCAGCGAGGCCGTGGACCGCGAATTCACCTCGGATTTCGCGCCCTCCGCCAGGCAGAACTGCTCGAAGGCCGACGTTCAGAAAACCGCGACCGGCTATGTGATGGATTCAGTCTGCACCATGGGCGGCACGACGGTGACGTCGCACGCCGAGGCCACGGGCGACTTTGACTCCGCCTACACGGTGAAGGTCGCCGCGCGCAGCAAAGGCGGCAAGTTTGGAGACCGGGACAGCAAAATCACCATCGCGGCGAAATGGGTCGGCCCCTGCAAGGAGGGACAGACGCCCGGCGATGTCGTGATGCCCGGCGGCTTCAAGATGAACATGCGCGACTTTGAAAAATTCAAGTCGATGGCGCCGCATTAGATGAGGGCTTACACCTTTCCAAGCCGTCATGGCCGGGCATAGCCGTTCGAAGGACGGCTAATCCCACCTCACGTCATGGCGCGCGAGCAGCTTCCGCACCTCGGTGACGAGATCGCTCTCGCCGACCTCTATCTGCGCCTCGGCCTGTTTCTTCAGATACTCAGCGCGGTCCTCGATCGAGGTCAGCCCGGCGCCGGCGATCAGATCCTTGATCAGCACCTTGCCGTTGGCTTTCTCATCCGTGCCCTGAATGATGGCGCAAGGCGAATTACGCTTGTCGGCGTACTTCATCTGCTGGCCAAGCGAATGCTTGGGATTTCCGAGATAAAGCTCCGCACGGATACCGGCATTGCGCAAGTCGGCGACCATCTTCTGGTAGCCCGCGATGTCGCCGCCGAAAACGGTAACGACCACCGGACCTGCTTGCGGTTTTGTGTCGAGCTTGCCGAGCATGGTGAGCGCGGCCTGCAACCGCGACACGCCGATGGAGAAGCCGGTCGCGGGCACGGGCTCGCCGCGAAAGCGCGAGACCAGACCGTCATAACGCCCGCCGCCGCCGACCGAGCCGAAGCGAACCGGGCGACCCTTTTCGTCCTTGGTTTCGAGCAGAAGTTCAACTTCGAAAACGGGGCCGGTATAGTATTCGAGACCGCGCACGACGGAGGGATCGATGCGGATGCGGTCAGAATCGTACCCTGAGGCCGTGACCAAACTGCTTATTGCTTCCAGCTCTTCCCGGCCTTGTTGCCCAACTGCACTATTACGAAGCCGAACATCGATCTGCGCAATTTTTTCGTCAGTATGATCGTGTTGCTCAACAACGCTTTTCACGAGTTCGATATCAGCGCGACTTAATCCTGCTCCCTTTGTGAAATCCCCCGATTCATCTTTCCGACCTTCCCCAAGTAACTGTTCGACGCCAGCAAGTCCTAGTCGGTCCAATTTGTCGATAGCTCTCATAACGGTGAGCCATTGCGCATCGTCGTTGATGCCGAGCGCGTCTCTCACACCGTCGAGCACCTTGCGGTTGTTCACCTTCACCACGTATTGCCCGCGCGGGATGCCCAGCGCTTCCATGGTGTCGGCGGCCATCATGCACATCTCGGCGTCGGCGGCGGGCGATGCTGAGCCGACCGTATCGGCATCGAACTGCATAAACTGGCGGAAGCGTCCCGGTCCCGGCTTCTCGTTGCGAAACACGTACCCGGCGCGATAGCTGCGATAGGGCAGCGCGAGGTTCTGGAAATTCTCCGCCACATAGCGCGCCAGCGGCGCGGTGAGATCATAGCGCAGGCTGATCCACTGCTCGTCGTCGTCCTGAAACGAGAACACGCCCTCATTGGGCCGGTCCTGATCGGGCAGGAATTTACCGAGCGCGTCGGTGTACTCCATCGCGGGCGTTTCGACCGGCTCGAAGCCGTAACGCTCATAGACCGCGCGGATTTTTTCCACCATTTGCCGCGTGGCGGCGATGGCGGCGGGACCGCGATCCTCCAGCCCGCGCGGCAGGCGGGCGCGAAGTTTCTGCGGCTTTTTCGGTTTCTTGTCGGTGTTGGACGTATCTCGCATGGCGCGCGTGGTACCAGCGGAGAAGCGGGCGAGCAAGGCGCTCTTATCTGCCAGCAGCCCCCACTCCGATTTGCGAACAGCCCCTCACCCCGACCCTCTCCCCACAAACGGGGAGAGGGAGAATAAGGGAACGCCGATTACAAGCTGTCCTAACCTCTCCCTGCTTGCGGGGAGAGGTCGGATCGTGAAACGATCCGGGTGAGGGGCAATTCGCATGCGTGGTCCAAAGCCAAACGTCACGGGTTTCGCACGACATCTGCGCATCAGCCAGACTCAAGCGGAAGCGAAACTTTGGAGCCGCATTCGCGCCCGGCAGATCGATGGCCGCAAATTTGTGCGACAGGTATCGGTAGGACCCTACTTCTGCGATTTCGTTTGTCGCGAGCAAAAGCTCGTCGTCGAGGTAGATGGCGGCCAGCACGCGGATTCGCAAGGAGATCATATCCGCGATCGATATTTGACTATGAACGGATATCGCGTCCTTCGATTTTGGAACAATGATGTCCTCGGCAATATCGAGGGCGTCGTTTCCGTCATTCATGCCGAGCTGATCGGATAACCAGGAAGCGCCCCCTCTCCGTTCCCACCCCTCAATTCACCAGCACCGCGCCGTCGCAGCGAATGCCGGCGACCCAGACATCCGCCTGCCCGATGCCGATGCCGAGCGTCGCCAGAACCTGCGCCAGCACCTGATCGATCGACCCGGTCGCGCCGCTGATGATCCCCGCCACGGTCGACCCGAGGCCGGGAATCGGCAGGCCGAGCGGCCCCACATTCACCTTGAGCGAGAGATCGCCGAGCAGGCTCGCGGTCAGCGACGAGGTGAAGTCGGTGGTGGTCACGGTCTTCTTCGTCCGCGCGACGATATCGGAATAGCTGAAAGACACAGCCGTCGGCTGGGTGTTGCCCATGCCGGCATGGGCGCGGCCGGTCACGGTGATCGCGCCGAGATTGACCAGCGTCGCCGCGCCCGGATCCGGCTTGCTGGTGAAGTTGGTCATTTCGGCCGTTGACACATCGCCGATCCAGGCATCGACGATGCCGGGAGTGACGCCGAGCGTGACGCTGGAGGTCGCAATGTCCGGCCGGCCGCAACTCACGCGATCGAGCGTTGCGGTGCCGGAGGCGACCTCGACATAGAGCGGGAGATTGACGGCCGACACCGCGCCGGCGCCGATCAGCTTGATCGTGACCAGCACGCGGGTCTGCGCGGTGTGCACGCTCGCTCCTTCGGTCCCCACCGTCATCCAGCTTTTGCCCTGAGGGCGCTCGCCGATCGTCGCCCTGACGGAGACGGCGGCGATGCCGGGCAATCCGAGATCGGCCCCGGCCGCGATCTGGTTGGTCCCGTTGGCGATGGCGCCGGTCGCCGAGAGCAGATCGAACACCGAGACGCCGACGCCTGTTTTCGGTTTTGAGCCGACCGTCATCGGCATATAGGGCCCGACGTCGAGCAGCTTTCCGGGCACGATCGTGGTGGACAGCCCGGCCAGCGCCAGCGAGACATTCGACAGCGCGGCGGTGGCGGCATTGATGCCGTTCGCCGCCTGCTGCGCGCTCAGCATCGCAGCCACGATGTCGGCGACCTTCACCTCGCCTGAGAGCATCGAGTCGTAGGTAACGCCGGTCAGGTCGAGACGAGTCGCCAGCGCGTTGAGGAAATCAAAGGCGTCGATGCGGGCGTTGATCAGCGACTGGTAGTCCATCACCGAAAGCGACAGCGTCGTTCCCAGCATCCGGCCGAGAACCGTGTTGAGCAGGCCACCATTAAGCGCGAGCAGGCGCGAGCCGATCGCGAACGAGGCAAGCGCGGTGCTCGCGGCCGTCGCCCTGCTGGTGATGTCGAAGTGGTTGCTGCCGCCCGCGAACATGCGGGCAAAATAAAGCGGCGTCTCGGTGCGTAGCGTGACGCGCGCCGCGTTGGGCGCGCCTGTCGCGGGGGTGACGAAGCGCGCCTGCGGTGTCAGCGCCGCGTTCGCGGTGAAGGTGCCGAGTTCGACGGACAGCAGCGCGCTCGCCGGGTAGCCGTTGGCCGTGACGGTGGCGGCGGCCGCGCTCGCGGCCTTGCCAAGGTTGCCGGCGGCGACAATCGCCGCGAGGTCGGCGGCGCTCTGCGCCTTGCGGCGATCGGCATAGATCGCGCCGACATCCACGCCGAGCGCGGTGCAGCCGAGCACCAGCACCATGCACCCGGCTCCCATGATCGCGAAGTTGCCGCGCGTGTCCGAGATGAAGCGCCGAAGCAGGTTTCGCACAGCAAGCCTCCTCAGAAGCCGCCGAACGGAATCGCCGCCGACCGCACGATGATCGAGGGCGGCGCCGGCACGAACGGCATGGTAAAAATGATGCTGTCGGATGCGTCGTAATTGACCGTGACCACGAAGACGCCGCTGCCGGACGTCGCCGCGCTCATGGTGAGATGGCCAGGCTGCAGAAGAGGATAAGACGCGGCGTTCGTCGTGACGTAGTTTTCAGCGAGGCTCGTGCGTTCGGTCTCGTTCAGGCCCGCGACCGAGGAACGCGCGGCTTCCGCGGCCAATTGCTGCACGCCATGCACCATGGTGAGGTAGGCGCCGAACACCACGATGCCTGCCACCAGCACCAGGAACAGCGGCAGAAGCATCGCGAACTCGACCGCGGACGCGGCGCGGGTGCAGCGCGCGACGCGCAGCAGCAGGGCCGAGGTGTGGCGTAGGGAGCAACCTGTCATGCGGCCTACTGAGCCATACAACTATTAAGTGTATATTAATCTGAAAATAAACCTCAGGTAGTATTAACTCCAACCAAAGAGCCGTTGCTACCCCGTGGGGCTCTCCCGCATTTTCAACACACACCCCGTCCAGACTGGGTCATCCGGGCCGGATCGTCCGAGTCCGGAGTCCACGTTTCCACCGACGCAAGCTGCATTCTCACGAGCGCGTCTTCTTCACGCGAACCGGTGCCCGCTTCGCTCGAAAACACGTAGATTGTTATTGACGCGTTTTCTTCACGCGAACCGGTGTCCACTTCGCTCGAAAACACGTAGATTGTTGTTTGACGCGTTTTCTTCACGCGAACCGGTGTCCACTTCGCTCGAAAACGCTATAGGTGTAATTCAAGCCCGGACATTCGCTGCCTTTTCGAATCCACGGCATCGCCACGGAAGGCGCAGCATCATCATGAAGCGACTTCCGACGCCCGGATCGCGCCGCCGGCGCCAACGCCGAACCTTATCCGCAACGCGCTGAAACCAAATGAGGGGATCCCCGATGTCAGACAAGAACCTTGCCCTCAACGTCCCGAACGATCTTTCAGCGTTCTGGATGCCTTTCACCGCGAACCGCGCCTTCAAAAAAGCCCCGCGACTGATCGCCGGCGCCAAGGACATGCATTACATCACCACCGATGGCCGCAAAGTCCTCGACGGCGCGGCCGGCATGTGGTGCTGCAACGCCGGCCACGGCCGCGCCGAGATCTCGGCGGCGATCGCCAGACAGGCCGACGCGCTGGACTTCGCGCCGCCGTTCCAGTTCGGCATCCCGCAGGC
>JAANMX010003045.1_pt1 | contig 15376 bp, 12 predicted proteins | sample 7279681 | NCBI WGS metagenome assembly JAANMX01 (sample SAMN14094542, study PRJNA606508) | bioreactor metagenome | isolation source: A lab-scale SPAN reactor treating ammonium-rich wastewater day 351 | place: Ireland: Galway | collected 2018-01-01
CCGAAAAATTAATGACCTCGTTCTGGGCTGTAACAGGAAGGTTCCAGTCGAGTGCCAAGTGAAAACGTGGATACTTATTTCTTCGGAACAGCCTTACTGCCGTCTAGACTGATGTTGCCCAGTTTCAAGAGACCGGCATTCTGGGCAATCAGCAACACCTGCACAAAGAGTTCCTCTATCTCGGCCAGAAAGCGCTGGCGAAAGCTGTTGAGGGTGTCGTGATCTGGGTGCAGCCCGCCCGCCAGGTAAATGAAGGGCAGGCATTCATAGGTGGCCCGTTCCAACTGTCGGCTACTGAAAACCCCCGTGGCGTAGCCGTAGACCACTATCCCGAACAATAATTCCGGGGCATACGCGGGTGCCCCTCGTTCGCCATAGGCAGCATAGATGCTGCTGAAGTCCAGTTGCTCAACGATCCTTTCGATGAAACGGGCCAGATGGGTCACTGGCAAGATGTCCTATCCTTACCCGCAGTTCCAGGGCGGCTTCGTGGTCAGCTTCTATGAAGTGGCGGGCCATCTCTCTTTCTCCTTTTCAGCTTTCGATTCTCAACTCTTCCATGCTTTCTATTCTATCCGCCTTGTTTCGCACGGTCAATCTCGCCGCCTCCTTTCTCCGACAGCCTGCTAGAAGTTATCCACAGGTACACTATCTGGAGCGTGTGTTGTCGCCCTGACGCGGCCCCGTTTGCCCTCCTTTTCTACCCGCAGTACACCGCAAGCAGAAGCAGGGACGCAGCCTGATTCCGGGAATCAACGCCATCACTTCTACCATTCTCTACAGTGCAGCATTTCCCCCTACTGCACCCATCCGTACCGTCCGTACTCGACATCGCACCCCAGATTGTGCAGCACGTACTCCCCTCCGCCATCTTCGCCAAAGTGGCTGACCTTTCGACAAGCTCAGGGCATCTCGTAGCCCAGAAGCAGCAGGTCAAGACGCTATACGTTCACCAGCATCCACCCCTCCCTGGGATCATCCAGCAGCCGATGGTGACCTTCGGCTTCGACAGACCGGGCTGCGTTGAGTACCAATTCCAGACTGGCCTTGCGTTCGGCGGCAAATTCGTTCAAAATCAGACCAGAGCCCCGCGCCGACTCGGCACGCAACTGATCGGCCAGGACAGACTGGTCTTCAGCAGGGGTGGGCAAGCGGAATAGCCCGGCAAACTTGCCTGTCTCCGGGTCTAATTCGTCATAAATTAGCTCCCCGGTCAACAGATCGAGCAAAAATATCCGTACATACGAATCGAAGTAGGCCTGGCCCGTGCCTGTGTTGCGGATCGCCGCTACAGCATCGGCAGCCCAACCAGTGGGCGAGGCCAGCCCCATCACATAGACCGCGCCCGTGCCCTCCTGTTCCTCGTTCAACTCTTCGATCATCACCAGCAAATCCTGCAGCGAGACCGGCGTATCGTCGCTGCCACTGCTGCAAAATGTCTCCAAATGGCCAACAAAGCGCATCTCCAGCACCAGCGGCGAAACTCCGGGCACGGTGAAGCGCGCCCGGCTGTTGTGGGGGGTCGTCGCCAGGGTTTCCCGGTCCAGAAAGGCCGTGTTGAACGCCTGCATCAGGGCTTCCCGGTTGTCGAAGGCCGTGTAGAGATCGTCCCAGCGATCCACATAGAGCATCTCTTTTGTCGTCGGGTGTTGGATGGTTGCCACATCCTGCACTTTTTTGCGAAAGCGGTTGAGCGCGTTCTGCTCCATCTGCCGGGCCTGGACGCGGCTCACGCCGCTGGGAAGGGGCGCGCGGCCATTGCTATTTTTGCCATTGGCCCGACTCTGACGCGACGGGGCGGGCTGGGCAGGTGGCGCGCCCGCGGATTTGCTCTGTTTGACCCGCTGCGCGTTCAGATAGGCGCTCAAATCGTCCAGGGTCATACGATATTGCCAGCCGACCCGGGCGCTGGGGATGCTGCCGTCCCGCACCAGCCGGTAGACCACTTTGTAGTCCACCTGCAAATAGTCGGCGGCTTCTTGAATGCTGTAGAACTGTGCCATTGTTTCTCTCCGATCCGAACGGGTGTCCTGTGCGATGATGGGGTGGTAGGATGATGGGGACACCTGCTTCATTTTACCACAATTACCGATTGTTTGCATAGATATACATACATTTCAATTGTTCGTAAATAGAGGTGGTGCGTAGTGCGTAGTGCGTAGTGCGTAGTGCGTCAAGCAGTAGGGGCGATTGGCCCACGCCCCACATCGACCCCACCACACCGAGACCGGTGAGCAACGCCATCGACACCCTCCCCTCTCCCGGCCCGACCAGCAGACCCCACCCACATACGCCACGGCTGGGAGAGGGGCCGGGGGTGAGGGCGGGCGAATGGGAAATGGTAAACGGTGAATTGTGAATTGTCATCGACTCCCACGTCACCCGACGCGCCGCCAACGCCACGGCTGGGAGAGTGGCCGGGGGTGAGGGCGCTACGCCCCAAACCAGCGCCAGCCGCCCAGGAAGCAGTACCAGAGCAGAAAGCCGTGGGTGCAGGCCAGCGCTACTGCACTGAAAATGGTGGGAAAGGAAGCTTTGCCTCTTCTCATCGCCTTTCCCATACCCGCTGCCAGGATGACTACAAAACCTCCGATTACAACGAACAAAGCACTGGCTATAGCACCTGCCATAGCGCTTTCTCTTGTTATGCCTACGAAAACCGCTATAGCAAGCATCGGCAGTCCAATTGCAACTCCCCACCACCCATTGTGATCAAGCCTATCAGTTATAGTGTCTGCCACACTTTTCACTATACTTCCCGCTACACCATCTTCCACGGCTCTCCCAGCGCTTTCCACTACATCTTTCAATAGGAGGAATATGACACCTCCGATCACTATAATTCCCAAGACAATCACTAAAAATGTAGTTACGAAAGCGCCAACAGTGTCTGTCGGGATAGATGCGATGGCTCCCACCAAAAGTATCCCTATGAGGGCGATAATTACCATTCCTACAGCCATAACTACAAAGATTGATGTTCCGACCGCCACATTTACTGCCATACGCCCGATCCCACTGGCCTCCATACCTCCCATAATGGCAACAGCTAGAATGACGCCCGCTATGACGGCCGCGTTAGCTTTTGTGATGTCAATTGCGCTTACTGTGAGGACCAATACACCTGCAAGTACCACCAAAAATATCCAATTGCTTCTGCCGTCAAGTACATTTTCTAGCCACCCCGTAGCGACGACACATCCTGCCAAAATCAAGCTGATCCACAGGTAAGTAGAAGTCGATCTGGCATCCTCAGGTCTGGGTAGCAACTCCATCCCTAAAGCCAGATGGGGTATGAGTAGCGGCATCTAAATCAACAAACTGCTGAGCCAACTGCTGATTGGCTGGATGGCTTTGTCGCCGTAAGCCGCTTTGTATGCCTTAGTCTGGTGTGGAGTGAAGAAAATCCACCAGAGCAGCCGCAGATGGTCCAGAGGATTCCAGGCACGTAATGGAGCAGGCAGGACTACCCCTGTCGTAGGTTTTGGTTGTGCCGCTGCTTGTGCCGGTTGGACTGCTTTTATAACTGACAGTCGCTTCGGCGCTGTTCGAGTCGATTGGACTGCTTTCCGCGTTGATTTTCGCTTTGGGGTTGTCAGAACCGGGACCGCAGTTGTACTTTCTTCCACAAGCTGCAGACTGACCGCGGCTTCGGCCAGCCTCTCCTTCTGCAGACGTTCCCGCTCTACGTCAAGCTGTGCTTGTCCTATCTGGCCTTTTTCCCTCTCCTGGATAGCTGCTTCTGCTTGCTGTTGAACGTCCGCCTCGGTCTTTTCCGTCTCGCGTCTTTCCGCATCAAGCCCAGCTTGGGTACTCTGTGGTTCCGATTCTGCCGCAATGGGATTTGTCTCCTCCGGCTGAGCATCTTCCGGCTCGGGTTTGATTTCATCAGACTCGAGCCGGCTCTCGTGTCTTCTGCCATCCTTTTCCCCAGGCGCATCCACCGATTGCTTGCCCGCCAGTCGCAACCGACTGGCGCAGTCGATGCAGACCTCAAACTCCTCGTCAAAATGGCGCAGGCAGAGGTGCGCCCGGCCACACCCGCCCTGGCAGTCGAAGACCTCTTGCTCCGGGTTGCGACGTCCGCAATGGGGACAGCGCACAAGCGTACCGGGCAGATAGATGCGCTGGTTGATGGTCGCGTTGGCTTCCGGACTGCGCACCCGCAGGCTGTCGCCGGAAAGCTGGGCAGTCAGGCGCGCACCGCACTCATCGCAAAAAGCGCCACTCTTTTCTCCGTGTCCATTGGGGCAGTAGGGCATTGGGGTCTCCGTATTGCGTATTTCGTGTTGCGTGAGCTGATGGCGTTGAGGCTGCGGGTGGAAATGGTTTGTTTGGGAAACGTGAGCTGTGAGGCGTGAGGTCGGGGTGCGATCCCACGCCTCACGTTTCAGGTCGAAGGACTACGAAATACGGAATACGCACTACGCACCCTCACATCCCCGGCAACACCCGGCGCACAACCTCCGGCAGCAAAGCAGCGGCCATCTCGACGCCCGTGCGCCAGTAGGCCGCGGCAGTGAGCAGACCCGCGGTCCAGGGCATCTGCTGGCCGTAGACCAGCCGGTCGGCCAGTAGAACACCGGTCAAAATCAGGAAAAAGCAGACCCAAAGCCAGAGCAGAATGCGGCTGATGCGCATCCCCCAGGCCAGGGCCATACTGATCTGGGGCAGCAGGGGGCCAGCCTTGCGCCAGCCGGGGGTCAGGCGGAAGATGCGGGTGAGCTGAAACTCGGCGTAGAGCCAGGCCGCGCCCAACAGAAAGAGATAGACGAGCAGAAAGGGAAAGGGAGCCAGATTCCAACTGGTCAACAACGTTTCTGTGATCAGGCTGCTCATTTCTTGCCCTCTTCTTTCCCTGACTTGGCAGAATCGGTGAGTTGTCCCCGGCTGGCGCTGCCCAACTGGGGTCGGCTGCCCTGGGCCGGGCGGTGGACGCTGTTGACGATATTGACGATCACATCTTTCATATGGTGGTCCTGGATCATCTCTTTGTCCAGCATCGTCTGGAGCAGTTGCAGATTTTCCAGCCGTTGGCGCTCGTCCTGCTGGCGCAGAATCTCCGACACCTGGGCAATGTCGTCCGGGCGCTGGGCCAACTGCTGCATCAGGGCCGACATCTGGCCGCCATCGGCCATATTTTCGTAGACGGTCCGTCGTTGCGCCCAGATTTCCTGGTTGTGGGCCTCTTTCATCCGCTCAATTTCCTGGCTGTGCTGCTGGCGCAATACAGCCGCCTCCTGCTCGTTGCGGGTCTTGGCAATCGTCTTGACCGCGCTGTCCACTTCCAGCCGCAGGCTGATGTCGGCCAATTCAAAGGGCAGTTTGGACGAAAGCTGGTTTTTGTCCAAGACAGACCGGGCCGCGTTGGTGGCCTGTTGTACATCCCGAATGTTGTGGTTGCTCGTCACCCGGCGGATGGTCTCGGTGAGCACCTGGCGCAGCACCTCGCTGGGGTCTTGCAGACCGTCCTCGATCAGTTGGCGGGGGCTGTTGACCCGATAGCTGAAGGCGAGGTTGAACTGAAACTCGGCGATGCCGTCGTCGGCGGGCGCGTTGCCGGTTACATTCAGATTGTGCTTGCCCAGGTCCACTTCGTACACTGTGTCGTAGCCAGCCCAGGCCGCCTCGCCAGAGGTGGCCCGTTCGCCGGGCATAAGGACAAGGGGTGCGCCGCCACCGGTCAATACCAGGGCCTGGCCCAATTCGGCCCGGGGGCGTTCGGTTTTCAGCCCCAAAAAGCTCTTTTTGATCTTGCGCTGGGTGTAAAGTCTCTCGGCCATTGGTTTCCTCCATAGGGTACGGATGATGGGATTCTGGGCGGCTGCTCGTACAGGCTACCCATTGAGTAAAATATCGATCAGATCGGAGCCGTCCGGGTGGGCATCGTCCCAGAAGGCCGCGTGGTAGCGCAGCATTTCGATTGTGTCCGGCGCTTCCCTGCGGCAACGCTCCACCAGCCTGTGCAGCAGACCGGCCAGGTGGTGGTAGAGTTCTTCTTCCGCTTTTGGGTGGACGCTGGCAATCAGCCGGTGCAGATTTTCCAGGGCCAGTTTGCGCGGGTGCAGGCGGTCGTTGACGCTGTCGCTGGGCTGGCGAAATTGAAGGGCGGCCAGGAGAAGGGTGACAGTCAACTCCTGGGCCAGGCCGGGCGCGCCGGCGTCGGTGACAATCATCCGCCAGACCGGGTCCCGGCGGTCGGGCAGCAGCAGAATGTCAAAGGTCAGCAGCCCTGTGCGTCGGATGGCCCGTTCTTTGTGGATGCGGGTGGAGCGATCCCTGGCTTCGGTCTCGCTGTAGGCCGACCAGTTGATCAATTCCTGGAGCAGGGCCAGACGGCGTCCCGGCTCCCTATCGGCCAGGGCAAACTGCATAAGAAAGCCCAGAAAGATGGGGGGCAGCAGCAGGGGTTCGTGCAGGGTGTTGAGGGCCACCCGTTGCAGATCGGCCAGGGCCTGCTGGGGGTAGCGCAGACCGGCTAACCCGGCATAGGCCGTGGCCGCGGTCCACTGAAAGCGCACATTGCCCGTCATTGTGGCCCAGTGATGGAGCAGGCGGGAGGTGGCCGCGCTCTGGCCTTCGTCCCAAATAGTGATGCCCAACACCTGGGCTGCGCTGCGCCGGTAGCCTTCGAAGGGGCTTTTGGCCCACTCCCGCAGCAGGCTGGCCTCGATGTGGGGGAAGCTGTGGCGGGCCAGCGCGCCCACCGCGGCCGCGGCCCGTTCCCGCATACGCGGGCTGCTGCTCACGCTATATTCGCTGAGCCAGGCGAGCAGGGGTTGGCGCAGGGGCGTCACATCCTCCCAGATGTGGTAGAGCACCGCGCTCTGCCAGGCTTCGTTGCGCAGGACGAGGGCACGGGCGCTGGTGTCGCCGTAGTGGGTTCCGGGAATGGGCGTATCCCGCAGTTCGGCCTGGATGGCATCCAGCCGGCCCCGGCGGCTGAAACGGGAGGCAAAGGGATCGGCAAAGGCGGGCGGCTCCTCCTCCTTTTTGGGCGTGGGGGGGCGCACCCGGCCCAGCAGATTCTTCTCCGCCGCCTCCACCTCCTCGACCAGCGCGCCGTTGAAGACGGCTGCCGCGATCATCAGAATCTTTAGTTCCAAATCGTGGCTGCCTGTAGCAAACCAGTCCGCCACCTCCCGCTGCACCTGGACGCCAAAGCGGGCCAGGGCTTCGTCCAGGCTGCGTTTGCCCTGGACAACGGGCAGCAGCAGCAGGGCCAGATCGACCAACTCCCCCGGCCCCAAATTCTCGCGCAGGCGGGCGATCAGCCGTTCCTCCCGCAGCAGCCCCTCTACCGCGGCGTCCAGCGCGTCTATTCTATCCGGTTCGGTGCGTCCGAACTCGAATAGATGCCTTTCCAGAACAGTGCTGCGGGTCTGGGCGGGGTCGCCGGGCCAGGTCAGGGACCAGTCCAGCACTACACCCCGCTGGTCCCGGGGAAAGGCGCTGGGCAGCTTTTCGGTGATGATAATCAGGCCGTTGTTGTTCTTGCCCGGTTTGAGTTGGTCGCGCAGCCCAGTTAGCTGGAAGGCGTTGATCCCAGCCAGGGCTTCCCCGGTGGGGGATTCCAGGAGCAGACCGGCACCGCTGGGCAGATCGTTGGGGCGCAGGTCCACGAGCTTCTGGTCTGGGTTGAGTTCGTAGAGAGGCAGGGGGCTTCCGTCGTCGCTGGTGATCTGGCCGAGCAGACGGAGGGCCGCGGCCCGTTTGCCCGTCTGCCGGGGGCCGCAGAGGATCAGCAGCCCCTCCTGGCGAAAGCGTTCCAGGGCAACGGGAAAGAGCGTCGGCTCCACGTAGAGCCGCTGTAGCTGCTCCACCTCGGCAGCCGCGATGGGATTGACCACCAGATCGGCCAGGCGTTGGGGCTGGCTGGCCGCGGCGTCGGTAGGTCGGGGGCGGCCCGGCCCACCTTCCGGGCCGAAGAAATTCTGCACCCGGTGGCGGTCGATGTAGACCAGAGAGACATCCCGCTCGGAGAGCAGACCGCTCAGAAAGTCGTTGCGCCGGATGGAGTCCAGGAGTTCGTCCGTGTTCTGGTTGCCCAGGCCGGTGTCGTCGTTGGGTTTGGGTGGGTCTGTTTTGTCGGTACGTTTTTCGGTCTCCTGGCGTTTCTGATCTTCGTCGCCAGTGTCCGATGGTTTGGTGTTTTCGTCGGGCATCGTGTTTCCTCTACAATTGTGTCTATTGAACCCACTACATCCGATCCTCTTATGAGAAGAACGGAGAAATGAAGGACAGTAATGAGTCAAAGCGAAAGACTCCAACAAGAATCAGTCCTATTGTCCAAAACCATAACCATCCATCCTTAATAGCTGATATAAATGGAAGTCGAAACATATTCATATCTTTGAGAGCGAGGAAGATTCCACACAAAAGGAAAGCCGGAGATAACACCCCCACAATGAATAGAGTCAAAAACGATATCCACCCCATTCCAACATTTGGCGTTACGCTACTTGCAATTAATCGCAACCCTGTATTGGTATTTCGCGACCCAGGTCGGCTTGGTTCTCTATTCGTCACGCGTAACGAGTCGGGACCATCAGTCCATGCTCCACCGCGAATAGTGCGTTTCTTTCCTGTTTTGGGGCCGCCAGGGTTATCTTCTGACCGATAAAGTGCATTGCGGTACCGCCCGATATACCAGCTAGATGTCCATTCTGCAACATTGCCAGACATATCCAACAGCCCAAACTGATTAGCACCATCTACGAGAACCCCAACTGGGGATAGTTCCGGATATGCATCTTCAGCGCCGCTATTTGCATTCTCTGCGATCCATTCAACCCCCCAAGGGAATATGTAACTTCCTTGATCGCCTTGTGCGGCCCTTTCCCACTCAACCTCTGTAGGTAAGCGGAATGCAACTTTCCAGTCACTCCAAAATGTTGGCGCTCTTTGCCACTCCTCGCTTCGTACCCACTCCTGGCCTTCTTCTGGCATATTGCCTCGTAGCGAGAACAGTTGTTGTTCCTGTAATATCTGGCCTAACCAATTGGCAAATGCCTCTGCTTCATACCAGCTAATTCCGGTGACTGGTAAGAAGTCTTTTTGAGTGACCTCACCCATCGTCTCCCAAAATTTGGGCTGAACAATATTTTCTGCCTTGCGCCAGACCCAACCCTCTTTACTCCAGTACTTCTTTTCATAGTAACCAGATGCTTCCATAAACTGCTTCCATTGACCATTTGTTACTTCAGTCTGCATGATCCAAAAGTCGGATACTTTTACAGACTGCTCAGGTAGCTCGTCCGTATCCTCTAGGTCCGATCCAAGAATGTGTTCTCCAGATGGCACATAAATCCATGTGGTTTTTAGAATTGGGTCCATCATAACCTGGCTAGTGGCTGTGATCTGTTGTGCCTGAATGGTTGCCTGGGCCTTTGCCGCTAATCGAGCAACTGATGTCGATGTTGCGAGCACATTTCGAGCTACAACCGTTGATGTAGCGTTTGGTGTGTAAGTCGGCGTGATCGTAGGTGTTGGCGTAATCGTGGGGGTGTGGGTAGCAGTAGGGGTATTTGTTGCCGTAGGAGTATCCGAAGGCGTAGGAGTAATCGTGGCCGTAGGTGTGTCAGAAGCAGTAGGAGTGATGGTAGGAGTACGTGTTTTTGTCGGTGTATTTGTGGCGGTTGGTGTAACCGTCGGCGATGGTGTGATCGTGGACGTGGGTGTATTTGTGGCCCGGGATTCACTTCCCTGAAACGCATTTGCATTGCTGGACAAGTAGATAATGACCTCAATTGGTACAATCGAAGCTATTACATTGGCGCAATATGTACCACCTTCCTGAAAACCACTTTCCAAGTATTCAATCCGCTGAGCAAATGATAAGACAATGCTGGGATCGACATCCCGAAGCTTGTTATCATAACCGACTAGAGCTTGCAGAAGTACTTCATCGCGAACATATCTTTGAATATCGCCTGCTGTCATCCCAGCATCGGCAAAACAAAATCGATTCTCAAGCGCCACAAGCTTAAAAAGGTCTCGATCTGTTTCATCGACATAGGCAATAATATCAACACATACGCGTCCAAAATCAGTGTCGTTATAAAATCTTGGATTTCCTTTGATTCGTAAAACGCCCATTGACCAAGTTTGAATCTGATCGAGCGTTACGACCGAATTCTTCACAGCGGTAGAAGCAAAAATGAATTCACCAAACAATTCATTGATTGCCTGACTTTTTGATTTGTCAAGCAAGTCTTTTTTCGTCTCATCTGTACTCCTGTATCCGACGGAATCGACACAGTGAGTCTTTGCAACTTCATTTTTTATTGGCTCTGGTGTAGGGGTATCTGCAACTACGCCCCGTACAGGTACGATGATAAGAAGCCCAACAAACAGGAAGAATAGACGAATTTTCATATTACGCCTTTCCACATCGCAAAATGGTTCGTAACAAGTGGTAGAAAGTTAGTGGCGTCCAAAAACTTGATTCCAGCGGGCATTAATGAGCCCACTGAAATAAGGTCAGAAACTGTAGTGGTCAAGATGATGGAAGAATAGCTGGACGTTGATTTACGCAGAGGAACGCGGATTTTTGCCTCTGGATCAGCGTTTATCCGCGTAAATCAGCGTCCTATTTTCTTTCCAGTATCTTCCTGACTACTACAAATAAGGTCAGAAACACAAAAATCGCAGGGCTAACACACCAAAATCGCGCTAGAATCGGGTGAATTTTAGGGTAAGCCGGTCGGAAACGAGACAAAATTCGAATTGTACGTCCCACCGTCTCGCGCCAGCGACCCTTATTTCAGTGGACTCATTTATGAAACTGATGCCCACAATTGGCGCAGAACTTCTCACCGATGGCCGTCTCCACCCGACACTCTGGACAGACCTGCACCCGCCCCCCCATCGCCGCCACACCAGCTCCCCCTGGGCCACCGCCAACTGTGTAGCCCCCACCGCTGCCCGGCCCAAAGATGACGCTGGGGCCGCTCTCGCCCTTCTGGGCCGCGGTCTTGGCCACATCTGCCATCTGGCGCATCATTTCGGTCACAATGCGCTCCTGACGCTCGGCGGCCTCCCGGGCAGAGCGCTCTTGGCGATCCTGCTGCGCATCGGACTGCTGGCTGCTTTCGCTCTGGTGGCGGGCGGTCATTTCGGCGATGGCCTGCCACTTCTCCGCCTCGGCCACGCCCAGCTTGCCCTCGGACGCGGCCTGGTATTTGGCTTTGAAAGCCTCCATCACCTGGGGATTCTTCTCCACGGCCAGGGCCAGAATCTGCTCTTCGCTGAATCCGGCCAGAATCTCCGTGCGTTTGAGTTCGCCCAGGAACTCGGCCTGCTCCGGGCCGCTGACCGCGATGAGGGCCTCCACCGACATCTGGGCCATCTGCCCCATCCGGTCCAACTCGTGGCGCTGGGACTGGGCCTCCCGCTCCATCTGCTGGCGGTGGGCCTCGGATTTGGCCCGCAGTTGCATCTCCAGACGGCGTTCTTCGGTCTCCAATTCGACTTTGCGCAGGGCGAAGGCGTGCTCCCGCTGGATGCGCAGCCCCTCCTCCTCGTCCCGGCGACGCACCTGTTTCATCTTTTCCAGGAGCAGAATGCCCATCTCCGCGTCCAACTGGTCCTGCTCCCGCTCAATGGCTTCGATCTCCGCGTCGGTGCGTGCGCTCTGGATGCGCCGGTCAGCCGCGTCCTGGGCCTGCTGAATGGCCTTTTCCCGCACCAGGATGTCGTCCAGCCGCTGCTGCTGGCGACGGGATTCGGCCTGGAATGCCTGCAACTCCAGCTCCATCTCCACCTGGCGGCGACGCAGCTCCAGACGGCCAAAGGTCTCCTGGCGGGCCAGGTCCAGCTCCGTGCGCTTGCGTTCCTGGTCCTGGCGATACTGTTCGCTGAGCCGGGCGCCCTTCATCTCAAATTCGGCGTAGAGGTCGGCCATAGCCGCGGTGTGGGCACGCTCCTTGCGCCGGTCCTCCCCCTGCCAGCGCAGACTCTCCCGCAGTTGGCCCAGTTCGTCGTCCCGCAACAGTTTGCGCCGATCCACCTGGGCGATGAACTTCTCCCACTCCTCGTCGCTGGTGGTGCTGTTGATGCGGTCCTCCAGCACAGCCTGGCGCATACGCTGCCAGACCGCCGCGCGCAGTTCGTATTGGGCCACCTCCGCCTCTTCCTCTGCGATCTTCTGAATCTCCTCGTCCGTGCGCAGGTCAAAGAGACGCTTGCGGTTGGCCGCCTGCTGGGGGCCGAGGAAGAGTTCTTCCGCCTGCTGGCGCAGGGCGGTGTAGCCGCTGTGGGCCAGGTCAAAGAGACGCACCCGGCGGAAGGTCAGCCCGCTCTGATTGAGGGCCTGGCGCAGCCGTTCTTGCAGATCGATACCCAGAAATTCTGGGCGGTCGGCCAGCCCGGCCTCCAGTTGGGCCACGCTCATCTCGCCCACATAGACCTGGGCGGCGTGGAACACCTCCGGGTAGAGGAAGGCGCGCAGGTCGCTCTCGCTGTAAATGGCGCGGCCTTTAAGCACATTGTGGACAAAGCGGGCCGTATCTGTAATTTGCACAGCCACTTCGCAGCGCCCGGCCAGACGCAGGGGATCCCGGCTCCACAGGTCGGGGAGCTGGAAGCTGAGGTGAATCTCGCCGCCGTCGATGAGGATGGCGGTCATCTCCCTGCCCTGGACCCAGTGGCGCAGACGGTCGGCCAGATTCTGCATAGGGTAGCGCCCCGGCCCCTGCAGGGGGATGGATTGGCCGTCTTCCAGGATGATGGCGTTGGTGCCCTCCTCCACAATCAATTCTTTGGTCCAGCGACCGGGCAGGTCGGCGGACTCGACCCGGGCTGCGATCTCGCCGGGGCGTCGTCGCCAGCGCTTCTCCTCCACCACAGGCTGGGGCGCGGCCGTGGCGGTTTGGGAAGTGGAGTGACCGCCCAGGGATGCGCCGCATTGACGGCAGTAGCGGGCACCGGGCCGGTTGAGTTCCTGGCAGCGGGGGCAGGTGGGGTTGTTCATTGGGTTGCTCCTTTATATGGGAAGGACACGGATTGGGTCTGCTACTGTAACGCAAGCTGTTAGCTTGCGCTGGGCTGCCGCAAGCTAACAGCTTGCGTTACAAAAAAAATTTCGATCCGCCTCCGGCGGATATTGGGCGGCGGGGGGCGAAGCCCCCCACACCCCCCATCCGCCCGCAGCGGGCGGACAGAGAAAAGCAGAGAAAAACAGAGGACCAGAGTTCAGAGTTTTCAGAGATCAAAAGCCGGGGGGGAGAACCACCCGAAAACCGAGGTCGAGGCTCCGGTCGTCTGGGGTGAGCCAGTACCGGTCGGCACAGCGCACGAGCGTTGCACCGTCGATGAACGAGCCGCCCCGCAACACACGACCTTTCCGTTCGCTGTCGTACCAGTCGGCACACCACTCCCAGACGTTGCCCGCCATATCCAGCAGGCCGTAAGAACTGGCCCCAGCCGGGTACTGGCCGACGGCGGCAAGATTTTTGATGTCATATCCCTTGCCAAAATTGCAGCGCTTACCGTCGGGTGCTTCCTCGCCCCAGGGGTAGGTGCGTCCGTCTGTGCCTCGCGCTGCTTTCTCCCACTCCTGCTCGCTGGGCAGGCGAACCCCTGCCCAGCGGCAAAAAGCCGTGGCATCGTCCCAACTGACGTTGACCACCGGGTGCTGCTCTTTGCCCTTGGGAATGCGTCCGCCTTCCCAGTGTTGGGGTGGCGTGTGCTGGGTGGCGTCCACAAAGGCACTGTACTGCTCATTCGTCACCGGTGTTTTGGCAATCAAGAATTCGTCCAGGCGGCGTTTCTCTTTGCTGTCGCCGTAGAGGAACTCCCCGGCGGGGATTTTGACCAATTCGATGCCAATTTGCTGCCAGATGGATTTCTGCCGGGCTTGCCTGGCCTGCTCCTCGGCTTCCCGTCTGGCCCGTTCGGCCGCCTGGCGCTCCTCCTCCTGCTTGCGGTGGATGGGGGCCAGTTCGCTCTCGGCGGCTTCGGCCCGCTCTTTCCAGGCCGCCACTTCTTTGCCCAGCCGGGTGGTTTCTTTCTGGGCCGTCTCCATCTGGCGGCGCAGGTCGGCCAGTTGGGTTTCGGCCTTCTCAGCCCGTTGCTTCCAACCGGCCAACTCCTTGCTCAGGGTTGCGGCTTCGTTTTGGGCGGTAGTCCTGGCTTTGTCGGCCTGTGCGTGGGCCTTCTGGCTGCTTTCGGCCTGCTGGCGCAAAGTGGTCAGTTCGCCCTCGGCCCGTTCGGCCCGGCTCTGCCAGTGGGTTATCTGTTCGCTCAGGCTGTGCTCTCGCTCCTGGCCCGCGCTGCGCTCGGTCTCGCTGCGCTGGTAGCGCTGGGTCAGGCCAGCCAACTCCTTCTCGGCCCGCTCGGCCCGGACGCGCCAATCGGCCAACTCCCGGCGGGTGGCTTCTTCGGCTGCGGCCCGTTTCTTCTCCTCCTGGCGCAGGCTGCGGGCGCAATCCACACAGACTTCGTACTCCTCGTCGAAGTGGCGCAGGCAGAGATCCGCCCGCCCGCATTCGCCCTGGCAGTCGAAGCTCTCTTGCTCCGGGTTGCGCCGTCCGCAGCGGGGGCATTTGAGCAGTTGGGGCGGAGTGCTGGCAGGCGTCGCCGCGCCCAGGCCGTAGAGGTGCTGGTGCAGGGTGGCGCTGGCCTGGGGGCTGCGGATGCGCAGGCTGTCGCCGGGCACATTGGCGGGGGGCTGGGCGCTGGTGGCCGCGCCGCATTCGTCGCAGAAAGCCTTTTCTTTTTCGCCGTGTCCGTTGGGGCAATAGGGCATAGGGGTCGTGACCTCCGTAGTGCGTGGTAAGTATTTCGTATTTCGTATTGCATAAGGTGGCGGAGCCACGAGAGTTGCGGACACTCCAGGCCAGTGAGCGTCGGTTGAGTAGCCCGGAGTCTTCGGAGGGCGTATCGAAACCAAAGCGAGCGGGTCAACGAGACGGTTCTTCCTACCCATTCTTATGGGTCACCCGCTTTGGTTTCGATACGGCGGCAAACAGCAGCCGCCTACTCAACCGGCGCTAGTCTTGGGTGAGTACGAACGTGAAACGTGAGATCACCCGACCTTTCTCACGTTTCACGCCTCCCGTTTCAGATTGCCACCGCATCCCAACGCTTGAGTAAACTCTGCACTTCCAGCGCGGCCTGTTCCAGTTCGGTCAGGCGGGCGTCGATGGCGGCCGGGTCGTTCTGCTGGGCGTACCAGTGGACGGCCTGGGCCAGCTCGCTGCAGCGGTGAATCTCCTCGTGCAGGGCGGTGCGCTGGCGGGCCAGTTCGTCATCCTCTTGCCCGTCGGCGTAGTGCTGGGCCGCGGCCTGCTGCATAGCCTCAATGCGGGGCGGGAAGTCGGCCACCCGTGCGTGGGTCCGCTGGATGCGGGCGTAGAGGAGGCGATCCTTTAGC
>JAANMX010003047.1_pt1 | contig 15355 bp, 13 predicted proteins | sample 7279681 | NCBI WGS metagenome assembly JAANMX01 (sample SAMN14094542, study PRJNA606508) | bioreactor metagenome | isolation source: A lab-scale SPAN reactor treating ammonium-rich wastewater day 351 | place: Ireland: Galway | collected 2018-01-01
CTACACATCCACACCCGGCGCGGCACCGCCCCGCCGCGCACACCCCACCCCGGCGCGGCACCGCCCACCGCGCAGCCCCCGGCGCGGCACCGCCCCACCGCGCATCCCCCGTAGAGCGGGGCACCGCCCCGCTGCGTGACTGGTGATCGCCGCTTGATATAGGGAAATGATTTCTCCATAATCCGCGCATGGGCAAAATCCACGCCGCAAGCAACTGGATCATCAAGGTGCAAGGCAACGAGCACGCGCCTGTCCATGCCCATGTGTTGCACCCCAATGGCCGCGCGTCGGTCGGGATCGACGGCACCGTCATCAATTCCGGGGTGCCCGCCGATGTGATCGTGCAGGCCGTTGCCTGGGTCACGGCCAACGCCGCAGCCGTGCGCGCAGAGTGGGACCGCATGAACAATCCGCCGTCGAGGTGAGCCATGAAAACGCAAGTCAATCGCATTCAATCCGTAAAGCCGCTGCGCGGCCTGGCGCTGGAAGTTGCCTACACCGGCGGGCAGGTGGTGCGCGTGGACGTGTCCGAACTTCCACGCCGGTTTGCCGTGTTTGCCGGCCTGAATGACCGCGCCTTTTTCAAGCGCGTGGCGGTGGGCGACTGGGGCCATTCGCTGGAATGGCCGAATGGTGAGGGACTGGATGCGGATCGCGTCATGGACATGGCGCTGGAGCAGGAAGGCCGAACGGACACGTTGGCCTTCCGCCGCTGGCAGGACAAGCACGGCCTGTCGCTGGCCGAGGCAGCCGAAGCCATTGGCATGACGCGGCGCACGGCCAGCCAATACCGCACCGGTGCGCGCCCGGTGCCGCGCACGGTGCTGCTGGCGTTGAAGGGCTGGGAAGCCGAGCAGGGGCGCAAGGCGGCGTAGGGCGCGTGAGACGGTGGCCCCGCCTCTCCTGCAGGAGAGGCTTCAGCCGGGCAATGCCCGGCTCTACACATCCACACCCCGGCGCGGCACCGCCCACCGCGCCCCCCCCGGCGCGGCACCGCCCCATCGCGCACCGCCCGTAGAGCGGGGCACCGCCCCGCTGCGCATCGCCCCAGCCGGGCAATGCCCGGCTCTACACATCCACCTCGGCGCGGCACCGCCCCGCCGCGCACCCCCGTAGAGCGGGGCACCGCCCCGCTGCGCATCGCCCGTAGAGCGGGGCACCGCCCCGCTGCATGACACCCCAGCCGGGCAATGCCCGGCTCTACACATCCACCTCGGCGGGGCACCGCCCCGCCGCGTGTCCCCGTAGAGCGGGGCCCCGCCCCGCTGCATGACACCCCAGCCGGGCAATGCCCGGCTCTACACATCCACCTCGGCGCGGCACCGCCCCGCCGCGCACCCCCGTAGAGCGGGGCACCGCCCCGCTGCGCATCGCTCCAGCCGGGCGATGCCCGGCTCTACATGGGGCACGCATTCGCGTGCGATCTCTGGTGGAAAAATCCGATCCATAAATCGGCTTGCACCGATGGCGTGCGCAGGGCCTGCTGCCCATGCTGCTGGCATGGCAAGCCCTCGTCTCACACGTGGCCGCGTCTCCATTCCCGGGCAGGTCTATGCCGTCACCACGATCGCATCTGCGCGTCGCCCCTTGTTTCTGGCTGCTGTCAATGCGGGCATCGTGATTGACGCGCTGCGTGAATCGGATCGCCGGCGCTGCACGTCCACGCTGGCATGGGTGGTGATGCCGGATCACCTGCATTGGCTGTTCCTGCTGCGGCAGGGCACGCTGGCCGGTTGCATGGGCGGGATGAAGGCGTCTGCGGCCAAGGCCATCAATCGGCACAAGGGTGCCGCAGGGCCAGTCTGGCAGGCGGGATATCACGACCATGCCATTCGCGATGAAGAATCCCTGCGCGCGGTTGCACGTTACATCGTTCACAACCCCGTGCGCGCGGGACTTTGCGAACATCCTGCCGAATACCCACATGCGTGGTGCCGCTGGGCTTGCCCGTAGAGCGGGGCACCGCCCCGCCGCGTGTCCCCGTAGAGCGGGGCACCGCCCCGCTGCATGCCCCACGTAGAGCGGGGCACCGCCCCGCTGCGCATCGCCCCAGCCGGGCAATGCCCGGCTCTACATCCACACCACCCCGTAGAGCGGGGCACCGCCCCGCTGCGTATTGCCCCAGCCGGGCAATGCCCGGCTCTACATCCACACCACCCCGTAGAGCGGGGCACCGCCCCGCTGCATGACATCCCAGCCGGGCAATGCCCGGCTCTACAATGGAAGATTAGGCGACGGCGGTGACAAAGGGGCATGCTGGAATCGTTTCTGGGCCAGCCGCGCACGCGCGGTGAGCATGTGCAGGCGCTGGACGGGCTGCGTGGCCTGGCGGTGCTGATCGTGATTGCCTCGCACCTGTCCAACGCCGGCTGGCTGCCGCAGCCGGGCATGGCGGGCAGCGGCAAGAGCGGCGTGTATCTGTTCTTCGTGCTCAGCGCCTACCTGCTGGCGCATGCCATGCTGGCGCGCCCGCTGGCGGACTTCGCCAGCGCGGGCTACTGGGCCAATTACGCCCTGCGGCGGGTGCTGCGCATCTGGCCGCTCTACCTCGTGCTGCTGCTGCTGAGCTGGGTGTTGACCCGCGCGGGCGTGGCGGGCTGGCACTACCCGTTGGACACGCAGGCGCTGTGGAATCACCTGCTGCTGCGCGAAGGCCAGAGCGTGCTGTGGTCGATCCCGGTGGAGTTCACCTTCTATCTGTGGCTGCCGGTGATCTGCGTGGCGCTGGCCGGCCTGCGCGGGCTGCGCGGCGGGCGCTGGTGGGGGCTGGCGCTGCTGCTGGCGCTGCTGCTGCTGGCGCGCTGGCGCTGGCCCGCGGCGGAAGCCCCGGTCAATGGCGTGCAGCTTGGCTTCTATCTGCCGGTCTTCATGGCGGGCGTGGGGGCGGCCTGGCTGGTGCAGGAATGGCCCGCGTTGCGGCACAGGCAGGCGCTGTGGCTCGGGTTGGGCTGGGCGCTGGTTGCCGGCTTCGCCCTTGTCCTGCCGGGCCTGTGGGCGGCGCTGAGTGGCACCCGCTTCGACCCGGAACTCAACCACCGCTGGTTCACCGCGTTCGGGCTGGGCTGGGCGCTGCTGCTGCTGGCGGTGCTGTGGGGCGGCGGCGGGCTGTCACGCTTTTTCGCCAGCGCGCCGATGCGGCTGGTGGGCGTGGTCAGCTTCAGCGCCTATCTCTGGCATATGCCGGTGCTGCAGGCCGCCGAAGCGCTGGGCCTGCGCGCCCACGGACTGCCGGGGCTGCTGCTGGTGCTGGTGGCGATGCTGGCAGCGGCGATGGGTTCGTTCCTGCTGCTGGAGCGACCGTGGCGGGAGGTGCGCCTGGCCAAGGGCCGCTGAGGGCGGCAATACCCGGAGCTTCCCGCCCGGCCACGGGTATCATTGGCCGCTTGTCCTGTCCGGGTCGGCCTGTGCGGCAACCTCATTCCTTGTCCGGTACGTTCGATCGGCACGCCGGTTCGCCGCGGGCGCTGTTGTCGGCGCTGGTGCGCAATCGTGCCCTGGTGCGCCAGCTGGCGTGGCAGGAGATCGCGGGGCGTTACCGGGCGTCACTGCTCGGCATGGCCTGGATGGCCATCACGCCGCTGCTGATGCTGGCGGTCTATACCTTCGTGTTCGCCATCGTCTTCCAGTCGCGCTGGGGTACGGCGGCGACCGCGAACAAGGCGCAGTTCGCCGTGGTGCTGTTCGCCGGCCTGGCGGTGTTCAACCTGTTCGGCGAAAGCGTCAGCCGCGCACCCGCGCTGGTGGTGGGCAATGCCAACTATGTCAAGCGCGTGGTGTTTCCGCTGGAGTTGCTGCCGGTCATCGCGGTCTGCGGCGCGTTGTTCCATTTCGCCGCCAGCATGCTGGTCTGGACGGTTGTGGCGTGGTGCCTGATCGGCCCGCTGCCGGCCACGGCGCTGCTGCTGCCGGTTGTGCTGCTGCCGCTCGTGCTTGGCACGCTGGGGCTGTGCTGGCTGCTGTCGGCGCTGGGCGTGTATCTGCGCGACGTGGGGCAGATGGTCGGTGTTGCGGTGACCGGGCTGCTGTTCCTGTCCCCGATCTTCTATCCGCTTGATGCCGTGCCGGAGAGCGTGCGCTGGATGATCCGGCTCAATCCGGTTGGCTACATGGTGGACATGGCGCGTGGCGTGCTGGTGTTCGGGGCGTTGCCGGGCATGGCTGGCTACGGTGCCGCGCTTGCGACAAGCCTGCTGCTGGCATGGATGGGATTCTGGTGGTTCCAGAAAACCCGGAAGGGGTTTGCGGATGTACTGTGACGAATATGCCGTGGAGGTGGAAGGCGTCGGCAAGTGCTATCACCTCTATGACCGCCCCGCCGACAGGCTCAGGCAATTCATCATGCCGCGTCTTGCATCGATGCTGGGCCGGCCGGAGAGGCGCTATTTCCGGGAGTTCTGGGCGCTGCGCGATATCGGGTTCCGGATCCGGCGCGGCGAACAGGTGGGGATCGTCGGGCGCAATGGTGCCGGCAAGTCCACGTTGCTGCAGATCATCTGCGGCACCCTGGCGGCGACCGAAGGTGTCGTCCGCGTGAACGGACGGGTGGCCGCACTGCTGGAGCTGGGGGCAGGCTTCAATCCGGAGCTGAGTGGTGCCGAGAATGTCTTCCTCAACGGTGCCGTGCTCGGCCTGGATCGGGCGCAGATGGAGGCGTGCTACGACGATGTCCTGGCATTCGCGGACATCGGTGAGTTCATCGATCAGCCGGTGAAGAACTATTCCAGCGGCATGTACATGCGGCTGGCGTTCGCGGTGGCCGCGCATGTCGATCCGGACATCCTGGTGGTCGATGAGGCGCTGTCGGTCGGCGATGAGGCCTTCCAGCGGAAATGCAATCTCAAGATCCAGTCGTTGCGCGATGCCGGGGCCACCGTGCTGTTCGTCTCGCATTCGGCCAGCCATGTGATCGAAGTCTGCAACCGCGCCCTGTTGATCGACAAGGGACGCTTGGTTGAGGAAGGCGAGCCGAAAAGGGTCATCTCCGCCTACCACAAGCGCATTCTTGCAGCCTCCGGGCCCGGGGTGCCGCAAGCCGGGACGGTGGACGCGCGCGGGCCGGCCGCGCCGTCCGCCACCGCCGCGCTTTCGGCGGAGGATGATGCCTTCCTCGACCCCGGCCTGGTTCCGGCCACCACCGTTGAATATCCGTCGCTGGGCTGTGCGATTTCGAGCCCGCGATTGCTGACCCTGGACGGGCGGGCGGTGAATGTGCTGGTCAGTGGCAACGAGTACGTCTATGCCTACGCCGTCCATTTTTCCGCAGCGGCGGCCATGGTGCGCTTCGGCATGATGATCCGGACCATGCGAGGACTCGATCTGGGCGGGGGCGTGTCGGTTCCCTCTGCAACGCCCCATGCCTTTTTCTCCGCGGACGCCAGGGTGGAGGTGCGATTCCGCTTCCGGGCCGCAATGGAGGCAGGGGTCTACTTCCTCAATGCAGGCGTGGTTTCGATCCTCGATGAAGAGGAAAAATATCTGGCCCGCATCGTTGATGCCGTGATGTTCCGGGTGCTGGCGCGCAAGGATGCGTTGTCGACCGGGATGGTGGATTTTGGCGTCGTCCCCACCATCGCGGCACGGGATGCGGCCAGCGATTGAGCGCCGGATTGCATAGAAGCAGATGACCGTTGGCGAACCCATGAAGGAAACGAACTCCCATGCGCTGCTGATCCTGGGCATGCACCGCAGCGGCACGTCTGCGGTGACCGGGGCGCTGGCGCTGCGCGGGGTGTATCTCGGGCAGGATCTGATGCCGCCGGGGCCGGACAACCCCAAGGGCTTCTGGGAGCACGCCGGGGTGGTGGCGATCCACGAGCGCCTGCTGCATGCGCTGGACCGGGCCTGGGACGACCTGCGCGCGCTGCCGGACGGTTGGCTGGCGCATCCCGCATGCTTGCGTGCGCGGGATGAGTTGCGGGCGCTGCTGCAGGCAGAGTTCGCCGGCCAGGCACTGTGGGCGGTGAAGGATCCGCGCCTGTGCCGGCTGCTGCCGCTGTGGCTGCCGCTGCTGGACGAGATGGGGATCGCGGCGAAGGCGGTGGTGGTGGCGCGCGATCCGCGCGAGGTGGCGGCATCGCTGCAGGTGCGCAACCAGTGGCCGCAGGCGCTTTCGCGCGAGCTGTGGCTTCGCCACGTGGCCGGAGCGCTGCTGGACAGTGCGGCGTTGCCGCGCTGCGTGCTGGCTTATCCGCACCTGCTGGGGGATCCGGCCGGCGCGATCGATGGCGTGTTCGCCGCGCTGGACGTGCACCCTCCCGCGCCGGCACCGGAGGCGGCAGCCAGGCTCCGGGCGTTCGTGAGCGTCGGCGATCGCCATCATGATGCAGGCGAGGCCGAGGCACCGGGATGGGAGACCGCACTGGCGCTGTATCGACAGCTGCTGCAGCAGCCCACGCCCTGGGCTGCGCTGCAGGCGCAGGCGCGGGACGTCGAACAGGCCGACGCGCCGCTGGCGCCGGTGCTGGCGGCCTATGCCGGATTGCATGCGGCGCAGCGGCTGGCGCTGGTTGCGGCGGAGGCGCGGCTGCAGCAGGTGCAAGCGGAACGTGACGACCGCGAGCGCCAGGTGCGGGAACTGGAGCAGGATCGCACGCGCGCCCGTCGCGAGATCACGCGCGTCAACGAGGAGTTGACGGCGCGCAGTGCGTGGGCGCAGCAGCTGGACCGGGATCTTCGCGCCTTGCGCGATGAGCACACGGCGACGGCCGCGCACCATGCCGAGACGCTTGCGCAGCAGCAGCGCCATGTCCAGCACCTGGAGGCGTCGCTGGCGCAAATGCTGGGGTCGCGCTCGTGGCGGCTGACCATGCCCTTGCGTGCGGCGGGACGCTTGCTGCGCGGGGACTGGGCGGCGCTGGCGCAGGCGGCACGCGGCAGCCGCTGGGCGCGTTCGCCGCTGCTGGCGCTGCTGCGGCCGTGGGGCCGGCGCCTGCTGATGCGCGGGCAACATCCGGCGCCGCTGGCGGTGGCTGCGCCGGTCGCGAACGAGGCCGATGTGGACCTGCGCGGGCTGGCATTCCCCGAGGTGGCGCAGCCGGTGGTGTCGATCATCATTCCGGCCTATGGCAACCTGCCGTACACCGCGGCCTGCCTGCGCTCGATCGCGGACAACCTGCCGCGGGCCGCGGTGGAGGTGATCGTGGCCGAGGATGCCTCCGGCGATGCCGGCATCGACCGGTTGGCCGAGGTGCCCGGTTTGATCTACCGCCGGCATCCGCAGAATCTGGGCTTCGTGCGCTCCTGCAATGCCGCGGCGCGCTGGGCGCGGGGCGAATACGTCTACCTGCTCAACAACGACACCCAGGTCACGGCCGGTTGGCTGGACGCGCTGCTGGCGGCGTTTGCCGGCAAGGCGGATGCGGGCCTGGTGGGCTCCAAACTGGTCTATCCGGACGGGCGCTTGCAGGAGGCCGGCGGGATCGTCTGGAAAGACGGCAGCGCCTGGAACTTCGGACGGCTGGACGATCCACACCGGTCGCAGTACGGCTATCTGAAGACGGTGGACTACGTGTCCGGCGCGTCGATCATGCTGCCGCGTGCGCTGTGGGAATCGCTGGGCGGGTTCGACGAGCATTTCGTGCCGGCGTACTACGAAGACACCGACATCGCTTTCCGCGTGCGTGCGGCCGGCAAGCAGGTCTACCTGCAGCCGGCATCGGTGGTGGTGCATTTCGAAGGCATCTCCAACGGCACCGACGTGGGCAGCGGCGTCAAGGCGCACCAGGTCGGCAACGGGCAGAAGTTCCTGGCGCGCTGGAAGGCGGTGCTGGAAGCCGGCCATTTCGCCAATGGCGAGCATGTGTTCCTGGCCCGCGACCGCGGCCAGTTCCGCGGCAAGACCGTGCTGGTGGTGGACCACTACGTGCCGCAGCCGGATCGCGATGCCGGTTCGCGGGCGACCTTCCAGGTGCTGCAGCTGCTGGTGGCGCAGGGCTGCAACGTCAAGTTCTGGCCCGACAACCTGCATTTCGATCCGCTCTACACCCCGGCCCTGCAGGCGCTGGGCGTGGAGGTCATGCACGGCGGCGAATACGTCGGCAGGTTCGATGCCTGGCTGCGCGACAACGGCCGTTACATCGATGTCGCCATCCTCAACCGCCCGCATGTCGCGGTGGACTACGTGCGGCCGTTGCGCCAGCACAGCCGCGCGCGGCTGGTCTACTACGGCCACGACATCCACCATCTGCGCATGCAGCAGCAGCACGCCCTGCAGGCCGACCCCGCGCTGCGGGCCGAGATGGAACGCTTCCGCGCGATGGAGTGGGCGATGTGGCGCGACGCCGATGCGGTGCTGTATCCCTCCGACGAGGAGACCGCGCATGTGCAGGGCTGGCTGCGCGACAACGGCGGGGACGCGCACGCCTTGACCGTGCCGTTGTACGGCTATCCGGAGGTGGCCGGCGATCTTGCGCAGACCCTGGCGTCGCGGCAGGACATCCTGTTCGTGGCCGGCTTTGCGCATCCACCGAACGTGGACGCCGCGCGCTGGCTGGTGGACGAGATCCTGCCGCGGGTGTGGCTGCGACATCCCGGCGTGCGCCTGCACCTGGTGGGCTCCAATCCGGCCCCGGACGTGCGCGCGCTGGCGGGCGAGCGCGTGCTGGTGACCGGCCATGTCAGCGAGGCCGAACTGGAGGCGTGCTACGCGCGCTGCCGGGTGGCGGCCGCGCCGCTGCGCTTCGGCGGCGGGATGAAGGGCAAGGTGCTGGAGGCGATGCGCCATGGCCTGCCGATGGTGACCACGCCGGTGGGCGTGCAGGGGCTGTCGGCTGCCGCTTTCCTGCCGCATGCGGAGGACGCCGCGCGGCTGGCCGATGCGATCTGCGCGCTGCTGGACGACGACGCGCACTGGTGCGCGGTGTCGCGCGCATCGACCGCCTTCATCCAGGCCCATTATTCCGAACAGGCGCTTCGGCGCGCGTTGGAAGATGCGTTGGGGCAGGCATGATTGGCAGCCGCCAACATGCGTTGTTCGTGGTTTTCGCTGCGCTGGCAATCCTGCTGGGGCTCGCGCTGCATGCGGCCTATCTCGCAAGAGCGGGTGCCGATGCCGTGTACATGGATACGCTGCGCCTGTTGTGGCAGTGGTCGGAGTTTCGGCAGGGAAACCTGTCGCTGCTGCAGCTGTGGGGCCAGCAGGGAAGTCCGCACAGCGGGCTGTTGTTCCAGTCGCTGCTGGCGGCGAACGCGAAGTGGTTCGGCCTGGATGCGCTGCTTGCCAATCGGGCTACCGGAGCGGTCATCGCCGTCGTCGCCATGCTGTTCTGCACGGCATATTCATCGGATGCGCGGCGTGCAGGGGCGTCGTCGTCACGCGGGTGGGCCGCTGTCGTGATCCTGGTGGTGACGGGGCTGTGCTTCAGCCTTTCCGGCTTCGAACTTTTGACCCTCGATCTTGGTTTGGGCCTGTGGCTGAAGAACCTGCTGATCTTCACCTTGTTCCTTGCCCACGCATGGACGCTGCGTGACGACTGCGGGCCCGGTCCGGGGATGGCCCTGCTGTTGTCGGCCTACGGGGCGGCAGTCGTGGTGCTGTGCGCGATGGGCTGGTCGTACGCGATGGTGGGGGCGATCCTCGGCGTGCAGGCGCTGCATCATCTGGCGACGCGCAGGCTGCCTGCACCGGCGCAGCTGATCCTGCCGTTGGTGCTGCTGCTGACGTTGCTGGCGGTGACGGTCGGCAAGCGTCTGGTCTTCGGTGGCAGTGAAGAGGGGGCCGCCGCGCTGCGGCTGGATATTCCCAGGCAGCTGCTGCTGTCGCTGGCATCGACTTTCGTCAACGCGGAGGCCGCGGCACGGCTTGCATTGCCTGCCGCACTGCTGCTCGTGCTCGGGGCATTGCTGGCAGTTGGCTTCGTTGTCGCGGTGCTGGTTCGGGTACGGGATCGTCGTGCGTCCCTGATGCCGGTTCACCTGATCGCCTACGCATCGCTGTGTGCGCTGTCCTTCGTGTTGGCGCGTGGTGCCGAAGGCGACCAGATGGTGATGGCGTCGCGTTATCACATGGACATCTTCCCGGGCCTGGTCGGCACGGTCTGGATCCTGTCGATGTCTTCGCGCGATGTGCTCCAGCCCGGCAGGCGGGTCGCCACCGCGCTGGCAGCCAGCCTCGTGTTGCTTGCTGCGGGGCTGCAAGCGGGCCAGTTCGCGGTCGAGTGGAAGGCCGCGCCGTATCGCAAGGCCGTGTTCCAGGCCATGAACGACGCCTTGCGCGACGGGGTGCCGGACCAGGCCGCGGCCGATTTGCTGCAGGCCCCGTTGACCGATGCCAGAAACGCAGTGACGGTCATGCGCCGCGAACACCTGGCGGTCTTTCGTGATCAGCACGGGATGCCGGCAGACGGTACCGCTGCGTGTTCAACCAACTGGAAAATGGGCGAGGGGTGGCAGGTGCCGGAGGCGGGTGGCAGATGGTCATCGGCGCAGGCGGTCTTCACCGTGGCCCCCTGCGGTTGCGATTACCGCGTGCGTCTGCTGCTTCCGGAGGGACACGCAGGGCGCGATGTGGCCATCGTCGATGCGCAGGGCGGTGCAAGGGTGCTGATGGCGCAACGGCTGCTCCCCGGGCAGGCGGTGGAGGTCATCATTCCTCCATCCGCCAACGCGGAGCGCTATGTGCTTCGCGTTTCGCGGGTCACGGTGCCCGCCGAGGCCGGGATCAACAGCGACACGCGCGCGCTCGGGGTGTACATGGGGATGCCGGCGATGGCTTGTGCGGTCGCGCGCTAGTTGCGCGGGTCAACGCCTGACGATTGCCCGGCTGAGCAGGAACGTGACCGGCAGCATGATGATGGTGATCAGCAGTGGTGCCAGCCAATGCGCAATGCCGATCTGCAGCAGAAACGGAAACAGTGCGAAGGAAGCGATCGCCTGCAGCACGTACACCAGCGGATAGCGGATGAAGCTGCGCCAGTGCAGGCGTGAACGGAATACCCACAGCGCGTTGACCGTGTAGGACCACACGATGCCAGCCACGTAGGAAACCACGTAAGCCGGCATTGCCGGCACGTCCAGCGCAAGCAGTCCCAGGTACAGCGCGTAGGACACGGCCGTGGTGCTGCCGCCGGCGACCAGAAACCGCAATTTCTCCGTGGCCGGCAGCCATTTGGCTCGGATCGAGTCAGGCATCGACGGCGCGGCTCAGTGCCAGGAACGCATCATAGGTACGAATGTAATCGTCGTTGTCGTACGCATGCGAGGCAAAGACCAGCAGCACCGCATCGGTCGAGTATTCGTACTGCGTGCCCCAGGTCATCGGTGGCAGCAGCAGGCCCTTGTGCGGGGAATCCAGCAGGATGTCGGCGCGGGCGCAGCCGTCATCGGCCAGTACCCGCACGCTGCCCGACGTGCAGATGAGGAACTGCGCGCACACCCGGTGCGCATGCTCGCCGCGGGTCTCGCGGCTGGGAACGCCGTACACCATGAAGAAGCGCGCGGGCGTGAATGGCACCACGTCGGCGAAATTGCCGACGGTCAAGTTGCCGCGCACATCGTTGTAGACGGGAAGACGGATTTGCTGGACACCCTTGACCCCGGTTGCATGGGTGCCTGCGGGCAGGTCATCGCTGGCAATGGCACCGGAAGTGCCGGCCGGCAGCCCCGAACCGGCGACCGAATAGCCTCGGATCCGCGCCGGATTGCCGACCACGATGGCATTGGGGGGGACCGAGCGTGTGACCACCGCGCCAGCGCCGACCATTGCGCCACGGCCGATGGTGATGCCGGCCAGGATGGTGGCGTTGGCGCCGATCGAAGCGCCATCCTCGACGATGGTGGGTGTGTAGCGTTCCGGGTGTTGCCCGCTGCGCGGGAACAGGTCGTTGGTGAAGGTGGCGTTGGGGCCGACGAAGACATCGTCGCCCAGCCTGACGCCATCCCACAGCTGCACGCCGCATTTCACCGTGGTGCGATCACCGACCACCACGTCGTTCTCGATGAACACGCCGTCGCAGATGTTGCAGTCGTGCCCGACCTTCGCCCCGGGCAGGATGTGCGCAAACGCCCAGACGCGCGTCCCCGTGCCGACCTCGGTGGATTCGCAAAGTGCTTTTTCGTGGATGAACGCGGTCATGGCGAAGAGTCCGGCGTGAAGGCTTCGGCCTGCTGCTCGATGGTCAGCGGGCGTTGCTTGGTGTTTTCGAAGGCGCGCCAGACGTAGCTGCCGATGATGCCCAGGCCCAGTGCGTTGAAGGCACCGAAGAACAGCACGACGAGGATGGTGGCGGCATAACCCGGCACAGTCACATGGCCGGACAGCTTCGCCACCAGCACGGCCAGCGCCAGCACAGCGGAGACGCTGACGCCCACCAGCCCCAGCCCCAGCAGCACGCGGATGGGGAGGTCGGTAAAGGCGAACACGCTGTCCATCAGGTAGCGCAGCTTCTTGCGGAACGTCCAGGCGCTGCGGCCAATCTCGCGCTGCTGTCGCACGTACGGCACGAACGCGCGCCGGCCACCGAGCCAGAACAGCTGCGCGAGCAGGCTGGTATTGGCTTCCGGCAGGGTGAGCAGGGCATCGCGCACCCGCTGGCTGACCGCGAAAATGTCGACGCCGCCGCGCGGGATCTCCGGCATCACCCAGCGCCGGTACAGCGACCAGTAGGCATTGGACAACATCCGCGACAGCGCGGGATCGTTGCGGCCTTCGCGGGTGCCGAACGCGACGTCGGCGCCGGCCTCGATTTTCCGCAGCAGCTCCGCCACCAGCGCCGGCGGTTCCTGCAGGTCGGCGGCCATGACCGCAATCCGCTGGCCGCGGGCCACGCCCAGTCCGTGGCGGATCGCGGCGAATGCGCCGAAGTTGCGCGCCAGCGCAACCAGCGTGGAGGCGAACGGCTGGCCGGGCAGCGCCTGTTGCAGCCGTTCATGGCTGGCGTCGGGGCTGCCATCGACCACGAAGATGGCTTCGAACGATGACCCGAGTTCACGATGCAGCCCGGCGATGGCTGCGAGCAGTGCCGGGATATTGGCTTCGTTCCGGTAAACCGGGACGACAAGGCTGTAGTTCAAAGCCGGTTGCATGCGCTGATGACAGCATCCACTTCCGCGTCGGTCAATTCCGGGAAGCAGGGAAGCGTCATGACGCTGCCGGCGGCCGCCTCGGTATGCGGCAGCGGACTGGCATCGATCCTGCCCTGCAGGCAGGGCTGCCGATAGTCCGGGGTCGGGTAGTGCACGTCGGTCTGCACCTGCAGTTCGGCCAGCTGCGCGCGCACGGCGTCGCGCGATTCGCTGCGGACGACGTACAGATGCGCCACGTGTTCAAGCCCGCAGGGCGGCGGCAGCGCCAGCGCCGGGGTGCGGATCCCGGCCGAATAGCGGTTGGCGATGGCGCGGCGGCGCGCGTTCCAGCCGTCCAGTTCCGGCAGCATTTCCAGCAGCAGCGCGGCCTGCAGTTCGTCCAGGCGGGTGTTGCGGCCGCCGGCCAGCGTATTGGTGTACTTCGCCGACCAGCCGTACTGGCGCAGCTGGCGGGTGCGGATGGCCAGTGCCTCGCTGGACGTGACCACCGCGCCGCCGTCGCCCAGCGCGCCGAGATTTTTGGTGGGATAGAAGCTGAAGCTGGCGATATCGCCGAAGGCGCCTGCGCGGGTGCCATTGCCGTCCTGCGCGCCGTGCGCCTGCGCGCAGTCCTCCACCACCGGGATGCCGCGGCTGCGGCACAGCGGCAGCAGCGCGTCCATCGCGGCCAGGCGGCCGTACAGGTGGGTGACGATGACGGCCTTGATCGGGCCGGCCTGCAGCGCGGCGTCCAGCGCCTGCGGGCACAGGGTGTGGGTCGCAGGATCGATGTCCACGAACACCGGAATCCCGCCGCAGGCGAGGACCGCGGTGGTGCCGTACATGGCCGCGTTGGCAACCACCGCCACCCGCTCGCCTGCGCCCACGTCCAGCGCGCGCAGGCACAGCTCGAGCGCGTCGGTGCCGTTGCCCACGCCGATGGCGTGCGTCGCGCCGCAGTAGTCGGCGAACGCCTGCTCGAAGCGCTGCACATGCGGGCCGAGCACGTAGTTGCCGCTGTCGATCACGCGCTTCGAGGCGTCGGCCAGCCGCTCGGCCAGCGGCTGGATATGGCGCTGCAGGGAATTGACCGGAATCGTCATGGTCGTGTCAGAGCGCCGCTTCCAGCTCCGGCAGGATCTGGAACAGATCGCCTACCAGCCCGATGTCGGCGATCTCGAAGATCGGCGCGTCGCCGTCCTTGTTGATCGCAACAATCGTGCCGGCATCCTTGATGCCGGTGAGGTGCTGGATCGCGCCGCTGATGCCGACCGCGACGTACAGTTCCGGGGCGATGATCTTGCCGGTCTGGCCAACCTGCAGTTCGTTCGGCACATAGCCGGCATCGACCGCCGCGCGCGAGGCACCGACCGCCGCGCCGAGCTTGTCGGCCAGTGCGTAGATGACCTTGAAGTTTTCCTCAGAGCCGACACCGCGGCCGCCCGACACCACGCGCTTGGCGCTCTGCAGATCGGGGCGGTCGGACTTGCCGGCGGCCAGGTTCACGTAGCGGGTATGCGCGGGCAGCGCGGCATCGACGCTCGCGGCTTCCACCGCGGCGCTGCCGCCCTGCGCGGCTTCCGGCCACGAGGCGGTGCGCACGCTGGCAACCACGACCTGGTCGGCCGGCGCTTCGACGGTGATGATGGCGTTGCCGGCGTAGATCGGGCGCTTGAAGGTGTGGCTGGCGTCCACCGCCATCAGGTCGGACACCTGGTTCACGCCCAGCAGCGCGGCCACGCACGGCATCAGATCCTTGCCGAAGGTGGTGGACGGGCCGAACACGTGGCTGTAGCCCTTGGCCAGCGCGGCCACCTGCGGGGCCAGCACCTGCGCGATGGCGTCGGCATTGGCGGGATTGGCGACGGTCAGCACCTTGCGCACGCCGGCGATCTGCGCGGCCTGCGCGGCCACGCCGGCCGGGTCGGCGGCCAGCACCACGATGTCGATGGCCGCGGGCGACAGCGCCTGCGCGGCGGCCACGGTCTTGGCGGTGGCGGCGTTGAGCTTGCCGCCCAGGTGTTCGGCGACGATCAGGACGTTGGACATCACAGGAGCCCCTTCTGCTTGAGCGCGGCGACCAGTTCGGCCGCATCCTTCACCATCACCCCGCGGCTGCGCTTGGCTGGCGCGGCGTAGTGGGTGGTCTTGAGCGAGTCATTGGCCTCGACGCCGAGGTCGGCGAAGGCGATGGTCTCCAGCGGCTTGCCCTTGGCCTTCATGATGTCGGGCAGCTTGATGAAGCGCGGCTCGTTGAGGCGCAGGTCGGTGGTGACTACCGCCGGCAGGTCGACTTCCAGCGTTTCCAGGCCGGCATCGACTTCGCGCACCACCGTGGCCTTGCCATCGGCGACAT
>JAANMX010003050.1_pt1 | contig 15335 bp, 10 predicted proteins | sample 7279681 | NCBI WGS metagenome assembly JAANMX01 (sample SAMN14094542, study PRJNA606508) | bioreactor metagenome | isolation source: A lab-scale SPAN reactor treating ammonium-rich wastewater day 351 | place: Ireland: Galway | collected 2018-01-01
GTGTCTTCATACACGCCTGAGCCACTGCTGGTCTCGTACTGCAGATAGATCAGCTTGCCCTTGTAGGCCGATTCCTGCTGCGCATTTCCATAGCGTATCAGCTTCTCAAGTTGCGACTGATTATCTTTTGGGTCTAAAACAAAATATTGAGCGCGATGGAAAGTTTTATCAAAATCAAGTGCACCTGCCATAGCCAGATTTTCCAAACATCTTTTATTCACTGCACGAAGATTAACACGGCTCACCAAATCAAAAATAGAAGTGTATGCACCTCCTGTTTTTCGCTCTTGCAAAATACATTCTGCCGCTGCTTCGCCTACTCCTTTTATTGCTCCTAAACCAAATCTGATTTCTCCATTTTTATTCACACTGAACTGCTGTTCCGATTCATTCACATCCGGTCCTAAAACAGGTATTCCCATGTGACGACACTCGTCCATAAAGAATGTAATCTTATCGAGGTTGCTCAGGTTGTTGGTGAGTACCGCTGCCATATACTCACTGGGATAATGCGCTTTGAGATAGGCTGTTTGAAATGCAACAAATGCATAGCATGTTGAATGTGATTTATTAAAAGCATAGCTGGCAAAAGATTCCCAGTCTGTCCAAATTTTTTCGAGAGTATCTTTTGGATGTCCATTAGCCTGTGCTCCTTCCATGAATTTGTTTTTCATTTTATTGAGCACTTCAATTTGTTTTTTACCCATTGCTTTACGCAAGGTATCTGCATCACCTTTGGTAAACCCTGCCAGTTTTTGTGAGAGCAACATCACTTGCTCCTGATAAACTGTGATACCATAGGTTTCAGTGAGATGTTCTTCCATGGCAGGCAGGTCATACGAAACCTCTTCACGTCCCTGTTTTCTGGCAATAAAGTTTGGAATATACTCCATAGGCCCCGGACGATAGAGAGCATTCATGGCAATGAGGTCTTCAAACTTATCAGGCTTTAACTCTTTCAGATATTTCTGCATTCCTGCACTTTCAAACTGAAAAGTACCGTTTGTATCGCCACGCTGATATAATTCTAAAGTTTTTAAATCATCGAGTGGAATTTCATCAAGATTAATTTTAATTCCATGATTCTGCTCCACCAGTCTCACTGCATCTCTGAGTATGGTAAGTGTTTTCAGTCCTAAAAAATCCATTTTGATGACACCGGCATCTTCTATCACCTTGCCTTCAAATTGTGTAATCAGCAAATCTGTTTCTTTGGATGTTGCAACCGGAATAATTTCAGTCAAATCTTTGGGTGCTATGATGATTCCGGCAGCATGAATTCCGGTATTACGCACACTTCCTTCGAGGACAATTGCTTCTTTGAGCACAGCAGACTGCGGACTGTCTTCTTCGTTCATAATCTCACGAAGTTTTTTTACATTCTCCAATTCATCAGAACCTAAATTCTCTTTTGTCTTCAGACTTTTTTCTCCGTCAATGGGTGCTGTGAGAATACGATTCAATGAAATACCCGGACGTTCAGGAACAAGTTTAGCAAGAGCATTAGACTCAGGCAACGGCAAATCGAGTACACGGGCAACATCTTTAATACTCATTTTCGCAGCCATAGTGCCGTAAGTGATAATTTGTGCTACCTGATTTTTTCCGTATTTATCTACCACATAATTTATCACTTTCTGACGGCCTTCGTCATCAAAGTCAGTATCAATATCAGGCATTGACTTGCGGTCAGGATTGAGAAAACGCTCAAACAGAAGATTGTATTTTATCGGGTCGATGTTGGTAATGCCAATACAGTATGCCACTGCTGAACCGGCTGCACTTCCACGTCCCGGGCCTACCAACACTCCAATATTTTTTCCATGATTGATGAAATCAGCCACAATTAAAAAGTAGCCTGCAAATCCCATGGTCTTTATGGTAAACAATTCAAAGTTTAACCGCTCTTCAATATCGGGAGTAAGTTCTTTATAACGTGTACGTGCACCATCAAAAGTGAGATGTTTGAGATACTCATCCTGATCAGAAAAACCATCCGGAATCTGATAGTGTGGAAGTAAAATATCCTGCTTGAGCTTCAGTGTTTCAATTTTATCTACAATCTCATTGGTATTGTCAATAGCTTCAGGAATATCACTGAAGAGCTGACTCATTTCATCGGTTTCCTTGAAATAAAACTCATCGTTGTAAAAAGCAAAACGCTTTCCTCTTACTGATGCATCTTCATCACCGTCTTTAAACTTCTCTGTACTTTGCTTCTCACCTGTGTTGATGCACAGCAATATGTCGTGAGCATTATAATCGGAGCGGTTTACATAATGAGAGTCATTGGAGGCTATAATTTTTACCTGATACTTCTGAGCAAAACCTAACAACACTTCATTCACCTTATTTTGTTCAGGAATATTGTGACGCTGTAATTCGATATAATAATCTTCACCAAACAAATCGAGCCACCACTTAAATTCTTTTTCTCCTTCGGCTTCTCCTTTTTTGAGAATTGTTTTCGGAACACTTGCACCAAGACAGCAGGTTGTTGCAATTAGTCCTTTATGGTATTGTTCAACCAGTTCCTTATCTATTCTTGGATATTTTCCATACAACCCTTCCATGTATCCCAGTGAAGTAAGTTTCACAAGGTTTTTGTAGCCCTCTGCATTTTTTGCAAGAAACAACTGGTGATAACGCACATCTCTGTCGTCCTTGGTAAACGTTCTTTTATGTCTGTTTTCAACGAGGTAAAACTCACAACCTACGATAGGTTTAATCAGATTGGGGTTTTCTTTGGTATTATGCTTGGCTGCTTCGGCAACAAAGTTGAACACACCAAACATATTTCCATGATCGGTGATTGCCAGCGCAGGCATATTATCTTTTATGGCTTTTTTATAAAGTGATGATATATCAGCTGCACCATCCAACAACGAATATTGTGTATGCACATGCAGATGTGAGAAACGAGGCATTGACAGGATAAATTAATGAGTGAGATAAATAAAAATCCACCAACGGATTTTCAGCATGTAAAAATAATGTTTGTTACCCTGAAATTTTCCAATGTTGATAATATTATATTGAGTAAGAAAAACAGCCGGTTAAAATTTTACCAATTGTTAATATCAAAAAAAATAATACTATCACTGAAAAACGGAAAATAAAAAAGCAACCGATGCTGATGTGCTTCGGTTGCTTCTTGCGTGGTTCACTTTTGTTTCAGACCATAGGCAAAATAAAATTACAGTTGTATGTGATTAAAAGCAACATACATGCCACTGTAACTATTTTGTAAGACTGATGTAAGAAATTAAAATTGTTACTCTGAAATCAGCGTTGGCTGTTGCAGCTTTCAAGCTCTGAGTAAAACTTACGGTTACTGATATCGAAACAATTACCTTTTGTGAGGATATGAACAATCATATTTTCAATACTGATGGGCATGCCATCCTGCAGATCTGCAATATCATTATACCGAATTTTATGTCCGTCAAAAATGATTACCAAACCTGAGCCAATTACTTCCATTTTATGCCCTTCAGTGATTAACACACCGGTATCTTCGCCTAATCCGATGCCAATGCAACTGGGATTGCTGGCCACTGCCTGAGTGAGTCGTCCAAAGCGTCCGCGTTTGTCAAAATGTGAATCAATAATCACATTGCGCAACAGTGCAAGACCAGTGGTGATTTTTACTTCTCCCTTAATCAAAGCCCCTGAGCTGCTTCCCTGATAAATCATGGTATTGCTCATGGCCATGGCACCTGCACTGGTACCGGCCACCACAAACGCTTCTTTCATATACCGCTCCGAAATAATGTTCAGAATTTCAGTCCCGCCAAAAATGGTACTCAGGCGCAACTGATTTCCTCCTGTAAACATCACCCCATTACATTTTTTTATTCGTTTTATATACTTCTCATTGGCAGCATCTTCACGATTGCGAATATCCATGACTTGCACATTGGTGCAACCGATTTTTTTAAAAGCATCCAAATAATTTTCCCCTACTTCCTCGGGAATGCTGCTGGCACTGGTAATAATTTCAATATGTGCATCTGCTCCGCCCATCTCGTGCTTAATGCGACTGAGGATTTGCATTGCAAAAAAATTGAGGTTGTTTTTCTGAGCAAAATTAGGTTCTGCTTCCGTTCCTTTGTCCTCATTCCCTCCTATGGGAATAAGTATTCCTTTTGGTATTTCCATTTATGTGATTGAGATATAACCCCCGCCCCCGAAAATTGAATTACTAAAATGTATTTTACAAAATTACGGTTTTTACATTTTAAGTTCAAGCAGGTTAAAAATACTTTCAACAGTTTTACTCCGACTTTATTTTATACAATCTTTTCAACAAAATGGCTGTGTTTAAATCAAATCATTTAAATGCATTATTCTCTGTCGGTTTTTCGGTGATTCTTCAATCAACTGCATTAAGAGAAATTTGCTATTGTCATGAACATGATGATATAACTATAAACCACTTGAATAAATTTACCCGTGATTGTTGTCGTTACGCGCTATAACTGCGTTTAAAACAGGCATTGAATGATTCATTTCTACTTAACTTTAATTTAAAATTATGTAAAAAAAAGATGTACCTTTGTGCGCGATTTTTAATTGACCGGCTGAAGAAGTTTTAAAGCCTTTGAATGAAAAAATCTCCTCGCGCATGTGGCGTAATTGGTAGCCGCACCAGACTTAGGATCTGGCGGGGAAACCCGTGGGGGTTCGAGTCCCTCCATGCGCACAAATGGAATAAGCTGGAGCGTTTGAGTTTCAGCTTATTTTGTTAAAATTTAAACAAGATAACAATCAGTAAATATGAATATTACAAAAGAAGACGTAACCCAACTCAATTCGTTAATCAGAATTAAACTTACACCTTCTGACTACAAAAATGATGTGGATACAGCCATTAAAAAATTCCGTAAATCGGCTACCATGCCCGGCTTTCGTGCAGGACATGTGCCCGAAGGAATGATACGTAAAATGTACGGAAAATCCTTTCTTGCAGATGAGTTAAACCGCATCGTTTCTAAATCATTGCACGAATATTTAAAGGAAAACAACCTGATGGTGCTTGGCGACCCATTGCCAAAAGATACAGAGCATACCAATAATTTCGAAAATCCTTCAGACTTTGAATTTCTGTTTGAGATAGGTTTGGCACCGGCTATTAATTTTGATGTTGCTTCCATAGCTGCAGTTGACTATTATGAGATTGAAGTGGATGATAAACGTGTGGAGACTTATATTGATGACCTCCGCAGAAAACATGGAAAATTTTCAAACCCTGAGCAAGCAGAAGAAAGCAGCATCCTTTATGGTGAATTAGCTGAACTGGATGAAAATGGAAACGTGAAAGAAGGTGGCATCACAAGTACAACAACTCTTTCGGTTGAACTGGTAAAAGACGCTGACACCAGAAAAAAACTTATCGGAATTAAGAAAGATGACACTGTAGTCTTTAATCCGAATAAAGCCATGCAGGATGTAACTGAAGTGGCATACATGCTGCGTATTGACAAAGACAAAGCGGAAAAGTTGACTTCAGACTTTCAGTATAAAATTCTTTCAGTCAATAAAGTTGAAAAAGCTGACATCAACCAGGAATTGTTTGATAAAGTTTTTGGTGAAAATACAGTAACAACTGAACAGGACTTCAGAGAGCGCGTAAAAGCTGATATTGCTGCAATGTTCCGTCATGAATCTATCCACAAGTTTAACCACGACACTGAAGATGCAATTTTAAAACAGATGAATCTTTCCTTGCCTGATGAGTTTCTTAAAAAATGGATAATGACCATGAATGAGAAACCTATCACTACAGAGCAACTGGAAAAAGAATATCCTTCCTATTCCAGAGAAATGCAGTGGCGTATGATTGAAAACGAGATTGCCACCAAACAAAATATCAAAGTTGAACAGGAAGACCTGAAGCAATATGCAGCTTCTGTCATCATGCAGCAGTTTGGCCAATACTCTTTGGGTGCCGAAATGATTGAAGATTTTGCCAACCGTTATCTTCAGAAGCAGGAAAATGTGAGCAAAGCTGCTGAAGCAGTAAAAAGCAAAAAGGTGTTTGATTACCTGAACCAAATGGTGCCCAAAAATGTTAAAAACGTAACTTATGATGAATTTACACACATCGTAAGGGAACATAAACATTAATAATATCGTATCACAAATCAGATAAACTATATTTAACAACCAAAGGGAATTATTATGAACTACAAAAATGAATTTTTCAAGTACGCCACTAAGCATCATCGCATCAACAGTGCTGCAGTAGATCACTATATTGAGTCGGCTGTCAGAGCTGAAGGATATATTTCTCCAACCATTATAGAAGAGCGCCAGATGAATGTTGCCAGCATGGACGTTTTCTCACGTCTGATGATGGACAGAATTATTTTTCTGGGTGTGGGTATTAATGATTATGTGGCAAATATCGTTCAGGCGCAGTTGTTGTTTTTGGAGTCAACCGATGCCAAAAAAGATATTCAGATTTACATGAACAGTCCTGGAGGTTCGGTATATGCCGGATTGGGAATTTATGACACCATGCAGTACATCAACCCTGATGTGGCTACTATCTGTACAGGTATGGCAGCATCAATGGCAGCTGTATTGTTATGTGCCGGAGCAAAAGGAAAACGTACTGCTCTCAAACATGCACGCGTGATGATTCATCAGCCAATGGGTGGCGCTGAAGGACAGGCTTCTGATATTGAAATCACCGCACGCGAAATTCAAAAACTGAAAAAAGAACTGTATGAAATTATTTCGCAACACAGCGGAAAAGATTATGACACCGTATGGAAAGACTCTGACCGCGACTACTGGATGACTGCTGAAGAAGCAAAAGAGTATGGCATGATTGATGAAGTATTGTTGCGCAATAAACAAACAAAATAAAAGAAATTTTTTTTCATCGTGAAAAAACAAAGTGATGTAAAATGTTCATTCTGCGGGCGCGACAAAAGTGCAACGCAGGTGCTCATTGCAGGTCTTAACGGACACATCTGCGATCAGTGTGTGACGCAGGCTATGGATATTATCGCGCAGGAATCTGTTGAACTTGTAAAAGGGAAATACAGTGCTGCTTTTAACTTACTTAAGCCGTCAGAAATTAAAAAACATCTGGATGAATATGTGATTGGTCAGGACTATGCAAAAAAAGTGCTCAGTGTAGCTGTTTACAATCATTACAAACGCATTTCCAATACCGGCAAAAAAGAAAATGATGTAGAGATTGAAAAATCAAACATTATTATGGTTGGCGAAACAGGTACAGGAAAAACCTTGCTTGCACGCACCATTGCACGTATATTGAAAGTGCCTTTTTGTATTGCTGATGCAACTGTGCTTACCGAAGCAGGTTATGTGGGCGAAGATGTAGAAAGCGTTTTGACACGATTGCTGCAGGCCGCAGATTATAATGTTGCCGCTGCCGAACATGGTATTGTTTATATTGACGAAATTGATAAGATAGCTCGTAAAAGTGACAACCCTTCCATTACACGGGATGTAAGCGGAGAAGGTGTGCAACAGGCTCTGCTCAAAATGCTGGAGCAAACCATTATCAATGTCCCACCACAGGGTGGAAGAAAACACCCCGATCAGAAAATGATAGCTGTGAATACACAGAATATTCTTTTTATCTGTGGTGGAGCTTTTGACGGTATTGAAAAAATTATTGAACGCAGATTACAATCTCAAACCATTGGATACAGTTCGCAACAAAGTCATCTCGATTTTGACAAAGGAAATTTGTATCAGTATGTAGCCCCTGCCGATTTCAAGAAATACGGATTAATTCCTGAACTCATAGGCCGACTTCCTGCCATTAGTTATCTGCAACCACTGGATGCTGCAGCGTTGAGACAAATACTTACTGAGCCTAAAAATGCTTTGGTAAAACAATATCAGCGACTGTTTGATATGGAAGGCATTCAACTTCTTTTTGCTGACGATGTACTCGATTTTATTGTGCAAAAAGCAATTGAATTTAAATTGGGAGCAAGAGGATTACGCTCTATTTGCGAAGCCATCATGCTTGACCTGATGTACGAACTTCCACAAGCTAAGGGTAAAAAAGATTTTACAGTTACGCTTGATTTTGCAAAAGAAAAAATAGAAAAATCAAGTCTCAGCAAGTTAAAAGCTGCGTAAGTTTTAATAGCCGGTTTCATTAAAATATCAGGCATACGGTTTCTTCCGTAGCTGATTTATCAAAAGATTTAAAATAAAAAAGCGAACCGTTAAAGTTCGCTTTTTTTGTGGTCCCGGAGGGATTCAAACCCCCAACCTTCTGATCCGTAGTCAGATGCTCTATTCAGTTAAGCTACGGAACCATTTTTTGAGTGCGCAAAGATAAAGAAATTACTTTTCGCTCATTAAGATTTATGCATTTCCTTTAGGAGGTTTACCTAAAGATTCGCGCATGGCAGTATCGGCCTGTATATTTTCCATTTTATAGTAATCCATAATGCCTAACTTACCATTACGGAAAGCTTCTGCCATAGCCATAGGAATCTGCGCTTCGGCTTCAATTACTTTGGCACGTGCTTCCTGAGCTTTGGCAATCATTTCCTGCTCGAGCGCAACGGCAGCAGCTCTTCTTTCTTCAGCCATTGCCTGCGCCACTTTCAGGTCGGCAGTAGCTTGCTCCATCTGAAGTTTTGCACCAATATTTTCGCCCACATCAATGTCGGCAATATCAATTGATAAAATTTCAAAAGCTGTTCCTGCATCTAACCCTTTATTGAGCACGGTTTTAGAAATCTGATCCGGATTTTCGAGTACACTCTTATGGTCGGCAGCAGAACCGATGGTGGTAACAATTCCTTCACCTACACGAGCAAGGATAGTTTCTTCTCCTGCACCACCTACCAGCTGATTGATATTAGTCCGAACTGTTACACGTGCACGAACCACTAACTGAATACCGTTTTTGCCCATAGCTGCAACTGATGGCGTATCAATTACACGTGGATTTACCGATAACTGAACAGCATCAGCCACATCACGTCCTGCAAGATCAATAGCAGCAGCCATTTTAAATGAAAGAGGAATATTGGCTTTGTCGGCTGAAATAAGTGCTTTAATCACATTATTGACATTACCTCCTGCCAGATAGTGTGTTTCCAAATCAGGAATGGTAACACTGAGTCCTGCCTTGGTAGCAGTAATCATTCCATTGACAATTACGCTGGGAGGAACTTTCCTGAACCGCATCAAAATAAGATTCAGAATGCTCACTCTAACTCCTGAAAATGTAGCAGTAATCCACAGATTAACAGGAACGAAATACAAAAACAAAAAGAACAGGATAACACCTGCAACAATTAAGATTAGAAATGGGATACTTGACATAATTATATGATTTAACTGGTTGCGTATTTACGAACAATTAGTTTATTTGGCAGCACTTCTACCACCTCTACCTGAGTATTTGTTTCTATTAATTCTCCCATAGACTGCACTTCAATTTTACGATGATTGAACATGGCTGTTCCTGAAGGCCGAACTGCTGAAATTGTAGTTCCAATTGTACCCGGTTTGATGTCCATTTCATCAACACGGTCAATTCGGGAGTCATTCTGTTGCTGCAGACTGAACTTTCGCCATACATTATAGCGAAAAGAAAAATAAATAGTAATTCCGGTAAGCGCAAGTGTTCCTAACGAAACATACATTCCTACTTCAGGGCCATACACATGAAATGAATACCACACACCCGAGATAACCATAATAGCTCCAATAATTCCCGCTATCAATCCGGGTAGAATAAGTATTTCCAGAACCAATAATATAATTCCGGTGAGTATGAGTAGAAGTATGCTTAGAATAACTGCCATATTTAGTTGCAAATCTACAAAAAAAGGCTGTTGCTCACCCTGCAACAGCCTGACAAAACCCCTCTTTTTCTATAACAACCTTATCCTTATTTCGCGATAAAAGTTACAGGCAGTGTATAGCTCACTGACACAGGATGTCCACCCTGCATTCCCGGTTTCCACACAGGAGATTTTTTAAGAACACGAATTGCTTCTTCCGAAAACTGAAAAGCATCAGCAACTCCTTTCAGTACTTTAATATCAGTGATATTGCCTGTTTTATCAATCACAAAACCCAGATATACGGTTCCCTGCACACCACTCATCAACAGTTGTTGCGGATAACGAATATTTTTTTGTAAAAACCTGATGAGTGCTTCTTCTCCTCCGGGAAATTCGGGCATAACCTCCGGGTTGAGCATTGGCGCAGTAGTAGCTGTTCCCAAATTTTCTCCTCCACCTGAAGTGGTTGCAGTGTTGTTTCCTGATATCGCAGTGATATCTGTGTTCACTACATTCGTGTTTGGAATAATTGAAGGGATTGATGGAACATTTTGTTCAGTCCTGTCAACCACTACAGGTAAACCCTGCCCTTTTACTTGCGCAGATGCAGGTGCAACAGGTTTCTGAGGTGAAGCAGGCATAGCAGGAGGCAAAAATTTTTCAATGGTAAATACTACATCATCTGCTTTTTTGGATTTGTCGCTGTAATGTTCAATCAATGCTTTGGATGGACCGCCAAGCTGATAAAAAAGTCCTATTCCTGATAATAATATTGCCAATGCAATGAAGAGGCTTAAGATTAAATAGTCTGCATTTTTTCTTCGCAGGTAATACGCTCCATACTTTTTATTCCGGTTTTCGAACATCAGATCGCACCACCGGTTTGAATAGATGAATTCCATGATTTCGTTTTTTAGTTTGATGTAAAACGAATAGAAATTCCATAACCTTATGCTACATCGTTTCTTTTACCAATTGATTACAATGTTCTTTTCAGGCAAAATGCTGCGGAAATTGAGAGAAGAAAGATTTTGAAGATTTAAAATTGTCAGAAAAACAACTTCAGATAAAGGAGTGATCCCGATTGGATTCGAACCAATGACCTACTGCTTAGAAGGCAGTTGCTCTATCCAGCTGAGCTACGGGACCCAATGGCTGTAAATGTAAAAGTCTAAAGCGAAAAACACTTTAGACTTTTGTGGTTGTCGGGGTGGCAGGATTCGAACCTGCGACCTCCTGCTCCCAAAGCAGGCGCGATGAACCGGGCTACGCTACACCCCGAATTTTATTGAAAGGTGCTCTATAGTACTGAAAACGTATTTTGAACTTACTTCCAACTTTAAACAATCAAAGAACTGCATCTCTGAGGTACCTACCGATAGGCAACCTTTTGCGGTGAGGGTGGGATTCGAACCCACGGTACAGGTTTCCCCGTACGACAGTTTAGCAAACTGCTCCTTTCGGCCTCTCAGGCACCTCACCTTTCACACAAATTTTCAGTGACTTTATTCCTGCTGTTTTGTGATGTAAATTTCACTTTCAGGCAGATTTTCCGGTCAACTGAATAATCTGGGTTTAAGACGGGCGGCAAAGGTAACAAAAAGTAGTTGTAAACAAAATCTCAATCAAAGGATAATTTTTTTTCAGGGTCAATATGTATTAATATTGTCTCCATGAGCAAGAAAAGGTTGCCATTGTTACTGTTATCGGGGTTTCTCATCCTGATGTCATGTCATACAAAGGAGGAAAAAAAATATGATGTAGCGTCAGTTTCTGACAGCCTGAATTATATTCACCTTCCGGAGGTAAATTACTTCGACAAAAGCTGGAAAACTGACAATACACTGATGTATCAGGTACTGCAGGAACCGGACAATCTGCATCCTACCAACGGTCAAACACTGATGCGTCTGGAAATTATGCAATATACCCAAGGGCGACTCATTTCCACTGACTACAAAACCAATAAACTTACTGCTGAACTTGCCGAAAAACTTCCTGTTTTTAACGCTTCTGACAGCACATACTCTTTTGAATTACGCAAAGAACCAAAATGGGATAATGGTGATGCACTTTCAACGGATGATATTATTTTTACTCTTAAAGTGTATAAATGTGTACTTACTCAAAATGATTTTTTCAAACCTTATCTTGATAACTTCAACGATATTATTTTGATTCCTGAACATCCGCTCGAATTTAAATTGAAAGTTAACAAACCCTACATTCAGGATGTAGCAGTCTGGGGCGATATCAGCATCCTTCAACGAAAATTTCATGACCCGGAAAATTTGCTTGGGCAATTTAGTATAAGTGATGTGGCAGATAAAAATTTTTCAGGCAAACAAAATCAGAAAGTAGTTGACTGGTTTAAGAATTTTAATGCAGGAGATACAGGATTTGATTTGAAGAAATTAAACGGTATTGGTCCCTACCTCCCAACTGAATGGGAACATGGGCAGTATCTGGTTTTGGAAAAGAAAAAAAATCACTGGACAGACAACTCTTCTTTAGAGTCCGAAAAAAGTTATCCTCAAAAAATTATTTTTAAAGTAAGTGCCGACCCCAATGTTAACTTACTTGAATTTAAAAAACAGAATTTCGATGCCAGCACTACACTCTCCGTAAAAACACTTGCAGCTTTGCAGCAGGATTCTATGTTCAACAGAAATTATTATTCGAAGTTTACCGGAACTTTTAATTATTCATTTGCTGCATTCAACATGAAACCTGACGGAGAAAAACACAAACCTCTTTTTAATGATATCAATGTAAGGAAAGCACTGGCAATGCTGGTTCCCTATCAGCAAATCAATGATGTTATTTACAAAGGTCAGGGAATACGTCAGGCCGGACCTGTATGCAGTTACAAATACAACTACAATGAGAAACTAAAACCTACAGAATACAATTTTGAAAAAGCAGTGGAGCTGTTGCACAGTGCAGGATGGACGGACAGTAACAACGATGGTATTCTTGATAAAACGATACAACAAAAGACTGTAGATTTTAAATTTGATTTACACATATATGCAGGAATAACTGACTGGCAGGATTTAGCTTTACTTTATTCGTCAGCACTTAAAAAAGCAGGGATAATTATGAATATTGTTCCACTTGATGTGCCAACCTTTATTGAAAAAGCCCGCTCGCATGACTTTGATATGCTGATGAGCGTGTGGACTACCAGTGTAGCTCCTGAAGATTTTACTCAACTGTGGCATAGCAGCAGTTGGACAGACAATGGCGACAATTATTCAGGCTTTGGAAATACGGTTTCAGATGCACTGATTGACAGTATCAGATATACCATAGATGATGATAAAAGAAATGAAATGGATAAACGTTTTCAGCGAATGGTTGCTGATGAACAACCTTACATATTTTTGTTCAACTCCCTGCGAAGAGTTGCCGTTCACAAACGATTTGGCCATGTAGATATGTATTTCGAAAAACCGGGATTACTGCTGAATACACTGAAGTTGCGTAATGCTGCAAATTATGTAAGCACCACACCTTAAAGTACATGGCATGAATACGTCACTGACAAAAAAACTTGCCCTTTATATATTTTCCGGATTTGCCGTTGTTTTAACTTCTTTCTTTATTGCTGTGCAGATGCCGGGAGATGCATTAGATAACTTGTTGCTTCGTCAGGAAAAGGTATCTGTTTCATCTTCTGATTATGAAATAAAAAAGATGGGAATGGCGCATCGCATGGGAATTGACAAACCGCTTTTTTACTTCCGACTGTCGAGCCTTGCCGAGACAGGATACGAAATTTATTTTGCTACTGAAAACAAAAAAGATAATTACTCGAATTTACTTCGCAAATACGGAAACAGTAAAGAAGTATATCTTTTTGCACGTAAATGTCAATACGCTGATGAAGTATTAGATGCATTAAACAAAAAATACAACTTGTCAGCGATTGATAAATTCTCAGGTAATCTGCAATTTATTCAAAATAACAGTGCTGCAACCAACATGGACAGTGTTTGGACGATGATAGAGAAAGATCATTCTTTAACTGACTTTCGTCCATTGACGCTTATACTTAAACAATCCTGGGAAAAGCTTTCACAACAGCCACATTCCTACAGAGCATATATTCCTGCTATAGCTTTTAGTGCAGACAACCGTTTTAATGACTGGTTTTTTGGCGGACCATTGTCACAGGGACTGATACACTTCGACCTGGGAACATCCTTTTTTACCGGAGAAAAAATCACTTCATTGCTAAAAAATAAAATAGCATGGTCATTGGGATTTTCGCTAACAGCTATTTTTATTGCATTCATCATTGGAATTCCTCTTGCTGCCTGGATTGTCAATAAGAAAAATAAAAATTTAGATAAGTTCATCAGACTTTTTGCTGCAACAGGCTACGCCATGCCGGTTTATTTAGCCGGAGTTATATTGCTGTTTCTTTTTTCAAATCCTGATTTGCTGAATATTTTTCCCTCATCAGGAGTGAAGCCGATCGGATTGAATGACAACGTTTCGATAGCGGGTAAATTATGGGCAAGCATTCCATATCTGATTCTTCCTTTGATATGTTACACTTTTTCGCTGCTGGCTTTTGTAGTAAGTACTACCGGAGATTTACTACGCGGTCAAATGTTGTTGCCTTACATTGTCACAGCACGTGCTAAAGGATTAGATGATAAAACAATCGTATATCATCATGCATTGAAGAATGTTCTTCCGCCATTGATTTCATTACTGGCAAATATTTTTCCGGCAATTATAGGAGGCTCTGTTATCATTGAAACGTTATTTTCAATTCCCGGCATGGGGAATGAGATAGTACGTGCTTGCCTTTCCAGAAATTTTCCATTGCTTTCTGCAATAATTCTTATATCAGGTTTTGCAACTATTGTGATGTATGCTTTAGTAGATATTGCTGTTTATCGTCTTGATCCCAGAATAAAATCCTCTGCTGCCTGATGAAAAAAAAATATAAAAAGTTATCTGTCCTGTGGCTGGGTTTCATCACGCTCCTGTCAATTGCTGCTCCTTTTATTGCCAATGAAAAACCTTTTTTCTTCGACTCTTCAGAATTGAAAACAGGCTATACTGACTACCGCCAACAACGTCTTGACGGAAAAAACAATAGTGGTTTCTTTGCTCTCATTCCTTATTCTTCAGGAGTTGCAGATGCAGAAAATTCAGGACCACACAGCCCGTTTGAAAAAAATTACTATCACAATTCTCAGGGTAAAAAATCAGTAATACCTCTCAGGTTTCATCACTGGATGGGAACAGATGCCATTGGCTCTGATGTTGCAGCAGGTGTGGTATTTGGTTTGCGACATAGTTTGTTTATTGCTGTAACTGCAATGGTCATTGCCTTAATCATTGCATTGGTACTGGGAATTCTGTCAGGCTATTATAGTATGTATGGCGTTCGCATATCATGGTCAACTATTCTGTTTTTTGTTTTCTTAGTCTGGGCAATATGGTTCTACGGTTATCATATTTTCAGCAATGAATGGCGAATGTTTTTTTCAGGTAACAGTTCATTCTACT
>JAANMX010003052.1_pt1 | contig 15322 bp, 8 predicted proteins | sample 7279681 | NCBI WGS metagenome assembly JAANMX01 (sample SAMN14094542, study PRJNA606508) | bioreactor metagenome | isolation source: A lab-scale SPAN reactor treating ammonium-rich wastewater day 351 | place: Ireland: Galway | collected 2018-01-01
ATCAATGAAAATCAGAACGCAGATTGCGCAGATTTTCGCAGATTGAATCCGTGTGAATCCGTTCTTTCCGTGTCCATCCGTGTTCTATTTTCAGAACAGACCAGTCGCCGTTCTAACTCGGCATCTTCCAGCATCCGCTGGCGCTGGATTGTACGCCGTTTGCGTAGCTGGGCGGGCAGTCCGGCCAGCCCCGCCAACTGTCCGCGCAGACGGGCCCGGGCGGCGGTTCCCCGCCAGTTGCGCAGGGCGTCGATGGCGATCGCCACCTGGGCCGCCACAATTTGCGGCAGGTGGCGCAGGAGCAGGCTGGTGGGCATATTTTTGGCAATTGTCCAGAGGGTGTTGCGCCCCACGTAGAAGCTGCTCAGGTCGTCGCCGCCGCTGCTGCTCAGTTTGTGGTAGACCCGGGCATTCGGCGCAAAAACAGCTTTCCAGCCGGCCAGTTGGGCGCGGAAAGCGAAGTCCACATCCTCCAGATACATCCAGAAGTCGTCGTCAAAGCCGCCCAGGGCCTGCCAGACATCCTTGCGGATCGCCATTGCGCCGCCGCAGCCGCCAAAAATTTCGGTCTGGCCGTCAAACTGTCCCCGGTCCTCCTCCCAGACGCCCCGGTTGCGGGGAATGCCATCAGCGCCCATCAGGTCGCCGGTGGTGTGGATGCGTCCGCGCTGGTCAAAGAGCAGCAGTTTGCTGGCGACAATCGCGGCCTCCGGGTGTTGGCAGATGGTTTTGGCAAGCTCGGCCAGCCACTCCGGGTCCGGCTCCGTGTCGTTGTTGAGCAGGACGATCACCCGGCCCAGGGCCGCGTCCACCGCAGCGTTGATATTGCTCACAAAGCCCAGATTGTGGCGGTTGGTCAACACCCGCACGCCGGGATGGGCGTCCTCGGCATAGGTCACGGAGCCGTCGCTGCTGGCGTCGTCGGCCAGAATCACCTCAAAATCTCCAAACGTCTGCTTTTGCAATGCGGCAAACAGCCCGGCCAGATGGCGCTGGCCGTTGTAGTTGGGGATGACCACCGAAAAGAAGGGCGGTGTGGCGGCACGCAGGGCCGGGTACTCCCGCACAGGGCGCGGGTTGAATGCCTGGGAGGCGGGGATAAATGAGTCGATATTGAGCGCGATGCTGTGGCGCATCACCACCCGGTTGTCCTCCCGCAGGCTGCCGTAGGTTTCGTCCGTCGTCACCGCGTTGGCCCGGCTGGCGTGCAGGGGAATTTCCATGGGTTTGCCCGGCTTGCGGGGCGGTTTGCCGTTGGTTTGGTTGTCTGCCATTTCTCGTCTTCTATTCTCTCTGGCGTAGGGGGAGCGTATTGCGTATTTCGTATTGCGTAAGTAGTGGCGAAGCCACGATTTGGGTGCGGAAACGGGAAGACGTGAAACGTGAGATCGGGTGACGATACCTCACGTTTCACGTTTCAGATGGTTGGCCGACCGACGAACGCTTGTGGGTTCGTTCCTCGCTGGCACGGAGTAAGGGCTTGTCAAAGAATAACTTCCCGTTTTGGTGCGTCGCACTGTCCAGATGAGGTTGCGGACTAGAGTCATTTCGTGGACAGTGCGTCGCACTGTCCAGATGAGGTTGCGGACTAGAGTCATTTCGTGGACAGTGCGACGCACCGGATAGAACTTATTTCTTGACGAGTCCTAAGTAGTGGCGTCTGGTCGCTCTTATGTGTCGGTCTGTAGTGGTCAGTTCGCCATCACCGGCTCGATGCTCCACCGATGCCAAAAGCGTCACATACCTACGAAATACGCAGTACACCCAATCCGTCTCACGCCTTTGGCGCTTCATTCTTAACGTATTCCGCCAACGCCTCCTGCCAGGGGCGCAGGCGAATGCCCAGGGCAGCCGCGGCCTGGTTGACCAGCACCGCGTGGGCCGGGGGCATCGCCGGTCGAGGCCATTCGCTGGCGGGGATGGGGGTCAATGGAATGTGCCCCCTCCCGCTCAGACGCAGAAGCTCGGCAGCCCATTCGTAGCGGCTGGCCCAGCCTTCGTTGACCAGATGATAGATGCCGTAACGCTCGCCTGCCAGCAGCCGTTCCAGGGCCGCGGCCACATCCGGGGCGTAGGTGGGATTGCCGAATTCGTCCGCCACCACCCGCAGCTTGCCGTGTTTGTCCGCCGCGGCCCCAATTTTGGAGGGGAAGTTGCTGCCCCCTGGCCCGTAGAGCCAGGCCACCCGCACAATATAGAGCCTGTCCAGCACCCGGCCGGCGGCCCGCTCCCCCGCGGCTTTGCTGCGGGCGTAGACTGTGCCCGGGCCGGGTTCTTCGTACTCCCGGTAGAAACGGCCAAGCTCACCGGCGAAGACTTCGTTGGAGCTGATCTGCACCAACGCTGCGCCGCAACGGGCGCAGCCCTCGGCCAAATACTTCGGCCCCAGGCTGTTGACGGCAAAGGCGGCGTCGGGCGAACTCTCCGCGGCGTCCACATTCGTCCAGGCCCCGGCGTTGATCACCACATCCGGCGCGAGCGCGGCCAGCGCGTCGGCAATGGACGGCTGCGCGATGTCGTGCTCCGGGCGGCTCCACAGGGTGAGCTGGTGGGAAGGGCTAAAATGGCTCTGCAGCGCTTGGCCCAGTTGGCCGCGGCTGCCTGTAATCAGTACGCGCATAGGGGTCAGTTTATCATACGCAGAGAGAATTCTCGAAAGGTAGAGGGGGAAGGTTGGCTATCCGCCTCCCGGCGCGTTTCCCCAGTCGGGCACGGCCAGGAGTTCGCCATCGGCCAGGGCGGATTTGTGGGCCATCACCCCCGCGGCCATATAGCGCACGGCTTCCCAGACATTTATGGCAGAGTGGCGGGCCTGGGCCACGGCCTCCACAAACTCATGCACCAGATAGGCGTGGGAACCGCCGTGGCCGCCGTAGAAGTCGGAAGTCTTGCTCACAGCGCGGAAGGCTTCTGCGACTTCCGGCGGCAGGGGGTCGCGCATCTCGGCCACAGAAAGGGGAGTGCGCTGCTCTTTGTTGCACCAGTGGTCATTTTCAAAGCTGCCCTGTGTGCCGTAGACCCGGAAAATTTCCCGCCCCGGCAGACCGATCTCCCGGTGTTCGCAGATGCGCATTGTGGCGCCGTTGCTCATCTGAAAGAGGGCGGTTTCGTTGCTGAATGCTTCGCCGTGCTCGGCGTAGTAGGGATCGCTTGTGCGGTTGGCGTAGCCCCAGGCGCAGACCCGCTGGGCGTGGGCGTTCATCACACTGATAGGCCCGCTGATGGAATGGGTGGGGTAGTGCATAGGGCCGGAGACGACGCCCCGCCGTTTGTACGCCTCGCGCAGCGCGATCCATTCCTGTCCGGCCGCGCTGGCTTCCCGGCGTTCCTGCACCTGGCGCAGATTGCTGCGGGGATCGTCTACGTCGTGGAAGTATTCTCCCTCGGCATAGACAAAATCCCCGAAATCACCCGCGGCGGCCCGCTTGCGGCAGTGCATCGTCTGGGGGCGATAGATCGTCGTCTCGCCCAGCATATACAACTGGCCTGTGCGCCGGCAGGTTTCCACCAGCCGGTCGCACCAGTCGAGGATTTCGTCGCCGTCTGGCAGGCTGATCACCGGCACCGCACTGTAGACGTGCTTGCCCGACTCCATCGCCTGAATGCACTGGGGCGCGTGCAGCCAGGGCTGGGTAATAATCACCAGCGCGTCCAGATCGCTGCGACAGATGTCGTCCAGGGATGTGTAGGCGTCCCGGGGGTGGAATTTCTGTTGCCAGTCGGGCCGATTGGCAAAGCGGGCCACCCGCTCCGGCTCCCGGTCACACAGGGCAATGCGATTTACCTGGGGGTGGCTCATAAAGAGATCGGCGAAGCTGCTGCCAAACGCGCCCAGACCGACAAGACCGATTGAGATGGGCATGGGAGACTCCTTCTGTTGGGGATTGGGGATATTGGGGACTGGGGGCTGGGGATTGGGGATTGGGTAGTGACGTCGATGGCGCGCCATTATCCAATCCCCAATCCCCAATCTCTACTCTCTTTTATCCCACCACAACCAATTCCAAATCCAGCAACCGGGCCAGCTTGCGTATTTTCCCCATCTGCTGCCCCACCCCCAGCGCGCAGTGATGGGTGGCCCCGGCCTCGGCCCAGCGGTTCATAAACGTGGCCGGGTCCAGCCCAAAGCGGATGCGGGAGTTGGTGTTGCCGATCTGCAATGTCGGCCCCGGCTCCGAAACGCCCTCGGCGGCCAGCATCTTCAGCCGCCCCTCCGCGGTCTGGGTCATGCCCAGAATCGTCACCGGCCCGGTCTTGACTTTGAACTCCACCGACAGGCCGTAGCCCCGCTTGCCGTGGAAGATGCCCAGCCCGCGCAGCATCGGTTTGCCCTCGGCAATGGCGATGTGGCCCGGCCCGTCGTGGCCCATCAGCACAAAATCATCCACAAAATCCATCGCATAGAATTCGGTGAAGGAGCCGCCTGCCTTCAGCCGATCCATCGCCAGCATTGCGATGCAGGTCTTCAAATCCCCCTCGCCGGAGGCCGGAATACCCCTGGCCGTGAGCAGGGAATTGCCCACAATCAGCCCCGCGCCCACCTCCTCGTTGCGGTTGCCGTCCAACCCCCGGTAATAGTAGGTCAGCCCGTTCAGGCCAAAGTCCGTCACCAACCGGTCCAGCCCGCAGGCCACCCGGGCCGACCATCCCAGCCCTTCGGCAGTCACCGGCTGGGAGATGCTGTCCCGGCCCGGCTCCACCACCTGAAAGGTGCGCTCGATTTCGGCGATTTTGGCCGCGATTTCGTCGTCCGTGGCTGCCTCCACCCGGCTGTGCAGGTCGTCCATCTCCAGCACTTCCACGTGGACGCCCAACTGGGCGTGGTGCATTGTGAAATCCGAGTACATATCCAGCATCCCCGGATAGGTGTGGCCCAGAAAGCCGATACGGCTGTAGCTGAGCTGGTGCTGGACATTGGCCGCCAATACCCACTCCTCGATCTCGGCCCAGGCCCGTGCGTAATAGCGGTTGGCGCTGCCCACCGCGGGTTGGAGCAGACCGGAGACGACATTGAATTGGATGCGGCTGCGGGCAAAGGCGTTGGAAATTTCGGGCACGCAGCAGGCGCAGCAGTTAGCCAGCCATTCGGCTGTGTCTGTGTTGGGGTAGTCGAGCGATGGGCTGGGCTGGAGATTGAGCACCAGCACCGGGGCCTTGCGCCGCTGGACCGCGGGCAATACTTGGGAGGAGGTGGCGTAGGTGCCTACGTAACAGACGATCAGGTCCACATTCTGGCGGGCGAAGAGGTCGCCGGCGGCCTGGGCGGCCGGCGCGCTGTCCACTAGCCCGGCGGAGACGACCTGGCCGCCCATTGCGGCCAGCTTCTGCTCCACTTCGCGCTGGTAGCCTTCCAGCCGCTCCTTCAATCCTTCAAACTGGGGCCAGTAGGCAGCCAGGCCGATGCCAAAGACGCCGATGCAGGCAGCGGGGGGAGGGGTTGCCGGGGTCATTCTTTATCTCCTGTGGGTCAGAAAGAAGTTGAAATCACTATTCGTAGACCGCAAGACGGACCTGCCGTAGCTGTTGAGCCACCCCACCCTACCCCTCCCCATTCTAGGGAGGGAACTGGATCGACTCTTCCCCCAAAGTGGGGGAGGTTGGGAGGGGGTGAGCAGTTACGACCTGCCTGACGCAGGACTTTGGACTGGCGACTGCGGACTATTTCTGCCAGTCTACGCCTGGGCTGCAACGGGTCACCACTTTTTGGCTGGCGGCCAGCGCGGCCACGGGATCGGGTAGCCTGGGGCTGAGTTCCAGACTGATCGGGCCGTCGTAGCCGACGGCTTGCAGACTGGCAAAGATGCGAAGCAGAGATTCTTCGGTCATCACCCCGTCCAGCAGGGCCCAGTGCAGGTCTCCCACGCCGTCGTTATCGTCCAGGTGGACGTAGCCCAGCCGTGGGCCAGCCGCTTCGATAATTGCCGCCGGGTCTTCCCCGCGCATCTGAATGTGGCCGCTGTCAAAGAGCAGGTAGAGGTTGGGGTGGCCGACAGCCCGCACAAAGTCCAGGATGGCCGCGGCTGTGTCCAGGGCGCGGCCGGGGAAGTGTTCAATGCAGAGTTTCAGGCCGTGGCCCTGGGCCTGCGCGGCCGCGGCCGCCATTGAGTTGGCGTAGTGTGTCAGTGCTGGCTGGCTGCTATCCAGGCCGGGTATGACGTAGACCGCGCTTGCCCCTACGTTGGCGGCGTGGGCACAGGCCCGCTCGACGTGGGCCAGGGCCGCGGCTCGGGCGCTTGCATCCGGGCTGTCCAGGCTTGCGCCTGGGGGCAGGTCAAAGGAAGCGCCCAGAGAGGAGACGCGCAGCCCCAGCCGGGCCGCTGCGTTGCGGGTTTCCGGGGTTGCCAGCATCGCGGGTTGAATGTCGATCCAGCCAAAGCCCAGTTCGGCCATCTGGCGCAGGTTTTCGTTTTCGGGGCCGGTCAAAGCCCAAATACAGCAGGAGAGGTGCATTGGGGTTGCTTTCTGGGTTTGTGGTTGGGCGTGTGGCATTGTTTGCGTGTGAAAGAATCGCCTGGCAGTTTTCAATACGGATGGAAACGGCGGAAATGATTCTAATGATTGTGTGGGCAATTGTAGCAGAAAAGCCAACTCCTCGCTACCGCGTTCAGGATCGGGATTGGCAATCTGAGCTGTTGTTGGGGTTTTGGCGGGGGCGGAGCTACACCCCCACCACCACCCCACAGGCAAACTCGTGCCCCGCCCCACTGATGCCCATCGCCTTCTTCACCTCTGCCGGCGCGGACGCGTAGAGCGAGCGGATGGCCGCCCGGTTGACTTCGGAAGTTGCCATCCGTTGCGTCCAATTCTCGAACTCCAAGACTATGCGAAAGCGAAAGCCGATCTCCGCCGCGAAGCCCGCGCTGGCAAAGAAAGCCAACCACTCCGGCTCTGTATAGTCCCGCACATGGGAGGGGTCCCGCAGGAGTTCGATGGCGTTCAGGTAGGTGTCGCAGGTGGGATCATCGAAGCCCACCACATCGCTGAGGACGACCCGACCCCCCGGTTTCAACACCCGGCGAAACTCGGCCAGGGCCTGGGCAGGGTGGGGCCAGTGATGGGCGCTGTAGCGGCTGACCACCAGATCGAACTCGCCGTCGCCAAAGGGCAGAGCCTCCACATCGCCACGCCGGGTCGTCAGATTTGTCAGCCCCCGCTCCGCGGCCAGCAATTCCACCTGGCGCAGCATCCCCTCCGTAAAATCTACCGCCACCACCTGCGCCACGTAAGGCGCAAAAGCCGCGGCTGTGTGACCCGCGCCGCAGCCCGCGTCCAGCACCCGCTCGTCCCCCCGCAGGTCGGCCAGGGCCACCATCTGGGCCAGGTCTTCCCCCAGGGCGTGGACCGCGCTGGTGCGGTAGTTGGCGGCCACCCGGTCGAATTGTTGTTGGACAGAGGTTTTCAAATCGGTCATTTGTCGGTTTCCAGTGCGTCAATATCAAATAATAGAGAATGAAAAGCGGAACGCAGAAACCGCAGAAACCGCAGATTTTCGCAGATTGAATCCCTTCGACAGGCTCAGGACAGCGCCGTGTCAATCCGTTTTTATCCGCGGCAATCCGTGTCCTTTTTTCCTGGTGTTATGTTAGTCCACCCGATACCGTTCCAGCAGCGTCGAAATCGCCCGCACACCGAACTCCAGCCCTTCCACCGGCATCCGCTCGTTGGCCCCGTGAACCGTCGCGCCGTAGTTGACACCCGGCGGCAGCTTGACAGGCAGGAAGCCGTAATTCTGAATGCCCAGCCGGGTGAACATCCGCCCGTCGGTGAAGCCGCCCACCAGGGACGGGATGACCGCCGCCTCCGGGTCCATCTCCTCCACAATCCCCGCCAGCAGAGGGAAGAGGGACATATCCACCTGCGCCGTGCCGGGGTCGTGGCGGATGATCTCGAAGGGCAGCTCGTCGCCCAGGAGGGTATGGAGTTCAGTCATAAAATCGTCGGCGCTGAAGCCGGGCAAGACCCGCCCGTCCAGCTCCAGTTCGATATGGCTGGGGATGACATTTGTCTTGAAACCGCCGTTGACGACTGTGGCGTTGACTGTATTGTGCAGGAGCGCGTCCAGGGCCCGGGCCAGGGGTGCGCCGCTGGCGTAGAGTCCGTCCAGGGTGGCGTCGGCAGTGGCTGGATGGCGCAGACCGTCCACCGCGGCCAGCAGATCCGGCGGCGCAATGCGGGCCAGCCCATCCAGCATCAGCTCCATAGCCGGGGTCAGATGGACGGGCAGGCGGTTGGCGTTGAGGGCTGTCAACGCCTTGCCCAACTTCGCCATCGCGCCGTCCCGCAAAGGCGACGAGCCGTGCCCTCCCGGCCCGGTAAAGCGGGTGCGCAGCCAGCAGACCTGCTTCTCCGCCACCATCAGGGGATAGAAGCGCTTGCCGCCCAGATACTGCGCGCCGCCGCCGCCCTCGCCGATGGCGTAGCGCACCCCTGCAAACTGCTCCGGGTGCTGTTCCGTGACAAAGCGCGCGCCGTAGTCGCTGCCCGCCTCCTCGTCGGCCAGAATTGTCAGCACAATATCCCCGGCTGGCTCTTTCCCTTCGGCCAGGGCGCGCAGCACCGCGCAGGTCATCATCACCACCCCGCCCTTCATATCCAGGCTGCCCCGTCCCCAGAGTTCGCCGTCGATAATCTGGCCGCCAAAGGGCAAGTGATCCCATTTCTGGTTGGCCGTCGTCACCACATCCACGTGGCCCTGCAGCACAAGGCCGGGCGCTTGGCCCCGCCCCGGCAGCCGGGCGATGAGATTGGGCCGGCTGGGGTCTTTGGCGAGAATTGTCGTCGCCAGCCCGGCTTCTTGCAGCAGATTGTCCAGATATTGAATGCAGAGGATTTCATTCCCCGGCGGGTTGGTGGTGTCCATACGGACAAGGGTTTGCAACATCTCCAACGGACGTTCGTAAAGGGAAGGGGTCATTGGCTGGCTCCTTTTTGGGGAATGGAACGCGGATTAAGCGGAAAGGGCGGATGGACACGGCGCTGTCCTGAGCCTGTCGAAGGGATTTTCTCTGCGTCTCTGCGCCTTTGCGAGAGAATCCTTCCGCGCTCTGGCAATCATACGATTGAACCGGGGGAAGGGCAAATGGAGCAAGCGCGCAGACCCGCCAGGTTTTCCGAAACCTGGCGGGTCTGCTTCTGCAAAGGGGATCGGTTCGCTATTTCCCCGGCAACCAGCCCGGGCCGAAGTCGAACTCCACTTCGTTGTGAGTCAACAGGAGCAGACCTGTCCCGTCCGGGTTGACCCGGAACAGCTCGCTGTGACCGCTGCCCGGTCGATAGCCCGCAAAGGCGATGAGCGTGCCATCCGGCGACCAGGCCGGGCTGAAGGGGCGTAGGCTGGCATCCACCAACTGGCGTAGCTCGCTACCATTTGCCCTCATTACAAATAGAGATTGTCCAGCGTCCCGGCTGCTGAAAAAGACGATCTGTAGACCATCCGGCGACCAGTGGGGCGTGGCGTCGCCGTTGGGATTGGCAGAGAGGCGGCGCACATCGCGCCCGTCCGCCAGCATCGAATAGACTTCGGGATTCGGCCCCACCCGATTGGAGACGAAGACAATGCGGTCTGTGGCCCAGGACCAGTCCGGGCTGAAATCGTCAGCGCTGTTGTCCGTCAGTTGGCTCACAAAGGCGTCCCCCAAGCGCAGGCTGTACAACTCCCAATCCCCGTCGAAGTGGGAGGCAAAGATCAGCCGCTGGCTGTCCGCTGACCAGGTGGGTGAGGCCAGATCGCCGAAACTCTGCACCAGCGGCTGCTGGTTCTGCCCATTGCGCCCCATCCGCCAGAGTTCAGGGCTTTTGCCCTCTTCCCGGCGGATATAAGCGATCCAGCGCCCATCCGGCGAACCCACCGGTTCGCTTTCAGAGACGCCCGGCGTGTTGGTGAGTCGGGCTGGGCGGCTGGCGTCGGGCAGCATTGCGTAGAGTTCCGTCTGGCTGCCCGCGCTGGCATAGACAATCTGTCCGGGCCAACTGTCCTGGATGACCGTCACTGCATCCCCCTCGCCGCTGGTGACGAAAATGCGCTCCGTCGGCCCGTGCAGGGCGATCCCCTCCTCTGCGCCGGGGGGCACGCCGAAGGAGGTAACCAGACTCCAATCCCGACTGCGCAGGACCCGCACCTGATCGCCAAAGGTGACGAAAAGATGGCCGCTGTCCGGGTTGACGGCCAGCCCGAATGGTTCGGCGTAGACCGGAATTGCGCCCACAACGCTACTGCTGGCGGTGTCAAGAACAGTGACTGTGCGGTTCTTGCCCCGGTTGGCAATGTAGAGATAGCGGCTGGCCGGGTCGAAAGCCAGCCCATAGGGTTCGGGAATGTCGCGATAATTCTCTGCCACCCGACCGGCGCGCAGCCGGGCCACTTCGTTAGAGCCGTGGCTGCTGACAAAGACATCCCCGCTTGTGGGGTCTACGGCAAAGAGCGACGGTTCCCGGCCCGCATTGTTCAGGGTGCCCAGGACGGCCAGCGTTGCCGGGTCAAAGACGGTAATCGAGTCGCTGCCAAAGTTGGCGATGTAGCCATAGCCGCCGCCGGTTGAGCTTGTCGAAACCGCCACCCCATTGGGCAGCAGCGCCGCGGCAATCGTCGAAATCACCTGGCTGGCGCTGATGACCGGGGTCACGTCGATGACCGACGCATTGGCCGTCTGCCGGTTGGCGACCACCACCCGCCCGCTCTCGTTGAGCAGGGCCACCCCGTTGGGGCCGGTGGCGCTCTGGGCCAACTGGACAGTCCCGGAAATCTGCCAGGTGGGGCCGTCCAAGACAGCCAGCCCGCGCCCGCTGTGGTTGTCGCCGTTGAGAGTCACGTAGAGCCGATTGCCCGCTCCATTTACCGCCACCCCGTGGGGATGGCTGCCCTCTGCCAGAGGAATAGTCGCCGAAAGATAGGGGATGGGCCAGCTCTGGGCCAGGGGTGTAGGTGGCGTCGTCGGCGTGGCCGTGGCGGTGGCCGTGGCCGAAGTAGTCGGTGTGGCCGTGGGCGTGGCGCTGGGGGTTGGGGTGGCTGTGGGCGTCGGATTCGGGCCGAGAGCCAGCCGGTAGACCCTTTGACCGCTGGTCACGTAGAGCGTACCCGGCGCGGCATCCAGCAGGTCCAGGTCCAGCACCCGGCTCTGGTCGTAGGGCAGGCCGGTCAATTTCGTCCAGGCGGTCTGGCCCGGCGTCAGGCTATAGAGACCCCGGGCTGTGCCCAGAAAGAGGCGATTGGGCGCTGCGGGCTCCTGCGCCAGCCCGTGGACGCCGGAACTGCGCAGGGGCGGCTGGGGTTCCAGCACATCGGCCAGTCCGTCAGCGAGAGTCTGCCAGGTTGCGCCGCCATCGGTTGTGAAATGGAAGCCAAAGACAGCCGGCGCGTAGACCGTCCCAGCCATCATTCGATCCACTTTGAGATCCCCAAACCAGCCAAGCTCCGGCTGCAGGGGATTGCTGCGCGCCCAGCTTGCGCCCCCGTCCCGGCTGACAATCAGCGCGCCGCCACCGCCTTCGCTGATGCCCCCCACCCAGACCGTCTGCCAGTCGTTGCCCACCGGAGCAATGAAACGGCTCTCGTAGAGATAGAAAAGCTCGTCGGGCTGGTGGGTGAAGGTGACGCCGCCGTCGCTGCTGAGATAGGGGCCATCACAGCCTGCGGCGTAGAGCCGGTTGGGGTCTGTGGGATGGGCGGCCAGGGGCTTCAGCCCTGCGCCACCGGCCAGCTCCTGCCAGGAGACGCCCCCATCCAGAGAGCGCCAGAAGGGTGGAGTTTCGCCCCCCACCGCGCAGAGCACGCCGCTCCCCGCATAGAGCCGGTCGGGGTCCGCACTGAGCAGCGTATGCTCCGGGCGGGCTGTGCCGGCGAGTCGCCAACTGCCCCCGGCGTCGTCGGAGCGGTAGAGGGATGTTGCCAGGGCTGCGTAGAGGGTGCCGAGGGTGGGCTGGCTGAAGATGCGTTCGGCCCAGCCGCCGGGGAGCAGGAGCGCACCGGCTGGCGGGCAGAGATTCAGCGACGCGTCGTCCACAAATGTGCGGCTGATGCCGCCCGTGCCGTTGTTGTAGGTGCCAAACTGGAAACGCAGGCTGCGACCGGCATAGCGGGCCAGGTCCAGTGTTATGACCTTTTCTTGCCAGGTGGGGTTGTTGGCCCGCTCGGTGAAGAGGTAGTCGATTGTGCCATTTTCCAGAATGGCGATGGCGTAGAAGTAGTCTGGGGCCGCCGCCGCGCTGGGCAGATCGTCCAGATGGCGGGGCAGATGCCCGGGGTCCGGCGGGGTCGCTCTGCCCAGGGCGGCGTCACCCCATAGGCTATAGCGCCAGAAGCGCAGCTCCGCCGAAGCCAGCCCGTTCGGGATGTGTACCGTCTGCTGGACAGGCGAGTAGCTGGCGACATTCGCCCCGTTCGGGGCAATGCCCGTGCGCATACTTCGGCTGCCGCTGTGGACCGGCGCTGTGACGTAGGCGGCCAGCACCGGGTTGGGACGAATCTCCCAGCCGCTGCTTTCCTCAAAGCCGGGGTTGCCAAAGCCGTTGTAGCAGGCCGGGCTGTCGGGTGTGAAGGTGCTGGTGGGTGTGGCCGTCGGTGTGGCCGTCGGTGTCCCCGTGGGTGTTGCGGTCAGGCTGGCAGAAGGGGTAGCCGTACCCGTGACTGTGGGGGTCGGTGTCGGCAGCGGGCTGCTCTGTGTCGGCGTGCTGGTCGCTGTCGGCGTGGGTGTGGGCGTTGCTGTCGGCGTGGGCGTCGCTGTCGGTGTGGGTGTCGGTGTCCGGGTTGGGGTGGGCGTGGCTGTGGGTGTGGGCGTGGCATCCTTGCGGATGTGGGGCAGCCAAGTCGTGTTGGCAGCCCGCTGGCAGTCGATCTCCCCGTGCCAGACACCGGCTGTGCTGGCGATGTGCAGGGTCAAACCGCTGGTTGCCTCGTAGGTGAGCGCCAGATCGGTCACATCCGGGTTGCCAGGCAGGGCCCCCAGATTCTGCCAGCGCCCACCCCCGTCCGCGCTGCAAAAGAGGTCGTGGCTCTGCCAGCCGACAAACTGGCCGCTCAGGGCTGTGGCGAGCGTGCTGTCCTGGGCATAGCGGGGCGAGACGGCCAGATGGCGGGGGAAGGGTTCGTAGACGCCGGGCAGACCGGTTGTAGAGAAGAACCAGCTTTCACCGCTGTCGTGCGAGCGGACTACGTCCGCATCCGGCGATCCGTCGCCCGCGCCTTCGATGCTGCGAAAGCTCTGCCAGAGCCTGTGATCGACGACAAAATTGGGCGAGATGACAATCCCGTAATTTGGCCCGGCGGCGGGCAGCGTTGTCCAGGTAGCGCCGCCGTCCACGCTGCGCAGGGTCTGTCCAAAACCGGAGACGTAGAGTGTCTGATGTTGGGCAAAGTCCGGCACAATGCCCAGGTCAATGCCGTTGAGCGAGCTGGCTACATTGAAGGGCAGGTGAGTCCAGTTCTGTCCGCCGTCGGTGGATTTGCGCAGGCTTGTCCCGTCACCGGTCAGGACAAAGAGAGTGGCGTCGATAGGAAAGTCCGTCGAGAGACCCAGGGCCACCACTGTCTCTGCGAAGACGGCGCTCGTCTGCCAGACGTTACCCCGGTCAGCAGAGCGATAGAGGCGTGCGCCGCCGTCGCTGGTCTGGAGTACAGCGTAGACAATGCCATCGCCGTTGTAGTCGGGGGAAAGGGCCACGTGGGTAAAGCGTTCCTGGGTGGCCGGTGCGGTTGCATTGCCCGGCCCAGGCCGTTCCAGCAGCCGTTGCCAGCTTGCGCCGCCATCCTGCGAACGGTAGATGGCAGAATCCACCGCGGCGAAGAGGGTGCGGTTGGCGGCGTAGCTTGGGGACGCCGCCAGTTGGTTGATGGCCCAGGGCTGGGCCAGGGGATCCAATGGGCCGGCGGTTCGCCACACGCCGATACCCGGCAAGAGACCCTCTGCGGAGAGGGCAACGGAGGGTGGGTTACGAAGCACGAAGAAGAGAACGATCACGGCCAGCGCCGCGAGGAGGGTGACAAGCATCCAGCGTCGCATAGAAGCCTCCTGCCGGATAAGACCGGCACAGTCGATCCGCGCCAAAGCACAACCGGTTGGTTGTGGTATGATACTAGACGAATTGCCTGCCGAAAATGTTGCAGGCCGGTTGCCACACTCCAGGAGTTGATCTGATGAAACGCAACGCCCCCCTTCTTGTACTACCCCTGCTGTTGATGCTGCTCTTTGTCTTTACGGCCTGTGGCCCAGAGGATGAGATCGATCCTCTCACGCTCACACCGGTCGCCATCCGGTATATGACCTTCAATCAGGCCACGGAAGCCCAGACCGAAGAGCTGGTGATCCAGCGCTTTCAGGAGAAGTACCCGGCCATTCAGGTCACCCGCACCCCCTTCAATGGCCCGCCCCAGCGCTATTTGACCGACGCCAACTCTGGCGCGGATGTGATGTTTCTGTGGACGGGCAATCTGCTCTACTCGGCCATGCGCCAGAACCTGCTGGGCAATCTGATCGACGTCTGGCAGGAGAACAGCTTTACCGATGGCATCGCCGAACCGATCCAGAAGATGAGCTACTACCAGGGCGCGCCCTATTTTGTCCCCGGCGGCCACGGCTGGACGGCCATCTATTACAACAAAGAGATTTTTCAGCGCTATGGGCTGACGCCGCCCACCACCTGGCAGGAGCTGATGACGATCTGCGAGATTCTCTGGTCCAACGGCGAGACACCCCTCTCGATTGCGGGCAACAATGCCTTTGTGGGGACGCTCTGGTTTGACTACTTAAATATGCGGCTGAATGGACCAGACTTTCACCAGCGGCTGCTGGACGGGGAGGAGGCGTATACGGACCCGAAGGTGCTGGATGTCTTCGAGACGATGCGGGATATGCTCTCCCGGGGCTTCTTTGTGGAAAGCCCGGCTACAATGAACGATTTGGACAGTATGCTGGCCCTGATCCGGGGGGACAGCGCAGACCCGATTGTGCGGCGCAAGGCGGTGATGGCTCTGGGCAGCAACTTTGCTGTGGGCGATCTGCCCCCGGTTTTTCTGGACGAACTGGACTTCTTCCCCTTCCCGCTGATGGACCCGGACTTGCCTGTAGGCGAGGTGGGTATTACCTTCGGTTTTGTGGTCCCGGCCAACGCGCCCCATCCTTTGCAGGCCAACGCCTTTGCTGGCTTTATGGGTTCGCCGGAGAACAGTCAGGTGCTCACCCAGCAGACCTCCACCCAACTTACGTGGGTGCCGGCCCACAAGGATTTTGACCGTTCTCTCTATAGCGAAAGTATCCGCCGGGCCGAGGAGATGATCAGCCGGGCGCAGTACTTTGGCCCGCCAATGATTCTTGCCCTGCCCAATTCTATG
>JAANMX010003053.1_pt1 | contig 15320 bp, 8 predicted proteins | sample 7279681 | NCBI WGS metagenome assembly JAANMX01 (sample SAMN14094542, study PRJNA606508) | bioreactor metagenome | isolation source: A lab-scale SPAN reactor treating ammonium-rich wastewater day 351 | place: Ireland: Galway | collected 2018-01-01
GCCGCTACGCGGCTCATGCTTCACGACTGCCCGAAACCCCCGGCTCCGCTGCGCTGCGCCGGGGGCTAACCAGAGAGACGCCGGCAAGCCGGCTGTCTACTCTACCTTCGGGAGTTGTGTAGAAACCTATGATTTGCACCGGGGGGCTTCTGTTCACTAGCGCGGGAACGCCGCCGCGATGCCGCCGTCTACCGGCAATGTCGCGCCGGTGGTCGGCGTCTGGTTGGTGGCGAAGAACACCACCGCGTTGCCCACGTGACGGCCGGTGATGCGCGCGTGGAGCAGGTTGCGGTTGCGGTAATGCTCCTCCAGCTGCTTGTAGTCGATGCCGTGGGCCTTGGCGCGGTCGGGGCCGACCTCCTGCCACAGGCCGCTGGGGTTTTTCTCGTTGCCGAACACCGCGTCCGGCGCCAGCACGTTCACCCGGATGCCGTCCTTGGCCAGCTCCAGCGCCGTTACTTTCGCGAGTTGATGCACGGCCGCTTTGCTGGCCGAGTACGCGCCGAACTCCGCCCCCGGCGCCATTACGTTCTTGCTGCCGATCACGATGATGTGGCCGCCGGTGGCCTGCTGCTTCAGCAGGCGCGCGCCTTCGCGCATCACCAGGAAGTACCCCTTCAGGTTCACGTCCATCACGCGCTGCCAGTCGTCTACCTCGAGCTCATCCAGCGGGCGTGAGTGCGCGATGCCGGCGTTCGGCACCACGATATCGACGCCGCCGTACTGGCGCACGACTTCATCGAACAGCGCGCGCACGGAGCGCTCGTCGGTCACGTCGCACACCACGCCGCGGCGGCTGTCTTTGCCGTGCCTGGCGCCCAGCTCGGTGCAGGTTTCCTCCAGGCGCTCGGCGTTCACGTCGCTGAGCACCACGTGCGCGCCCGCCATGATCAGGCTTTCCGCGACGGCACTGCCGATCGCGCCGGCAGCGCCGGTTACCACGGCGACCTGGCCGGCCAGGGGCTTGGGCTTGGTTTTGCCCAGCTTGGCCTGTTCCAGCGGCCAGTACTCCACGTCGAACAGGTCGCTTTCCGGCAGGGCTTCGTATTCACCGGTGGCGTGAACGAGAGTTTTCACGCGGATGGTGTGCTCGTAGATGTCGGCCGCGATGCGCGCGTCCTTCTTGCTCGCGCCCCAGGCCAGCAAACCGACGCCGGGCACCAGCACCACGCGCGGGAAGTCATCCAGGCGCACGCGCTCAACGCCCTTCTGGTAGCTGATGCTGCTGAAGTAGACGTCGTAGGCGCGGCGGTATGCCGTCACCGCGTGCGCCAGTTGCTCGGCGATGTCGTCGAACTCGGGCGCGAATAGCACCAGCGGCATGGCCTTGGTGCGGATCACGTGGTCGGGCGTGAGCGGGCCGGTCAACGCCAGGCTGGCGAGCTCGTGCGAGTTCACGAAGTTCAGGATCTCGTCCGTGGCGCGCCACTCAAGCACCATGCGCCTGTACGGCGCGTCGGGCTCGCCGGTAGCCTCAGCCAGCAGGCCGCGCAAAAGGGGCGCGAGCTCGGCCACCAGTGCCTCGGGCTCATCGGGTGCGTCGAAAGACGGTTTCAGGCGGCGGCCTTTGGACAGCTCACTGCGCAGCCAGCTTTCTGCCATGCTGACCAGCTCAACGTGGCGCTCGTAACTTTCTTTGGCGGTTTCGCCGAAGCTGAACAGCCCGTGCTTGAGCAGCACCAGGCCGATCACGTTCGGGTTCTGCTCGTAGACCTCGGCGCAGACTTTCGCCAGCTGGAAGCCCGGCATCACGTAGCGCACGATGCCGACTTTGTCGCCGTAGATCTCGCGCACCAGCGCCTCGCCGTCCGGCCGGTTGGTGATGGCCAGGATCGCGTCGGCGTGGCTGTGGTCGATGAATTTGTGGGGCAGGAAGGCGTGCAGCAGCGTCTCGACACTCGGGTTGGGGCCCGAGGCGTCGAACATGTGGGTGCGCAGCTGGTTGACCATCTCTTCGTCGGACAGCTCCGGCAGCTCGCGCAGCTTTTTCAGGTAAGTCAGGTCAAGGCCGGGCAGGCCCGGGGGCTCGATGGAATCAAGGTTCCAGCCGCTGCCCTTCACGAAGATGGCGGGTACGGCCTCGCCCAGTATGTTCTTGAATTCGCCCTTTACACTGGTGTTGCCGCCGCCGTGCATGACCAGGTCGGGGTCGCGCCCGATCAGCTGCGAGGTGTAAACGCGCAGGGCAACGTCTTGGCCCGCGGGGGCAAAGCGGTCCACGAACGCGGCCGCATCTTCATCACGATAAAGGCTCTTCATGCCGCCCTTTTCGGTTTGCGGACGGCTTGGGGCAAGGGTTCAACACGAAGAAACGAAGGAACGAATGTGTGAGGGCGGTTCTGGACCTCCGCTTGCCGGAAATTCATTCACAAGCCGCACCCGGTTGCAGGCGCTCCTGGAAGCGGGAGGAAGGACGACGGCTTGAAACCAATAGTGGTATCGCAATCGCAGATGCTAAAGTCGAGTAATGAATCCGTACCGGATGCCAAAGCCGTCCGCGGGAGTCCTTTTCAAGGGCGACTTCTGCTACGCGGACCACAAGGGTCGCATCGATGACAGGGCCGGCGTGGCGCGCATCCGCCTCACGTCGGAGTACCTGTGGGTCAACGACAACTTGAGCATCCCGGTTGCTTCCGTGCTGCATGTCGGAGACGTGAACGGCAAGGCGGTGAGCATTGTGTTTCACAATGCGTTAAGCGACGTAGAGGAGGGCGTGATCCTGGCCGGCCGCAACTGGTTTGGCCTTCGGGACCGTGGCAGGAGTTATGCGCTTGTGCATCGGCTGGAGGAGGCGCGGAGGCATGCGCCACCGCTGGAACAGTTCGCCGAGCGGATACGGGACCAGTCCGGCGAGCTGAAGCTGGGTTGCGAAGTCTGCGGCGCCAAGCCGGCCAATGAACTGGAGTTCGGCTGGTTCTTCTGCTTCGGCGTGTTCCCGATCGCCGGCGCTTACCAGTGGAAGCCGGAGCGCCGCTTCTGTTGCGCCAAGCACGGCGCGCGGGCCTGTTTCGTGAACAACCTGGTGACGGGGCTGGTTGGTTACCTGGGTTTCCCCGGCGTGCTGGTCGCGCCATACCGCGTCTGGCGCAACGTGCGCGAGATGAACAAGGTTTTCGGCTGGAACACCCGGGCGACGGTGCTCAACACGCTGGTCGGCTTCATCCTGCCCGCCGCCGCTGTCGGCGGGCTGGTCTACTTCATTGCCACGCGGTAGCCGCATTGCGCGCGGTTTGGGGCAAGGGTTCAACACGAAGAAGCGAAGAAGCGAAGAACGTGCGGGCGGTTCTTCGCTTCTTCGTTTCTGCGTGTTACAAGGCCGCCACAGGAGACTGCCATGGACTCGATCAAGCGGCTGATTCGCGACATCCCGGACTTTCCCAAGCCCGGCATCATCTTCAAGGACATCACGCCCATCCTGGGTGACCCGGGCGCCATGGCGCGCATCACCGGCGCCTTCGAGCGCGAGTTCGAGGCCGCCAAACCCACGCGCATCGTGGGCATCGAATCGCGCGGCTTCATTTTCGGCGCCGTGCTGGCCACGGCGCTGGAGCTGCCGTTCACGCCCGTGCGCAAGCCCGGCAAGCTGCCCTACGACAAGCTCAGCGTCAGCTACACGCTCGAGTACGGCCAGGGCACACTCGAGATGCACACCGACGGCGTCAGCAGCGATGACCGCGTGCTGATCATCGACGACCTGCTCGCCACCGGCGGTACCGCGGCGGCGGCTTGCGAGCTGGTGGAGCGCGTGGGTGCGCAGGTGGCGGGCGTGGGGTTTGTGGTTGAGCTGCTGTTCCTGAACGGACGCGAGAAGCTGGGTGGGCGGAACGTGCTGAGCCTGGTGACGTATTGATTCAGGCGGCAGGCGGCAGGAGGCGGGAGAAACAGGAACCGCAAGCGCGCGGTACGGCGGCTGCGAAAAGCCGGCCTGTCCCGCACCGCAAAATCGCTTGGTGTAGGGGTTTGGGGGCATGGAATGGGCTGCGGTTTCGGTTCGTTGTAACGGTTGGGGAAACCCTGTTTCGTTGGGCGGAATGGTCGGCGAGACGGGAATTAACGGCCCCTGAAAAAAAGATTTGCATTGGGGCTTGACCCGTAAAAAAAACGCGCTACTTTTGCGCGCCCCACGGGGGAACCGGCAGGCCGCGAGGCGTGACGGAAGGCCGAAAGCAAGCGGTTCGGCGGAAAAAAACTGGAAGTCAGGGGTTGAAACGGCAAGCAACCCCGGCTAGGATGAGGGGCCCGACACTGTCAGGGTGTCGGAGTTCCAACCGGATCTCTGTGATACGGGAGAGTGGCGCTGAGCGCCTGGGGTCAGACGACCTCAAGCGCCCGGTGCCTACCCGGAAACAGAGCGGATGGGCGCCGGTGTCTTTTTGGGTAATGAGCGCGACGCGTAAGCTGGCGGTCTGAACCCTAAGGGCACAGTTCTTTGAAAACTGAATAGCCATGAAGTAGAGGATGTGATTGTGGGAGACCGCGATCGCACGATGAGCACAGCTCCTGCCGTGCAGCCCAGAAGGGCAAGCGGCGGCCACCATGACGGTGGGGGTGCGTAAGCGACTCTTGCGCCTGGCCTGGAAACAGGCCGGGTACTGATCTGCCCCGAGATTCGTCGAGGGGCACCAAGCAAACAATCAGTCACATCTTTAGCATTGAAGTAATGAACCCGTATTGAGTTACGGGAGCATTGCCCAATGCCCAGATGATGACCGAGATCAAATTTTTGTTGATGGAGAATTTGATCCTGGTTCAGAACGAACGTTGGCGGCGTGGATGAGGCATGCAAGTCGAACGGTAAGGCCCCCTCGGGGGTACACGAGTGGCGGAAGGGTGAGTAACAACTGGTTAATCTACCCTTGAGTGGGGGACAACTCCGGGAAACTGGAGCTAATACCGCATAAGACCACAGGGGGGCATCCCCCAGGGGTCAAAGTCTTCGGACGCTCAAGGAGGAGACCAGTCCGTATCAGGTAGTTGGCGGGGTAACGGCCCACCAAGCCTGCGACGCGTAGCCGGCCTGAGAGGGTGGCTGGCCACACTGGGACTGAGACACTGCCCAGACTCCTACGGGAGGCTGCAGTCGAGAATCATTGTCAATGGGCGCAAGCCTGAACGTGCGACGCCGCGTGTGGGATGAAGGCCTTCGGGTTGTAAACCACTGTCAGGAGCTAACAATAAGCGTGTAACTCACGTGATGAGTTAAACTCCAGAGGAAGTGACAGCTAACTACGTGCCAGCAGCTGCGGTAATACGTAGGTCGCAAACGTTGTTCGGATTTACTGGGCTTAAAGGGCGCGTAGGCGGCAGCGTAAGTCAAGGTTGAAATCCGGCGGCTCACCCGTCGAAGTGGCCTTGATACTGCGTTGCTAGAATCATGGAGGGGTGCGCGGAACTTGTGGTGGAGCGGTGAAATGCTCAGATATCACAGGGAACACCGGAGGCGAAGGCGGCGCACTGGCCATGTATTGACGCTGAGGCGCGAAAGCGTGGGGAGCGAACGGGATTAGATACCCCGGTAGTCCACGCCGTAAACGATGTGCACTAGGGAGAGGGAGGCACCTAGCCATTCTCTCCCCAAGGGAAACCGATAAGTGCACCGCCTGGGGAGTATGCTCGCAAGGGTAAAACTCAAAGGAATTGACGGGGGCTCACACAAGCGGTGGAGCATGTGGTTTAATTCGAAGCAACGCGAAGAACCTTACCAGGCCTAGACATCAGGATGTAACTGCGTGAAAGCGCAGCCAACCCTTCGGGGAAATCCTGTGCAGGTGTTGCATGGCTGTCGTCAGCTCGTGTCGTGAGATGTCGGGTTAAGTCCCATAACGAGCGAAACCCCTACTGTCAGTTGCCAACGCGTAATGGCGGGGACTCTGGCGGGACTGCCTCGTAAGACGGAGGAAGGTGGGGACGACGTCAAGTCATCATGGCCCTTATGGCCTGGGCTACACACGTGCTACAATGCATGGTACAAAGGGATCCGATACCGCGAGGTGGGGGAAATCTCAGAAAGCCATGCTCAGTTCGGATTGGAGTCTGCAACTCGACTCCATGAAGTTGGAATCGCTAGTAATCGCGGGTCAGCCATACCGCGGTGAATATGTTCCTGAGCCTTGTACACACCGCCCGTCAAGCCATGGAAGCCGGTTCTATCTAAAGTCGTTAGCCTAACTTCGGAGGGCGGCGCCTAGGGTAGTGTCGGTGACTGGGGCTAAGTCGTAACAAGGTAGCAGTAGGGGAACCTGCGGCTGGATCACCTCCTTTCTAAGGATTACATAGACTTCTATGAGAGGCGACTCTTATAGTCGTAAGGCATATCCTCTTTCATGGCTATTCATCATACGCGTGCGGGGGGCCCCGGCAGGTTCGGGGCCCCTTTGCACCCTTCGCAGTGGAAGACGGGCCGGCAACGGTCTCGGGCGCGCCGGTAGCTCAGCTGGTTAGAGCACACGCCTGATAAGCGTGAGGTCGGCGGTTCGAGTCCGCCCCGGCGCACCATTCCACGGCAGCCGGGACGCAAGGGCCGGTAGCTCAGTGGTAGAGCGTCGCCTTTGCAAGGCGAGGGTCAGGGGTTCGACTCCCCTCCGGTCCACCAGCCTTCGCGCCTGCGGCGCTTCGGCTGGCAGGCCAGGCGGCGCGCGTATGAGGTCGAGGTTTGGGAATGTGCGCCCCGGCGCATGCTCTCGAGCCCCGACGATGAGTCGGGTTTCGGCTCTTTGACAACAGCATACTGTGATAGATCAGAGTGACTAGATTACTCCAGATTAGTGTTATCCTAGTAAGATAACCTATTCGCTAAGCCGCCGCCGGGAGGCGTCGGAAAGCGCGCGTCTGGAGAAAATAACCAAGGCATCAACGATGAAACAGCAGCTGACGTCGCGAGACGTCGGGTGCTGACGCTACAACGTGTCTTGAGGCCTCAGCCACGGGATTGGCCGGGCGGCTTGTATTGTCGGCCCGGTCGGGATCGAGGTAAGAGGAAAGCGCACTCCTGGAGGGATCCAGGGGTTGTTGTGGTCAAGATATTAAGGGCGTACGGGGGATGACTAGGCACTTAGAAGCGATGAAGGACGTGGAAGCCTGCGATAAGCCTCGGGGAGGTGGTAACAACCGTTATTACCCGGGGATTTCCGAATGGGGAAACCCGACCGGTTAGAATACCGGTCACCTCCGGCTGAATGCATAGGCCGGCGGGAGCAAACGCAGAGAACTGAACCATCTCAGTACCTGCAGGAAAAGAAATCGAAGAGACTTCCTGAGTAGCGGCGAGCGAAAGGGAATTAGCCCAAACCGTGTACATGCAAGCATGCAGGCGTTGTGTACGCGGGGTCGCGGGAAACACAGGCAGGGGCTGCAAACCCTGCGCGGAGTTACAAATCCGGCCCTAACCGAACAGACTGGAAAGTCTGGCCGTAGAAGGTGAAAGCCCTGTAAGTGAAAGGGTGTCGGACTCCGGTGTCTCTCCCAAGTACTGTCAGATAGGAGGAACCTGGCAGGAATTTAGGGAACCCACTCTCTAAGGCTAAGTATTCCTAAGTGACCGATAGTGTACCAGTACCGCAAGGGAAAGTTGGAAAGATCCCCGGGAGGGGAGGAATTGATCCTGAAACCGTATGCCTACAAGCGGTCGGAGCGCTATACCCGTATGGGCAAGCGTGACGGCGTGCCTTTTGCATAATGATCCGGCGAGTTACGTTGCGTTGCAAGGTTAAGTGTCTCTGACACGAAGCCGAAGCGAAAGCGAGTGCGAAACGTGCGATTCTAGTAACGTGACGTAGACCCGAAACCGGAGGATCTATCCATGACCAGGGTGAAGTGGGCTTAACCGCCCATGGAGGCCCGAACCGTTTAGAGTTGAAAATCTATCGGATGAGTTGTGGATAGGAGTGAAAAGCTAACCGACTTCGGAGATAGCTGGTTCTCCGCGAAAAAACTTTAGGGTTTGCCTCAAGTAATAGTGCATGGGGGTAGAGATACTGAGAGGATCGGCGGGCGGTTCGCCGTACCCCATCCTTTCAAACTCCGAATACCATGCGCCGTATCTTGGGAGTAAGACCGTAGGGGATAAGCTCTATGGTCGAGAGGGAGATAACCCAGAACAGCAGCTAAGGTCCCCAAGCCTACGCTAAGTGGACAAAGGAAGTGGAAGTGCTAAGACAGCCGGGATGTTGGCTTAGAAGCAGCCACCATTTAAAAAGTGCGTAATAGCTTACCGGTCGAGCACTTTTGCGCCGACAATGATCGGGACTAAGCGTAGCACCGAAGCTCTGTCTGCAGAAACACCGGAGGGTGTTCTGCGGGGTAGCGGAGCGTTCCAGTCAGCATTGAAGCCATACCGCAAGGAGTGGTGGAGCGGCTGGAAGTGATCATGCCGGATTGAGTAGCGATAAAACGGGTTGGAATCCCGTTCGTCGTAAGCCTAAGGGTTCCGGGGCAAGGTAATTCCGCCTCGGGTTAGTCGGTCCCTAAGCCGAGGCCGAAAGGCGTAGGTGATGGGAATGACGTTAATATTCGTCAACCATATGCAAGTGCGATGGGGGGACCCGGAGTGAATGGCCTAGGGTCTGTTGGATGGCCCGTTGCCTGGAGAGGTGGCAGATAGGTAAATCCGTTTGCGTAATCCTCGAAGGGTGAGACGGCGCGGCTTCGGCCAAACCGTACTGGCGTGCAGCTTCGGCAAGAAAAGCCTCTAAGCATAACTTGTATGTGACCGTACCCGAAACCGACACAGGTAGGCGAGGAGAATATCCTCAGACGCGCGTGAGAACTCTGCAGAAGGAACTCGGCAAATTGGCCCCGTATGTTCGCTATAAGGGGCGCCTACCCGTAAGGGAGGCCACAGAAAAGAGGTTCCATCGACTGTTTATCAAAAACACAGCTCTCTGCTAACTCCGAAGAGGATGTATAGGGAGCGACGCTTGCCCAATGCTGGAAGGTCAAGGGAATCGGTTAGCCGCAAGGCGAAGCTGTGAACCTAAGCCCCAGTGAATGGCGGCCCTAACTATGAGGGTCCTAAGGTAGCGAAATTCCTTGGCTGGTAAGTTCAGTCCCGCACGAAGAGCGGCACGAGTGGAACACTGTCTCCTGCAGGGACACGGCGAAATAGGAGTCGTTGTGAAGATACAACGTACCCGCAGCTAGGCGGAAAGACCCTATGCAGCTTTACTGTAGTCTGACATTGGGCTTTTGTATGTAATGCGCAGGATAGGTGGGAGGCTTTGAGACCAGGGTCCTGGCCCTGGTGGAGCCATCGGTGAGATACCACCCTTTATGTATGAGAGTTCTAACCCTGTGCCGTGAATCCGGCCAGAGGACACTGTTTGACGGTCAGTTTGACTGGGGCGGTTTCCTCCCAAAAAGTAACGGAGGAGTTCAAAGGTACCCTCAGGGCGGTCGGTCATCGCCCGTAGAGCGCAAAGGTAGAAGGGTGCTTGACTGCGAGACTAATAGGTCGAGCAGATGCGAAAGCAGGACTTAGTGATCCTGTGGATCCGTGTGGAAGGGACATAGCTCATCAGATAAAAGCTACGCTAGGGATAACAGGCTGATCCTACCTAAGAGTCCATATCGACGGTAGGGTTTGGCACCTCGATGTCGGCTCATCGCATCCTGGGACTGAAGGAGGCCCCAAGGGTTCGGCTGTTCGCCGATTAAAGCGGTACGTGAGCTGGGTTCAGACCGGCGCGAGCCAGGTTGGTCCCTACCTACTGTGGGCGGAGGAGTCTTGAGCGAGTCTAACCTTAGTACGAGAGGATTGGGTTGGACGGACCTCTGGTGTTCCTGTTGGGCCGCCAGGCCCAGCGCAGGGTAGCTACGTCCGGAAAGGATAAGCGCTGAAAGCATATAAGCGCGAAGCCCTTCGCAAGATAAGGACTCCCCATCAGGACCGTGGAAGACTACCACGTCGATAGGCCGGGTGTGTAAATTCCGAGAGGAATGAGCTAACCGGTACTAATCATCCGATTGGCTTGACCGCAACAATCTCCGGGTCTCCCGGAGTGTTGCAAAGCAAACGTGTATTAGCGATTCCAAGACACGTCGTTAGCGTCTCACGTGATGCCTTGTCACAAAAATCTATCCAGTATGCTGTTGTCAGCGAGCCGCGCTCGCTTTGACAACCGTACGAGAATTTTTCTCGGTGCCCTTACCCTCGGGGACACACCCGATCCCATCTCGAACTCGGAAGTTAAGCCCGTGGGGCCGATGATAGTCGAAAGGCGAAAGTAGGTTGGTGCCGGGATATAACACGGGCCGCAGCCAAAGCTGCGGCCCGTGTCCGTTTAACCAAACACACAGCGATTTCCGGATTACCACGCAAGCCACCGGCGTTCCACTACTGCCCCGGTTGTTGCCCCCGACCTGGGCCGAAAAGAGGGACCGAAGCCACCCGGCTTCGGTCCCTCTCACTTTTCACCGGAATCCATCTCGCGCGGTGCAACGTTATCCAGCCGGGAGCGTGACATGGCCAACATCCTCGCATTCGCCGGCAGCCTGCGCGCCGGCTCATGGAACAAGAAGCTCATTCGCGTCGCCGCCCAGGGCGCCCGCGAAGCCGGCGCCGAGCTTAACCTGATCGACCTCAAGGACTACCCGCTGCCACTTTACGACGGCGACATCGAGGCCGAGCACGGCCTGCCCGAAAACGTCCACAAACTCAAGGACGCCTGCAAGCAGGCGGACGGCTTCCTGATTGCCAGCCCCGAATACAACGCCGGCTTTTCCGGCGTGCTCAAGAACCTGACCGACTGGCTGTCGCGCCCTCGCCAGGGTGAAAAGGCCTTCGAAATCTTCGCCATGAAGCCCGCGGCCGCCATGGCAGCCAGCCCCGGCGCCCTGGGCGGCAACCGCATGCTCGCATCCCTGCGCGGCCACCTGCTGCACCTGCAGATGCTGGTGATCCCCCAGACCTACGGCCTGTCCAAGGCCGCCGAGGCCTTTGACGCCGATGGCAACCTGCAGGACCCCAAGGTCGAGGCCAAGGTGAAAGAGCTCGGCAGAATCGTGGCCGAGCTGGCGGCCAAACTGCGGGCGTGAGGCGCCGGCCCGCGGCCGGGAAGATGATTCGGTGTAGAACTGTTAGGATGGTCAAAGGAGACATCATGATCATCATCCGCAGAGCTGAAGATCGCGGCCACTTCGAGCACGGCTGGCTCGACACCTGGCACACCTTCTCGTTCGCCGACTACCACGACCCTGCCCACGTGCACTTCCGCAACCTGCGCGTGATGAACGAAGACCGCATCGCCGGCGGCCAGGGCTTCGGCATGCACCCGCACCGCGACATGGAGATCGTCACCTATGTGATGGAGGGCGAGCTTGAGCACCGCGACAGCATGGGCAACCACGGGCGCATCAAGCCGGGCATCGTGCAGCGCATGAGCGCCGGCACCGGCGTGCTGCACAGCGAGGTCAACCCCGGTCCCGGCGCCGTGCACCTTTACCAGATCTGGCTTTTCCCCCGCGAAAAGGGCATCCAGCCCGGCTACGAGGAGAAGGCCCTGCCTGGCCACGCCGAGGAAGGCCGCCTGGTGCTGGTTGCCTCGCCCGAGGGCGCGCAGGGCTCGGTCACCATCAACGCGGACGCGAGGCTGTACGCGGCAAAGCTGGAGAAAGGACGCGAACTCAGCTACGCCCTGCCGCCGGGCCACGGCGCCTGGCTGCAGGTCACACGCGGCAGCCTGGTGCTGAACGGTCACGATCTGGCGACGTCCGACGGCGCGGCGGTTGAAGATGTCGACGCGCTGACCATCCTCGCAACTGATGATGCCGAATTGCTGCTGTTTGACCTGGCCTGACGGAACAGCTCTCTCCGGGGCCGCGTTCTGACCCGGGAGGTAACCATGAGCAGGCTGAAAGACAAAGTGGCGCTCATCACCGGCGGCTCCGTCGGCATCGGGCGCGCGACCGCCATCCTGATGGCGCGCGAAGGCGCCGCCGTGGCCGTCACGGACATCGACGACGAGGCCGGGCGCGAGGTGGTGCATGAGATCGTGACCCATGATGGTCGCGCACGCTACTGGCACCTGGACGTCGCCTCGGAAGATCAGGTGAAGCGCGTGTGCGCCGAGGTGGAGAAAGAGTTCGGCCCTGTCACGGTGCTGGTCAACAACGCCGGCGTCGCCGGGCCCGACAAGCCCACCCACGAACTGAGTCTCGAGGAATGGGAGCGGGTCCAGGCCATCAACGTGAAGGGCGTGTTCCTCTGCACCAAGCACGTGATCCCGCAGATGAAGCGCGCCGGGCACGGCAGCATCATCAACATGTCCAGCATCTACGGCCTGGTGGGTGCACCCGACGTGCCGCCCTACCACGCCAGCAAGGGCGCGGTGCGGCTGATGAGCAAGACCGACGCGCTGCTGTACGCCAAAGACCGCATCCGTGTGAACAGCGTGCACCCCGGCTTCATCTGGACGCCCATGGTCGAGCAGCACCTGCAGCGTTCTCCCGACCCGGTCGCGGCACGCGAGGCCACGGCGGCGGCCCACCCGCTGGGGCACATGGGTGAGCCGGACGATATCGGTTGGGCCTGCGTCTACCTGGCCAGCGACGAGGCCCGCTTCGTGACCGGCAGCGAGCTGGTGGTGGACGGCGGCTACACCTGCCGCTGATTGGATCCTGATTGTGAAAACGGGCAGGCACCACGGTGCCTGTCCCTGCTATAGTCCGGCGCCATGAAGCAGTGGAAGCCGCTGATTGCCTCGCTGGTCGTGATCGCCCTTGCCATGGGGGCGCTGGCCGCCTGGAAGAAACTGGGCGGCTCGCCAGGCCCGGCGCCATACAACGACAACCGCGCCCGGGCCACCCCGCTGCCCTCCAACGGTGAACCCGGCGGCCTGAAGTACGAGGCCGTGCCCCTGGAAAATCTGCCCGAGCTCGACCCGCTGGGGCTGTGGCCGCGCGACGGCCAGCGCATTTCCTCGGTGGAGTTCTGGGTGATGTGGCAGACCACCGGTTTCTCACAGTGCAGGCTGCTGGCCACCAGCGACCAGAGAGACTGGTTTGACCTCGGCAGCACGGGCGGCGAAGACCACTTCCTGCAGGCCAGCCTGGCGTACTTCGGCAGCTCGATGACATTCGCCGTGGAATTCGACGCGGGCGGAACCCGCTACCGCAGCGCGCCGCGCACGGTGCACTTCGGCCAGGGCGCGCACTTCACCCGGCGCTCCTACGAGTTCACGCTCGGCGATGGGCTGAACCAGACCTTTCCCATCGAGGTGTTCGGGCGCAACCCGCGCCGACTGTCGCTGGATGCCTTCAAGTCCGTGTGGTTTCCGGATGGCCTGGTCACCTACGTGGGCCACGGCCGCGAGCGCGAAGGCAATGATGGCGGCGAAGTCGCCTTCGGTGTGCAGGACCCGGCTTTGTTGGAGGGGCGGGGCTGCCAGGGATTTCTCGAGATGTACGACGTGGTGACCGACACCTACGACCGCACACGTATCGACTTCCGGCGGTAGGCGACAGCCGCCCTACTTCCTGGGCATGATCTTGCTGGTGCCGAACACCTTCAGCAGGTTCTGGAACGCGGGCACGCTTTCGAGAGCGCTGAAAGCCTTGTTCGCCAGGCGCTTGCGGTCTCTGAAGCCGTTCTTGACCGCGCGTTCCAGCAGCTTCAGGCCCTCGGGCGGGTCTTCCGGCGTGGTCAGCACCGCCAGCCAGTACAGGGTTTCGGCGAAACTGGGGTTGATCTCCAGGGCGCGCTCCAGCATGCGGCGCGCCTTGCCGGGCTCGTCGCGGCCGATCAGCAGCACGGCCAGCGCCACGTAGCCGCGCTCGTCGGCCGGCACCAGCTCGATGCACTTCTCGTACTCGCGCTCGGCCGCCTTCCAGGCACGGCCTTTCTCGAAAATCTTGCCCAGGCTGATGCGCGCTTCGACGTTGTGGGCGTTGAGCTTCAGCGCGTAGGTCAGGTTTTCGCGCGCGCCCGACAGGTCGCCCGCCATGCGCTGCAGGCTGCCCAGGAAGCTGCGCCCGCGCGGGTCTTCCGGGTTCAGCTTCACGGCCATTTCGTAGTCGGCCAGGGCCTCTTTCATCTTGCGCTGTTTGCGGAACACGTGCCCGCGCAGCAGGAACAGCCGCGGGTCGTTTGATTTCAGCCGCATGGCCTGCTCGATCTGCTTCAGGGCGTCGTCGTAGCGCGCCACCTTCATGGCGGCCTGGGCGTCCGTCACCGAGTTTTCGATCTGCGTGGTCATCGACAGGATCGCCAGCTCGATCGTCTCGTTGCGGTCCAGTTCTTCACTGGCGGCCTCGGCGGCCTGGCGCGCCATGCGGTATATGCCGCTTTCGCCACCGCGCGGGACGCTGACCGTGCGCCGGCGCAGGCCGCGGATCAGCTCGGCGGCGGCCTCAAGGTCTTCGGCCAGTTCCTCGGCGTTCTGGTAGCGCTGGTCCGGGCTCTTGGCCAGCATGCGGTTCACGATGCGCTCAAGCTCGCGCGGCAGGCCCGGCCTCAGTTCGCTCAGCGGTGGGTAGTCGTCCTGCTGGTGCATCAGGATCAGCGCCTGGCTGGTCTCACCCAGGAAGGGGCGGCGCCCGGTCAGCAGCAGGTACAGCGTGACGCCCAGGCTGTAGATGTCGCTGCGCCCGTCCACGGGCTCGCCGCGGCATTGCTCGGGGCTCATGTAGGGCGGGCTGCCGGAATGGCCTGAGCTGGCGTCGCTGCCCATGGCGGCCGCCACGCCGAAGTCGGAAATCTTCACGCGCCCGTTGGACAGGATCAGCAGGTTGTCGGGCTTGATGTCGCGGTGCACCAGCTTGCGCTTGTGGGCGTAGCTCAGGCCGCGCGCGCACTGGCCCGCGATGCGCACGGCCAGCAGCGGGTCCACGCCCTGGCGCGAGACCAGGCGCGAGACGGGCACGCCGTCCACCAGCTGCATCACGATGTAGGGTTGGCCCTCGTGTTCGTCGACGGCGTAGACCGGCGTGATGTTCGGGTGTTCAAGCTGGCCTGCCATGCGCGCCTCGTTCATGAAGCGCGCGCGCAGGGTGTCGTTGCGGGCCAGCTCACGCGGCAGCACCTTGACGGCCACCTCTTTGTCGAGACCGGTGTGCTTGGCCTTGTAGACGTGGCCCATGCCGCCCTGCCCGATGCGCTCGAGCAGGACGCACTTACCCATGGTAAGGCCCTTGAGGTTTTCGGGATCTTCACGAGTGCCCGCCATGGCGGCAGATGATAGCGGTTTGCCGGGCGGATGTCAGGAAGCCGGGGTTGGAGTGGCTGGTGGCTAGTACGGCGTCAGCTAAGTCTTCCGGCAGCTACTTGGTGAGCGGCTGGCCGGTGTAGGTCCACTTGTACGGCTTGGCATTCTCGTTGTGCCACTCGA
>JAANMX010003055.1_pt1 | contig 15313 bp, 10 predicted proteins | sample 7279681 | NCBI WGS metagenome assembly JAANMX01 (sample SAMN14094542, study PRJNA606508) | bioreactor metagenome | isolation source: A lab-scale SPAN reactor treating ammonium-rich wastewater day 351 | place: Ireland: Galway | collected 2018-01-01
TATCTGTAGTATTTCACATCGAGGAAAAAGAGTAGCTTCAAGTGCTATTTCATGTCAAAATTACACTCATTTGGAAAATCTTTTTCCCAATGTCTATAACTTCTACGTCAAACAGCATTTGGGTCTGATCGACTTCAGAGTGCGTTCCTTCGAGGCTACGGAAAAGTGGTTCGCTGTCGTCTTTCTGGCATACATCTTCCTGCAATACCGGCTCAATCATTCGCAACCAGAGGACCCATTGCGGTCCATTGCCGATGTGATTCGGCGTCATCGCCACGAGCATGCCCGGACATTGTTGGAAACTGCCTGCCAGGAAGCTGTACGCCTAGCAGATTACCTGCCTGTCATAAAAAGGCTAATCTGTTCGCCAGCCTGACCCTTTTCTGACCCTGAATTGACGTAATTCTACGGTTGACGCTGCTTGCTCACCCGACGATGGCCTCTGCCTTTTGGCAGAACCTATTGACCCCAGTTTCTTCTGTCAAAACCGCTTTTTCGCCAGACTCGAGTAGAAAAGACACCCGGCCCTACGAGGATGGGCCGGGTGTCTGTGAGGATAGCAGAGGAGCCAACGAGGGAAATTGGAGGAAAGCGTGCGCTTTTTGCGTCACATCCCATCCGGGGTGAGGAGTCCCCAGTGGGTCGTTCGACTTTATTTAGGCGTTTTTCCCGACATACAGCGTGCCAGCGGTAAAATGATTGCCGGGCAGTCGGTCGGGCGTTTCTGGTTACTTCAGATCGGAACACTCTAAGTATAGTCACGGGGCTGATGGGATTACCTGTCCTTTCGGCGAGTCTGTGTACTGGTCAAGTGGATAGGTTTGCGCAGTTGTAACTGCTCACCCCCACCCAACCTCCCCCACTGTGGGGGAGGAGTCGCTCCGGTTCCCTCCCTGGCAGGCTGTGGGAGAGGCAAGAAATAGAACGCGGATGACGCTGAACGGACTGATTCCCGCGGAAAGAAGCGAGAAAAATCCGGTTTTTCTGTACTGATCAACGAGATGATAAAACGTAGATGCGGTTTGCAAGCGCACTTCTCCGGGTGAAAGTGCGGTTACTACAGATTCCACCATCTTCTTGAGTCAGTACAAAAATCCGGTTTTTCCGTACTTTCCGCTCAATCCGCGTTCCATTCTGTGCTACTCCGACAAGCTGCTAGAATGGGGAGAGGCAGGGTGGGCTGGCTGAACAGGTACGTGCAGTTTGTCGAATTGGATGACAGGTCAGGTATCATTGAGACAAAAGCAGAGCGGGGAGCAGCAAGCAGCGCCCCTGCCTATCATTTCGCACGTGACAGAACACGAATACAGCCCGGCAGAATTAACCGGATAGTTTCTGTTCTGAAAATAGAACACGGATGGACACGGAAAGAACGGATTCACACGGATTCAATCTGCGAAAATCTGCGTCATCTGCGTTCTGATTTTCATTGATTATGGGTGTGTTTCCTCGTGTACAACTGATATGAAACGTGAGACGTGAGATCGCCGTCCGATCTCACGTCTCACGCCTCACGAAAGAGTGCTGCGTGAATCGCCAAAATCATCTCACCAACCCCTCCCTTCTCTACGCCGAAACCCTCGTCCACGCCCTGGCCGCGGCTGGTCTGCGGGATGTCTGCATCGCGCCCGGCTCCCGCTCCACGCCCCTGACCCTGGCCTTCGACGCCCACCCGGACGTGACCGTACATTTGCATTTGGACGAGAGGTGCGCCGGTTTCTATGCGCTGGGGCTGGCAATGGCGACAGAACAGCCTGTGGCACTGGTCTGTACCTCCGGTACAGCCGCGGTGGAGTTCCACCCGGCGGTGGTGGAGGCCCAGATGTCGAATGTGCCCCTGCTGGTGTTGACCGCAGACCGCCCGCCGGAGCTACGCCACAGCGGGGCCAACCAGACGATTGATCAGGTGAAGATGTACGGGAATCACGTGCTGTGGGCGGTGGACGTGGGGCTGCCCGAAGCCGCTCCGCCGGCGGTGGCATTGCGCAATCTGCGGGCCACCGCGGCCCGGGCCCTGGCTGTGGCCGACGGGATTGTGAAGGGGCCAGTCCATCTCAACCTGCCCTTCCGCAAACCGTTGGAGCCAGACGGCCCGTATAACCCCGATTTCGGTCCTGGTTTGACTACACGAACTCAACGCGGGACAATCCACCCGTCGGCGCCACAGATCGACAAACTGGCCGAATTGATTGCTGGTTGCGAACGGGGCGTAATTATCTGCGGCCCCCGCTGCCCCGGCGGTGACTTCCCGGCGGCGGTGGCGGAACTGGCCCGGCGCAGCGGCTACCCCATCTTCGCCGACCCCCTCTCCGGTCTGCGCTTTGGCCCCCACATCGCGGACGCGCCGGTAATCGGCTGCTACGAGACGCTTCTCAACGGCGATCCGGGCTGGGGCCAACCGGAGTTGGTGATCCGCTTCGGCGCTGTACCGACGAGCAAGTGGCTAAACGAGTGGTTGGAAAAGATGGGTGACGGCAAACGGCAGACGGCGGACGGCGATCCGCAACTCGCAATTTGCAACTCGCAATTCGCCCCTCCCCAACTCCACATCCGCGCCGACGGGGTTTGGTCGGACGACAGCCACCGGGTGAGCGACTATTGGCAGGCGGATGAGAGCCTCACCTGTTGGGCGCTGGCGGCGCGCATCAGCCGGAGCGAGAGCGACTGGACCCGGCAACTGTTGGCAAGTGAGCGGCGCTTTTGGCAGGCCGCATCAGCTTCGCTACACGAAGAATGGTTCGATGTGGCCGCGGTGGCCGCGCTGGTAGAGGCATTGCCCGACGGGGCCAATCTCTTTGTGGGCAACAGCCTGCCCATCCGCCACGTAGACCAGTTCGCCCAGCCTTCAATAAAAAGGCTACAGGTTTATGGCAACCGGGGGGCCAGCGGCATCGACGGGGTGACATCCAGCGCGCTGGGCGTAGCCGCGGCGGAGCGGACAACGCCGACGGTTCTGCTCATCGGGGATATTTCGTTTTATCACGACCTGAACGGGTTGCTGGCAGTGCAACAGCAGAAGCTGGAAAATGTAACGATTGTTCTGCTTAACAACGACGGAGGCAGTATCTTTCGCCGCTTGCCCATCGCCGGCCAGGAGCCAGCCTTCACCCGCCTCTTTCTCACCCCCCACAGCCTGGACTTTGCGCCGGTGATTCGGATGTATAGGCTCGAATACGTGCAGGCAGACAGCCGGGAGGCGCTGCAAAACGCGCTGGCCGAATCCATCGATAGCCGCACACCGACGGTCATCGAAGTTCGCACCGACGGGGCCCGGGATGAGGAGTTGCGAAGGGGGTTGGGGAGACGAATTCGGTCAAGCATAACAGATGTGTCTTCCATTGGAAACGTGAAACGAGAAACGTGAGATCGCTCGAAGCTGTCTCACGTTTCTCGTTTCACGCATCTCAAAGATTATTCATTTAAGGAGTTCATAATGCAGTTTCACACATCCGGCGTCGCCTGGCAATCGGTGGCCGACTACAGCGACATTACCTATCACAAAGCCGAGGGGATGGCGCGCATCGCCTTCAACCGGCCCGAAGTGCGCAACGCCTTTCGTCCGCGCACAATCGACGAGATGACCGCGGCCTTCAAAGATGCCTGGGCGGACCAGTCCATCGGCGTTGTGCTGCTCACGGGCAACGGGCCATCGCCCAAAGATGGGGTTCACGCCTTCTGTGCGGGGGGTGACCAGAAAATCCGCGGCCACGCCGGCTATGTGGGGGACGACGGCGTGGCCCGGCTCAATGTGCTGGAATTGCAGCGCATTATCCGCACAATGCCCAAACCGGTCATCGCCTTAGTCAACGGCTATGCGATTGGGGGCGGCCACGTCCTGCACGTCATCTGCGATCTGAGCCTGGCTTCGGAAAATGCGGTTTTCGGCCAGACCGGGCCGATTGTGGGCAGTTTTGACGGGGGCTTCGGTTCCAGCTATCTGGCGTCGATTGTGGGCCAGAAGAAGGCCCGGGAAATCTGGTATCTCTGCCGCCAGTACAGCGCGGCGGAAGCGCTGGAAATGGGGCTGGTCAACCGGGTGCTGCCGACAGTGGAAGCCCTGGAAGAGGAGGGCGTGCAGTGGGCCCGGGAGATTCTGAGCAAATCGCCCATCGCCATCCGCTTCCTCAAAGCCGGTTTCAACGCGGATTTGGACGGTCAGACCGGTCTGCAAGTGCTGGCCGGCGACGCCACAATGCTCTTTTATATGACCGAAGAGGGCAAGGAAGGGCGCAACGCGTTTAACGAACGGCGGGAACCGGATTTCAAGCAGTATCCGTGGAGGGCATAAGATGACACGGTGACAGGGTGAAGGGGTGGCGGGGTGATCGTCACACCGAATGTCACCCTTTCACCCTGTCATCTTGTCACCCTGTCATGGCAGATTGGCTACGCGCACGCACCCGCGCCACCCCCTATAAACTGGCCGTCCTGTGTGATGGGCGCGCTGTCAGCTATGCGGAACTGGACCGGCTGGCGGATGGCTTCGCGGCGGGGCTGGTGAGCCGGGGCGTGCAGCCAGGGGATCGGGTAGCGACACGCCTGCCCAGCAGCATCGAAGCCGTGGCGTTGATCCACGCGGTCGCCCGCGCCGGTGCGGTGCTCGTCCCCCTCAATACCCGGCTGACGGATGGGGAAATTGAGTATCAGATCAGCCTGACGGAGCCGGTATTAGGGATTGGAGACTGGGGACTGGGGACTGGGGACTGGGGATGGGCGACTGGGGACCGGCGACTGGCAACAGTCACCCTCGCCAATCTGGCCCAATCACCCGAACACCCTGTCACCCTGTCACCTTGTCACCTTGTCACCTTGTCATCCCCCCAGTCGATTATCTTCACCTCCGGCACCACCGGCCAGCCCAAAGGCGCGCTCCTCACCTTCGACAACCACTTGCAGAGCGCCAACGCTTCGGCTTACCGGATTGGGATCGATGTCAACGACCGCTGGCTAAGCTGCCTGCCCCTCTATCACGTGGGCGGGCTGGCGGTGATCTTCCGCTCCTGTCTCTACGGCACGGCGATTGTGCTGCACGAACGCTTTGAGGTGGATGCCTTCCACAAAAGTCTGGACCGGGACAGCGTGACCCTCACGTCGCTGGTCCCCACAATGCTGCACCGGTTGTTGCAAAGCCGCAGCGCGCCCTGGCCGCAATCGTTGCGGCTGGTGCTGTTGGGCGGCGCGGCAGCCACGCCCGAACTGTTGGCCGGGGCCTGGGACGCGGGCGTACCCGTCGCCACGACGTATGGGCTGACCGAAGCGTCGTCCCAGGTGGCGACGGCCCTGCCCGCGGATGCCAGACGCAAGCCGGGGACAGTCGGCAAGCCACTTTTCGGCACAGAAGTGCGGATTGTGGACGAGGTGGGGCAGGCGTTGCCCGCAGGGGAAATCGGTGAAGTGACGGTGTGGGGGCCGCAGGTGATGGCCGGCTATTACCGCAATCCCGAAGCCACAGCCCGCACTTTGCGGGGCGGCTGGTTGCATACGGGCGATTTGGGCTATGTGGATACAGACGGCGATCTCTTCCTCGTCCAGCGGCGCAGCGATCTGATTGTGAGCGGTGGCGAGAACGTCTATCCGGCGGAAGTGGAGGCGGTGTTGCGTAGTCACCCGGCGGTGGCGGAGGCGTGCGTCGTCGGCATCCCCGATACCGAATGGGGGCAGCAGGTGGCCGCGGCAGTGCAGTTGCGGCCCGGTGGGGCGGTGGACGAATCCGCGCTGCTCGCCTTCTGTCGGGAGCGGCTGGCGGGTTACAAAGTGCCTAAGCAGGTACGCTTTGTGGCGGAGTTGCCCCAGACGGCGTCTGGAAAGATTGAGCGGCGACGGGTGGCAGAGGTGATGCGGTCTGCTTAAGTAGCCATAAGCAACCTGTGGGAGAGGCAAGAAATAGAACGCGGATGACACTGAAAGGGCTGATTTTCGCGGATAAAATCGAGAAGAATCCGGCTCTTTCCGTACTTTCTGCTCAATCCGCGTTCTATTCTGTGCTACTCCGACAAGCTGCTAGGCAGGGAACTGAATCGGCTCCTCCCCCACAGTGGGGGAGGTTGGGTGGGGGTAAGCAGTTACCTCTTTTCCCGTTCGCCCCGCCAGAGCAGAGGCCAAACCAGCGCCGCCGCCCCTGTGAGGAGCAGGGAAAGCCCGGCCTGCATCCCCACAGTGGGTCCAACGCCTATCCACTCGGCCAAAAGACCCGTCTGCAACTCGCCGGGCAGCCCCGCACCCTGGGTCAGAACAACCGTACTCAGCGCCCGGCCGCGCATCTCGTCGCTGGCGCTGGTCAGCAATATCGTCGCCCGCAGGGTGTGAAAAGCAGCCTGGCCCAGACCCGCCACAAATAACATAGCCCAGGCAATGGCAAAAGAGGAGGAGAAGGCAAAGAGCAGGAGCGCGGCGCACTCCATCAGCGCGCCCAGGGTAAAGAGCAGCCCATGCGAAGCGTAGGGGCGCAGGCGAAGTACCGCATAGAGACCGACAAACGTGCCCAAATGATAGCCAGCGCTGAGTAACCCCAGCCCCAGCGCACCCCGGTTCAGAACATCCCTGGCAAAGACAGGCAGCAGGCTCATCGAGGGAAAGATGAGGAGATTCAACACCACCGAGACAGCGGTCACGGCCAGCACTGTCTGGTTGCCAGCCACATAGCGCACCCCTTCGCCCAGGCTGTGCCAGAGCGTCTGCCCACCCACAGCCACCGTGCGGGCTACCTCCTGCCGGGAAAAGAGCCAGAGAATCGCCAGATTTAGCCCTGTCAACCCCACCAACGCCCCCACACTGGGGCCAGGGCCATAGCTTTCCAGCAGCCAGCCAGCCGCATACGCGCCCAGACTGCCCACAGCGCCCTGGGCAAAGCTCTCCACCAGCATTGCGTCCGCGGTCTGGCCCTGCCCCACCAGATCGGGGGTTAGCGCAGTGCGCGCCGGCATATCCACAGTCCAGGCCGCGCCGATGGCAAAAGCGGCCACAGTTACGTGCCATCCGGCCAGCCCACCCCCGGCCAGCAACAGCAGCACCCCGGCACAGGAGAGAAAAATGCAACTCTGGGTGAGCAGCAGGGTTTTGCGCCGCCCCAGACGGTCACCAATCGGACCGGCAAAGCCGCCCAGGAGCAATTGGGCCCCACGCCGCCAGAAGGTGAGCAGCGCCACTGCCAGGGCAGAATTGGTCAGGTCCAGCACCAGCAGACCGGCCACGACCGTCCACATGGCAAGGGTCAGCCACCAGAGCGCGCTGCTCCATAGCAGGCGGCGGTAGGCGGGATGGGTCAATGGATGCAAAACCGCAGGGAGGGGCATAGGGGCGCACTGCCTGGAGGGTCGATTGATGGATGAAAGAGGTGCTTCCGTATCAAAAAAAACGGACTTCATGCTATAATCCTGCCCAGGATCATACCAACGACTTCCAACCAGAGCAAACGAGCCATGCCAATCCAGCGCCCTACTCCTGCCTTCCACCTCGCGCCCGCCCTGGCCGGGGAGCGCAGCCTCTCCCCCACCCTCTATATCAACCAGCGGGTGAAAGAACGCTGGGCTGCCGGGGAAACTATTTACCACTTGGGCTTTGGCGAGTCCCGTTTCCCCGTCCACCCCAAAATCCGGGCCGCGCTGATCGCCCACGCGGATGCGCGCAGCTACTTGCCCACTCTGGGCATCCCGGAACTGCGGCGGGCGGTTGCCGATTTCTACACGAAGTATATGGGGGTGGACGCCACGCCGGAGCGGGTTATCGTCGCGCCGGGGAGCAAACCCCTGCTCTATGCCTTTCAGATGGCTCTGGCCGGGGATACAATTCTGCCCACCCCGTCCTGGGTCAGCTATGCGCCCCAGGCGCAACTGCTCAATCGACCCGTATGGCAGATTCCCGCCAGCCCTGGGGATGAACACCGCTTGACCGTTGAGGCATTGCAGCAGACAATAGCCCAATCTGCCGAGACACAGCACATTCTCATTCTCAACAGCCCCAGCAACCCCACGGGACAGATGCTGGCCCCCGACCTGCTGGCCGGGATTGCCGAAGTTTGCCGGGCTACCAATACGCTTGTCCTCAGCGATGAAATCTACGCCCTGACCAGCCACGACCATACGCCCCACGTCTCCATCTCCCAATTCTACCCGGAGGGAACCGTTGTGCTGGGCGGGCTGAGCAAACATCTCTCCCTGGGTGGCTGGCGGCTGGGTGTCGCCATTGCCCCAACCGGTGCAGCAGGCCAGCAGTTGCTCCAGGCCGTCGTCAAAATCGGCGGGGAGTTGTGGTCCTGTGTGGCCGCGCCGGTGCAATATGCGGCCCTGACTGCCTATGGGGATGACCCGGAGATTCTGGGCTATATCGCCGAGAGCAGCCGCCTGCATATGGCCCGCACCCAGCATCTCTGGCGGGGTCTGTGCGAGCTGGACATCCCCTGCGCCCGGCCCGAGGGCGGCTTCTATCTCTACCCCAACTTCGATGGCTGGCGGCAGGCTCTGGCCGCCAAAAGCATCCACACCTCCGACGATCTGGCCCGCCACCTGCTGGATGTGTGGCATATTGCCAGTCTGCCCGGCACAGCCTTTGGCGCGCCGGCAAAGGAACTCTCTCTGCGCCTTTCGTCCAGCTATGTGGATATGGAAGACGACGCCCAGGCAGCCGCGCTCCTGGCCCTGCACCGCTCCGGCGTGGATGCAGAAGCGCTGGTGCGGGATCACCACCCGGCTCTGGCCGGCGCGCTGACAAACTTCCGGGCATTTCTCGCTTCACTACACGAATAGCGCCAAATGCTTGACCCTGCCTGACGAGCGTGTTACAATTGCGCGCACAACACTCGTTCGTGCCACAAGGATCAAAGTATGCGTCGCTGGACAATGACTGCAATGACCCCACAAACTGTAGCCTGGCTTCGAGAACGAACTGAGATACTGCCAACCGGTGAAGAGGTACGTATCGAATACGACAGTGAGGGAGATACCCTTGAGATATTCTTTGCCGCCGGGTCTGCCACAGGTATCGAACTAACCGATGAAATTGTCTTGCGCTATGACACAACCAGCGCTTTACCCCGCAGTCTGATTTTCACTTCGTTCTCTCATTTGATTCAGGGGACAGAATATGGACCGGAGAGTTTCCGAATGACCGGTATTGAGGCTCTCCCCCCCAAACATCGGGATGACGTGCTGCGTATCCTCCGGATGCTACCGGTTAGCTATTTTCTGCAACTCTCGGCAGTGAAGCTACCCCAAAGCCCACAGCCCATCCCGTTTACTTCTGTGCGCCATCTACCCCTGGCTGCCTGAATTCGCATCCGCCTATGACCACCCAGCCCAAACGTCTGCGCGACTACGGAATCCATCCCGGCAACCTGCCGCCCGGAGCAAACAATGCCATCACAGATATAGCCGGGATACGGGTCGGCCACACGACCCTTTGGCGGGGGGATGCCGTACGAACCGGTGTGACTGTCGTCCTGCCCCATCCGGGCAAGCTCTTCCGGGAAAAGCTCCCGGCCAGCGTACACACCATCAACGGTTTTGGCAAGGCGTGTGGCTTTGAAGAGATTCGGGAACTGGGCCAGATCGAGTCCCCCATCGGCCTGACCGCAACCCTGAATGTCTGGCGGGTGGCCGACGCCCTGGCGACCGATGCCATTCGCCACAATCCAGAGATTGCGCGACGCACGGGCACAGTGAACGTTGTGGTTGGCGAGACAAACGACGGCTATCTCAATGACTTGCAGGGCCGTCCCGTGGGCCAGGCCGAAGTGGACGCAGCCCTGGCCGCAGCCCAGGCCAGCGGAGATTTCGCCCCGGTGATCGAAGGCTGCGTGGGCGCGGGCACAGGCACCAGCTGCTACGGTTGGAAGGGCGGCATAGGCACGGCCAGCCGGGTGACCCCAGCCGACACCGGGGGCTGGACGGTTGGCGCACTGGTGCAGACCAATTTTGGCCGGGCCGAAGAGCTGATTTTCGCCGGGAACGCCGCGGGCCGCTGGCTGCGTCCACCCCGCCAGGAGCAGCCCTCGCCCCCGGAACGGGGATCCGTGATGGTTGTGCTGGCTACGGATGCACCCCTGGAGAGCCGCCAACTGCACCGGCTCTGTGTGCGGGCGGGTGCGGGTCTGGCGCGCACAGGCAGCCACATCGGCCACGGCAGCGGTGATTTTGTGATTGCCTTCAGCACAGCCCGGCGCATCTATCACTGGCCGGAAAGTCTGACCACAAACGCTACCCTTTTGGCCGACGAGGGGCGGGTGATGTCCGGGCTTTTCCCCGGGGTGGTAGAAGCTGTAGAGGAAGCGGTACTCAATTCCCTGTGTGCGGCCACAACGACAGTCGGTCGAGACGGTCACATCCGCTATGGGCTACCTGTGACGGACATTCTGCAGAAGGAGAGATGAATCAATGCCAATCAGCCGATCTGCCCTCGCCAAGTATAGCCAGCCCAATGTCATCGTCGCCGAGAGCTACGAATTTCTCAGCGATGTAATCAACAACTTCTTTTCCACAGGTTTGGCCGACCGGGAGGCTTTTCTCGTTGTGCCCCTGGGCGACGGCGCGTACAAAGCCGAACGCTTTGACCGCATCACCAGTCGGCTGAATGAGTATGGGGAAGGGGAGTTGTATAAACAGGTGGCAAAGCTTGCCTGGCTGCCCGCGGTCGAAAAGGTCACCGGAATCGACGGGCGTATGGGTGACGACGAGTTAGCCCGCTGGGCGCGCCGTCTGGATGGCAAAGCGCTGGTTGTGGAAGAGAACCACACTTTTGCCGGGCTTGTCTACGTGCCCGCGGTATATCGGGGCGCATTGGACAAGACTCTCTTTCAGGTCTACCAGAGTTTTATGAGCGGTCTGCCGGCACTGATAGACGACGAAGAGATGGCAACTGCTCCTACCAAAGGGGTGGGTGAAGGGTCCCGGCAGTTGGAGCAGGAGGGTAGCGCTGAAAGCGCTGAAACCGCCCCGGACGATTCTGGTGAAGACCAGGGCGCGGGCAGCGGTACAGCGGGAATTGAAGGATCGACGGGGAGCGGGACACGTCCGTTGACCGTCCCCTTCCACACGGACATCCGCTTTGCCAATTGGCTGAAACCCGGCGAAACCCGCCCCCTTACCGTGCAATTGACCAGAGAGGCTGCGTCCGCTTCGGTCAGCGCGGAGAAAGTTGCGGTGGGCTTTGCCGACGAGTTTACCCCGGAGACGCTTGTTATCCATCTGGACGCACCCCACTTCACCGAGCGCACAGAGAGCTGGCGCAAAAGTATCGAAGTCTTCAGCTTTCAGGATTCGGACAAGGCCACCTTCATCCTCACGGCCAGCCCGGAAGAGGGGGAACGGCAGATCAGCATCGACTTCCGCCACCGGGAACGGCTCATCGGCAACTGCCGGTTTGTGGTGCTGGTGCAGCCAGACGAACCGACCACCGCCCGCGCCGTGGCGACGGATGTCCTGACCATTCGCCAGTCTGCCCCCGCGCTGGAATTCTCTCCCGACCCGCCCGCACCGCCGGATGTGGAGCTGCGCATCCGGGCCGATGGCAGACGGCTGAGCTTTGAGCTGCACTCGCCCCATCCCGAGGTGGATGCCACCTATGCGCCGATGGGCAGTGTGGAGTTGGCCGAAGATCCGCTGCAATATATGCAGGAGCGCTATAACGATCTCAACCGCTGGGCCGCGGAGCGACCCCTGAGCGAAGACGCGGTGGCCGAGATCAGTGGCCGCCTGGCCGGGTTAGGCAACCTGCTTTACGAGAAGCTCTTCCCCGACAAACTCAAACAGCGCTATTGGAAACTGGTCCAATTGCGCAAGGCAGGTCGGCTGAAATCTCTGCATATCACCAGCGACGAGCCGTGGATCCCCTGGGAGATGCTCAAGCCGGTGGATATGGACGAAGGGCGGAAGGACGATTTTCTGGCCCAGGGCTGGCAGGTGAGCCGCTGGCTGGCCGGACCGGGCCAGGCGGGCAAACTGCACATTAGCGACGCCCGGCTGGTTGCGCCGGACACAAACCTGGCTTTTGTGCAGCGGGAGCGCGACTTTTTTGCCGGGCTGCCCGGTCGGTCTGTGCGGGTGGGCGAGCCGCTGCGTCAGTGGGCACAGGTGCGCCAGATTGCCCAAGAGGGGGTGGAGCTTCTGCACTTTTCCACCCACGGCAAGCTGAACAGCAAGAGTATTGACCGTTCGTCGATTCTATTACAGGACAACACCGAATTGCATCTGGAAGATCTGGGCGGGGAGGCTGTCTTTGGGCTGCGGGCCAAACGGCCACTGGTCTTTTTCAACACCTGCCACGGCGCACGTATGGGCTTTTCCCTGGCTGGGCTGGGGGGCTGGGCCAATCAGATGATTATGCAGGTGCGGGCCGCCGCCTTCATTGGCGCGCTGTGGGAGGTGAACGACACCCTGGCCGCCGAATTTGCCCTGGGCTTCTATGCCGAACTGCAAAAGGGAAAGAGCCTGGGGGCTGCCTTTCATACCGCCCGTCAGCACATCCGGGAGCAATCCCCGGCCAACTCTACCTGGCTGGCCTACACCCTCTACGGCGACCCCAATATGCAGGTGACCTGGGGGGAAGGAATGGGGTCCGGGGTCGAGGGTCCGCCGTCCGGAAGCCAGCCATAACCGTAACCGCCAGTCTGGGGCAATTTTATATGCCGTCTGCCGTAAATAATTGGGATACACCCGAATTTTCCGAAGTCCTCTCTGCCCTGCTGCAAGCAGAGCAGCCGCTCTATGTGGTGGGCGGGGCAGTCCGGGATCATCTGCTGGGCCAGGCCCGGGGTGTCACCGATCTGGACCTGGCCCTGGCTGGTCCTGTGCTGCCCCTGGCCCGACGGGTGGCGGACCGGCTGGGCTGGGCCTACTATCCCCTGGATACAGAACGGGACGTGGCCCGGATTGTCCTGAACCGCAGCGACGGGACCCCGCTGGTCTGCGATCTGGCCGCTCTGCGCGGCGATCTGGCGACGGACCTGGCCCTGCGGGATTTTACAGTCAATGCCCTGGCTCTGGAAGTGCGGAGCGGGGCAGAGCCGCGGCTCATCGATCTGTGCGGGGGCGTGGAGGACCTGAGAAGCCGGCAAATCCGGGTGGTGGGCCGGGAGAGTCTGGCGCAGGACCCCATACGGCTGCTGCGGGCTGTGCGCTTTGCCCGGCAGTTGGGCTTTGCATTGGAGAGAGAGAGTGAAGCCCAGATTGTCGAGCTGGCCGGAATGACAGCCCAGGTCAGCGCGGAGCGGCAACGGGACGAACTGTGGAAGATTCTGGCCTTGTCCCATCCCGGCGCTGGGATGGCCGAGCTGCACCGGCTGGGTCTTCTCGTCCACGTACTGCCCGAAGCCGGGGCCCTGGAGCGGATCGAGCAAAGCCCGCCCCACCATCTGGACGTTTTTGGGCATACGGTGCAGGTGATGAACTATGCGGCAGCCCTGCGCGAGTGGCTGCTGGGCGACGACGGCGCGCTGCCCGAAGGCGACCTGGCGGGGCTGTTGATACCCCGCCAGGACTATCTGCGCGGCCACTTTGCCGAGGAACTCAACGCCGGACGCAACCGGGCCGAGTGGCTGGTCTGGCACGCGCTCTTCCACGACACGGGCAAACCGGGGACCTATTCCGAGGAATTCGACAGCGACGGCTCCCGGCGTATCCGCTTTTTTGGTCACGAAGAGATCAGCGCAACCCTGGCCGAAAGCCGCAGCCTGGCCCTGCGCTTTAGCCGTCGGGAAAGCCAGGTGGCCCAGGCTGTGGCCGCCAGCCATATGCGCCCCCACCATCTGGCCGACTCTTTCCCCAATGGCCGCATCAGCCGCCGGGCCTGCTACCGTTTCTTGCGCGCCACGGCCACAGGCGGCCGGGGTGATCGCACCGGGCTGGATGTGCTGCTGGTAGCCCTGGCCGACCGCCAGGCGCCGGGCAAGGCCCGGGGCGGCCGCTGGCGGGAGTATCTGACCGGCGTGGCGACCCTTCTCGACTTTTCGCGGGAGGCCACCCCCACCCTCACCCAAACGCTGGTGGATGGCAATACGCTCCTGCGCGCGTTCGATCTCACGCCGGGGCGAATTGTGGGTCTTCTGTTAGAATCAATTGCAGAAGCCCAGGCCGCGGGCGAAGTCCGCAGCGAAAGCGAAGCCCTGGCCCTGGCCGCAACCCTGCTGGCCCAGCAATCAGACCAATGACCCAACCCATTTGCCCCCACGTGGGCGCTGTCGATGGCGACGGCAACCGCTGTGACCCAACCGAATATCCCAGCTTTGAAAACCGCTGCTTTGTGGCCCATCTCATCGATTCCGGTCTGGATGGGCTGGAGAGCGGCGATCAGTTGCTCCAACGGGATCAGGCCACCTATTGTCTGGGGGAAAGCCACCGGCTCTGTCCGCGTTTTCGGGTGGTGGAGCCGGTGCAGAGCGGAACAGCGCTTTTCGATCCCCTTCTGCCTGGCGTGTTCCTGGGGGATGCGGCCGGCGAGTACACGAACCCGGACGAGATGACCCCGCCCAGAGTGGGCTTGTGGGTTGGCGTGGCTTCGCTGCTGTTGATGATCTTCCTGTGCGGCGGGAGCGTAGCAGCCTATGCGGGCTGGCAGTTGGCGGGCCGGGGCATTGTGGCTCTCTCCCAACGGATGGAGAATCAGCCGCAGCCCAGCGAGCAAGGGCAGGTGATTCTGCTGGTGACGCCCACGCCGGAAGCAGCCCTGCCGCCGGGGCCCCTGGTAATCGTCACGGCAGCCCCCACGGCCACCCCGTCGGCTACCTTTGCCTTCCCCCAGGCAGTCACGGCCACGCCCACCAGCAGTGGGGCCAGCGGCCCGGTGGTAATCACCACCCCCACGCCCCCGAATCAGGAAAAAAGCGATCCCCTTGCCCCGGAACTGGCAACCGCGGTGGCGGGTGCGCTGATTATTTCCCAGCCCGGCGACACAGCCGCCACACCGACCCGTCGCCCAACCCCCAACTTTGTGGTCCCCACCAGCACACCCGGCGCGCCGGTGGTTGGTGGCATTCAGGCCACGGGGACAGTCATCCTGCCCGAGGCGCGGATCAGCTTCCGCTCGGCCCACGAAAGGGTGCTGCCCGGCGCGTGTACGATCCTCTATTGGGATGTGGAGAATGTGCGGGCGGTCTTTCTCAATGGGAAGGGGGTAGGTGGCCGGGGGGAGGAGGAGTTCTGTATTCTCTGGACCAGCCAGACCTTTACATTGACTGTTCTGAAGCTGGACGGCAGCCAGGAGACCCGGACACTGACAGTCATTCTGGTGCCCCATACCCTGACGCCCACCATCACGCCCACCCACACGCCCGTCCTGACACCCACCCCCACCTGGACACCCCAGGGCACGCCATCGGTTACACCCA
>JAANMX010003056.1_pt1 | contig 15312 bp, 7 predicted proteins | sample 7279681 | NCBI WGS metagenome assembly JAANMX01 (sample SAMN14094542, study PRJNA606508) | bioreactor metagenome | isolation source: A lab-scale SPAN reactor treating ammonium-rich wastewater day 351 | place: Ireland: Galway | collected 2018-01-01
GCTCGGAACGCTGGCGCGCGACCAACGAGGGCAAAGGCTGGCAGCTCTTTGACATGTGGGAGGATCCGTCGCAGGAGACGGACGTCGCCGCCGCGAACCCCGAGGTGGTGCGACGCCTTTCGGCGGCGTATGACACTTGGTTCGCCGACGTCACGCGGACGCCGATCGTGCGACCTCCGATCCCCGTCGGCCACCGAGAGCGCCCGTCCGTCGAACTCCCGGCACCGGAGGCATATTTTTCCGGCGGAATCGGCTGGTATAACAAGTTCGGATTCGCGCACGATTGGCTCACCCACTGGACGAACCAGAATGACACTATCTGGTGGGAGGTGGATGTGGTGACGCCCGGACGATATGCTGTGGGAATCCAGTACGCCTGTCCGCCGCAGGCCGTCGGCACGCGACTCCGCGTCGATGCGGGTGGCGCGTCCATCGAGGGCCAGATCGCGAGGGACCACGCGCCCGCGCCGCGGCTCTGCCCGACACGGACATCGAAGAAAACCTACATACAGGCCTTCGCGGCCCAGGAGATCGGCGAGATGGAGTTTCAAAACGGACGCCAGAGGGTGACGATCCGCAGCATCGAGAAGCCGGGTGACGCATTCTGTGATCTGAAATCGGTCCGCTTGCGCCTGGTGGAGTGACGGCGAGATGGCGGCCCGAAGTGCAATGCGACCCCGGGGAACACGTCAGACTTTTTTATCTGGAACTCACGGACTCAGGAAGGAGAACTCATGACGCGATGGATTGCGGCACTACTGGTGGGCGCGGCGCTGGACGGATCGATGGCACAGGGAACGGCGGTCGCCCGCGAGGAATCCGTCCCGTCTGGCGCGCCCGGGGCGACAACCAAGGGCAAGAAGAAGGGCCCGCCTGTCGATCCCGCGAAACGCGCGAAGGCCGTGCGCAACCTGTGCAAGATGTTGGGCATCGGCAACGGTTCGGTCGTCGCGGACGTCGGCTGCGGCAAGGGACAGGACACCATGGTCTTCGCGGAGGTGGTCGGCCCAACGGGCAAGGTCTTCGCACAGGAGATCGGCCAAGACATGCTCGATGCCGTGGCGGCGAAGGCCAAGGAGCGCGGCTGGACCCACGTTGCCACGGCACTCGGCGCCACCGATGACCCGCGGCTGCCGGATGCGACCATGGACCTGATCTCGATGCACCACGTCTTCCACCACTTCGCGAAACCATCGAGCATGCTCGCGAACTTCTGGAAGGACCTGAAGCCCGGCGGTTGCCTCGTCATCATCGACCGCGAACGCGGCCCCCAGCGCGAATGGCCCGATATGTTGGGGAGGGAAAAGAAACACTCATGGACCGGCGAGACCACCGTCGTCCGCCTCGCCCGCGAGGCCGGATTCCTTTTCCAGGACGCCCCCGATGACATCTGGCCCGACAGGAAGTCTTTCGTCCTCGTCTTCAAGAAACCAAAGGGCGTTGGCACCCTGTCCGGTGATCCCGACCTTCCCGAAGCATTGGATGGCTCGAAGGTGGTGGCGGCGCTGCCACCGATCGGAGTCAAGACGCCGGTGGTGCTGTTCGTGGGCCTCGACCGCGGCCGCGCGGTATTACCCGCCTTCCGGGAGAAGCTTGGCACCGAGGCGCGGGTGTTCGACGTCGTCTTGGAGGAATGGAGGACCTCCGACGGGGACCTGCCCGAGGGCGCATCCGGCGGCATCGTGCGCACCGCTAATGGCGACCTGCCGGAGCTGGAGGAGCGCTCGCTGGATGCGGTGGTCTTCGCGGATGGGTTCAGCCGCCTCTGGGATCCTGCGCCCCTGCTCCGCCGCCTCCGCGCGGCCCTGAAACCCGGCGCCCTCGTCGCGATCCTTGACCGCGAGGGGCCAGAGGGCGAATCGCGCCCACTCGCGGGGCACCGCCGGCGCATCGCGCCCGCCCGCGTCAACGCCGACCTGGAGGCCGCAGGATTTCGGTTTGCGGAAACGCTATCGCCTCCCGCAGACGACCGGTTTCTTCTGGTGTTCCGAGTCCGGTGAGATGCGCGTGGCGCCGACCGATCCCTCGCAACTATTAAAGAAAGGCTATCATGGCGACTGACCCGCGTTTCCCCCGCTGGTGCCCGGAACGTCAGTTACCGGCCCGCCGCATCCCTCGCGCGCTTCTGCCGGGCATCGCGCTGCTCCTGGGACTTCCGGCCTTGGCGTTCGGGCAGGAGGAAGGGGCCACCGTCAGGCTTCGTCCCGCCCCCTCTTCGTCCGTCGTGCTCAATCCCGGCAAAGGCTGGGTGCTGTATGGTGATGCCCCGGCCCACGACAATCGGCTGCTCGCGGTGTCCAACCTCGGCTACCGGCGTTTCGAGTGGGCCGATCTCGAACCCTCCGAGGGCTCATTCGACTGGGAGCCAGTCGAATCGTTCTTGGCGGGATGGGACAAGCTCGGCAAGCAGGTGGCCTTCGGTGTGATGTGCCTCAATTCGCACACCCGAAGGCCGGACGGTTATTCGACGCCTAAGTGGGTGTTCGACGCCGGCTCGCCCCGGCGCATAGTCGAGCTGAAAGAGATCAAGTTGCGGACAACGGGGACGCCGGGGGTGAAGGTCGTGCCCACCTTCAACGACCCGGTGTTCTTGGAGAAGTTGGCCCGTTTTCTGGAGGCAATGGGCCGCCGGTTCGACGGAGACCGCCGCATCGCCTTCATCGACGTGCGGTCCTACGGCAATTGGGGCGAAGGACACATGCACCCGTTCGGGGGCGAACCGATCACGCCGGAGGAATTTCGCCACCACATCCAGTTGCATCTCGACGCTTTTCGGTCAACACGCCTCTGCGTTTCCTGCGAGAACCGGCGGAGCCCCCACGTGTCCGTCTACGACTGGGCGGTGAAAGAGAAAGGTTGCGCGGCCCGGCGCGACGGGATTTGCGGCAACAGCGACGGAGGCGAGACCCTGCGCGCCTTCGGGATCGCCCCGGCCGTCTTCGAGTTGTTTGGCCCCTACGAGATGCTGAAGGAGCAGGGCTGGTGGTACGGGCGCGACCGGGAGAACCGGAAGGGCTACGGCCACAGGCTCGAAGACTGCGTCGAGATCGGCAAGCCCAGCTATATCGACCTCAGCCGTGGCGGTAAATCGGGCCTCGGACTGCTGACCGCCGAACCCGGGTTGGTCAATCGCCTCGCCAACCGCATGGGCTACCATTTTCTGATCGAGGAAGCCAGCTATCCCATGGCGCTTTCGCGATCGAGACCGACGACGGCCGCCTTCCGTTGGCGCAACGCCGGAGTCGCGCCCGTCTACTTCCCGTGCCACGTCGCCATCGGGCTGCTCGATGCGGGCGGCGATGTGCGCGCATCCTGTTGGCCTCCCGAGGCCAAGCCGAAAAACTGGGCACCCGACCAGGCGGTGTCCCAAACCCTCACCCTGCGGTTTCCGGATGCCCCCCCCGGCTCTTACCGGCTGGCGGTAGGGCTGTTCGAGAACCAAGCGGCCGAGAATCCCTCGATTCGGCTAGGAATCGAAGGGGAAACCGCGCGAGGCTGGCACGTACTGGGACCGGTGCAGGTGAAGCCCTGAGTTGGACAATAGCCGATGGATCGGGCGGAAGGGGACCTGTTTGCGGGCACCCAAACCCTGCGGGATCTGTGCGGGCCGCTGGGGGGGCCAAAGCGGCGCTGTAGACCCAACAATCCAAACCGGGGCCTGGGCGCCGCCGTTTCTGTGGCCACATGCATCGCGAGGTGTCAGTCAAAAATCTCGCCTCCGTCGAAATGTGAAGTCTCGGTTGAGATCCCGTCCCCCGCGCGGCGGGCCACCGCCGAGGGGCAGGCCCCTATTTTCGATAGAAGGCGGTTTCGCCAGAGGCATCTGTCGGACAAAGTCCGGTAGATGCCTTAGCGGCGTCGCCTCAGCAGCCCGAGGCCGAGAGCCCCGAGGCCGAGGAGGATGAGGGTCGAGGGCTCGGGGATCGTATAGACCTGAAAGATGTCGGTGGCGCCGCCGGTGTCGATCTGCCAGAAGAACCCGGAGGGCAGGTCGACGAAGAGATCATTGGTCGTGATGTTGGCGGCCGCGATCAGGTTCCAGGTGAAAGGGGTGGCGGCATCGATGGCTCCGGCGCTCTGGTCGAGGATCTGCACCGTGCCCCCAAGGCTCGCGTTGCCGACGACCGTGAGAAAATCGAAGTCGGTGCCCGCGTTGGTCCCCATGGCGAAGAGCTCAAGGCTGAGCATCGCGGTGAAGCCGTTAGAGATCAGGCTGTAATCACCCTGAATCTGCATTGTGCCTGGCGAGGCGCCGATATCTAGGACGCTGGCGGCGTCGGTGCTCTGCTGGACGAGGTCCCCGATGAAGGTGCCCACGTTCTTGAGCGTGCCGCCGGTGAAATTGAACTCGTTGGTGCCGCCAGCGAGCACCGTGCTGTTGGCGAGGCGGATCTCCCCGCCGCTCAGTTCGAGGAGGCCGCCGCTCAGGTTCACGATATCGCGGGTGCCGTTGTTGCGATAGTCGATGTTGCCGGTGAGGAACACGTCGCCGCCGGAGATGTTGACGATGCCGGTGCTTCCCGAGGTGCTGGTGGTCAGGTTGATCGTGCGGGCTCGCAACGTGCCGTTGGTGACATTCACCACGCCGACGCCGCTATTGAAGTTGACGTCGCTGCCGCCGCCGACCGCAAGGAGATTGATCCGCCCGCCGTAGAGGTTCAGGGTGCCATCGGATCCATTCGACTGGTTGACGACGATGTTGTTGTCGTCGAGCTGCTGCATCACGCCCCCGTACATGTTGACGACGCCCAGGCCGTCGTTCGCGATCTCGAAATTGCCGCCCTGGTTCTGGAAGAGGACGTTGGTCGAGCCCCCGGGGCTGCCGATGTTGAAGATGCCGGTGCCATTGGCGCTCGCGGCGAGGTACGTGCCCCGCGTGCCGACCGTATCCGTGCCGACCGCGAGGGTCCCCTCGATCAGATCGAGCTGCCCCACCCCGCCGTTGCCGATGTTAAGGTCCCGCGCCACGGTCCAGGAGGCGCCGGTTGAGTTCATGGTGACGATGCCGTAGCCGCCGTTCGCCTCGCCGATGTCGCCATCGGTGCTGATCAGCGTGCCGTTTGCGATCTGGAGCATGCCGGTGCCGCTGGCGCCGATCGAGGTCGTGCCCGAGGAAGTCACCTGCTGGCCGTTGGTGATGGTGTAGGCGCCGACGCTGCCGATGGTCTGTCCCACCGCGAAGCGCTGGACGGCGATGTTGCCGCCGACCGTCAGCGTCGCCCCGTCGATGTGGAGCTGGGCTGAGGTTTGGCTATCGACGTCGGTCTCGGTGATGTTTCCCGCCACCGTCATTGTCCCGCCGCTCAACTGGATCGTGCCGCCCTCCGAACCGGCGCCGGAGCCAAAGTTCACGTTGTTGACGTTGGTGATCTCGCCGCCGTTGAGGGTCAGGGTGGCGAGATCCGCGTTGCCGCCGACCTGCATGTCGTTGCCCCCGAGATCCAGCGTGCCGGCATTCACGTCGAGGTCTGCCGCGTCGGCCCCCACGAACTCGCCGATGAGGAGGTTCTGGGTGCGGGTGACCGTGGCGCCGCCCGCGGCGATCACCGCCTTGATCGGGGTGGTGGCGACGTTGGTGTTGGCCACGATCTGGACCTCGTCGGCGTTCGGGCCGGAGTTCGTGATGAAGCGCAGGTCGAAATCAGGATGCGCGGAGGTCAGGTTCTCGATGTTCGTGATGGTGGCGCTGCCGTCGGTGTTGATGAGCGTGTAGGCGCTGCCGTTGGTGATGTACTGGATCGGGTTGCCCGCGTTCCACTCCCCGACGTTGACCGCCGACCACACCGCCGAGCCGTTGGTCCAGGTGGTCGTGAAGGCCGCGGCGCCGGGACGATCCGCGATATTCAGATCCAGCTGGCCCGAGGAGTTGGTGAAGGTGCCGGTGTTCAGGATCGTCAGCGCCGTCGGGCTGGTCGCGGGATCCTGGATGGTGAAACGGACCGTGCCCGAGTCGAAGGTCAGGTCCTCGACCTTGCGGTTGCCGGTGGTCGAGGCGGAAAAGAACAGCGTGCCGCCGTCGATTGTCATGTCGCTGTTGCCGGCCCGGTCGACCATCTGGTCGCGGATCGTGAAGGTGCCCCCGAGGAGGCGGATGTCATCGGTGTTGCCGCTGGTGCTCATCGTCTGGAGGTCGTCGACGGAGATGGTGCCATTGGTCTGGATGAGGATCGCGTTGCCATCGTTGATGTTGAACTGGTCGCGCACGTAGATGTCCCCGCCATAGATGTTGAAGGCGGCGAGGGCGTTGTTATCGATGCCGTTCTGCCCGAGGACGATGTTGGCGTTCACGGTCAACGAGCCGCTCTCCATGTTGAAGATCGCGACGCTGTCGGCGGTACCGCCCTCGTTCACGCCGATCTCGAACCGCCGGTTCGTCCCGCCGATGACCATGGTGGGGCTGGTGCCGCCGCCGGAGGTGCCCATGGTGAAGACGTTGGTGGCCGCGCCCGAGTGCAGGATCGACACCGCCTGCTTGCCGGTGTCGGCGGCGTCCGTGTCCCAATTCACGTCGATACGGCCATCGGTGAAGTTGAGGGTCCCGTCGTTGCCGCCGCTGCCGATGATGATCTGGGTGGCGTCCAGCTCGCCGCCGGACATGTTCAGGGTGCCCGCGCCATCGACAACGACGGGGTTCAGGGGCGCTCCCGCGCCGGGCATGTTCGTGGCGCCGATGTATAGCGTCTGGGCGCCGAGGTTCCCGTTGGAGATGGTCGCGGTGAGCCCGCTATTGATGATGACGTTCTGGTTGACGCTCGGGGCGAGGCCCGTGTCCCAGTTGTCCCCAAGATTCCACCGCCCGTCGCCACCAGCGCCGCCGCCCACGTTGTCGAAATACACGTTGGGCGTCTGGACGGCGGTGATCGCGCTGTTCACGTCGTTCGAACTCCACGCGGCGGTGTAGAGGCGGAACGCCGCCACTCGCCCGTCGAAGTTCGAGTAGTTATCGATGTTGCCGAGATCTCCCGTGTGGCCGCCCGTGGCGCTATTGTCGCCGCCCAGCGAGGTGGGATCCGATCCCGCCCAATCCTCCATCGCGGTCTCCGTGTCTCCGAAGCCCACCTGCACCCCGTCGATGTAGAGGGTCATCGTGTCGCCCGTGCCGGGGTTGGCCACGGAATTCGGGTCATCCCGATTGTACACCGCGACCACGTGGTGGTACTCGCCGTCCGCGGAGATGGCGGTGGACAGCGAATCGCTGGCCGTCCCGTCCTTGACGACCCATCGTAGATTGCCGCCCGAGATCACGAAGGCGGAGCCATCCGTCGTGCCACCGGTCTCCCAGAGCAACTGATTGGCCGCGGTGTTGTCGAACCGCACCCAGAACTCGAAGGTCGCGTCATCGGTGCTGATGTTGCCCAGCGTTCCGGGGCTCTCGAACGAATTGGCGAATCCCCGGTCCCGTTCGCTCGTCACCTGATTGCTGGTCCGGGGAAAGTCCAGCCGCCCGCCGATGCCAAAGATCGCGCCCAGGGTGGCGTTGGTCCGGGCGCTCTCGAGGCCCGTCCCCACGCGCGTGTCCAACGTGAACTCAAAGGGATTTTCCCCGGGGTTTAGCGCGCTGTCCCACGTGTTCGTTGCGGTCGTGATGTCGCGGTCCGAGTTCGCGTCAAAATCGAGCAGCAGGTTGGTGGTGTTCAACTGGGCCATCGCCGGCGACGCCAGCCCCAGACACCCCGCGCACAACACCGCGACACAGCCCCTACGGGCACGTTCATTCCAGAGCGTTTTCACACGCGTTGAAGCTACGCGCGCGCCGGAGGGCAAGCCAACGCATTAATCGGCATTAGTGAAAGCATGGGGATCGGAGGGGGTGCGTCCTATGTTCGAGTCCCGTGCCCCGCACGGCGGGCCACCATCGCGCGAGAAAATGTAGCCCCTCCGGTCACGGAGGGGCACGCGGAAAAGTTTCCCCATGAATGACGCGGCGCGTTCTCGAATCAGGTCAGCTCTGGCGGGGAAGTCGTCGGAACTGCTGGACGCCACCGACGAGTTATGGGAATTCTTCGACCGCCATCCCCTCCCGCCGAGGGAATTCCAGAAAGCAGAGAGAAGCCATCACGAAGATGAGAAACGCGTCCGCATCATATATCACGGCTGTGGCCCTTGGCGTTTTTGCGTGCGGGGGAGCGGGCTTCGGGTCGAGCGAAGCCGGGGCGGGCTTTCCCGCCGGCGTCGATCTGGCCGATGCTCGGCTCCAGGCCGGATGCCTGGACGTCGCCAGACGCCCCTACCGGGCCGACCCAACCGGCGCGAGGGATTCGACGGCCGCGATCCAGCGCGCCGTCGACGACGCGCGGGACCACGGACTGGCCTGCTTCTTCCCCGAGGGCACCTATCTCATCTCGGACACGATCTCCTGCGAGCAAAAAGTCGAGAAGCTGGAGAAACCGCGGCACGTCGACGGAGGCACGCAGCACTTCTGGCCGGTGCATCGCCCGATCATCCTGATGGGATCGACCAAGGGGAAGCGGCCGGTGCTGAAACTCTCGAAGGACGCGAAGGGCTTCGACGATCCCGCGAGGCCGAAGCTCGCGGTCTGGATCTGGGCGCAGACCTGGTTCGACGCGAAGGGCAAGGAGGAGCCCATCTGGGGCAAGGAGCAGGCGAACATCTCCTTCAACCATTTCTTCCGGGGGATCGACATCGACATCCGCGGGCACGCCGGGGCGATCGGGATCCGGCATTCCGGCTCGCAGGGTTCCACGATGCAGGACGTCACGGTCCTGGCGGACGGCGCGCACGCGGGGCTGAACTGTTGCCCCGGCCAAGGCGGCGGCACCTACAACGTCAAGGTCGTCGGGGGCCGATACGGCATCGTGCTCGAACCCGACAGCCGCTTCCCGATCCTGACCGCGTGCGAGTTCGAGGGCCAGACCGAGGCCTGCATCCGCTACGGGAATGGCGGGTCCCAGGTCCCGACCCTGCTCGTGGGCTGCCGGCTCGCGCCGTCGACGGCATGCGCCGTAGACCTTACCACCGAGCGCGGCTACGCCGGAATCAGCATGGTGGACTGTGCGGTCGCCCTGCCCCCGGGCGGCGTCATCTGCAAGACCAAGAAAACCGAAAACATCTTCATCGAGGACACGCACGTCCGTGGCGCAGCGTCCGTGCAAACAGGGGGTCGAGAATTGCCGTCCTCCTCCGGCTGGACGCGCATCGAAAGATTCTCCTCGCACAAGGACGACGGCGCAAATCTCCTCGACGGCGAGTTATCCGAGGGCGAGGTCGCCCGATTCACGCCCGATGCCCCGGGGCCCGACTTCGCCAAGATCCGCGAAAGGCATTACTCCCCTGCCCCCTCCTTCGAGGATGCCGACTCCGCCAACGTCCGAGATTTCGGCGCCAAAGGCGACGGCGCGACGGATGACACCGCCGCCTTCGCCAAGGCGATCGCCGCACGCGGCAAGGTGTTCGTCCCCAACGGCGCATACTGCCTGTCGGGGACGCTCCGGCTGCGGCCCACGACACACCTGTTCGGCCTCAACCGCAGTTTCGCGATGATCGGCGCAAAGGCAGAACGCGGCAGACATGGCGAGCCGGGCCCATCGCCCGAGACCGACTCGTTCGTCATCGAGACCCCCGACGACCCAGATGCCGCCCCCGGGCTGTCCTTCCTCACCGTCCGTGGCCGCGTCGAATGGCGCTCCGGCCACGGCATATGGATGATGCCGCGCGCCGGCCTTCACATTTCCGGCAACGGTGGCGGGCGGTTCTACGGCGTCATGGCCATGGGACGGCCCTTGATCCTGGAGGGCATCCGGCAACCCACCGCGTTCTATGCCCTCAATGTCGAGCGCATCACCACAAACCCGCAATCCGAGATCCGCGGTTGCTCCCACCTCCGGCTCTACTACTTCAAGGTCGAGTCGGGCACCATCCAGCGACCCAACGCCGGCGATGGCAACACCCCCTGCCGCATCGCCAATTCACATGACATCCGCGTCTATTGCATGTACGGCAACGTCAGGCAGCTCGGCCAGAAACCCATGCTCGAGGTTGTCGACTCAACGCACGTCCTCGTTTCCCAACTGAAGGCTTTTTTTCCCGGTCCATTCCCCCACCTCACCGAAACGTTTGGAGGCGCGGCGCGCGCGGTCCCATCCTCGAAGACGTGCGCGCTCTTCGCGCGAGGTTCGAGGTGAATCTTGCGGCGGATCGGAAGCCCGGATTCCTCGAATCGCCCTGCGGGGAGGCGTTCTGCACAAAGGGCTGGAGGCCCCCCGGAAGGCGATGGGGGGCGGTTGCGACCGTGGGGCCGCCGAAAGCAAATTCCTTCCATTCCATCACTGACTGGATATGAGATCGCCATGCGTCTTTTTTCCATCGCAGTCGGCGCCGCGATCTGCGTCTTTCTCGGGTTCCCACTCGCGGCTGAAGCGTCGGTGCCGACGGATTTGCCCGAGGGCATTTTCTTCGAGGCCGAGGCGCTGGACGGCCGCGTTGGCGAACCCGGCTTCGCGACGGTGATCGAGGAGCCCTTCGCCAGCGGCGGGCGGGCGCTCATCGGGCTCTTCCGGAAGGGCTGGGCGGATTTCGGGGTGGCGATTCCGTCCGCGGGCAAATGGGTGCTGTGGGCGCGGTGCGCGGTGCCGGGCGAGAAGGTGAGACTGACGCTGGATTTTGATGGGATCAACACGGGCGGGATGACCGAGACGATGCTGGCGCGCACCTCGGAGAAGACGGATGGACCCAAGGCGTATCAGTGGCGCCGGTTGGCCGAGGTGGATCTGGAGGCGGGACCGTGGCGTTTCGCGGTCGGGACCGGAGCCATCCGCATCGACTGCTTCCTGTTGGCGCGTGATGTCACCCTGCGGCCCGGGGACGATATCCTGGCGCGGATGGCGGCGGGCGCCGCTGCCCCGCGGGGCAAGGCGTTGCCGGAGCTGGCCCACGAGCGTCGGATCGAGTCGCACCCGAAGTGGCTGAGGCGCGCGCTCCGTCCTTGTTACGCGCACTTCGAATGGGACAAGGAGATGGATGCGGAGACATGGTGCCGTCGCGCGAAGGAGGCGGGGGCCAACTGCATCTTCGGGTGCGGGGAGATGCCGGCCGGCGCCTTGGACGGGAAGCTCAAGCCCTTCTCGCACGCGCACCTCAATCGCGATCCGTCGTTCCGTTTCCCGGAGGGCTACGATCTCTCGTACGGGTGGGTGAAAGAGATGGTCGATGCCGCGCACCGCCACGGCCTCAAGATCGTGATCTACGGGGGCGCGCATCGGACGCTGGACCCGTTAATCGTCGAGCATCCGGAATGGCGGCAGCAGGACGCGCAAGGCCGCGCCTATGGCCATGGTTTCGGCTCGTGGCACTCCCCCTACCGCGAGGCCTACATCCGGCGCTGGGTCGAGGTCGCGAAACTCTCCCGCTTCGATGGGATCATGATCGACATGCTTTTCACGGGACCCGCGGGCGGGGATTTTTCGCCGTGGACGGTTGAGGCATTCAAGCGGCGCTTCGGCGTCGAGCCGCCGCGCGAACCGGATCCGCGCAACCTGACCTGGCAGCGGTGGATCGATTTTCAGTCGTGGTCGCGCGAGGCGATGCTGCTCGAGCTCACGGAGGCCCTCCATGCCGCCGATCCGGAGATCGCGGTCATCCCGAACCAGACGAGAGGCTGGATCTTCGGCAGGACGGACAGCAATTTCCTGACGACGCGCGCGGCCGACTGCTGCGACGGGCTCTTGGAAGAGATGGGCTGGGAATATCGCCACAATTGGGAGCGCCCGTGGGCGTGGCCACTGGAGGCCGCGTGGCAGAATCTGTTCCTGCACTGCCGGACGCGCCCCGGCTACGGGCAGATGTGGCATGTCTCGACCCTCAATTATCCCGAGGCTCATGCCCGCGCCCATTCCTTCTCGATGCTCGCCAACGGCACCGCGCCCGCCATGGTCACGGGCGGCAATTGGCCGATCATGCAGCGCATCTGGGAGCACACCAAGTCGTGCGAGCCCTGGTTGGAGGAGGCGACGCTCGTGCCCCACGCCGCCATCCATTTCTCCGAGGACACGCTGGATTGGCACGCGGCCCCGGCGGGTGACGAGACCTACATGGCCCACATGAAAAACGTCTTCGGGATCTTCCAGGCCCTCCTCGAAAGCCATGTCCCCGTCGAGATCCTCACCGACGACGACTTGGGTGATGCGGGTGCGCTGGGCCGACACGCCGTGCTGATACTTCCAAATTCGGTCTGCCTGTCCGACCGGCAGGCGGCCGCGATTCATGCGTTCGTGCGGGCGGGCGGCGGGCTGGTCGCCACATTCGAGACGGGGACGCGCGACGAGAACGGCTTCCGGCGAGAGCGGCCGGCGCTGGCCGACCTGCTCGGCGCGGCGCAAGGCGAGGCGGTCGGGTCGGACACCTGGAGCGTGCCGCTCGACGGGCCCGCGCATCCAATCATGGACGACCCGGTGATCGCCGGATCTGGCGCCTGGCGCCAAGGCATCAGCGAACCCTCGGATTCGGCCTACCTGTATGCCGGTCCAAGATCCCGACCGATCGGCGCGGTTCCGGTGGCCGAGTTCGATAAGAATGCCTTTTCGCTGCCTCTCAAGGGCGGCGCCCAACCCCCGAAGGGGAACGCCTTCTATGCCCTGATCGCACGGCAGGTCGGCGAGGGCAAGGCCGCTTTCTTTCCCGCCGATATCGGCCACGCGTACTACGTCTTCAACCATCCCCTGAACCGAAATCTCATCGCCAACGCCATCGCGTGGTGCGCCGCCCGAAAGAATCCCATCCGGACCGATGCCCCGATGACGGTGCAGACCGTCCTGTGGGAGAAAGGGGGAGCCCGGATCGTGCATCTGGTCAATGACATCTCGTCCTTCGGTCGCGCCGCCGCCCCGAACCCCGAGGCGTTCACCGCGTTCCGAAGCGAGATCGTGCCGATCCACGGCGTTCGGGTCGCGGTCTCCGGCAAGTTCGCCTCGGCGAAACTCTTCCCTGAGGGCAAGCCGCTGCCCGTGAGGTTCGTCGGGGGCGCTTCCGAGGTCACGGTCCCAAGGTTTGACGCGCATGCGATAATCGTCTTCGTTGACCCGCAATCGGCCCCATAGATAAGCATTGATTGCCGAGGACATCGCCCTTGCCGGATGGCGTGTCGCTGTAGAGACTTCCCACATGAAGAGACACTTCGGACGCGCGTGGTTGTCGGCTGCATTCGCCGGGATGCTCGGGCTGTGGCTGCCGCAGGCGGCATCGGATGCGGCGGAGACAGTTCCGGATAAATGGCAGCTTTCCTGGCGTAAGACGCCGGCTTCGCTCGCGCTGATGAACGGCGACAGGGCCATCTGGCAATTCAACCACCTGCAAGACGGCAAAGAGAAGGGCTGCCCCTATTTCCATCCTCTGGCGACGATGGAGGGCGCGGTGCTGACCGACCTGCGCCCCGGCGACCACCTCTGGCATCGGGGCCTGCGTTTCGCCTGGAAGGTGATCAACGGGCTGGACGGTTACTGGACGTGGCCGGAGGAGCAGGAGCGCTCGCCGGACAAGGCCCTCGGGCAAACGGATGTCACGGCGGTGAAGGTCACCGCAAACGACGACTTTTCCGCGCGCTTCGAACTGGAGATCCGCTACCACCCGCCGGGAGAACCCCCGGATGTCACCGAGAAACGCGTCATCGAAGTCAGCGCCCCAGACGCAAATGGGGACTACCGAATCGACTGGCACGGTGTGTTCACGGCCGGCGCCAAGGGCGCCGTGCTGGATCGCACGCCGATCTTGGGCGAACCGGACGGCAAGTGGTTCGGCGGTTACGCGGGCCTACAGTTTCGCCTCGCCCACCACGATCAATTTTCCACCTGGACCATCTCGAACAGCGAGGGCATCTCCGTCACCAGCGATTCGGACAAGATCACCGCTGAGACAAGGAAGCAGTTGGAACCGCTGCACGGCAAGCCGGCCCGATGGGTGGACCTGACCCTCGACATGGCGGACGGGAAGAAGGGCGGTGCCACCATCATGGACCATCCGGGGAACCTGCGCCATCCGCCGCCCTGGCACATCGCGGCAATGCCGCACGAGTTCCATCACGCGCCCCTTTTCAATGGCCCCTTCACCCTCGATGCGGGGAAGTCGTTGCCCCTCCGCTTCCGCATCCTCGTCCACGCCGGACCCTTACAGAATGCGGCGGCGGCGGCCAACCAATGGGCGGACTTCGTCCGGCAACCATAGGATTTCAATTCCTTTACCCATCGATGAACCGACGTCACCTCCTGGCCAGGCGCAGGCCTAACCACGGCAAGAAGAAGAACCCGAAGGCGGCCATCTTGAAGCACATCATGCCCTGATAGTGCAGGAAGGCGAACTCGCCCCTATCGATCGGAATGAAGCGCGAGTGGACACCATAGACCCAGTCGCCAAAGAACCCCACCATCACGAACCAGAACAGCAACACCACGACGCTCAGGCCGAAACACCAGAGCAGCGCCCGTGATATTAGGTCAAGCATCTCTTCGGCTTCGGGTGATCTCATACCCATGACCTCCCACAACCAACCTGCACCCGTCGTGGCGTCATCGCAAACGGATGGCGCAGGCTCGAATGTTCCGGACGCGTCCAAGGTCGCCAGACCTTCGACCCGCGGACTGGTCCCACGGTCCCATCGGTCGCCAGACGGGCTACGTCATTTCATGGTGCCGCCGGCTGCGCCTTCCCCTTGCGCGAACCCGAGTCTCGAAACCGCGCCTTCACTTCCTCTACCGTCAGCAAGCCATCGCCATCCGCGTCTGCCTGCTTGAAGAACCGGAGCGACGCACCCTCTTCCACATTCAATCTGCCATCTCCATTGGCGTCCAATTCCTTGAAGCGCTCGTCGATCCTCGCCCCAGACTCTCCGCCTCGGCGACGACCTCCGGCTCCCCCGCCCTCCTTGGCTTTCCCCCCGACCTCGGCATTGCGGTCGTCCTGCCTCACCCATTTCGCGGGTAGCATCTGCCTGTCCCAGGCGTCGTAGGCGGCCTGTACCGCCTTCAGCCGCTCGGGTTCCTTGGCCGCCAGATCCTCCCGCTCGCCGATGTCCTCCTTCAGGTTGAAAAGCATCGTCCCCTCCCCAGGCCGCGCGACCATCTTCCAGTGCCCCACCCTGGCCGCGTGCTGGGGTCCCGATCGCCAGAACAACTGCGCGCGGGGGCGGCCCTCGGCCTTGCCCGTGAGGACGGGGATGAGGTCGACGCCATCGAGTTGCGAGGTTCCCGCGCCGACGGGCCCATCTGTCACCAGATGGGCTACGCTCGTGTCCTTCGGGATCCCCGCCGCCGCGAGCGCGGTCGCGTGCACATCGAAGCCCATGACCATCTCCCTATACACCGACCC
>JAANMX010003058.1_pt1 | contig 15306 bp, 17 predicted proteins | sample 7279681 | NCBI WGS metagenome assembly JAANMX01 (sample SAMN14094542, study PRJNA606508) | bioreactor metagenome | isolation source: A lab-scale SPAN reactor treating ammonium-rich wastewater day 351 | place: Ireland: Galway | collected 2018-01-01
ATCTTTACTTTTATTTAGATCTTTATCTTTAATAATAGATCTTTGATTACCTCGACGTTTTGAGGTCTTCAATTTGGGGTCTTCATTTTGCAGTCCCCAAATTTCTCCGAACTCTTTTTCAGCGTTATCAAGGATTTCAGCCTTTTCTTCGGGAGTAAACGGCACTTTTCGGAAGTAATAAACGTATTCGTAGGACTTCCCCGAACGGTAACGGAACTCGATTATGTAGTTCGCTTGCATTAAACTATTCCATGCAGATTTAACGGATCTCTCGCCGTGAAGCGCGAAACGTTTATAGAGCTCAGTCTTGTGCAGCTCCCACTTTCCTGAATAGGACAGCAGGTTGACTAACAGCCCGAGGGCCTCGAGCGAAATAGGATTTTCATTGATTTCATTATCGATTTTCTTTTCTACTGCCTTCGTTGTTCCGAACGGAACTTTCACGTCATAGTCGTAAGGTACTTGAATCATTGTAGCCATTCTTAATTTCCTCCAATTTACCACTGGACGGAATTCCTCAGGTTTTGCTATAATGCCAATATAAAAACACATAGCAATGCCCGAGGCTATCTCGATGTTTTTTTCGAGCTTTCCCCCAGGGTTGTATATTGTTGAAAAACTCCTTTGGTTGGTCGCCGGTGGGAGTTTTTCTCGTTTATGGCTATTATTCTACCAAACTTTTAATTAATTGTAATTGCAGAATTCTACAGTTTTCCGCAAAAACATAAAAAAAAGACAGAGGGAAGCCCCTCCATCCTTTTTAATCATCCGTATTTTTGTTATAATTTCTGTAAGGTTTAATCATCCTTTTGAAGAGTGATCCTCAGTGTTACCAGCACTGGGGATTTCTTTGTTTATCAAACGTGGTAATGCTGCTGCCAGAAGAAGATCAAGGACTTGGAATACTGTTTCATCAGATAATTTGATCAATGTAAAATCCCCTTTTAATTTTATTTTGTTGCGTGATAATCTCCGACAAACACACCGATTAAAAAGCAAAGGACTGTATATCCAAAATAAGCTGCCAGCATTTATGTATATCCTCCTTTCACTATCGCATAACGGTTGTAATGGTTCTAATTCCTTTTCAGCTGGGTCCTGTAGAAGTTCAGCGTTGCGATCATCAAATCAATCTCTTCCGGATATAAAGTCGCTCCCCTTGCCTGGCTCTCCTCATCACCATTTTCTTTTATTGAAATCATCATAGTTTCATCGTCTGAGCTAAGTTCAATCACTACACTTTCGTTAAAAACGAACTTTGATTCCATTTTCACGACCTCCAGTTTTAAAAAATATTATCGTTCCGCTACTTTTTTTGTATAAAATTTACTTTATAGGCATATATTATTACGTTAGGAGTAATTAGTCAATAGAATACTAGAAAAAAATTACTCTTATGGTTATAATAGTCTTGTAAGGTTAATTTAGGGAGGAATTTGAAGTGATTAGAATTCATGTAGCTGAATGGCTCGGGAAAAAGAAGATGACTCAAAAGGATCTGGCCATTGCAACCGGTATTAGACCAGCTACAATCTCCGCACTTTATCATGAGACAGCTAAGAGAATTGAAATAGATCAGATTGAGAAGATATGTGAAGTGTTTGATTGTGAACCTGGGGAATTAATTACCAGGGTAAAAAAGAAGGACTCCTGATTGGGAGTCCTTTTTATTTGAGTTACTTTATTTGATTATTTACATTTGAAATGTGGTATAATCTGAACAAAGTTAAACAACTTTGAACATAATTTAACGAATGCTAGAAAAAATAAAAAAAGACCGAGGTACTGGACATACCCCGGTCAAGCCATGCATCGCCAGTGAGCGATCGACATTGGTGAATATCTTTACGAAAGGTAATCCACTCTGTTTTCGACGACGAGGTGGATTACTTTTTTGTTAGAGCGATGATTTGCACAACTAATCCGATAAAAAGTATTACGAACGTTGCTGTAGCTAAATCCATGATCTCACCTCCAATCTTTGGAGGATTGACCGCCCACCTCGTCGCATGGCTATTCGTTTATTTTATCTATTAATCGTTGAACCGTAAACTATTTCACTATTCTTTCGAGAAAAACCTCAGCAAGCCCTTCCTCGGCTTTTTCTGTTCTTCAGCTGTCTTTACCTCTAAAAGAAGTTGTTTGGTCTCCTGTGAGGCTCTCAACGATTCTAGCAGCATGTTGTCACGTTCACTTTGCCGCTCATCCAGCCTGCTAAGTTTTTCATCTATGTACTTTTGCTGCTGATCCAGCCGGCTAAGAAGCTCCTGGTTAAACTCCTCTTGTTTCTTAATGTGATCCAGTAACTGACCAATCACTGCATCTTTATTAGAACGCTCTAAATCACGCTGTTCTTCATTGCTGTCTGCTGGAACGACACCCGTGCTCACCTCGAACGCACCCTTTCCAAACCTATCTACTACAAGGTTTGCTGCGTTCTCCAGCTGCATGTTGTGTTGTTTTACAAGGTTCTGGAAGTGTTTGAGAACCACTAAGTCGCTATCGACAAACAGCCGCTTGTTTTGATCATTCCTGATGAAATTATAACCGCTCTTCTCCAGAGCTATTGCCCACTTCCTCAATGTCGAATCCCCGATGTCCAAAGTGATACTGATTTCTTTAGGTGAATAGGCTTTTTCGAAGGTCTCCATAAATCGCCCTCCCTGTTCTTTTTACCGTTATTTTAAATGACTTGTCCTAGATTGGATAGAGGGAAGACTTTTCACCGATTCTGGGGAAAACTCAAAAACCTCTATTTATAAACATTGTTAAATCAATGTTTGTAAAAAATTTGCACCAGAACGTAAATAATGCGTTGACATATTATTCTAAATAAATTACGATAGGAGTAATTAAAGAACTAGAGGAGGTAACAACCCAAATGAAAAACGCTGATTACCTTAGGAAGTTTGAAGAGTATTTAACTGACGAGGAAAAAAGCCGCAGCACGATCAACGGATATGTTGGGGATTCAAAGGAGTTTTTGAAGTTTGCGAAGAAAGAGATAGGAGCGATTAAGAGCGCAGATGTGACAGCATTCAAAGAACATTTGCGAAAGAAAGGATTAAAAGTACTGTCCATCAACAAGAAGCTTGTGGGCGTGAAGCAATTCATCGATTTCGTAAATGATCGTTATTCTCTGGGTGTTACGGCCCGTGTGAAGCAGGAGAAGGTCCAGAAGCAATATTCCCTGAAGGACGAAGAACTGCTATCAACTGAAGATTACGATCGTTTGATTACAGTCGTAAAAGAGTCTGGAGATGCCAGGGCAGAAGCGCTATTCGAAACCATGTTCTACACGGGGATGCGAGTCAGCGAAGCCCTGCAGCTGCGCATCGATCACGTAGAGCAAGAGGTAAGGATCATCGAAGATATTAAAGGCAAAGGGAATAAATACAGGGATATCTTCATCTGTGATGAGCTCATTCCGATACTGAAAAAATACCTGCAGGAAAGGCAGCAGCCATATTCCAGCACAACTAAATCGTTATTCGTCGGCGAACGTGGTCCGATTACCAGGCACACTGCACACCGGTTAATTAAAAAGTACGCAGAGAAAGCGAATGTCGAAGAGAAAAAAGCACACGTTCATAATTTAAGGCATCGTTTTTGTCTGGATCTAGCCGAAGAAGGTTATCAGATTCAGGATATCGCAAAGTTTGCAGGGCATGAATCGATTGAGGTCACTAAGAAATACCTGGAGAAAACACAATCGGAATACATGCAGATGCTGAACAACCGGAAAAGGAACAAATCGAGCTGATTGACCAATTATAGGAGGGGTTATGATGAAAGACTTAATTAAACAAGCAGAGGACTTACGAAAAGCAATAAAAGCACGACAAAAGGAAATAGATAATCCAGCGTTGGTAATGGGGATCCTTAATGAATTGGATTTCTTTATTGATAACGTTGAAGGAGAAGATGAATAAAAAAGGGGCTGCCGTTATGGCTGCCCTTTTTCTTTGTCATTTTCCTCTTTCAGAATCCTTGGAACCGATGTTTCCAGGAGGAATTCGAGTATTAGACGCTTTATGTGGTCCGGTGGCTGCTTAATCGGCTTTTTAGAATCGTCAGAGGGTCCAGAAGTCATCGAAGTCCACGTTGTAGCCAGATTTTCGCAATGCCTTGATAATCCTGCTGGCGTTCTTCATCGATGGGCAACCGTCCGTTTTGGCCGCCCTGCTGATTGTATTTCTGTTTACCCCGCTTGCCTTGCTCAATTCCTCCTGGATGATGCTGTTACGATCCAGAAACTTCCCGAACTTCGACCTGTTTTTTCCTAGCCCGAACACGGATCCTCAACTCCCTTGATATATCTTATTTGCTCACAGCATCGTCCAATTTTCTGAATTTTAATCACAGAAATATGATTTTTTACAAAAAGTGTGAAACTTGGACAACCAGTAGAACATAGGCTGATATCACAGCAGCTATCAAAGAACCTGCAGGAAACTCACAAAAGTCTGAATCAAGTTATTTATCAAAGTACCTTTATCAAAGTAATAACGGTCTATGTTCAACATAGGGCTGAAAATCAAAATCTGTTTAGAGTGAGGCGAAGCCGGGAGAAAGGGGAGGGGGTCCGGGGGAACCAAGAAATTATTCTGAAAGTTTGACAATTAAATGTTCAGAATGTTTCCGAACTGGGTCGGTAGTACCGAGGTACCTAAAATAGACGGGCGCTCGAGAACGGCCGGGAGAACGCCTGGAGGGGGCAGGATAAAAAATGCTAAGTTGCCCCCTCTAGGTTGCCCCTCCAAAGGGGCAGTGTTTACCTTACAGCAGCAAGGGATTTAGCTACTTTAAAAGTCGTAACTTAATCCCCTTGAGCGATCCCCGGTAATGGAGGAATCCATCAACTTGATGATCGGTAAACAGCTGTCTATCCATAACAATGAGTCGAACGGATGAAAGAACGCCTAAAGGCGACAGGTTAAATTTTGTTAAGTTGTCGCCTATAACCTGTCGCATAGGGGCGACAAGTAGTTTCTTAGAGCCGCAAGAGATTCAAGACGATTTCAAATCCAGAAATAAACCCGTCAAACGACCTCCGGTTTAACAGGGGTGTTCTACTGGTACACACTTTATGTGTATCAGGTAAAATCGGTAAACATACGAACGCACAAGGAGCGATCAGCATGATCAAAAACGTGGCCCGTAACTTATGTAATGGTGCGAATCGAAAAGAAACCATTGACTTTAAAACGTTCTGCGAAGGTGGTTCTCCTGAATATGTGAGAGCCAAGCAAAGATTGAAGAATTTCCACTTAGGAATCAGCAAAATTGCAGAGTCCTCACCCGCCAAAGTTGGCGACTCCTACCAGTCCAAAGTTGGACCGGTTAAAGCCTATTCTTTATACATCAATCCGCTCGCCTTTTTTGACCCGACCTTCTTTCTAATCGGTGCAGTTGTCGTCGTCGTGTCCATCCTGGAGAAGCAGCTCGCCAATCATGGACTTATATTCGTAGCCTCAGCTATTTCAGGAATTCTCCGCATAGCTTTCCCAATCGTCGCAGCAGGATCCTTTTTCTATCTCCTTTCACACGTAAATTTCTTATGAGGTGATTTCATGATTAAACAATGGTTCGTTAAGCAAAAAGCCAAAGGCATCCTGCAGCAGGTTTTCATTTCTGGAGATATCGCAATCGATTACTCGTATGGCCAGAGCAAAGGGAAAGTCTATCCGAAGATTCGTAAGGTGAAATTTGACCAGGGCACCGACACCATAAATTATTACTTTGCGCTTCCGTACGGTCTGGATCCAAAGGAAATCAAGAAAAAAGAATACTGTTTTCAGCAAGTGTTCGGAAAGAATATCGAGATTAAGGGAGATGTCCGGGAATTCAAATTGACCGTCTTTGCCGCTTCCTTGCCAGCCGAATTGATTTACCGTTACGAATCATACGCAACCCATTTCGGAGGGTGTGCTTTGCCGGTTGTCGCTGGCATTGATCTAAACGGGGAGCTTGTCGTTTATAACATGGTGACGAATCCGCATTTACTGATTGCTGGTGAAACAGGTTCAGGGAAATCAACTCAACTGAGAAGCGTCCTGAGCACGTTTATAAAAGCGTTACCGCCTGACAGATTGGAACTATACCTATGTGACTTAAAACGCTCTGAATTCCACATTTTCAGGCAGGTAGAACACGTTCGAGGGGTGTTCGTTACACCTCGGGAAATGGAGCCGATGCTCCTGCACCTCCAGAAGGAAATGCAGGACCGGGGAGACCGCCTCGATGCAGCTGAGGTTTCCCATATCGATGAACTTGACGAGAAACTGCCTTACATTGTTCTGTGCATTGATGAAGTCGCTTTATTGCAAAAGGAAAGGGCAATCATGGACCTGGTAGAAGAGATCAGCGCAATCGGCCGCGCCCTGGGTGTATTCCTGATTTTATCCATGCAGCGACCAGATAGAAAGGTACTGGACGGAAAGCTGAAGAACAATCTCACCGTGCGCATGGGATTCCGTTGTGCTGATCTAATCAATTCCCGGATAATCGGCACGCCTGGTAGCGAGAAATTAAAAGAGTCTGGCCGCATGTTGCTAAAACTTCAAGCGTTCACTGATTTAAAAGAGGTGCAGGCTCCATATTTAAGCACAGACGAAGCGAAAAAACTTTTAGAGGGGTATAAGTGCGCAAAGCCTAAAAAACCGAGAATGACCCCTTCAAAAGCGAAATCAGACGTTATTGATTTACAAGAATCTGAGAAAGATATATTCGAGGTGTTGGACTGATGAAAAAAAGAGACCTGGCGATTATTAATGACCTGACCCGATTCCGCTGCATGACCAGGAACCAAATAATCGATTTGCATTTCAAAGGTTTAAAAAACCCTGTTACGTGCGCAAATACAGTTCTGAAAAGGCTCCGAAGGGATTCTTATATCGAAGTGAGCAAAGAGAGGTTACCTTACGTTTACTTCCCTGCACCCGCTCCAATTAAAAAAGATTCTACAAAAATACCGCATTTCTTAAAGATTGTTGACCTGCACATTAGTATCGTTATGGTGCAAATTCCTGAAACGTTCATTGTTGAACCGAAGTACGGGAAAGGCTTCATGGAACCGGATGGATTTATGATCTGGAAACGGGCGCCGTTCTTTATCGAGATTCAGCGTTCTGTCTATTCCGAAAAGGTTATGAATGAGAAGGTAAAACGGTATGAGGCATACTTTTTAAGCAATGAATGGCAGCAGGAACCCTGGCAGCCAGAACATAAAAAAGTGTTTCCTGTCGTGATCCTGATTACAGACACCAGGTATAAGATTGATAGTACCATCGTGAAATTCCTGCAGGTCCAGGACATCGCGCAGCTGCTCAAACTTTACGAACCAAAAAAAGTCGAGTCCAAGATTGTCTCTAACTTGAAATTGAAGGGCAGTTGAAACAGACAATTCCTTTACTTTTTCCCGGAGGTACATTCGCCGTTTTTGGCGAACGTTTACTCCTGAAAGGAGACCTGTTTAACACCCCCTTTTTAGGGTGGTGTATAAATGGGCACTCTTTACTTTCGTGATGGCGTGGACATGGCATATTATGAATGTAATGCGCCATGAAGAATATGGTTAAATTTAAAAGGGATTCGGCAAACAGGCCGGACCCCTTTTGTTTTTATAGAGAGTATTGGCCACGAGACTGAATAAAAAACTGGCTCGTTACCTGGGCGCTGATTCTAGCAAGATTATTCGGTTTGATTTCGATAACATGCTTTCCCCTGGTTACTTTACCGTTCGCATCTTTTGGGATGTACGGAATAAGATCAATCTCTTCCCCTTCGATAGCTGTATAAGGTACTGTGACTCCATCAATCTTAATCGTGACCGCCGTTGGTAATTGATCCAGCAGATAAATACCGTGCTCCACCTCATGAAGGTGAGAAGGTACAGTAACTTTTACAATATGCGTATGTGGATCGATATCTACTTGAAATTGATGCGTATGTGGGGATGTTCGAACTAGATGAGAATGCCCGCCACTCGCCTCGTATGTGTAAATATCTCCGTCTGCATCTGCTTCGAAGTTCACTGATGTAGCCACGTTCTTATCTTTCAAGAAAGCGAAATATCTTCTTTTTATGAAGTTTACTCCCGCTGCAACACCGCCTACAAAAAGCCTGTGATAATGGTCTCCTCCAGCTTCTGCAGTAACTGTTTCTCCGCCGCCGCTGGCTGAAGTTTTAGAAATAGTTTGGCTGCCGCCTGCTTCTGCAGTTGTGGAAATGACCGTTTGCCCTGCTGCCTTTGTCGCTTTTCCGTACGATCTGAAATTCGTACATTCAAACGTTAAATTCAGTTTGTTTAGTTTCAACAATTCATCTGGAAGAAAAAATTTCATGATTGCTGGATTGTTCGAATCTGCGTTATCTTCGAAATCGTGACTGTCCTGATTTGTTGAACCAAAGGCATATTTATCGTTAACGTCTAGCCTTCTGTCCAAATCAGCCTGCAGCTCCGAGAACGTTTCTGTCTTGCTGGCAATTTCTATCCTGGCATTCCATGGTGTTTCTTTTAGCCCCGTTTTTCCTTCTACGAGAATTCGGGCTTCTTGGATCCCGAGCTCTGGATCATCCAATCGGACCAGACGGCCCATTCGAAGTTTATGAGAGTCCACTCCTGTAAGTCTTGAAATATCAGCAGCGTTGCCTCGAATAGTGATTTTGGGGTCTTTCCACTTATTCAGCAAGGCTTGTCCATTGCCTTTTAATACTTCCGCATTTTCGATTCTTCTGTCTATCCAGATATATCTTTTCAGGCCATATTTTGCGATTGATTCTGCATCCTCAAGGTAAGGGATTCCACCGTTCACATCCTTGATGGTAAGCTGGTTTATTCCTTCTCCATATCCAAGAGGATAAATCCGATTTACTATGCCGGATGGATCCACATCTCGCTCAATTCCTCGCTGATTCAATCCGTAGCGTAACTCACATGTCACTTCTTGCTCTGGTTCGACAAGGTTCAGTTCGTATGGATAAACCTGATCATCGTGTGTCCATTGATATTCAGTTACAAAAGGCTTCGGAATTTCGAGAACCGGACCGAGCAATCCATTTTCATTTTCCCACTTGTACGAATAACCGTAATTAAAATCCACTTGCCCAGCTGCCCAGTGCTTTATTTCTTGTTGGTTAAGCAGATATTGAATTGTATCTTTCGTACTCATATCCACCGCGTAATGATCCAGGAATAAAACATCATCGAGCAAACTGGATAATACGTGTCGGCAATTATATGTTATTTCCATGGCGTTTTCGTTTTTCCTGGTCTGTGCCGGTGCGATCAGGAACTTCCCGATATATTCTTCATGGTCATAGAGCTCTATGATATTTAACGGTTCACAAAATTGGTTTTTCTCGTCATTCAAAGGTAATGAAAAAGATGCCGTCCAAATTTCATTAAATCGCCGCTCATAAGAGATGCCAAAGGCATTTTCTAAAATGGCCAATGGCTCCCTCGACGGGCTGAAAACTTTAATCATCTTCTAACCACCAATCTATATCAATGTTTTTAATAAATTCGCACCATAAGAACTCTAATGCGACCATTAAATTCCGGCAACATTTTGCAACAGTTTGATAACGTTCCAAAAAACCTTACGTTTTGTTACGTTCCGTTCCGTTCGCTGTTCCGTTGGGAAACGCTCCGAAAAACGTTCCTTTTCCGTTTGGTAACGTTCCTTTTCGTTTGTTGTACTTTTTCGTAGTACAACGTTCGGAGTACTACAAACTCAGATAACAAAACCACGTTCCCTTATCGCCGTCAAAACTTCCTCTTTTAGATCAGGCTCACCGTTTGAATTTAGGGTGTAACCGTTTCTAGATACTTTTACAGCCTTAAAATCTCTGCTGGTACTAAAAAGTGTCAAAGTACCGTCATCATTGAGCCTGTAGCCTGTCCATACTGCAAAACAACCGTGCGTCATGGCGTTCTTATTTCCGTATTTAGGATGTCTATTGCCTCGATTACCGACGGCTGCTTTATTGCCCGGAAGAAATCTCCCTGTGTTTGGATCGCGTTCCAATAGCAGCACCCCTTTACCGTGTTCGTTTCGGAAAAAATGAAAAAAGTTAACATTTTGCAACATGGAGCGCTCCGAAAAATACCATCATTCACCATCATGTAAACCCGAGCATTTCCGAGCATGAATGTCAGCATTTGTCAGCATAGGCACTTAGAAAAAATGTTAGGTTTTGTTAGGTTCATGGTTGCAAAAAGGTTGCGTCTCAGTTCCGTTCTGGAAGTTGCAAAAAGGTTGCATCCTTTTCACCCCAGCCACCTGTATTCAAAATCTTTCCGTCTCCTCTTAATGATCGGATGCTTGGCAACGTACGCAACCCGCTCCTCTTCACTCATTGTCCATTCTTTCACCGGGCTTATGGCCTGCTCCCTTTTCATGTCCAAAGGGATGATATGGCGAATTTTCGGCTGTGGTTTAGGTGTTTCAGAAGTGATATCAACATAACCTTTCATGATTTCTTTCATGCTCATCTTGTCAATTTCTGCATCCGCTTCTATTAGTTCCTTGTTTTCTTGAATATACTGCTCTAAATTCGCAAGCCTTTCCTCATCGGTGAATGATTTTTGCTCCGCTTCTATTTGTTGCATTAATAGATCGCGCAGCTTTTTATAAACATCGAAAGACCTGGATTCTTCCCAATCCTGCTGCTCTTCATCTGTCAAACTCTCATATGCAGATTTATATATTCGAGCCTTTTCTTCCCACCACTTCTTTTCTCTTTCGTGTCTATTTTGGAGATCGATTAGATAAATAGCATAGTCACATGGGTTAATGCTTTCCGATATGATTTTTCCGGTATCATAATCGAAACATGATCGTGTAGGATGAATATTATCGTAGGCAGCTTCAACTTCCTCAGCGTGCGCCCGGCGAAGGTATTCCATATGTCCTTCGGCCCTTTCATACATTGAAAAGTCGTGTTTATTCATGAAACGCATTGCTTACGCCTCGCTTGCTCAGGGGTCATAAATTCTACCTCCTAGACTTTGAATCTATTTATGAGGGCACCGCCAAGAATGGCGACACCCTCAAATTCTTTCAGAAAGGCACCAAATTTTAATTTTAAGCACTACACGGTAATTCGTATTGAACAACTAACTAAATCGCGTCTCTGGCTGTGCTGTGAAATCTGGCGCCTATTACAGGAAACTGGTGAACCTTTAAAAAGTACCTTGATTCGCTTTTTATGGTTCTTATTCCAAAACATCCGGATTACCAGCCTTTTAGTTTGCTGTCGATGCTGTGCTTCATCCGGTTGAAATGCTGCTGGGCCATTGATAAGTTAGATTGCAACCGTTGCTTCTTGTTCTCAGCTTCAGCTAAAGCCTCCTCGTATTTCTTTTGCTCTGGAGTTTTTAGGCTGTCTTGAGCTTCCTTGTAAAGCTTCCTGAGGTGATTCACAATTTGAGCCTGGTCCGTTCCCTGAGCAAACCGTCGAGTGCTTTTGTCGCGATCGTCTTCATCCTGATTTACTTCCGGGAACATTTCTTTTGCTGTTTTTAGAATTTGGTGGAAGTTGTGAACAAAGGCTTGTCTCATCTTGTCGTTATGATGGCCTGCTAATCCTTCAACAGCACCTAGAAATCCTTTTCGATTATGGCCCTCAGCTGCTATCCTAGATTGCAGCTCGTTTGAATAAAAGTTAAGGATCCCAACGTCAACCTTATCGAGATTCGGTTCAGTTTCTTGTGGTTTAAGTGCAGCTAGACTGTCGTCGATTTTCTTACTCTCCGCTTCAACCTCAGCTGCCCATTCGTTTAACTGTTGGCCAATCGACGTACTCATAGTTTCATAGGCTTCCAGTTTGCCTTTATCGTTATAATTCGCTTCGATTGTTTCGATCATGCCGGTATACGAATTCACTGCCTCTAAATGATTTGTTACTGAAATTGTCTCGCCCATTACTTAACCCGCTCCTTTATCGAATTATTTTTGTTTGATTCCGTTGAATCCGTTGTTTTTACGATGTTCGCCCATTCTTCTAGGGGCATGTGCTCGTGATAATGAGCCAGCTGAAGGTGATGTGAATCCCGCGTTTTTTCTTGCTGCATTGATGTTTTTTTCTGAACCTGGTCTTTTCGCTTGCATGAGATCAGCTCCTTTCTTGAATTTGCAACCTTACACAGATAATGGGAATGTTATCGGTAGCCTCTAAACACAGCTGCTCGATCTGCATCCATTGCCATTTGTTCGCTTACTGATGGGGCAACCAATCGCCCTACCTCTCGGCTGTCCATTTCAACCGTCGCATTAAATCCACCGGCCATTAATGATTCCAGACGTCTGAGTAACCCGATGACTTCTTGGAAAGATTCGCTATCACCGCCGCCGTTTCCGGCATTTCCAGCATCGATCATCCTGAACAGATTCGCTTGCTGTGCTTCTGTGAGTACGGTTTCCCCTCTTAATAGCCTGACGTCAACCTCATTGTGGAGAGGTGCGTCCATGAATTGCGAGGCCATTCCGCCGACGTGCAGCTTAGGCATACCGCTTCCCACGACACCGCCTGTATGACGTACTTCCTGTGGTCCTCCGGCTTGAGGCCTTCCGCTTTGGATGATTCTCTGAATCCTGTTTTCATAAATATTCTTCTGAATTTCCTTGCTGAGCTCGTAATTCATCTCCTGGGCCTTACCAGTAATTTCAATGACCCGAGCTTTTGCAATGTTCAGCTTGTCGATTTGCCCTTGGATTGCTGCTTGAGCGTCCTGGTACTCCTTGGTGTTTCTCTGCGCTACTGGAGTAGTATCGTGCAGTTTCTGTTTTTGGACTTCAAGCTTTCCTATGGCTGTATCGATTGCCTGGATTTCCTCACCATGTTTGGCGTTGATGCCGACCATCTTCATTTCTAGCTCAACCATCTGCTGATTCACTTCATCAAGTTTTTTGATTTTCTCGCTGACCTTATCCAGAGAATCCTTCTGCGCATCTATCTCTTTTAGTAGTTTGGTATGCTGGATATCCATTACACCGAGTTGATCTTGCGCAATCAATAGCTCTGCTTCAGCTTGGAAAATCGCCTTTTCATCTCCAGAAGCTTGAGCTTCTCGCAATTCTCCCTGCAATTTTCCAACTAGTTTTTCTTGTTCTTTAATCTTGTCGATGTTTGCAAGCCTTTTCTCCTGAAGCTTATTTATGTTATCCAATAGCTGATCTTGCTGTTCTAAATCCTGCTTGATCGTTTCTCTCGCTGCAGATTTAGCAATTTCGAGTTCTAAACGGATTTCTTCGTACTTCTGCTTGTTCATTTCCTTGGCAGCATCCGCATTTTCCAGGAAGATTCTGCCCTGATCACTCAGCACCACATTTGATTCCGGGACCTTTTCGATGATCAGGTCATTCGCTTCAATGAACTTCTGCATTTCCTCGTTTGTCAGACCCGACTTTTCTCGAAGCCTGTCCTGCTCTTTTGTGAGGTCCTCGATGACTTTAGGATCCGTTGCATTCTTGATTTGTTGATTGATATCGAGATATCGTCCGAACTCTTTGTTTGTCAGCTGCATCTTTAATTTCAGATTGTCGTAAGTTTGGATCGTGGTATCCATCGCCTTGGCTTCTTCCGTCATGCCCTCGATTTTCTTTAAGGTTGATTCCAGGAATTTATCTGACTCCATCTTGGCCGTTGCGAAAACTCCACCCAACAAGGAAACGCCTAATATCAGCCATCCAGCAGGGCCCATCGATACCATTAGCCCTCTGGCAGCAATGGCTAGTTTGCCAATTGTTGATATTACTAGTGCGATAGATGCTGCCGTTCCTGCAAAAGTAAGTCCAGACTTCAATGCTGAAAGGTTCATATCGGTAATCGCGCTTACAACCTCAGCGCCACGCTTGGTAATGTCCGTCAGCATAGGAAGGAGTTCATCACCAATCTCTATCCCGAGTGTTTCGAGTGCTCCCATCAGCTCATCTGCCGCACCTTTGAGGTTATCCTTCATGATGGCTGCTGCTTCTTTTGAAGCTCCAGCTGAATTTTCAAGCGCCCCGGTGAAATCCTCGAATTTATCAACTCCGCCCTCGATTACAGTAAGCATTCCGGTTGCAGCTTCTGTACCAAAGATGGTTGAAAGAGCCGCTACTTTTTGGGAGTTGGTCATTCCGTCCAATCCTTTTACAAACTCAGGCAACATTTTTGTCAGGCCTGCAAATTGCCCTTTGGCATCTGTTGTCTTGACCCCGAGTTTTTCTAATGCAGCCGCGCCTTCTTTCGTTGGATCCGCTAACCGCATCAAAGCCATTCTCAGAGTGGTTCCTGCTTGCGAACCTTCCATACCGGCATCAACCATGATTCCTGTCGCTGCCGCTAACTCTTCAATGCTTATTCCTAAAGTTTGAGCAACAGGTGCAGCATATTTAAATGCATATCCGAGGTCATCAACACTGGCTGCAGATACGTTCGCTGTTTTAGCCAAAATATCCGCTACCCTAGACGCTTCTGAGGCTTCCAGCTTAAAACCGTTAAGCGCTGCCGCCACTACCCTTGATGTTAAGGCCAGGTCACTTCCCGAAGCTTCTGCAGCCGCTATGACACCAGGCATTGCTGCCATGATTTGTGTGGCGTTGAAGCCCATTGCCGCCATGTCTTCAAATGCGATCGCAACTTCTCCCGCTGACTTTGATGTGCTCGCTCCTAACTCAAGAGCGCTTTTTTTCAATGCTTCGAATTCCTGTCCAGTAGCTCCTGAGATAGCTTTTACCCGACTCATTTGCGCCTCGAAGTTTGCTGCAACCTTTACAGAAGCGCCAATCCCTGCCGCTACCGCTGCACCTACAGCAAGTGATGCAGTTTGGATTCGTCCAAAGTCTTTACTGGCAGCTTGCGCTGATATTGAAGTCTTTTTTAGCTCATCACGAGTTTGTTGCATTTTTTGTTTAAAATCGTTGACTTCCAGTAAAATCTTGCCTCGTAATGATCCTATATTTTGCGTCATGAAGCTTCACCGCCGAATGCCTCTTTCGTTGCTTCGCAAGCTGCTAATACAACTTCCGTAACACCATGTTTTTTCATCTCGCCATCCAAATTCTTAATACTTAGAAGACAATGGATAACGCAGGCGAATTTAACAGGATCCTTTAACAGTTCAATAATCTCTTGTTCTTCCACGTTTTCACCCCTCGCATTATGTGCCTAATGGTGCCAATTTATATAAAGTGCTAGTTTGTTAAGGTTTCAACTTTCATTTGGTGCTCGAATCCTGGTATTCATCTTCATTTCACTCGAGTCAGATGCTGCTTTCTGTGCTTAGTCTCGACCTCAGCAATGGTATCTTTTACGAAA
>JAANMX010003064.1_pt1 | contig 15294 bp, 12 predicted proteins | sample 7279681 | NCBI WGS metagenome assembly JAANMX01 (sample SAMN14094542, study PRJNA606508) | bioreactor metagenome | isolation source: A lab-scale SPAN reactor treating ammonium-rich wastewater day 351 | place: Ireland: Galway | collected 2018-01-01
GTTTTCTTGACGCATCCGGCAAGCGGGTGTTCGGAACTAAGCTTCAATGGGGCCGCGCCCGCGCGGGCGCGGAGTTGCCGCTGTGTCGCCTCGAACGTCCTGCTCATTGTGGACGCTTCAATGGGGCCGCGCCCGCGCGGGCGCGGAGTTAACTCCGCGTTCAACATGAACGGCGTCCGGGAACTCGCTTCAATGGGGCCGCGCCCGCGCGGGCGCGGAGTTACGGTGCGCATGTTGGCTGGCGGGGATGGAACCTCTGGCTTCAATGGGGCCGCGCCCGCGCGGGCGCGGAGTTGTCTGTGCGGCCAGCGTGGTGCGCTCGGTTACGGAGCGCTTCAATGGGGCCGCGCCCGCGCGGGCGCGGAGTTCCCAAGCCCGAGCTGAAACCGTTTTTGTCTTTGACCCCGCTTCAATGGGGCCGCGCCCGCGCGGGCGCGGAGTTCCACGGGGATTGCGGCGGCGAGGAGGTAGTCGCTGGGCTTCAATGGGGCCGCGCCCGCGCGGGCGCGGAGTTGCGCCGGGTCGCGTTCATCGAGAAAGACGGACACGTGCTTCAATGGGGCCGCGCCCGCGCGGGCGCGGAGTTATCGCCCGCTCGTTTAGGAGAGTGGTTTTACTACGCGCTTCAATGGGGCCGCGCCCGCGCGGGCGCGGAGTTGCCTCTGTCGTTACTCCCTCTGGCGCAAGCTCGCAATACTACAATCGCGACTGCTTGCGCTGTTTGGATTTCTTTCCTGCTCATGCTCTCTCGTGAGATTGTCATTGTCGTTCAGTCTAAGGCGGTTCCGTCATGCGAGCGCGGGCCGGGTTTTCCGCATCACCTCGCCGCTCGCGGGTTAAATTGTCAAAGATCGGCGATGTCTCAAACTACGTAACACGGCGCGTCCAGCTTCACGTAGGGCAAGCCGAGTGCGGAAATCACCCGGTCACCTCGACCTTCCGCCGGACCCAGCGCGATAAAAATAACCTGATCTTCATCGTGATTGATGATCTCGCTCAATTCGGTTTCCAATTCAATCTTTTCCGACTGGTTCAGATCGCACTCGAACACCGAGAATTGCAGGTGGTCGCCGAAATTACCGCAGGTCTTGAACACCTTTCGGAGTCGCTTGTCGTTGGCGATGTCGTAGCAAACTATGTAGGTCGTGCGCATTGGTCACCTCGTCATCAAAGGAATGTATTCAGCGATCTCGCCCGTCAACGTTTTTGCGAGGAGACGTGCCTGCAACTCCAGCGCGCGGCGATAGCTGACTTTGTAGTCGAACAAGGGATGCGTGATTAACGAACTCATCCGCTGCTCGTACGTCTGGAAAAATCGCTTTCGCCCTGGTGCGGTCAAGTTTACTGCCTGGCCGGCGCGCACAAAATCTTTGTCCGTGACGACGCGATTGTTGATGCAACTCAACACCGTGGACTCCGCGATGAGTGGTCTGAATTCCTCCATCAAGTCCAATCCCAACGCGGGGCGTCCGAAGCGCGGCTGATGGTAGAATCCCAGGTAGGGATCGAAGCCAACCGCCAATGCCGCGAGCGTGCAATCCTTGGACAACATGCTGTAGGCCAATGAAAGCATCGCGTTCACCGGATCGGTGGGCGGACGGCGGTTGCGGTTGTTAAAGTTGAAGTTGAACGTGCGCTGTTTGGTGTTTTCACACGTAAGACCGAGGCCAGGCAAATCGTCTTCGACCTTCACCATGCCGCTGAATTGCTGAAAATACTGGCTCGCAGCGGCACCCTCGATACCGAGAAGTTCCTCGATGGACCCGGCCGCGAGCGCATCCTCTGAAGCGCGCTTGAGTTTCAAAATGGTCGGCTCCGGTGGCTCAAGGTGGTTTCGCATCAGCAGTGTGCGATGGTTGCGAATCTTTCCATGCACAAACTGTCGCGCCAGCGACAGGCACATCACTTCGTCGCGCGCCAGGCGGAACTGTTCCATCCGCAGGAATACGTTCTTTAGAGTATGCCCGCGCGTGATGCCGTAGAACCAGCCGCCCATCGAAAAATATGTAATCGGAACTTCCTGTTCGCAGAGCGATTGAATGGCCTGCGTCGAGATTTGGATGTTACCGAACAAGGCGACGTGCGAGACATCTCGCATCCGCACTTCCTCAATGACCCTATCCTTTTCTTTGACGGTCAATACCTCGTCTTTGCATCCCACGCGATACCCCGGCGTGTTCAGATAGAGCGGGCGCGTATCGTCCCGTGCGGCAATCAACCTTCGCGGCGGCTCCCCGTTGGCGGGTTCTGTGGACGGCGACGCCGTTTTCTCGTCCGCGTCCGATTCACGGGGTAACGGAATCTGCGCGAGCATCCGCGTCTCATCCGGCAAGCAGACAGGTGCTAGTGAGCAGCGCACGCACTTCGGCGAATGCACCAACGGTGCAGGAATCGGCCCGGTGATAACGCGCCGGGCGTCAGCGATGCTTTGGAGAATCCAGGTTTCCAATTCGGGAGTGATCGGCAACCGAACACGCTGCTTCGTGGTTCGATAGTAGATGATCCCCTCGTTGCACGTGTAACCGTTGTCGCGCAGGATTAACGCCTGCAACCCAAGCTGCATCTTATCCGTGTCCCACAATTCATTGGCTTCTTCTCCCTCTTTGGGCGCGCCAGCCTTGTAGTCCACCGGACAGACTTCCAACGCCGTGAACAAATCCTCCTTCTCCGCCTCATTGGCCCGCGCGGCTCGCGCTTCGACCAGGTCCATCTTGGCGACGACACCCAACCGCTCCGAACCCATCTGCACGGAACGCGAATGAATCGTTTCGGGTTCGGTAGTCTGTGCTTCAGGCTCTTTGGACGGAGCGTCAACGGTCGCCGCTGGCTGATCCTCTGCCGTCTTCTTCTCTGCCTTTACCTTTTTCTTGGCCGCAGGCAACGCACCAGTACCGGAGTCAACGCGCTGGTGAAGGGCACCGCCGCGCAACGTGTCTGCGCTTTCAACAAACACGCTCTCGACGAATTCGTAATAGAACAGTCGCTGGCAATAAACGAACTCGTTCAGCATCCGCGCAGGAATCTGCTGCGGCTCACCTTCTCGTCTCTCAACCTTTGCCTCCACCGCCGGACCAGTTGCAGCGGGTTCGGTCGAAGTCAGCGGAACCCGCGTCGGCTCGGCTGCGACTTCAGTGATAGGTTTCGGCGGTTCGGCCTGCTGCGGTGCCGCTGGCGCAACTCGCAGCACAATCTCCAGTCGCTGCGGCTCGGTCTTCGCCGGATGCGACTGGCTCCGCTTGGCGAAGCCGCCCGATCTTGCGCCGCCGGCTCCAGGCGAAATACCTCTCGACACAGTTGGTGTTTCCGGTTCTGTCGAACGCGGCTCGGTTGGGATTGGCTCTTTTTCGTCCATAAAATTACGTCAAACGGCGCAGGAGCTATGCCATGCCGGGATGCCCTTCTTGGAGCGGCGGAACCTCACTGCTATCAATGTTCGGTTCAGCCGCGCCGCAATCTTCTCATCCAGCCCGGTCCCAAGCAGCGATTCCTCCTCTGGTCGCCAATCCGGCGCAGCCCGACGCACACTGAAGATGCGCCGCTTGGTTCGCGCGTGGCGAACGCTGTTCAAAGAATGTCCTGTCCGGCGCGCGACTTCCTCATCCGGCAATTTCCCAAGCAACGCCAGTTCATTCGGTTTCCAGATTTCATAACGCGGATTGCGGAAAGGAATTCCCAGCGCGAGACGTTTGTAACGCACGTTCTCCAAGGACCGGTTCACCAACTGCGCTATGTCCCGGTCAGGTTGCGTGCCGAGCAGCGCAATCTCCTCCTTCGTCCAATGCCGGTGATTGGGATTCGGATTCCAGAGGCCGAGCAGACGCCGGCGCCTGCGGACCCGCGTCGCAGGATAGCCCAGCTTGCGAGCCACTTCTTCATCAGTGAACTTGCCGAGCAGCGCATCTTCCCGCGCCGTCCAGGTGCAATAGGCCGCGCCCGGTTTTGCGTTGACCGTGTTCGGCACATTCCCGCCTCGCGTCTTCGGCGTGACTCTCACTACTTTGAACGCAGTGTCCGGCTTGGGCCTTCCCAGTTCAGCGCGACGCGCCCCCACCGCCAGCACCGTCCGGCCAAACGCACGCGCCAACTCCTCATCCGGCTTCGAGCCAAGCAACGAATCCTCCTCCTTCGTCCACGGATGCGCCTTGGCTTTGGGCGGGATGCCGAGTTTGTTTCGACGCCAGGCTACGTTGGTGACACTGCGCCCCAAGAACAGTGCAATCTGCTGATCCGTACGCGTGCCGAGAATCTTGTCGTCTGCTGGACGCCAATCCTTTTTCACCCGGATGCGTTTCTTCCAGCGGCGATGTCGCAACGCGCTGACCGGACGGCCAAACTTCCGGGCCAACACCTGGTCCGGTTTCGTCCCCAGCAAACGATCTTCCTCCAGCGTCCATTCCGGTTGCAGTTTCCTTACCTTGCCGCCGGCCAACTGGCGGCGCCGCGTATGAATCCGTTTGTAACTCCAACCGAGGATGGCGCGCAGTTCCTGATTTGATTTCGCTGCAAACAACCGCGCGTAACGGTCGCGCGGCTCGCGTTCCATACGCAACGGCTGCGGCGCGTATCCGACCGCCGTTTTGCCGAGATACTTGCGCCGGTCGCGCACACCGCTCAACGTGCGATTCAATTTTTCCGCCACTTCTCGGTCGGCCAATTTGCCGAGCAACGCATCCTCCTCCTTCGTCCACGGAAACCGCCGCGCGGAACGTGGCTTGTTCGACGCTCGTCCCTCAACTCTCGATTTGGCCTGTGGAATTTTCACAGCATCGGTTATCGTTCATCGTTCCGGGCGGCGTAGTTCATAGGTACATTACAAGGCTTGAGCAATGGTGAAGCTGACTTGGCCTTTGCCCTTGGTGACACGGGTGGTGCGGAAGACGTTGCTCACGCCGAGTGGAAGAAGCTTTTGGTGACGCGGCTTCTCTTCGGTGAGTTCGGGATGAGCGAACAGGACGCGGACGCTCTCAAGCGTGAGCGCGCATTCCCAGACGGGCCAGGTGAACTGATGCCGACTCACCTCTCTATCGTAGCGAAAACCCGTCGTTTCGGCGCGGCGCGAGCCGGGCATGAGAGGGAAGCAAGTCATGGCCTCGATACCGAGACGATTGGCTCCGCGCTGGGTGCAGACGGAGCCGTCGTAACCCTTCGTATCCACCTCACCTCTCGCTTCATGTTTTTTGGTTGTGCCCGCGTGGCGCAGCGCCGAGTGCCGGTCTTCTTGAGCCTCCCAGCGGCAGCCGGGCATCGGTTCTCTGAATTGCCAGACCTCAAGCAAAGTAGAAACCAAGTGCTCTGCGGTAGTGAGCCGCTCAAGTTTGTCTTTTGCTTTTGGGTGGAAGCCGGACAAATGAAGCGCCGTTTCGAGGAAACTCTGCTGACTCCCGCCAGTCAATGCGCACAGTCGCGAACTGCTTGCTGATTTTTCGTCCAGTTGATCCATGAACCAGCCAGCGAGCGTGGCAGAAGAAGGTCGGCCGACGTTTACATCCCCTTGCAAAGCCGCGGCCAAAAAACGGGCTGCGTCGTCTATTTCGATCTTTGTGATTGTCTGATATGCCACGCCATCGCCGCCTTTCCGCAAGGTAAACAAATCGCGGACGTTGGCTTCTGTCAGGCTGGAGTGGAGGGCTTGGATTTGCGCAGGAATCAGAAATTTGCCGTCGATGAGAATGCGCCCGCGCCATCCGAGCGACTGCTCCCAATGCAGGGTCACCCGCTCGGCGGCATTAAGACGGGTAAAGGCAACAAGTGCGCCCACGGAGGCGAGGAAACCGAGGAGCGTGCCGCCATCCGGGCCGGCGCCCGCAGGAAGGTGGGCGTAGAGATTTTTGGTGCTCATGGTCAATCGAGTCGGGCGGAGGCGACATGGTCGGCGAGGCGAACAATGGCTTCGAGAAAGGCGAGGCCATGCCAGCCAAATTGCTGCTGGAGCGCGGCGAATTGATCGGTCCAGCCGCTGTCGAGCCGATGCCAGTCTCGGCGGGCGGAGAAGCTGCGAGGCTGGGCGGTGAATTTGTGCTCGAAGACAGGCGCGTCGGTGTTGTCGATTACTGGCGGAAGGATTCTGCCAAAGCCGTGGTGAGCGCCGATGATATGGCGCAACAGCGGGCTCCGCTGTTCGGGAACGCAGTCGAATAGGCTGAGGTTTGCCTCCAGCAGATCAAGCGAACAAAGCTCGTGCCGCCAACCGGCGGGCAGCCCGCAATCCTTCCAGCGCTTGTTAATTTCTTCGGCGGTCAATTCGCCCTCGCCGGATTTCGCGAGGAGCGGCTGGCTGTCGAATTCCAGCGGTCCGCCGAAGAGAAAGTTTTGGAAACGCGGATCGGCTTTTCCGATGTCATGAAGCGACGGAAAGGCTGCGAGCGTCCGCGTGATTTCTGGAGGCAGAGCGAGCTTTTCCAACCATCGATTTAGGACTTTCGCGACATCTCCGGCGTGGGCCTCAAGGGTGCGCTGATCCTCCTCCAGCGAAGAATCTTCATCTTCCCATAAAAAGACCGGGGTTTTCGACGGTTCCTTGCGCCCAGAGCAAATCCAACCCGAGCCATCTGGATAGGATTTTGATGCCACTTTTGCGGCGGCGGCGATGTCGCGGATTTCCTGCCGCACAAGGTCACTTTCCTGGATTAGTGTAAGGACACGTCCGATTTCGCCGGAAGCGGAACCGATGACCAAATCATCATCTGTGGGACGGCGAGTGGAGCGGACAGCGCGAACAATTTCGGCTCGCGCATCCGAATCGGATTCCTGTTCATGATCGAGCCATGATGAAATGAGCGCGGGATGGAGCCGCAACGTGGGACGCGCCCGCTGGCGGCTGAGGGAGATGTCCGCGAGATCACGGGCCGGCGCGTCGCTTTCGGGGTTCCAGCCAAATTCATCCACGCCGCCCGCGGAGGCATGCACCACAAGGACGGAGCCAGGTTTGAGATGCGCAAGGTCGTCTTTATTCTCCAAGCGCACGGGATTCTTTTTCTTGCCCCTCCAAATGAGGCCACGATGCCGCAGCCGCCCAACCATCCTTGAGTGACTTTCGGGAACAGCCGTTCCATCGAGGTCCACAACGCCCCCGATTGTTTCTCCAGCGAGCCATTGTTTGACGGCATAGATCGGTAGGGAAAGTGCCTCTGCACTGGCGGGCGGGAGCAGTGAGAGCGTCTCGTTCCAACGCTCCACGTCTTCTGGAAGATCAGCTCGCCAAACGATGCTGACGCCCTCCGGCTCGGTCTTCGGGCCGTGGAGAAAAATTGCGGGATCGGGGTCGGGAGCGGGAGTGGGGTTGGTCTGCGCGAAGAAATCGAGATGTGCGGGCATCAGCGTAGGAGCGCTTTTCGGCGTTGGGACGTAACACTTCAAGTCGGCGGGTAGTTGGAGAGCGCTAATCCCGAGGTCAATGCGATTGCCAGCATCTGTGATCGCTTTCTGGGCAAGGTGATTCTGCGCTTTGGCTTCCTCAATCAAAACATCCGACTGCGCCTTTGCCGCATCCTTAACCGCCTGTTTGTCCTCTTTATTCCGGAGCGATTTTGCCTGGCTGGCAGCGTCAGACTTGAGTCGTTTTCCCTCTTCCTTCGCGCTATCGAGGCGCGCCTTTGCCGCCAGCTTCTCATTCGCCAAAGCTACGTCCGAACTCGTCGCCGTAAGATTATCCAATAGCGTAAAGGTGTGCATCGCAGCAGTGGCATAGATCGCTTCATCACCGTCCTTCGCGTGATCGGCCCGCGCGACGATCCATGCTCGGGCGTGCCGAAAATCACCAAGTCGATCAAGGCGTCCGAAGCGCTGGCGCAACGCGTCGAGGCTGGCGAGTTCGGTAATCAGTGCGTCGAAGTCGAGATTCACCCCGGCCTCAATGCATTGAGTAGCTACAACAAAGATAGGCCGGTCGCCCGCAGTGCGGGTACGACCGGCGCGGATGCGTTCCCAAAATTTTTTGACCAATGCTTCGCGTTCGATGGGGCGGGAGCGGCCAGTAAGGAGGATCACATCGGCAGCATGGCCGTTGTCGGTGCTCCATTTGTGAAGCTGGCGAAACACGGAGCGTGCGGAATTCACGCGGTTGAGGATTATGCCGATGACTTTCGGCAACTCGGCGAGAGTGAGGACTTCACGAGCGAGTTCCGCGCATTTGGATTCAAGCGCAGTGAGCCGATTAGACTCCTGCTGCCGCCAGCGATACAGTTCGGACTTGCTGGATTGCGGCGGCTTTTTCCACGGAGAAGCCGAGGCGTCGCCAATGGTGACCAAAGTCGTAAGCTTCGGAGCGTCCAAGCGACGTTTAAGCACTTCGCTTGGGCTTTCGTCCGGCAAGTAGCTTTCGCGGAACTCGAAATGCGTCGCATCCGATGGCGTGCCGCTGTGGAGGGTGGCGGACATGCTCGTGACTTGCAGTCCTTTGCTGATCATTTCGTGGCACCATCGTTCAGAACGGTAGCCTTTCAGATGGGTAAGCGTTTGCCGGAATGGCTCCGAGAGATGCGCCTCGTCGAGAATGATAAGCGAGTCGGTGGCGGCGAGGCCGGCGTGAATGGGGGCCATTTTTGCGCTGACGCCGTAGCCACGAAAGAGAAGGCGCGAACCGAGTTGATCGACCGTCGTGAGGCAGACCGTGGGTTGAATCGGGGACTTTGCCCATGCGGTTTCGAGCGGCATGCCACCACGCATTGTGCTGACATGCAGGAATTGGTCGGAACCGCAGCGCTCCCGCAGGGCGGCTCGAATCGGCTCCAGCGCCGGATTCTTTCCGATGGCCTTACGGATGTCATCGGCACGGTCGCGGGCTTCATCCACGACCAAACGCCGATCCACCACGAAGAACACGCGTGTGGCTGCGGCTGTCCAACCACAGGCCAGTGCGTAAACGGCAATGTCAATGACCGCAGTCTTCCCAGCCGATGTCGGCACGGAGATTGTCTCCGGCCAGCAACCCTTTTCCTCGATCCAACCCGCAAGCGCGCATTGCCAGGGAAAGGGCTTCTTCTCCCAAAGCTCCCAGAAGAACTTGCTGAAGGCCGGTAAACTCATACGTGCTCCTTCATTGGGATAACATTGGGCGAAACAATCCCATGCCGAGGTAACGCTGTTTTCCGAGCAAAACCGGACCGCGCACTTCCTCATCAAACTCGATCCGCACGTGCGCGAGAACGGACGGCGGTTTCTGATGTGCGCGTTTCGGGGCGACGAACGCAGACGCAGGAGGCGATGGCCCAACCCATGAGAATCGGGCCACATCCACACCCACAGGCGCTGGCAGCCCAATGTTAACACAGGATTGGCGAAGGCTCGCTCGCGCCTCAGCCAACGCTTTTTCCGTGCGGGCGACATCGCCATCGGTCTTTCTCGCGCGGCCAAAGAGAAAGCCCGGGAATTTGTCGAGCGCAACTGGAGTGACGGAGGCCCAGACCTTCGCACTTCGGCACCAGTGCTCGGGCCTCAGAGTTGCCGGTAGGCCCGGGCGCGATAAGTCGCTAACTTTAAGCCGCGTTAGCGGAACCGGCTGCCCGCGGAATGGCACGCTGGTGATGCGGTGAAGTATGCGGCGAACGGAATCCAAATCCGGGCCTCGATGTGCATCCGCCGACTCGCGAGGAACGATTGCCGCCAAGCCAAACAGAGCGCCGCTGGCATTGGAGTGGCCGACGTAAGGCAGCCCAACGAAGGCGACATGCGGACCTTCATAGGGCCGAGCGGTTCCCGCTTTATGACCAGACAGCAACGCCTTCAAATCGGCATCCAGATGTGCTTCGTCCGCGATCCGGCATGCCTCGGTTTTCAAGTTCGTCGTGAGGCACAAAACAGCCGGCATCGGAATCCGCACCCAATCGGGAAACTGGTAAACGATCCACTGCTCGCCGAAGTGGGAGAATGCCATGCCGGACGCGCTTTCGTCTGCGGTGCGAGCCTGCGCGTAGAGAACGCTCTCATGCGGGAGGCGATAGTTCTGCTGAGAGAACTCGTTTGGCTCATAGACCTGATCAAGGAGTCCCAGCAATCCCTTTGAAAAACTCCGAAGGGCGATGCCGCCGCGACCATTTGCAGCGGGCTCCCATCGAATGAAATCACCCGAGGCCGTCACGGAATCATCCGAGCTGAAGCCCAACGCGACGAGTGAACTGGAGTGGCCGAGATAAGAGACTCGGTCGAAGAGTCGGCGGAGTGATACCTGCTGGGTTTCGTCCGGGGTGATGTCGGGCCAGCAGTAGTGAACACGGTTGGTTTTATCCGAAAGCAGCAGTGTCGGAAACTGGCGCTCACTTTTCCCCCTATGTTCTGGGAGATGATCGGGCTTCCTGCCGCCGGCTTTAGCCTGTTTATCCGTGACTGGATTGGGGTCATTTGCAGGAACGTGATGGGTCACGACTTCGCGCGTGCCGATCTGGGTGTGCTCCGCCGCCAAGACGTGCGGGTGGCCACGGTCTTCCAGCCACTCCAGCGCCTTTCGCTCTTCAACATCGCCACCTTCGTTCCCTTCGGATCGGAAGACGTGGAGTGCCGAAACCAGTGCATAGAAAAGGCGAGCGGGGTGGGGCGGCCATTCGGGCTTGCCATGCATCGCCTTCGCCACGTAGCGCGAAGTGAGGAACTCGCAGGTGATAATCATTGGTCACTCGCATCCAATGCTGTTTCGCCGCTTTCGACTTCTTCCTCGGCGCCGCCGTGTTCGAACGAAAGACGAATCAATTCGGCGAGGTTTGCCTTCGGCTTGAGCTGGGGCATGTCCGAATCGGCTTTCCATTTCGGCGCATACGAAGCTTCGAGGGCTTGCTTCAAAAGCGCCTTGGCTTCGTCGAACGTCAGGGTGAAGCGGTCTTTTTCTTCGGTCTTCCGGCCTTGAACAACGAACTCAAACTGCGGGGACTCAACCGCCCTCAACTCGCAGCGAGAACGCAGGAAATAGTCGCGCTCGCGTTGCGCCGTGATGGCAACCAAACCGAGCGCGGCCAGCGCGGTGCGTGCCGCGGTGTCACGCTCAGGTGATTGGCTTCCATTGTCGGGAAAGCGAAGCCTGCGCAGAGCCGACAGCGACAGGACTGTGGTTTGCAGCGCATATTTCATCGTGACTCCGCCGCCGAGCTTACGCAGCTCTTCAGCGGAGAGCTTTCGCCGATCACCACTTCCCTCGTCATTCTTTCCGATCGATGGCGCAATCTGGCCGAGCAAGAGTTCCGATGGCTTGCCCTTCTTACCCCATTTCACGGGTTTGCCGTCTTTGTTCCTGGCGGCTTGCTTTTCGTCGGTTGTCCAATTCAGTCCAACCGCTCGATACAAGAAACCCCCTCCGTCTTTCTTGGCCTCGTCTTTGTTCTGCGTCCATTCGGCAGAATCATTCTTGCGATACCAAGGTTTCCCCTCTGCGTCGTGATGAGCCGTTTTGGGTTCGGTAGTCGTTTCTTCCGAGGGCAGGCAATAAATGGTCTGCCCGGTAATCCCCGCCGGATCCCCTTTTCCGCCAACTCTCACACCCTGCTCAATTTCATAGCCGACGATTTCCGACACGATGGCCCTGGCGAACTTGAGATTGCCTTTGATCTTGCCCGGAACCTTGTCATTCGCCGAGTTCCAGCAACCAAACAAAAGCGAAGTGGGACTCCACTCGTAAAGCGGTGTGGCGTTTGCCAGCGACGCTTTTGCAATCGCTTCTCCAGCGTTGGTCTCCGAAAATTCAACGGTCGGTCTGTTGTTTGCAGCCGGAACCTCGCTATCACGAAATATGGCGTCGAATACTCGATGCGGTGCGTCCAGAACCGTAATCGGCTCCCGCAGATATTCCTCGGCCACTGTACTATCGAAGGAAACCCTCAATACGGGAACGCCACTGATTCTTCCTTCGACAATCGCCGCCTTGAGTGCCTCCTCCAGCAGATTGGCCTGACCCGCTACGGAATGAAGCAGGACGGCGTGAACGGGCGACTCGTCGCCTTTCAACTGAGCGTCGTTCGCGTCAGTCGGAACATTGGCTGCGGCCGCGGGGTAACGTTTTTCGAGCGCATATTCACCGCCGGCGTAAGTCGGTGGAAACACTTTGTCCCGCTCGTGCCCGACTGGTTCGAGTCGTGTTACAATGCGAATGGCGGCAGCCCCACCTTTCACTGCTTCAGTTAATATATTTAAGTTCATCGTTTTGTTTGGTTGATGGATGCTAGAGCGGAACAAGACAATGTGAAGAGAACGAAGCCCGTGGAGACTTTGAGGTCTTGGGTTCCCGAAGTGTTGCTACAGATTGCCTGGTCATGGACTGCATGTGTTTAGGCGTCGCGCCGAGGCGAACCCGCACTGCATTCACCTCAGCGAGGCGTTGTTTTTGTACCAAATCGGTTTGCTGGCCGCGAGGACGAAAACCGTCTTCACCGGCATCAACCAGAACAAGGACAACGGATCAACTCATCCAGCGGTGTTCTCCAAAACCGCACATCGAGAGTTTTTTTGTTCCCGCTGCATCAGGCAGCACAAACGAGACCCAGGCCGGCACTAGAATGGAGCATGAGAGATTTAGGTGTGGTGCCGGGTGCGGGAAATCCTGACAAATTCTACACGCTCGGCGAAGTGGCCAAACTGCTGAACGTCAGCCGCACGACGGTTTATCGCTGGCGGCTGCGTGGGCTCGGAGTGGTCCGCATCAGCGGTGTGGTCCGAATCAGTGAATCCGCGCTTCGGCAATTCATCGCACATCACCACACGCAAGGAGAATCGGTGGCCGGAGCATGAGAGGCGGTTCGTTTTCCTTTCTTCTTCCGCAGGCCAATTCGCGCCCGCAAACAAGTGCGCGGGCGGAATTTTGGGACGGCGCGTTTCAAAAGGCAGAGCAAACAACGCCAAACGCGCTTCTCGAAGTGAAATCGCATCGGAAAAAGGTTTTTGCGCCATTGGGCGAGGGGTTTGCCAGGAAGGGGAACCGGATTTACTACCGGGTTCAAACGAACGGAAAAGCGACCTGGCTCAGCACCGGTACGGACAAACTGCCGCTGGCTCGGAAGTGGAAGGAAAAGTGGGAACGCGAGCAGTGGCTGCGCGAGAACGGTCTTCTTCCGAAACAACCTACTGTGCCCACCGCGAGCGGCATCACGGTCAACGAACTGCTGGACATCTACATCGCAGCGGGCCAACCGATCATTCGTAAGCGGTCGTTACGGCCGAAATCCGAATGCTCCATCCAAAACGAGCAGTTTTGTTTCCAGAAAGTTCGCAGATTTTTTGGCGACAAGTCGGCCGCGCAACTCAACCTGAACGAATGCGACCGTTACCATCAATGGCGGCTGTCGGGCGGCTACATTGCTGAGTACCTGTGCCGAGGCAAAAAGATCGTGAAACGCACGCGCGGCGGCGACCGGAGCGTGGACCTGGAACTGACGTTTCTCTCCAACGCCTGTGCGCTCGGCGTCCGGCGCGGCATTTTGGAAAGCAATCCCATCCGAGACCGCGGTCGCTATGCAGACCCGTCCAAGGTGCGTCACTGCCGCGAGGTCGCGCCCACGCCGGACGGGTTGACGAAGATCCTCAGGTGGATGGAAGAGAATGACTCCCAGCAGGACGCCGACTTTACGCGATATCTGGCGTACAGCGGACTTCGGCTTCGGGAGGGAATCACGTCCCGTTGGTCCGCCGTGGACTGGAAAGAGGAGATCATGCACGTACGGCGGAGCAAGAAGGGAGTCTTTCCGTTTGTGTTGTTGCTTCCTGAGTTGGCCGAACTGCTCAGGTCAATGCAGGGGCGCGCGACCAGCGACCTGATATTCCCCTCGCCGTTCAATCCGGCCACGCCCCGCGACGTGTCAGCCTACCGTCGCCGTCTTGGGCTGGCCTGCAAAAAGCTCGGGCTGCCCCACGTCACGCCGCACGGGCTGCGCTCATACTTCGTCACCCAGGCGCGCCAGAGCGGACTCACGGATGCGGAAATTGCCCAACTCATCGGGGACAAGACAGGGCCGGCCCTAATTGCTCAGGTGTACGGCGACGTAAGACCGGACCATCTCCTGGCCGTTGCCCGGAAGATCAAGCTGACGGCGAAGACACGGGAGTAAGCCACCAGTTTTGCCGCCTGCGACAGATTCGGAAACCCGCCACGCTTCACCGGTTGAAGAGCCGTAAGGGGAGGGCCAAGGAGTGCCATGACTTCGGTTGCGCTCATTTGGTTCGCTGGGTGATGAGGCGACCATCTGATTGGCCGCCTTAATCATCACGCCGGAATCGATCTCGGGTCCCACATAGCCCTTGGACGAAGGAAAACTGCGTGCTGACCGGGACCCGCAGTATCCCGCCGCTCCGCAATCACTCAAAGCTCAAAGGAGGCCAAACAAAGCTTCGTAGTAGCTCCAGCTCTCAGACGTGGGTACAAGGGCCGGAGACACGTGGAATGCCAAATAATACCAACGCCGTCAGGGACCCCTTGGGCATTGCGAAAGAACTCCCGCGTGAACCCGAGTACATGAGGCTGCCAAAAGCAGGCGAACGTGATCCGATCTTCGGCTTGTCCCGGTCCTGCCTGAACCAACTCATTCTCCCTTGCCAGGCCAACGACTTCCGGCCCCCTGTCCGGAGCTCGGTTCTCCGCCGACCTGGGGCCAAGACGGGCGTCAGGTTGATCTTGGTCGAGAGCCTTCGAGCCTACATCCAGTCCTGTACAGAGACAGCATCCGAGGCGTGACCTTTACGGGCGGCGGGCCATGCAATATCTGCAAGTCGTACAAATATCGCTCGCGGCTTGGAAAACTCGGCCGATTAGCATTTGAGTTCCTCGTAGCACCCTCCTCGTTCCCCCCGGTCATGATCTGCTGAAACACTCCAGAGTCAGGGGGCATCGTCCGGATCACCGACGCATGCCAAGGTCCTCGTCCAGATCTGCCAGTTGATGTCCGTCCGCCCGACATCGAAAGAGGGAGTGCACTAGAATTGAGAAAATGGTCAGTATGATGGCATCCAGAATCACTGCGACGGTTCGTTATGGATGCGACGCCGATCCACGCCAGAAAAACTGCCACCATCCCCGCTACCACCCAGAAGTTTCCAGCCGACGCCAGAGGTTTTGGACTCGCCCGATGGAACTGTATGCGACCGGTGAGGTGGGGATTATGCCTACTTATTCTCCGCGCGCGTCCGATGGTCGTTTGCTTGCTCCATCCCAGCATGGCGCAACATGCGCATCGCCGGTAACGCCGGCGTTCTCGATATGGGTGACATCGGTGAACACGAGTGACACAGACAGACTTTTTGTTAATCGCGTCGCTGTCGGAAGGCTCAATTTACGAAAAATCGCACTGATTTATGGGAAAGCATGGGCTTCTCCGTCCTATAATGGAA
>JAANMX010003065.1_pt1 | contig 15289 bp, 13 predicted proteins | sample 7279681 | NCBI WGS metagenome assembly JAANMX01 (sample SAMN14094542, study PRJNA606508) | bioreactor metagenome | isolation source: A lab-scale SPAN reactor treating ammonium-rich wastewater day 351 | place: Ireland: Galway | collected 2018-01-01
TGCAGCCCGCCCTGTGAATCAAAACAGCGGCCGGGTGCAGGTTTCCCAGCCGCTGCTTGTATGGTCAGTGCGCCGGTGATCTGGCGCACCTTCCCCCCCATACTCCTAAGGATTGGTCACGGGCGGGCGGGTCATTGTGGAGACGTCGCCCCCTACGGCCTCGATGCTGTCATACAGGGCTTGCATGACGTACTTGGGGTTATGAGCGAAGTCGCCCGGATCTTTCTGCGAGTACTGATAGTTGTACGCAGCACGCAGCAAGGCCGGCGTCCACGACTCAAAACGCTCTGACTCGCCTTCGTCGCCAACGCCGTTGCCGTTCGCGTCCACGAACCAGTACGGATAGGCGTGCGAATCGTAGTAGATGCCGGTGCCGATGGTATTGGCCGCATAGGCTTGCAGCGCCGCCATCAGCGCCTCTTCCATCGTCACAAGTTCGTCGTTGATCGGTTCTTCATCGTCACCGTCGCCGTCATAGTCGATCAGCTCGACGTCGTCCAGCATGCGGATGAACAGCACGTCCTCCTGCTCTTCAACCTCGTCATGGCAGTCTTCGCACTCGTTGACTCGAATGAGACCGTCATGCGGGTAGTGGCAGCTCGAACACGTATTGGGTGCGTCCTCCGCGTGCAGATAGCGGCCGTTGTACTCCTTGCCTTCGTACTGGTAGATGCCTTGTGCTTCGTTTCCAAAGAGCGTGGCGCCAGCGGCGAAGTAGTGAATGTTGCGGAAGCCGAGGCGTTCGCCGACCTCATCGTCGCCGAGGCTGCCGATGGCGCGGTTCACGCTGACCGTCGACTCGCGGCCCTGATGACAGGCGAGACACAGGTTGTTCTCGTCTGCTTCACCGAAGCCGAGCTGTGCGCCGTTGGGGAAGCTCACCGCTTCGACTTCGTATACGGTGAAGTCGCTGAGGCTGTCGTGGCACGTCGAACACTCAAGACCCTGCGTTGGCTCAACCGCGATGTTGACGCCGTTCGCGATGAACGTCGGAAGGCCGCTTGCAGAGTGGCAGCGCGCGCAGGAACCGGGGACTTCGCCGTCGGCGTCCCAATGGCGCCACGCTTCACGCGTCGGGTTGAAGTGCATCGGGGCGTCACGTACCGCGAATTCGAGGTCTTCGATCGGGTCGGCCAGCGCGGCGCTCAGTGAGGCAGTGCTGTCATACATCAACTGGATGACGTACTGCGGATTGTGCACATAGGCGCCCGGATCCTTCAGCACGACCTGATAGTTGTACGCAGCGCGTTCGAGGTTAGCCGTGAAGGCGTTGTAGCCGTCCGTTTCATCTTCGGTGTGTTCGCCATCGCCGTTGGTGTCGATGAACCAGTACGGATAGGCGTGGGCATCGTGCGCGATTGCGGTACCGACGACCTCGTCGGCATACGCTTGAATCGCTGCGTACAGGATTTCCTGCATGCCCACGATTTCTTCCGCGATGCCTTCGAACGTGTCGCCGTCACCGTCGAAGTCCGAGCCAGAACCCGCCATCCGGATGAACGGCAGGTCTTCCACGGACTCGACGTCCTCGTGGCAGCTCGCGCAAGTCTCGATCTCAAGTTCGAGCGTATGCGGATCATGGCAGTCGGCACAGGTGCCGAAGCCTTCGACGTGCACATTGCGGCCCATGTAGACCATGCCGTCATACTGATATCCACCGCGTGCCTCGCTGCCATAGAGCGTGGCGGCCGCCGCGTAGTAATGGATATTGATGAAGCGCAAGTCCGCGCTTGGCGTATCGGGCGTCTCGGTGAGGCCGAGGTCGGCGATGCGCTGGTTGACGCTGTCGGTGGATGCGCGGCCCTGATGGCAGACCATGCAGCGCGCAGAGTCGCGCGTGTCGCTCAACTGGGCGCCAGACGGGAACGATACGGTGGTCAGCGCCGAGGCGGCTGGCGCATGGCAGGCGTCGCACGTGACCGTCGTGCCCAGCGGCGCGTCCGCATCGACCACACCGACTTCCGAGCCATCCGCGCCAAGATAATCGCGGTAGCCCGGCGTCGAGTGACACTGCGCGCAGTCAGCTGCAACGACGCCATCTTCGTTCCAGTGGTTGAACGCTTCGGCTTCAACGTCGTTATGCGGTGAATGCACCCACGCTTCGTAGTACTCGGCGAGATAAGGGACGTCCGCGTCCCCTTCCTGCGCGTAAACCGCAGAGGTCGCCAGCAGCATAAGCCCCGATGCCACGAACAAGGCCCCTGCGACCGCCATGAGATAGCTGATTCGCTTCATACCCCCCTCCTTTCAGGATCGGGTTCGATGATGGCTCCGTTCACCGGTCAGCTTCCTGCGTGTGCTGCCCGGAGAACCCACGATTAGACGTCTGCTCTTGTGGCAGAGCATTTCCCGACGATATTGTCCTGCATGCACGGGAAGATTTCGTCCACCAAGAGGATGAAAATCGATCATCCGAAGGTATGAACTTTTGGGGACAATATCGACACCGAGCTGCGCGGTGATCCGGCGTTCGTCGCGCAAGATAGGCGTACCCAATCGCGCCTGATGAATGTCACGAACGGCCGCGTAATGGCCCACCGGCCGCGAGGTTCGGGTTACACTGCGCATAATGGCGGTGTCGAGGGAAGAAACGCGGCATGCACGAGCTTTCAATCGCCTACAACATCGTCCAGATCGCGGACGACGCAGCCCGCGATGCCGGTGTAGATCATGTCGACGCCGTGCATCTGCGGCTGGGTCAGCTCAGCGGAGTCGTCAGCGAGGCGCTGTGGTTCGGTTACGACATCGCAGCACGGGGCACGCGCTTGGAAGGTTCCCGGCTTGAGATCGAGGACGTGCCGGCGGTGATCTTCTGTTCACAGTGCCGTACCGAGCGCGCGCTTGAGAGCATCCAGCAGTTCTGCTGCCCGGTGTGCGGCACGCCGAGCATGGATATCCGCAGCGGCCGCGAACTCGAAATTGCATACGTGGAGTACAGCGATGAACCCGCGCATCCTTGAAATTCGCAAAGGCGTATTGGAGAAGAACGACGTACTCGCTGCGAGCCTGCGCGAGCGCTTCCGCAAAGCCGGCGTGCTGGTGTTGAACATCGTCTCCAGCCCCGGTTCGGGTAAAACAGCGCTGCTGGAAGTCACGCTGGCGCGGCTGCTCGCGCAAGGATACCGGGCCGCCGCGCTGGTCGGTGATCTGGCGACGGACAACGACGCCGCGCGCCTTGCGCGGAGCGGCGCCAGCGTGCGACAGATCACGACGAGCGGCAATTGTCATCTCGAAGCGCACATGATCGGCGATCACCTGCGCGACTGGGCGCTTGAGGTCGAAGGGCTGGACTTCCTGTTCATCGAAAATGTTGGCAACCTCGTCTGCCCGTCGCACTATGACCTCGGCGAAGATATCCGTGTCGTGATGCTGTCGGTGACGGAAGGCGAGGATAAGCCGCTCAAATATCCGCCGATGTTCAACTCGTCGGATGTCGCGGTGATCACCAAAGTGGATCTCGCAGAGGCCGTCGAGTTTGACCGCGACCAGACTGTTGCCAATATCAACAGCGTGCGGCCGGGCATGACGATCTTTGAGACGTCGGCCAAACGCGGCGCCGGGATTGACGAGTGGATCGCGTATATCGTGGCCCAGCGTGACGCCTTGAAGTCGCCAGCAGCGCCCTGATCGATCGCGGTTCGATTCGCGTGGATTTGTTGGCGTTCCGGTGACATCTGTCACTGGAGTTGGATTTGTGAAACGCCGTACGATCGTGTTATCGGCGTCGGGTGACAGACCGTGACTCACCGCCGCCGGAGGGCAGCTAGGGAGGATTGAACGATGTGCCTCGGCGTTCCCGGCCAGATCAAGGACATTTACGAACGCGATGGCGTCCGCATGGGCAAAGTCGACTTCGGCGGAATCTTGAAAGAAGTCTGTCTCGACTTTGTGCCTGAGATGAAGGTAGGTGACTACACCATCGTCCACGTCGGGTTTGCCATCACGCGGTTGGATGAGCAGTCCGCTGTGGAGACGCTGGCGCTGTTCAAGGAGATGGGCGTGCTTGAGGAAGAACTGCTCGTCGCGCGGGAGGTCGGCGTAGGTGGCAAAGGCGATCTGACGCGAGGTGCGACGTGAAGTATCTTGAGGAATTCCGCGACCCTGAACTCGCCAAGCGCCTGCTCGATGACATCCACGCGATCGCGAAAGGCCGCTGGGCGTTGATGGAGGTATGCGGCGGGCAGACTCACAGCCTGATCCGCAACGGCATTGATACGCTGCTGCCTGATAATATCGAGCTGATCCACGGCCCCGGCTGTCCGGTGTGTGTGACGCCGCTGGAGGTCATCGACAAGGCGCTGCGGATTGCCGCGCAGCCGAATGTCACGTTCTGCTCGTTCGGCGATATGCTGCGTGTGCCCGGCAGCGGTGAGGACTTATTCACGGTCAAGGGCGGGGGCGGGGATGTGCGGGTTGTGTACTCGCCGCTGGATGCCGTCAAGATCGCCCGCGATAACCCCACCCGTGAAGTCGTCTTTTTCGGCATCGGCTTCGAGACGACGGCCCCGGCTAACGCGATGGCCGTCGTGCAGGCTAAGCGGCTCGGACTCAAGAACTTCTCGATGCTGGTATCGCATGTGCTGGTACCACCGGCGCTCGAAGCGATCATGCGTTCGCCGCACGCGCGGGTTGATGGCTTTCTCGCGGCCGGCCATGTGTGCAGCGTCATGGGTTACTGGCAGTACGAGCCGTTGGCGGAGCGTTTTCGCGTACCGATCGTCGTGACCGGGTTCGAGCCGCTTGACCTGCTGCAAGGGATTCGCATGGCGGTGCGTCAGCTCGAAGAAGGGCGGTTCGAGGTCGAGAACGCCTACGCGCGCGCGGTGACTCGCGAAGGCAACGTGCCGGCACAGATGCTGCTAAGCGAGGTGTTCGAGGTGACGGCGCGCAAGTGGCGGGGCATCGGTGAGATTCCGGCCAGCGGCTGGGGGTTGAGTCCTGCCTACCGTGAGTTCGACGCCGCAATACGCTTCGACGTCAGCGATATCAACACGGTTGAGTCTGCGATCTGCCGCAGTGGTGATGTGCTGCAAGGGCTGATCAAGCCCAACGAGTGCCCGGCGTTCGGGAAGGAGTGCACGCCGCGTAAACCATTGGGCGCGACGATGGTCAGCAGCGAAGGGGCGTGCGCCGCGTATTACCAGTACGGCCGATTTATGCCACTGGAGCGTATCAAGGGATGACGATGGACGGCACGACTCCGGTATTCGATATGGACGGGTGGGTCTGCCCGCTACCGCTGCGCGACCATCCGAACATCATTCTCGGTCACGGTGGGGGCGGCAAGCTGTCGTCGGAGCTGGTTGAGCATGTGTTTCTGCCGGCCTTCCACAATGACGCCCTGCAGCACCTCGGCGATTCGGCCGTCTTGAGGATCGGTGGGCAGCGGTTGGCGATGTCGACCGATTCGTTCGTGGTGCGCCCGCTGTTCTTCCCCGGCGGGTCGATCGGCGAACTAGCGATCAATGGCACGGTCAATGACCTTGCGATGAGTGGCGCGACACCCCTGTACTTATCGGCCGGGTTTATCGTAGAAGAAGGGCTGCCTATTGTGACGCTTGGGGTGATTGTGGAGCGCATGGCGGCGGCGGCCCGCGCGGCGGGCGTCGAGCTTGTCACGGGTGATACGAAAGTGGTCGACAGAGGGCATGGCGACGGTTTGTACATCAACACGACCGGCATCGGCGTGATCCCGGCCGGCGCGGATATCGCCCCGCAAAATGCGCGCCCCGGCGATGTCGTGATCGTAAGCGGGTCGCTGGGCGATCATGGTATGGCGGTGATGAGCGTGCGCGAGGGATTGGCGTTCGAGACGCAGATCGTGTCTGACTCGGCGCCGTTGAACGGACTCGTCGCGGCGCTGCTGAACGTCACGCCGCGGATTCATGTGCTGCGTGATCCGACGCGCGGCGGCGCAGCCTCGTCGCTTAACGAGATCGCCAAGGCGTCGCAGATAGGGATTGTGCTGGACGAGCGCGCGATCCCGGTCAGACCCGCGGTGCGGGCGGCATGTGAACTCCTCGGAATGGATCCGCTGTATGTCGCGAACGAAGGAAAGCTCATCGCGATTCTTCCGCGCGAGGATGCGGACGCTGCATTGACTGCCCTGCGCGCGCATCCGCTTGGCACAGAGGCGGCGATCATCGGGCAGGTGGTCGAGCGTCATCCGGGCGTGGTCGTCGCCAAGACGGGGATCGGCGGCACGCGCGTCGTCGATATGCAGATCGGCGAGCAGCTTCCGCGTATCTGCTGAGCGAGAGTAGAGTGTGCCTAGCCAGCACAGCATAACAAACCGGCCGTGAGGGTTGCTCACAGCCGGTCTGCTGTAACGTCCGAAACAGCGGACAGCTTACTTGACGCCGCACAGGTGGACGTGGATGCCCATCTCGGTGAACATTGCGGCTTTGGCGGTGAGCGCGTCGTCGGCTGCCTGCGCGGAAGGCGCATACACGACGTTGAGATGGTTGGCCTTGTGGCGCGCCATCATCTGATCGCGGGTGACGCCGTGCAGCACGGCGTGCATGATCGGCCATTCCGGCGATGTCGCCTGCCAGCGCCGTTCGGTCTCCTCGTACGGAAGCTCGACAACCGACGCGCGGCCGATGTCTGCGTGCAGGTGTCCGTCCATCACATAGACGCGGCTCCACACGATCTCGCCCGCCCGGCTGATCCCCTTCAGCGTGCCGCCGCCGAGCCGGAAGTACATCGGGTTTTGGCGCTCGCTGCGCGCGCCTGCGTATCCGCCGATGAAGTGCGACGCCGGCGCTGCGCCTGAGATCAGGAACACCCACACGAAATCGTCCACGCCGTCGCCGGTGTAGTGCTGTCCCCAACGAATGTCGTGGAGCGTCGTCGCGGGATCATAACCGAGGGCGTTCCAGATACGATTGGTCACGAGCGCATCGACCGCACATCCTTCGTCAACTTCGTTGAAGTGCGGCAGCGCCTGACCCGCGTACAGCTCATCGCCGGTGGTCTCGTGAAAGACCGGCGGGCGCTCGACGTTGTTGAGCAGCCCCTCAGCGAGGTCGGACGCCGGAACCATGTCCTTCAAACCCTGCTGGTACTGGATGCCGACCGCGTCACAGCCGAACTCGTTGGCGATGCGCAGGGCAGCGATGTACATCTTGAGCTGCGACTGGATTTGCGCGTCGGTCAGTTCGGTAGCCTCATCGACACCGGTGACGAAGGTCATGCCGCGAGTCTCCAGCCAGTTGCGGCACGCGAGCGCCTCTTTGTCCGGGACGCGATTCATCGCGGCCACCAGCGCTGACTGGCTGAGGCGTTCCTTGTAGATGCCGGTCGGGTTGAGCAGCTCATCATCGATGATCGCGTTGTACATGCCCATGCAGCCCTCATCGAACACGCCGATGATGGCTTTGCGCTGCTGAAGTTCCGTCGCCAGCCGCCGGCCCAGCGCAATTGCATCGGGGCTGCCGCTTCCGTCCCAGTCCCGGACATGACTGACATCATGCGTGATGACGCCATCGCGCAGCCACTGCCGCAAGCCGTTCACAAAGTAGGGATCGGTGAAGTCCTCGCTCCACAGGGTGCTGTAGCGCACGCCCATTTTGGTCAGCGATCCGTTGAGGTTGAGCATCCCGACCAGCCCCGGCCACTGCCCGCTCCAGTTGGCGAGCGTGAGGATCGGGCCGCGATGATCGCGCAGGCCGGCCAATACGTGATGACTGTACTGCCAGACCGCTTCCGCGACGACCAGCGGCGCATCGCGAGGGATAGACTGGAACACGTCCATGCCCATACGCTGGCTGTCGATAAAACCATGTTGGAGATCGGGGTTATAGGCGTGTGCCCGGCGGATCGTCCAGCCTTCCTTGGTGAACGCCTCCCCGATACGCTGCTCCATATCGGCTTGCGCCGGCCAGCATTTCTGATTGGCCGAGAGTCGCAGGTCGCCGCTTGCTACAAGATAAACTTCATTGGATTTGGACTGCACGTTATTCATCGAGTCGTGTCCTGACTACCGGGATAGTCGAATTTGGCCGCGTTGGGGTACCGATGATAACGCACCACGCGCGCGGCGGCATGGACGTCCTTGATCCCGGCTCACATTCAGGCGGCACGAAAAAGCGCCTCCGGGGAACTTCGGAAGCGCTTCTTTCATCGCTGCGGGACAGACGGGAACTTAACCGAATAATCCCCTCGCGTAGATCGCTCAACACTTATCCAACGTATTCAATTCCCCTATCACGCACATCTCGTGCACCTCTCAACCCTAGAAAAGACTGCGGTTCCGGATGGGTCCGGGATGCGATCCAGGAATCGGTGATCTACGAGAAGCGCAGCCTCGCGTATGTGCGCCGCATCCTGCGGGCGTGGAAGCAGTCCGGTCGCAACGGCGAACGAAAGATCACGCCGATCAGGTTTGAACCGAACCCGGTTCAGCAGGTCGAGACTCTGGACACGGCGACGGACATTGTCTGGCCGCCGCCGAGCCTCGTGCGCGACGCTAGCGTAGCGCCGGACAGGTCGGATCCCGCGGTGTGCGCGTGGAAGGCGATATGCGACCGACTGCCTCTGCTCGGACGACTGAGCCGGATGGCGACACCGGTGAGCCTACTGGACGGCGTGCTGACGATCGAAGGCACTGATCCGCGCACGTATTCGATCCTCACGGACACGCAGCGGCATCTGGTGGCGTTCGCGAGCCGCGAGATTCTTGGCAGCGGAGGATCGGTTGCGGTGACGATGGTCGAGCAGAATCTCGGTGCTGTGGGCTGTTAGCCGAATCGCAGGCGCGCAACGTAGCTTCGCATCCGTCGTTTTGCATACGTAAGCAAGAGCCCAAAGACGGGTGGTTGTCGGACGAGCGGACGTTTCTGGAGATGATCGCGCCGGTGTGGGGGGGATGAGGCGAAGATCGAGGCGGTGATGAGGGGGCGGAAAACCCGCGGCCGGTGACGAACCTCACCCCCGAACCCATTTCGAGGGGAGAGGGGGAGAACGATGGAGGGCTAGCGAATCTGGTCGTACGCGGCGTCGATGCCGGTCTCGCGGGCGGTGCGAAGGAGAGCACGGCGCTGCTCGAGTACGGGTGCGTCCGGATTCACCTGAATGAGGGCCCAAATAACATTGTCTGCTTCGTAGGTGAGCAGATCGGATTGGTGCTCGACTAGAAAGGCCTTGGACGCCTGCCAATCTGGCGTACGTACCCATTCGATCAGGAGGTTGGAGAGTCGTGAAAACTCGTCCTGCGTCAATGATACGTCGGACGGTGGGCGAAGCCACTCAGGCAGCGGCTGGCTACCGGTGAGCTCGCTCCACCACTCTTCCAGAGCAGCGATACCTAGAAACCCAACGATTTGACGGCAGATCGATCCGAGGACGAGCCGCGCGATCGGAAGGTTTATGGTATGACGATGTGCGGCGAAGATTTCGTATGCCTGAGCCGCATCGTGAAGCGCCTGCTGCAACCGCGCCCGCCGGTCTTCCCCGTCGACCGTCGACAGGTCGCGGTACACGTTCGCCCGGTTGTTCAGTGTTGCTGCCTTGCCCAGCGGTACGTCGCGCAGCAGCTCCAGCGCTTGGTCGTAGTCCGCCAGCGCCTCGCCGATCCAGTACCATGCCCGCCGCCGACTGCTGAAGCGCGCGCCGTGGCGTTTGAGCAGATCGCGGTGCGGATAGGTGTCGCCGGTCAGCCACCACCAGCACTTGCCGCCGCTTCGCGCTGACTGCGTTCCGCGATGAGGGTTCCGGCTGACTCAGACATGGCTGTTCCTCCACGGACTGAAGTCCTTCAGGTGCGCGTCTTTGCCGCGCTGGACCGCGTACTCGTAGCCGGCCAGCACGCCGGGGCAGCCCCGCCGGCGACCCGAAGGGCGACCGGTGCGCGGCTGAGCGCAGCGGCACCAGCCCACGCCGCGCACCGAGTCGAAGCCGCCCGCGGCTTTCGCCGGTGGGGTGGCGTGCTGCATTGCGTGGCGCGTTGCACCGAAGATGCACGGAATGGGACGGGCATATGCGAGGTGGCTGATGCGGCGCGCGGGTGCGAAACTTCCGCGCGACAAGGCGCAGTGCGCTGTACGACCTAGCAACGTGTGCGAGTGGTGGGTCGCGAAAGTCCACTACCGGCTAGCGGCGAGTGGACGTGCGGAAGCCGTTACTCCAACGTCCTATTCAAACCGGCGATTGAACGGGATATCGGCTTCGTCCAACGGCTCCTCAACCGCATTGCGTGTCCAAACCGGATCGAAGCCGGATGCCGCCTCGGCGCGCACCGTGAGCTCGATATGGATGTGATCCGACTTGTCGTCCAAATTCTGGATCGCGCGGAAGAGCTTGCTGACCTTGCCCTTGTCCGCTGATGCACTGAGTAAGTAGCGCTGTGAGATCGCTGCCCTTCCAGGCGCTCCACGTGCAAGCGGACTCGGTGGCATCGGCGACTCACCAAATGAGGATGGCCCCGACGGCTCCTCAATCGGCTGATTCGTAGGCACCGCATCGACAGGCGGGGGCGCGGTGGCCTCACGCGCGATCTGTGCGGAGATCACGTAGGCGCCGCGCAGGTCGATTTCGTCAGATGCAACTGCGCGGTCGATGTAGACCAGACTTGGATCCGGGAAAACAGGCTCGCCGGATTGCCCCTCAACCAGTGCGCTGTAGCCCAGCTTACCCTCTGCGATACCTCGCCGGATTGCCTCACGCACGGCATCGGCCGAGGTGAGGCGGACGAAGTTGAGGTACGAGTAGAACCCGTTCGTGATCCGCTCGGTCTCCTGAACCGGGTCCCGTGGGAGATCGACGAGCGCGATCAGCTTCTCCGGTGTGACACGGTCGGACAGCAGATAGGTGTCGGTCAACGCACCCGTCACACGCGCGTGGAGCTGTGGATCGCTGCGGCTCTGCAGTTCCAGATAGCGCCACTTGTACGGCGTACCAGAATTTTGTGCGGGCTCGGGTACCGCCGTTTGGTCATAGACTGCGACGACACCGCGCTTGATGCGCTCGGTGCTGGCACGTATACGTTCGTCAAGCTCCTGGACTTGCTCGGCGGCGAGGTGCTTGCGCTGTTCGCGCTTGATCGACTCCATCGCCAACAGCTCACGCGCGGCGGAACGCAGCGAATCTGCGCCTGAGTAATTCGGAATGGCGAACGCGAGGCCGTTCTTGTACTCGCGGCGCGACGAGCCGCAAAACTCGAGCCAGTGCGTGAGCTTGGTGTCGAGCTCGCTGCGGTTGGACGCCTCGGACCACTCGAAAGGCAGGTATACCACTTGCAGCATCGGCACGCGGTCGTTGACCCGGTCCGAATCGATCGGCCAGATGACTGCACCGCGTACGCCAGCCAGCTCGGTTTCCAGCGTCGACTTGATGCGCGCCATGACATCGTCGGCGGTGAAGTTCTTGAGCGCCTCGTCGATCAGCTTGTTGAGGTTGGCCTGCGTCTCGAACCGGTAGCGGCGCCCAGTGTGATGCAGATACAGCAGCTCGTTCTTCAGATCGTTGAGCGCAGAAACCAGCGGCATCCGATCAAGGCCAGGGACAGCGGCGGCTTGCAGCAGATCGACCTCCGCGATGCCACGCTCCTCCCCTTCGCGCGCGCCGAACGAGTACAACATGACCGATGTCGCAAGGCGCGTACCGGCCCGGAAGCGCTGCAACGTCGGGCTGTCCGACGCGATCCGCCGGTCGACGCGATTCGTGCGTGCCTGTGGTCCGACCAGATCGGCGCTGAGCACCGAGCTGTACTGTTCGCGCTGGCCGATCTGCGTGAAGAACGCGCTGCGGGTATTGTCCATGTCGAGCGGCACATCGCCGGGACCGATCAACGGCTGCAGATCGCGGCCGTGATTCCACAGGTCGTAAACGACGCTGGCAAGAAACTGCAAGGCGCCGCGCGTGCGCTGATAACTCGACAGCGTGCCCCAGCGGTGATACATCAGGTCGAGCAAATCCGGGTGGAACGGGTAGCTTTCCAATATCCGGTTCTGCAGGCGTTCGGCGTCCTGCGCGATCTGCGCGGCGTCGTGGGAGGACAATCCCCCGGCGGACTGGCGCGCCTTCTTGAACGACTCGGCGTAGGCGGCGGCGACCTGCCGGCGCACCGACTCCTCGCCCAGCGCGCGGAACAGCCGGCGCTGCACCACACGCATCACCTCCGGCCCACTGACCGGTTCGCGCTTGGCGTCGAGGCGGCTGACCAGATGGTCGAGCGTGTTGAGCAGCCCCTCGGCCCCCAAGCCTTCACGGACGCTGGCCTGCAGCGAGTACACGACCACCGCATTGCGCGATGCCGCGACCGACTCGGTCAGGTTCTTGAGGAACACCATGATTTGGCGGCCGAAGGTGCTGTCGCCGATGGTGACGGTGTGCGCCGCTTCGACGTAGTTCAGGATTTCGTCCAGCAGGATGAGCGTAGGCTGCTTGAGCTCACGCAGAAACTGAGCGATCGTCTCGCCGCCCGGTGTGGTGAGATTCGCGTCCTCGTCGGCGACGTGCACAAACCCCGCTGCGCCGCCCAACTGATGGAACATTTCGCCCCACAGCGTGCGGATGACCGTGCCGTCCTCTTTCGTCCACGACTGGCGGACGGGCAGCTTCTCGCACTGGACGGCCGCGACCGCACACGCGCCTGGATTGGGCAGGTCGGCCGGCAGACCGCTGATCTTCGCGCGGCTCTTGGCGATGTGATACAACGCGATCAATGTGTGCGTTTTGCCGCCGCCGAACGGCGTGCGAAGCTGCAGCACCCGATCCCCCTGCCCGCCGTTTAGCCCGCCGAGCACGTCACCCAGCAGCGCCTTGAGCGACGCCGTCAGATACGTCTGCTCGAAGAAGCGCGCCGGATCGCGGTAGACGACCGGCGTGTTGGCGTCGTTGCGCGCGACGCCCCACAGATCGGCGGCGTAGGTGTCCATCTTGAGGTTGCCGGCGAGGATGTCGTCGTGGGGGATCGCGCCGGCGTCCTTCCACGAGTGCAGCGCGCCGGCCGCCGCCGCGGGCGCAGGCTCCGGCTTTTTCGAGTAGCCAAGTTCGGCCAGCAGCACCTTGATCTGTGAGTAGAACAGCGTCGCCTCGTCTTCGTCGACATCGTCGCTGGCCTCGTGAGTCGCCTCGTTGCGGATGTCCTTGAGCATGCCCGGGTCGAACACACGGAAGCGCGGATACTTGCGGCCCAGCACGGCTTCGGCACTATCGATGAACTTGTTGTCGCGGAAGAAGCGCAGCTTGGCGCCGAGCGTGAAGCCCTTGAAGCCCTTCTCGCGCGCGGCCCGATCCTTGATCTGCTCGGCGGCCTGCGCCTCGCGGTCGGTCAGGAGCTTGCGCTGGGCCGGCGGCAGCTTGCCGAGCACCTCGTCGTAGAAGTCCTCGTAAATGGCTTCGAGCAGCTTGCCCATCGCCATCACGGCGAGGGTGTAACTCCCGCGGTCGAGCAGTGCCTTGGCTTCCAGAAGTTTCGCGTCGTAGTCCACTTTGTGTTGGTCCTCCGCTAGGACTGGGTTGTGAGCGATTCATGCTTACCGGCTTGAGTCGCTTGCCAGAACTTCCAGTTTGAAATGTCCGGGGTATAGCCGTAGTGCGTCCTGAGCGCCGACTCGAGCTCGTCTGAGCAGTTGGACAGAAAGTCACTCAGTACAGATGCGTCTGCCGTAGCATCTTCGATCTCTTTGTTGTCCATGTCGATGTCGAACTCGCCGCCGCGGTCAATCAGGTAGCCTTGGTCAACGGCATCGTCAATTTCTCTATTGAATTCAATGTCATCAGGATACGTCAACTGCCGATAGCGAAGCATTTCGTTGGTTTGAGCATAGAACAGCGCCTTCACAACGGGATGAGATAGGCCATCCAACGCGCGTTGAAACCGATCAGCAAGCTCAATGAATTGTTCGACTTCGGGCAGATTGTTTAGCAGTACTTCACTAGCTTCGTCCTTGTCCTTTAGCTGCTTGAGCTCATCGATGATCTTCTCGAGCCTTTGCTTTTCGGCTTCAAGTTCCAGAATCTTCCCCTGTGCTTGCTGGTATTTGTCGCTCAGTGCCTGGTGATCACGTCTCGGGACATGCGAAGACGGAGGGATCTTGGCGAGAAACGACTGAAACTCACCAACATACTGCTCAACCTGCTTGTTCCAAGCCTTTGTAGGCATTGGAGACAAACTGAATGCTTGATTGATAGCATCCCGTAGGTCGGCAAGGTCACCTGCATCGTTGATCATTCCCATCTGTGTGACCTTTAGTACGTTCTTGACCTTGTCGGGCGTGAGCGGTGGCAATACGAGAAGATGCCAAGACCGCTGTGTAGCCCACGCAGCGCCAAGCTCACAGAGACAGAACTCACTGACCAGAAAGTTCTGACTGACAACAAATAAGAAGAGGCTGGTCTTATCAATCTCAGATCGGATCGCTTCAATGTAGTTGGGCGTACCGTTCGGTATCCCCGTTGCGTCGCCGGAGGTGCAGAAGATCGATTTATGATCAATGCCACATCCGACATCCAACAATGTAACCAGCCTATCGATTACAGGTTTGTCTGCCGAAGCGTGGCTAACAAAGAGCTTTCCGTCCATGTGCACCTTTCAGCCGGTCTCTGGTTGCCATCCTAAACAAGCATTGACCCGCTCTGAGTCTTCATCATAACCGTCAAATATCGCAACATTGAGCATACATGGTAATACGTCCGCGTGTACACAAAGGCTGGCCCGGATGCCAGACAGGCTCGCCGGCGCGATCAGTCCTCCGTCTCGGTCCGGCCCGCATACGGCAGATTGAGCATTCGGCTGAATTCCCACAAAAGGCTGTCGGCGAGTTGATCGTGTTGGTTGCCGTACCAGTCGGTCCAGTACTCTCTGCGGCAGCAGTAGAACATCATGACCCTGAGCTGCATCACGTCGAGATCCCAGCGGCCCGTCTCCTCCCAGTGCTGCTCGCGTTGTGCACCCCACTCGTGGAACGACAGGCCGAGTTCTTCAGCGATCATGTATCCGTCAAGCAGGAGTGCGAACTGGCGCCAGTCCTCGAACTTCGGAAGCACGAGCGTTTGCGCCTCCGCCTCGGCAACCGTCTCCGCCATCCCGTCACGCATCGGTCGTTTTCCTTATTGTCGTGGACACGGCACGAATACAGACCTCAACCCCGGCCCGTCTCCCGAGGAGAGGGACGAAAAGAAGTGCGTCGCCCGATGCCCCGCGCTTTTTGGAGAGGGACGGCGGAGCGCCAGCGACGCGGGGTGAGGTTCCCCCCGGACACAGCGGTGCCGTGTCCCTACGGATGGCCGGGAAATTCCCCCTCATCACTCAGCACTCATCACTTCCCTTACTTCCCTACAACAT
>JAANMX010003068.1_pt1 | contig 15284 bp, 11 predicted proteins | sample 7279681 | NCBI WGS metagenome assembly JAANMX01 (sample SAMN14094542, study PRJNA606508) | bioreactor metagenome | isolation source: A lab-scale SPAN reactor treating ammonium-rich wastewater day 351 | place: Ireland: Galway | collected 2018-01-01
AATGCCACGCCGTAGCGGTTGCCGGCGAAGCGCGGGTCGAAGTCGTCCTCCACCGGCGCATCGTCGGCCGCCTGCGGTTCGTCGTTGCCGCCGCTGGCGGGCAGGGTGGCGGCGCTGGCGGCATCGAAGCCGGCCTCGGCGCGGGCCAGCTGGCTGAAGCTGTACACCCACCAGTCGCCGGACAGTGCGCGCGCGGCTTCGCGGGCCGGCGCCACCCCGGCATCGGCGGCGGGCGTCATGCGCGGCAGCACCGGCGGCGGCGCGGCATCGAAGACGGCGCCGGCGTTTCGCAGCGATTCGGCATCGCCCAGCATCTTCGCCAGCGGGGTCTTGCCGCCGGCGTGGAAATCGCCGCTGGCGATCCACAGCGCCTGCGCGGCGCGGGTCAGGCCGACGTAGAGCAGGCGCGCATCCTCGGCGCGCTGTTCGCGCTTCCACGCCTCGCTGGCGTCCTTCCAGCCGGCCTCGGGCAGCGCTTCGAACTTCCAGTGCAGGCGGCGGCCGTGCTGCTCGCCGTGCACGCTGCAATGGCGGCCGGGCGACGGCTCCTTGCCACCGATGCCGACGAAGGGCAGGAACACCAGCGGGTATTCCAGCCCCTTGCTCTTGTGCAGGGTGACGATCTGCACGCGGCGGGCGTCGGATTCCAGTCGCAGCAGCTGCGCGTCGTCGCTGTTGTCGGCGCGGGCGATGCGCTGCTCCAGCCAGTCCACCAGGCCGCGCAGGCCCAGGGTGGCGCGGCGCGCTTCCTGCAGCAGCTCGGCCAGCTGCAGGTAGTTGCTGAGCCGGCGCTCGCCGTCGAGCAGGCCGAGCAGGCGTTCGGCCTGCTGCGCGCACAGGTCGCCGACCAGCGCCAGCGGCCCGCCGCGCGCGTCCTGCACGCGCTCGCGCCAGCGCTGCGCCGTCACCTGCCAGCGGCGATGGGCGTCGCCGTCGTGTTCGAGCGCGGCGATCCGCAGCGCATCCTCGCCCACCAGCACGGTGGACAGCGCCGCGCGCAGGCGGCCGTCGTCGCCGGCATGCAGCAGCGCCAGCAGCAGCGCGTGCAGCTCGCGCGCCTCCTGGGTTGCGAACAGGCTGTGCTTGCCCGCCGCCACCGCGGGGATGCCGGCCAGTGCCAGCGCCTGCTGCACCATCGTCGCCTCGCGGTGCGTGCGCACCAGCACGGCGATGTCGGCCGGCTGCAGCGGCCGGCCTTTCAGCGTGGCGGTGCCGGCGCGCGCCTCCGACAGCAGCGCGTGGATCGCGGCGACGCAGGCCCGCGTGGCCAGTTCGCGCGATGCCGGCGCGCTCCATGCCACCGGCTCGTCCTTCTTGGTGCGTTCGCCGGTGGCCGGCGCCTGCCACAGGGTCAACGCGGGTGCGGCCGCGCCCGCGCGCTGGAAGTCCGCGTCCGCGCAGCCGCCGCCCGCTTCGACCGGATGGAAGCGGATATCGGGATCATCGAACGCGGCGTCGCCGGCGTTGGCATAGAGCGCGGCGATCGCCGCCAGCAGCGCCGGCCGCGAACGGAAGTTGTGCGCCAGCGGCGGCGCACGCTCGGCCGCGCGCGCGGCGGCGAGATAGGTGTGCACGTCGCCGCCGCGGAAGCCGTAGATCGCCTGCTTGGGATCGCCGATCAGGAACAGTGCCGGGGCGGCGTCGCCGAACACCCGCGCGAAGATCGCCCACTGGCGCGCGTCGGTGTCCTGGAATTCGTCCACCAGCGCCACCCTGTACTGCGCGCGCAGGTTGCGCGCCAGGGCATCGCCATGCGCGCCGTCCAGCGCGGCGGCAACGCCTTCGATCAGGTCGTCGTAGCCCTGCACGCGGCGCTGCCGCTTGAGCAGCGCCATGCGCTGGCGTGCATCGTCGCGCACGCGATGCAACAAGGCGATGCGATGCATGACGCGGAAATGCTGCCTGTCCTTATCAACATCCCGCCATGCGCTGAAGGCATCGAACAGAGGCGACGTCGGCACTTGATCACGCTTGTCGTCGTAACAGAAGGACCGCAAGTTTTCGGGAAGAAATTTATCGAGATGCGAGTTTTTTCCGTCCGGCCAATTGCGTGAACTTTGGCCCGCAAGCAATTCCGCGAAAGCCTTGTCAAAGCTCGCTCGCTTGACGCGCGTTCCATGCAGGATCTTGCGATCGAATGCCTGCGTGATCACCGCACGCGCATCGTCCAAATGCTGGCTGATCGATTGCATGAGTACGTCGCAGGCGGCCTCCCAAGCCACAACTGGGTCCTCGGGTAACGGTGCATCGGGCGGCAACAGTTCCGCTTGGCCCAGCAACACCGGCAAGTCGGCGGCCAAGGCCACGTGCCCCGCCGGCCACAACGCGGCGAGGTTGTCCGCATTGACGTCATCACTGGCATGTGCGCGCCACAGGTCGGCGGCCACGGCTTCGCGCAGCTCGCGGTCGTTGGCCAGCAGCTCCGGCGCGTCGAAGCCGTGGCCGGTTTCCAGCGCGTGCTCGCGCAGCACCCGCATGCAGAAACCATGGATGGTGAAGATCGCGGCGAGGTCGGTGTCCAGCACCGCCTGGCGCAGGCGGCGGCGCAGCGCGGCTTCGCTTTCGCCGCCATGGACGCGATGCGCGTCGAGGAGCTGCCGGGTCAACGCCGCTTCCGCCGATTCGCCGTCGGCGGGCGGCGCGTCCAGCAGCCGCAGCGCCAGCTGCAGGCGTTCGCGGATGCGCTTGCGCAGCTCCTGCGTCGCCGCTTCGGTGAAGGTGACGGCGAGGATCTCGCCCACCCGCAGGCCGCGTTCGATCACCAGCCGCGCGACCAGCGTGGCCAGGGTGAAGGTCTTGCCGGTGCCGGCGCTGGCTTCGATCAGGCGCACGCCGTCCAGCGGCAGGTCGAGGTAGGGGTCGCGCGGTGCGGCACTCATGCGGCGTCCTCCGCGTCGTCTTCGGGCAGGCCGGCATCGGCGATGTCGATGGGTGCGGGCGTGCCGGCGGTGAGCGCGCCGAATACCAGCCCGGTGACGCGCGCGAATTCGCGCAGTGCGTCGGCATCGGCGAATGGATCGCGCCCGCGCAGCGCCAGCCGCAGGGCGTCGCCCTCGCCCTCGGCCCAGCCGCCGTTGCCGGCGCCGCGCCATTTGCCCGCCGCCTTCCTGATGCCGCTGACTACGTCGGCCGCAGCGAACAGTTCCCACCCGCTGTACGGCGCGAACGCCAGCGGCTGGCGCAGGCCTTCGCTGCGCAGGGCGAGCAGCGCGCGCAGGGCGTCGATGGCGGCCGCCTGCGGAATCGCGGCGCGGCCATGCGGGCCGATGCCGTGCTCCCTAGTTTCGTGGAACTCGACCAACGGCGCAGCGACGCCCGCGGCCTGCGCCAGCAGCCAGTCCAGTCCGTTGCGGATCGCGGATGGCCCGTTCGGCGCGCCGAAGCGCAGCCGCGCGATGCCCTGCGGCAGCACGTCGGCGAGGCGGCCGTGCACGCGCACGCCGTCGATCACTACCTCCAGCGGCAGCGCATCGGCCAGCGCGTCGCCGCGCCAATCAGCAAAGCCGTCGGCATAGGGCGCGACCTCGGCGACGATCTCCTCCAGCACGCGCCGGCCCGGCGCGCCGGAGGGCAGCAGGCCGCGCGCGCGCAGGGTCGCCTGCAAGGGTTCGGTCGCTGCGCCCGCCAGCAGCGCATCGAACACCGCGCGCTGCAGCGCCTGCCGCAGCAGGCCGCGCGGCGGCGCGTGCAGCGGCTCGATGTCGTCGCCACCGGCCTCCGGCTCCGGCAGGCGCAGGGCCAGGCGCTGGCGCAGGAACTGGCCGGCCGGATCGAGCAGGAAGCGGCGCAGCGCATCCAGCGACAATTCCGCGGCCGGTTCCGGCGGCGGCAGGCTCGCATCTGCCGGCCACCACGGCGACAGCGCGGCGCGCGCGCCGGCAACGCGGTCGGCAGCCGGATGCCAGTGGCCGCGGTAGCTGAAGACGCGCGGATCGGCGCGGCCGTCGGCATCGCGCTGGCCGAATGCCGCCGGCGCGAACGGCTGCAGCGGATGCCGCAGCACCAGCTGTTCCTTCGCCGCCTCCGCATCGGCGTGATAGTCGGCGGCGGTGGCCAGCAGTTCGGTCACCAGCGCCGAGGGTTCGCGGCGGCTGCCGTCGCGCGGATCGGCGCCGAGCCAGCTGACCACGAAGGCGTCCTGCGCGGCGGCGAACAGTTGCAGGAACAGGTAACGGTCGTCGTCGCGGGTGGAACGGTCGCCGCGGCGGCGCTTGTCGGTGCCAAGCTCCGCGGTCAGGCGGTTGAGGCCGGCGGCGGGGTCGCGGCGCGGGAAGTCGCCGTCGTTCATGCCCAGCAGGCAGATGACCCGGAACGGCAGCAGCCGCATCGGCACCATCCGCGCGATGCTGACGCCGCCGGTGAGCAGCGGCGCGCGGGTATCGGCTTCGCCCAGCGCGGTGGCGAAGTGCGCGCGCACCACCTCCACCGGCACCGGCGCAGCGAAGCCGGCCTGGTCGGCCTGTTTGGCGAAATCGTCGATCAGGCCGCGCAGGCGATCCAGCGCGCGCTGGCCGCCGGCGGTGGACGGCGGCACCGGCAGCAGCGCGTCGAGCAGCCCGAGCAGGCGCTCACGCCACTGCGGCGGCGGCATCGCCTCGGCGAAGGCGCGTTCGTGGCGGGCCAGCGTGCGCAGCAGCCGCAGCAGCCGATCCAGCGCGTCCAGCGCACTGCCTTCCAATGACGGCCATGGCGCGACGCCATCGATGAGCGCGTCGCTGCCGCTGGCATGCCCCAGCAGCAGGCGATCCAGCGCGAACTGCCAGGTGTAGGCATCGTCCCTCGGCGCGCCGCTGCGCGCGCGATGCGCGGCGTCCACGCCCCAGCGCGCGCCGGCCGCCTGCAGCCAGCTGCGCAGGCGGTCGAAGGCATCGGCATCCAGCCCGGCGGCCTCGGCCAGCGGCGGGCTGGCCAGCAGGTCGAGGATTTCCTCCAGCCCGAAGCGCGACACCGGCAGCGCCAGCAGGCGCAGGAACACGTCGGCCAGCGGCTCGCCGGCCAGCGGGCTGGCGTCGGCCAGCGCGTAGGGAATGGGATCACCCCGGCCGTGGCCGCCGAACACGGCGTCGAGGTAGGGCACGTAGGGATCGATGTCCGGCGCCAGCACCGCGATCTCGCGCGGCTGCAGCGGCGGATCGAAGCGCTTGTCTTCAAGCAGCGCGCGCAGGCGGTCGTGCAGCACCTGCAGCTCGCGCAGGCGGGTGTGGCTGGCGTGGAACTGCAGGCTGGGATCGTCCAATCGCACCGCCGGCAGATGCGCGGACGCAAGTGGCGGCTGCCGACGGTAGAGGTCGGACTGCATCCGCCGCAGCAGGCTGTCGCGCAGGGCGCCGCCCGCGGCGGCGGGATCGGCGCCGGCGTCGATTTCGCCGGATGGCTGCACCACCTCTTCGCCGCCGAGCAGGGCGATGAAGTCGCGGCCGGCCGCGCCCCAGTCGCGCAGCAGCGGATTCTCGCCATCGTTGTCGCCATCGCCCGCATTTGCAGCCGTGTGCGCCTGCAGGTCGCCCCAATAGCCCTGCGTCGGCGTGGGCAGGTAGAAGTGCAGGGTGCCAACCCGCGCCTGGCTCGCCATCACCCGCAGCACGTCGGGCGAGACGTTGAGGGTGGCGAAGGCGAACAGCCGCGTCGGCAGCCCGACCGGCCGCGCGTCGCCGTCGGCGAACCGGGCCAGGTACTGCTGCAGGCGGCGGGCGCGGTGCGCGCGGCCGCTGGCGACGGCGCGCCACAGGATCGCCTGCGGGTCGTCGGGATCGGCGCCGTCTTCCCAGCGCAGCAGCCAGTCGCGCCGCCAGGCCTGGTATTTGCCGAACACCCCCGCCAGCTCGCCGGCCAGCGCCCACGGCTTGAGCGGATCGGCATGGCCCATGTGCGCGTCCAGCGCCGCCAGCGCGGGCCGCGCGCGCAGGGCCGGGTCGGTCAACGCGGCATACAGCCGCCAGTGCAGGCCGGCGGCGTCGAGGTCATCCCCCGATTTGCCGAGGTTGGCGTCCAGCGCGCGGCTGACGAATTCGCCGGGGGTGAGGAAGTCGATGTTGGCGGCGATGCCGTGCCGCGCCGCCAGCGTGGCCTGCAGCCAGCGCCGCATCGCCACCTGCGGGATCAGCACCAGTTCGGGCGCCAGCAGCGGCTGCCCCGGCGCCGGCGTGCGCAGCGCCTCGGCCAGCAGGTCGGCCAGCACGTCGAGCGCATTGGAGTGGTAGAGGCGGAAGTCGGGGGCGGGTGCCGGCATGCGGCCATGATGCCGGAGCCGTTTCGCAGGAGGCGAGATGCCGTGTCCTGCGACAGGCCGGATCACTGTTCTGCACAAGCCGGCGCGGATGCGCGATAATTCCTGTACCCGCCGGTTCAGTCGCTTCGGCCCTGTTCAGCCGGCTGCGCCCACTCTGTGCGGCCCTGTGCCCGCGCGCCACCCACCACGCCACGCCACGACCCCACACGCATGCCTGCTTCGCCCGCCATCGCCGTGCGCCTGTCGTCTGCCCGCCTTGATCGCGGCGGACGCACCATCCTGCGCGGCCTCGACCTGGCCATCCCGCAGGGCAGCATGACCGCCGTGCTGGGGCCGTCGGGCACCGGCAAGTCGACGCTGCTGGCGGCGATCACCGGCGAACTGGTACCGGCGGAAGGCCGCGTCGAGGTGTTCGGCGCGGACGTGCCGCGCCGCCCGCGCGCGCTGCTGGACATGCGCAAGAGCCTGGGCGTGCTGCTGCAGGGCAACGGCCTGCTGACCGACCTGAGCGTGGCCGAGAACGTGGCGCTGCCGCTGCGTGCCCATGCCCGCCTGCCGGAGCCGGTGCTGCAGCGGCTGGTGGCGATGAAGCTGGATGCGGTGGGCCTGCGCGCCGCCGCCGACCTGTACCCGCGCGAGCTGTCCGGCGGCATGGCCCGTCGCGCCGCGCTGGCGCGGGCGCTGGCGCTGGATCCGCCGCTGCTGCTCTGCGACGAGCCGCTGACCGGGCTCGACCCGATCGCCAGCGGCGTGATCATGAGCCTGCTGCGCCGGCTCAACCAGACCCTGGGGCTGACCTGCATCGTGATCAGCCACCACGTCCGCGAAACCCTGCCGGTCTGCGACCAGGCGGTGGTGATCGCCAACGGCGGGATCGCCTTCGACGGCCGCCCGGACGCGCTGCAGGCGAGCACCGATCCGCTGCTGCGGCAGTTCCTCGACGGCGCCCCGGACGGCCCGATCGCATTCGAAAGCGCACCGCGCAAGGACGCCGCCTGATGCCCGTCGCCGCTTCCCTGCAATCGCTCGGCCGCGCCGGCCTGTTCGCGCTGTCGGTGCTGCGCGCCTCGAAGCCGGACGCCGACTTCTTCGCCGAGCTGGTGAAGGAGATCTACAAGGTCGGCGCGCGCTCGCTGCCGATCATCGCGGTGGGCGGCGCCTTCGTCGGCCTGGTGCTGACCCTGCAGGGCTACCGCACGCTGGCCACGTTCGGCGCCAGCGACGCGCTGTCCACGCTGCTCGGCCTGTCGCTGTACCGCGAGCTGGGGCCGGTGCTGACCGCGCTGCTGTTCATCGGCCGCGCCGGCAGCTCGATCGCCGCCGAGCTGGGGCTGATGCGCGCCACCGACCAGATCAAGGCGCTGGAACTGATGGCGATCGACCCGCTGGCGAAGGCGGTGGCGCCGCGGTTCTGGGCGGCGGTGCTGTGCGTGCCGCTGCTGACCGGCTTCTTCTGCTCGCTGGCGATCGCGGCCAGCTGGTTCGAGGCGGTGCGCATTCTCGGCCTCGACAACGGCACGTTCTGGTCGGCGCTGCAGAACAGCGTGGATGCGTGGGACGACTTCGGCGTGGCGCTGCTGAAGTCGGCGGTGTTCGGCGGCACCGCGGCGCTGGTCGCCGCGTACGCCGGCTTCCACGCCGAACCCACCATCGAAGGCACCTCGGTGGCGACCACCCGCGCGGTGGTCAACGCCTCGCTGCTGGTGCTGATGCTCAATTTCGTGATGTCGGCGCTGTTGTTCCGGTAAGCCCTGATTCAAGAGCCCGCGCCTCCATTGGTGCGGGGATTCGACAAACAACCGGGCATCCGCGGGTGCCCCTGATGTTCGGACAGAGGTAGGTTCTCCATGGCAATCCGTGGCCCCAGGCTCGAATTCGCGGTCGGCGCGTTTCTGCTGCTGGCGCTGGCATCGCTGCTGGTGCTGGCCTTCGCTTCCACCAACCGCCAGTTCGGCGGCGGCGGCGACAGCTACCCGCTGACCGCCCGCTTCTCCACCCTCGGCCAGCTGCGCCTGCAGGCGCCGGTGCGGATCGGTGGCGTGGCGGTGGGCCGGGTGGCGAAGATCGACCTCGACCCCAAGCGCTTCGACGCGGTGGTGACGCTGGACATCCAGAAGCGCTACCAGCTGCCCGCCGACACCTCCGCCGGCATCTTCACCAGCGGCCTGCTGGGCGAAAGCTACGTCGGCCTGCAGCCCGGCGGCGACCCCGAAAACCTCAAGGCCGGCGAGGAAATCGCCTACACCCAGCCGGCGGTCGACCTGATCCAGATGGTCGGCAAGTACATGTTCGGCGGCGGCAGCGGCGGATCCGCGCCGGCGCCGGAATCCGAACCGTCCCCCACGGAAACCAGCCCATGAAATCCCTGATCCTTTCGCTCTCCCTCGCCCTGGCCGCGCCGCTGCTGGCGGTTGCACCGCTGGCCGCGCAGGCCCAGCAGGCCGCCGCCACGCCGGGCCAGCAGGTGCTCGCCAACGGCGGCCGCATCCTGACCACCCTGCAGCAGCGCCGCGCCGAGTTCCGCAAGAATCCGGCCGCCCTGCGCAGCTTCATCGACGGCGAACTGCGCGGCAGCTTCGACAGCGTCTACGCCGCGCGGCTGGTGCTGGGCGCGCACGGCCGCGGCGCCAGCGACGCCGACGTCAAGCTGTTCGCCGACGCCATGGTCGACAACCTGATGCAGCGCTACGGCGCGGCCCTGCTCGACTTCGAGGGCAAACCACGACTGCGCCTGAAGTCGGAAACCGCGCTGCCGGGCGGTCGCGGCTTCAAGGTGTCCACCGAGCTGCTGCGCGACAACGGCGCGCCGGTGCCGGTGGATTACCTGGTGCGCAACAACGGCGGCTGGAAGATCTTCGACGTGATGATCGAAGGCGTGTCCTACGTGCAGACCTTCCGCGGCCAGTTCGATACGCCGCTGCGGCAGAAGGGCATCGCCCAGGTCGCCGCCGACCTGCGCAACGGCAGCCTCAAGGCCGCCGACGGCAATGGCGGCCGCTGAACCCACCGCCGCCGTGGAACGCGCGGGTGCGCTGCTGCGCCTGCGCGGCCGGCTCGACCGCGCCAGCGTGCCGCTGCTGTGGCCGCAGGCGCTGCGCGCGCTGGACGGCGCGCAGGGCCTGGACCTGCACGCGGTGGAAACGCTGGACAGCGCCGGCCTGGCGCTGCTGGCGGAACTGGCCGCGCGCATCGCCGTGCAGGGCCCCCCGCGGATCGAAGGCCAGCCGCCGGAGCTGGCCGCGCTGTGCGCCGCCTATCGCATGGGCCCGGATCTGATTCGTTCGGAAGGAACCGCATGAACCGCATCAACCGACTGCTGACCGCCGCCCTGCTCGGCGTCGTGCTCGCCACCGCCGGCTGCGCCAGCCAGCCGCCCGCGCACGACGGGCCCGCCGTGGCCGACATCACAGCGCCGGCACCCGAGGTGACGGCGACCATCGCTGCGGCACCCGCCGAGGCAGCGACCCTGCCCGCCGCGCCGACCGATGCCACGGCTGCGACCACGGACACCGCCGCTCCCCCCGATACCACCGCTGCGGTTGCCGCCGATGCCGGCACTGAGGCGGCCGACGACGATGACTTCGCCGCCATCTATGGCAATGGCGAAACCGGCGGCACCGGCACCACCAGCAACGGTTTCGCCGCGCTGGATCCGTGGGAGCCGATGAACCGCCGCGTGCATGTGTTCAACAGCGCCATCGACCGCGGCTTCATGCGCCCGGTCGCGCGCGCCTACGTGAAAGTGCTGCCTGCGCCGGTGCGCGCCGGGGTCAGCAATTTCTTCGACAACCTTGCCGCGCCGCTGGCGTTCGGCAACCTGCTGCTGCAGGGCCGCCCGCGTGAATCGGTGGAGACGCTGGGGCGGTTCCTGGTCAATACCGTCATCGGCATCGGCGGCCTGTTCGATCCCGCCACCAAGGCGCTGAAGATGCACCGCCACGGCGCCGACTTCGGCCGCACCCTGGCGCGCTGGGGCTGGCACGAGTCGCGCTACCTGGAGCTGCCCTTCCTCGGCCCGCGCACCGTGCGCGACGCGATCGGCTCGGTCGGCGACATCACGATGGCGCCGATGACCTACGTCGAGCACGACCGCACCCGGCTGTCGCTGGAAGCACTGTGGCTGGTGGACGTGCGCTCCGGGCTGCTGTCGCTGGACCAGCTGCGCGAAGCCGCGCCCGACGAATACGTGCTGACCCGCGATGCGTGGATGGCGCGGCGCCGCTACCTGGTGGACGCCGACCGCAGCGAACGCGACGAAGGCAACGAGGCGTTGCCGGCCTACCTGCTGGAAGAAGAGCCCACGCCCAATCCGTAAGCACCCCCTGTAGGAGGGGCTTCAGCCCCGACCGAATGATTCGGATGCGACGGTCGGGGCTGAAGCCCCTCCTACAACGGCGGCGGCGCGGGCGGTTCCAGCGCGGCGACCTCCGGCTCGCCCGGCAGGCTCTCCACGTCGCGCAGGCTGCGCTCGATCGCGCGGGTGCGCACGCCGGTCTGCTCGATCTGCTTGCTGGCCTGGTCGAGCTTGACCTTCACGTTGTCGAGCACCTCGCCGAACTTGCCGAACTCGGTCTTGGCCTTTTCCAGGATGCGCCAGACTTCGGCCGAACGCTTTTCGATGGCGACGGTGCGGAAGCCGATCTGCAGGCTGGTCAGCAGCGCCAGCAGCGTGGTCGGGCCGGCGATGGTGATGCGCTGGTCGCGCTGCATCGCCTCGAACAGGCCGGGCCGGCGCAGCACTTCCGCGTACAGGCCCTCGGTGGGCAGGAACATGACCGCGAATTCCGTGGTGTGGGGCGCGGACACGTATTTCTGGATTTCCTTCGCCTGCGTCTTCACCGCGCGCTCCAGCGCGTCGCCCGCCAGCCGCACCGCCTCCGCGTCGGCGCGCTCCTGCGCGTCGAGCAGGCGCTCGTAATCCTCGCGCGGGAACTTGGCGTCGATGGGCAGCCACACCACGCCTTCGCCGGAGGTACCGGGAAAGCGCACCGCGAATTCCACCCGCTTGTTGCTGCCCGGGATCGTCTCGACGTTGCCGGCGTACTGCTCGGGCGCGAACACCTGCTCCAGCAGGCCGGCCAGCTGCACTTCACCGAAGATGCCGCGCGACTTCACGTTGGTCAGCACCCGCTGCAGTCCGCCCACGTCGGCCGCCAGCTTGCTCATGTCGCCCAGCCCCTGGTGCACCTGCGCCAGCATCGCGGTGACGTTGCCGAAGCTTTCGGTCAGGCGCGTTTCCAGGGTCGCGTGCAGCTTCTCGTCGACGGTGGCGCGCATCTGTTCGAGCTTGGCCGCGTTGTCGGCCTGCAGTTCCTTGAGGCGCCCTTCCAGGGTGGTGCGCAGTTCGCCGATGCGCAGTTCGTTGCGTTCGGTCAGTTCGCGCAGCGACGCGGCCATCACGTCGGCATGGCGCTGCTGCAGTTCGGCCGCCTCGCCGCGGGCCTTGCGCGCATCCTCGGTCAACGCCGCGCGCAACTCGTCGAGCCGCGCATCGGTGCGCAGGGTGAATTCGTCGAGGCGCTGGTCCGTGCGTGCCGCCACCGCCTGCAGCTGCCCGCCGAAGCCGTCGACGCGCTGGCCCTGCTGCAGCGCGAAGCTGTCCAGCTGCGCGCGCAGCTCGCCGCGGCCTTCGCGCTGCTCCTCGCGCAACAGCGCGCCGATGCGCTCGTCGGGCCGCCGCCGCAGCAGGGCGGCGAGCAGGACGATCACGGCCAGGATGGCCAGCAGCAAAACGAACAGAAGTGCGAGAGTCGAATCCATCCGCGCAGTGTAACGACGCGCGTCGCAGCCACTGCGACGATCAGCCGGCCGACACCCCGAACAGCCAGCCGATCAGCGCGGTCGCCGCCTGCGCCGCGCTGCCCCACAGCAGGACGCGCAGCGCACCGCGCACGCCGCCGCCGCCGGCCACGCGCTCGGCCACGTAGCCCAGCACCGCCAGCAGCACCAGCGAACTGGCGACGATGGCGAAGGCCAGCCCCGGCCCGGACCACAGCCACGCCAGCAGCACCGGCGGCAGCGCGCCGACGGTGAAGGATCCGGCCGAGGCCAGCGCCGCCTGCACCGGGCGGGCGCGCTGCAGGTCGTGGATGCCGACTTCGTCGCGCAGGTGCGCGGCCAGGTCGTCGTGCGCGGTCAGCTGTTCGGCCACCTGCCGCGCCAGTCCCGGCTCCAGCCCGCGATGGACGTAGATCTGGGTGAGTTCGCGCAGCTCGGCTTCCGGATGCTGGTCCAGCGCCGCGCGCTCGATGCGGATGTCGGCGTGTTCGGCATCGGCCTGCGAACTGACCGAGACGTATTCGCCCGCCGCCATCGACAGCGCGCCCGCCACCAGCCCGGCCAGGCCGCTGAGCAGGATGGTGTCAGTCGATGCCTGCGCGGTGGCCATGCCCAGTACCAGGCTGCCGGTGGAAATCAGGCCGTCGTTGGCGCCCAGCACGGCGGCGCGCAGCCAGCCGCTGTGCTGGCTGCGATGGGGCTCATGGTGGTGGTGGGACTCGATCAGCATCGGCGGAATCCGTCAGCAGGGCCGCGACGCGCGCCCGAACCGTCGCGATTGTAGGCCAGCGCCGGAACCGGGTTCATTCGTCGTGCCAGATGTCGTGCGCGTCCACCAGCACCCGCAGCCTGGCCTGCTCGGCATCGGCGCGCGCATCGGCCTCGGCCGACATCAGCTGGCCGTGCTGGCGCTGCACCAGCAGCCATTCGGCCAGCGCCACCTCGCCCAGCTCCCAGCCGCGCCGGACCCGGCCGAGCGCCCTTTCGCTGGCGGCCAGCGCCGCATGCTGCGCCTGCCATTGCCCGGCCAGGGTGGCGGCTGCGGTCACCGTCACCACTGCTTCGCGGCCGATGTCGCGGCGCATGGCCGCGGCGTCGCCGTGCAGCGCGGCCGCCTGCGCGGTTTCCGCCTGTGCGGCGGCGGCGCGGTGGCGGCCGCCCAGCGGGATGCTCAGCACCAGCCCGGTCACCTGCTCGGCGCCGCCGCGTTCGTTCAAACGGCGCAGCCCCAGCGTGGGGTCGGGCAGGCGCTCCGCGCGCAGGCGTGCCGCGCGCGCATCGGACTGCTCGGCATCGGCCTGCAGCGCGCCGATTTCATGGCTGCGCTCGATGATCCGTTCGATCCACGCCTGCGGCGTGTCCGGCAGCGCCAGCGGCGGATCCACGGAGGGCGCCTGGGCGGGAATCGGCAGCCCGGGGAAATCGCTGTGCATGGCTTCGCGCGAGGCATGCAGCGCCGCCTGCGCGGCCAGCAGGCGCGCCTGCGCCTGCGCGCATTCCACGTCCAGCAGGTCCAGGTCCTTGCGCGCGGCATCGCCCAGCGCGACCCGCCGCGCCAGCCCGCTGCGCTCGCTGTCCAGCAGCTGCCGCTGCGCCTGCGCGGTGCGCAGGTGTTCGGCGGCGCGCAGCCAGTCCATCCAGTCGGTCAGCATGCGCCGCGCCGCCTGGTGGCGGACATCGTCCAGGCGCAGTTCGGCCGCGACGATGCCGGCATCGCCGATGCGCCGGTCCAGCGCCGCCTTGCCGGGCAGGCGGAAGCTGCGGCTCAGGCCGTATTCGGATTCGGAAAAACGCTGCCGCCCGCCCGCCTCATCGGTGGTGCGGCGCTGGCTCGACGCTTCCAGCTGGAATTCGTGCGGCCCCACCGCCAGCGCGCGCGCCTGCGCCCGCGCCGCGTCCACCCGCGCCCGCGCGGCGATGACGTCCGGCTGCGCGTCGATGGCGTCGTGCACCACCTCGTGCGAGGGCAACCACTGCTGCGCCTGCGCGCCGATGCTGCATGCACACAACAGAACCGCGAGCAGATGCCTCATCCCAGTTTCCCCATCGCCAACACCGGCTCCAGCCACCAGCGCACCTCGTGCGCATCCACCTGCGTGCGCAGCGCGGCGAACACCGCTTCCACCTGCGCCTGCGGCAGCAGCATCCACAGCACCCGCCGCTGCACGCGGCCATGCACCTGTTCGGCCGCCGAGGCGTTGCTGAAGTCGCTGGAATGGCCCTCGCCGTGCAGCAGGGTGAAACCGGGCAGGCCGGCTTCGGCCACCAGCGCGCCGGTCAACGCCGTCTCCAGCCGCGGCGGGAACACCAGCACCAGCCGTACGTATTCGCTCATGCGGACTCCCCCGGCGCTTCCACGCCGAAGCGTTGGTACAGGATCGGCAGCAGCAGCAGGGTCAGCGCGGTGGACGTCACCAGCCCGCCGATCACCACGATCGCCAGCGGCCGCTGGATTTCCGAACCGGGGCCACTGGCCAGCAGCAGCGGCACCAATCCCAGCGCGGTGATGCTGGCGGTCATCAGCACCGGGCGCACGCGCTGCAGCGCGCCGCGCCGCACCGCCTCGGCGATCGGCAGCCCCGCGTCGTGCAGCTGGTTGAAGCAGGTCACCAGCACCAGGCCGTTGAGCACGGCAATGCCGAGCAGGGCGATGAAGCCCACCGAGGCCGGCACCGACAGGTATTCGCCCGCCAGCCACAGCGCCATCACCCCGCCGACCAGCGCGAACGGGATGTTGCCGAGGATCAGCAGCGCCTGCCGCAGCGAGCCGAAGCTCAGGAACAGCACCACGAAGATCGCCGCCAGCGCGATCGGCACCACCAGTCCCAGCCGCGCCGCGGCGCGCTGCTGGTTCTCGAACTGGCCGCCCCATTCCATCCGGTAGCCCGGCGGCAACGGCACCGCCCTGGCCATCGCCGCCTTGGCCTCCTCGACGAAGCCGACCAGGTCGCGGCCGTCGACGTTGGACTGCACCAGCGCATAGCGCGAGCCCTGTTCGCGCCCCACCTTCACCGGGCCGCTGCCGGCCTTGAGCGAAGCGATCGCCGCCAGCGGGATGTCGCCGCCACCGGGCAGGGCGATGCGCAGGCCGCGGAAGCGCTGCTCGGACAGCCGCACCTCGTCGCCGCCGCGCACCAGGATGGGCGTGCGCCGGCCCGGCTCGATCACGTCACCGGCCGGCATGCCGTCGATCTGCGCGCGCAGCTCGTCCTGCACGTCGGCCACCGCCAGCCCGTTGCGGCCGGCCGCCACCGGGTCGACCACCACCTGCAGGTAG
>JAANMX010003070.1_pt1 | contig 15283 bp, 14 predicted proteins | sample 7279681 | NCBI WGS metagenome assembly JAANMX01 (sample SAMN14094542, study PRJNA606508) | bioreactor metagenome | isolation source: A lab-scale SPAN reactor treating ammonium-rich wastewater day 351 | place: Ireland: Galway | collected 2018-01-01
TACAAGCTCAAGCTCAACAGCTACGACCTCGGCGTCGACATCGAGCTCCACGACGCGCTGCAGCGCATCCGCTTCGAACATCCTTCGGTGCGCGTCGTCGTGATCACCAGCGCGAAGGAGCGCGTGTTCTGCTCCGGCGCGAACATCTTCATGCTGGGCCAGTCGTCGCACGCCTGGAAGGTGAACTTCTGCAAATTCACCAACGAGACGCGCAACGGGATCGAGGACTCGAGCCGCCACTCGGGACTCAAGTTCATCGCCGCCTGCAACGGCACGACCGCCGGCGGCGGCTACGAACTCGCGCTCGCCTGCGACGAGATCCTGCTGGTCGACGACCGCAGCTCGGCGGTGAGCCTCCCCGAAGTTCCGCTGCTCGGCGTGCTGCCCGGCACCGGCGGGCTCACGCGGCTGACCGACAAGCGCCGCGTGCGTCGCGACCACGCCGACGTGTTCTGCACGCTGGTCGAGGGCGTGCGCGCGCCGCGCGCGAAGGAGTGGCGGCTCGTCGACGACCACGCGAAGCCGCAGCAGTTCGCGGCGTTGCTCGAGCGCCGCGTCGCCGCGCTCGCCGCGACGAGCGATCGCCCGGCCGATGCGAAAGGCGTGGCGTTGACGCCGCTCGCGCGCACGATCGACGACGCCGGCTACCGCTATTCGAACGTCGACGTGAGGATCGACCGCGCCGCGAGGCAGGCGACGATCACCGTCAAGGCGCCGGCCGCGGACGAGCCCGGCACGATCGAGGCGATCGTCGCGAAGGGCGCGGCGTGGTGGCCGCTCGCGATGGCGCGCGAGCTGGACGACGCGATCCTGATGCTGCGCACCCACGACCTCGACGTCGGCATCTGGATCCTGAAGACCGAGGGCGACGCCGCGCGGGTGCTGGCCTGCGACGACGCGCTCGAACGTCACGCCGCGCACTGGTTCGTCCGCGAAACGATCGGCATGCTCCGCCGCACGCTCGCGCGCCTCGACGTCACCTCGCGCTCGCTCTATGCGCTGGTCGAGCCGGGTTCCTGCTTCGCGGGCACGCTGGCCGAACTCGCGTTCGCGGCCGACCGCGCCTACATGCTCGCGCTGCCCGACGAGCCCGCGCGCGCGCCGCGCATCGCGCTGTCGCCGGCGAACTTCGGCCGCCATCCGATGGTGACCGGACGCACGCGTCTCGCCGCGCGCTTCTACGACGAGGAGGAACCGCTGCGCGCGGCCGAGGCGAGCGTCGGCCGGGAACTCGACGCGGACGAGGCGCTCGCGCTCGGCCTCGTCACCGCCGCGCCCGACGACCTCGACTGGGACGACGAGGTGCGCCTCGCGCTCGAGGAGCGCGCGAGCCTCTCGCCCGACGCGCTCACCGGCATGGAGGCGAACCTCCGCTTCGGTCCGGGCGAGACGATGGCCTCGCGCGTGTTCGGGCGCCTGTCCGCCTGGCAGAACTGGATCTTCATCCGTCCGAACGCGACCGGCGAGACCGGTGCGCTCAAGGTGTTCGGGACCGGCAACAAGGCGCGGTTCAACCGCGACCGCGTGTAGTGAACATGGTTCGACGTTGAACGTTGAACGTCGAACGTCCGACCTCCAACCTCCCTTCGCCCCTGCCATGATCAACTACGACGAAAAGATTCCCAACAACGTCGGCCTCGCCGACAACCGGACGCTGCAACGCGCGCTCGAACACTGGCAGCCGGAGTTCCAGTCGTGGTGGGCCGACATGGGGCCGGAGGGCACGACGAACCACGACGTCTACCTGCGCACCGCGATCAGCGTGGACCCGAAGGGCTGGGCGCACTTCGACTACGTGAAGATGCCCGACTACCGCTGGGGCATCTTCCTCGCCCCGGCCGAGGCCGGCCGCAAGGTGAACTTCGGCGCCCACAAGGGCGAGGCCGCGTGGCAGGACGTCCCGGGCGAGTACCGGCCGAACTTGCGCCGGCTGATCGTCACGCAGGGCGACACCGAGCCCGCGTCGGTCGAGCAGCAGCGCCATCTCGGGCTCACCGCGCCCTCGCTCTACGATCTTCGCAACCTGTTCCAGGTGAACGTCGAGGAAGGCCGCCACCTGTGGGCGATGGTCTACCTGCTGCACGCCTACTTCGGGCGCGACGGTCGCGAGGAGGCCGAGGCGCTGCTGGAGCGGCGGTCGGGCGACGCGGACAATCCGCGCATCCTGGGCGCGTTCAACGAGAAGACGCCCGACTGGCTGTCGTTCTTCATGTTCACCTACTTCACCGACCGCGACGGCAAGTACCAGCTCGCCTCGCTCGCCGAGTCGGGCTTCGATCCGCTCGCGCGCACCTGCCGGTTCATGCTGACCGAAGAGGCGCACCACATGTTCGTCGGCGAGTCGGGCGTCGGCCGCGTGATCCAGCGTACCTGCGACGCGATGAACGAGCTCAGGACCGACGACCCGGCGAAGCTCCGCGCCGCCGGCGTGATCGACCTCCCGACGATCCAGCGCTACCTCAACTTCCATTTCTCGGTGACGATGGACCTCTTCGGCGCCGACGTGTCGTCGAACGCCGCGACGTTCTACTCGACCGGGCTCAAGGGCCGCTTCGACGAGACGAAGATCGGCGACGACCACCTGCTCGCCGGCGCGTCGTATCCGGTGCTCGAGGTGCGCGGCGGCGCGCTCCACGCCATCGAGGTGCCCGCGCTCAACGCGCTGAACGAGAAGCTGCGCGACGACTACATCCGCGACGCGGCGGCCGGCGTCGAACGCTGGAACCGCATCCCCGAGAAGGCCGGGATCCCGTTCCGCCTGCGCGTGCCGCACAAGGCGTTCCACCGCAAGATCGGCCCGCTCGCCGCGGTGCACGTCGACCCCGACGGCCACGTCGTCGACGCGGCCACCTGGGCGAAGCACGAGCGCGAGTGGCTGCCCTCCGCGGAGGACCGCGCGTTCGTCGCCTCGCTGATGGGCCGCGTCGCCGAGCCCGGCCGGTTCGCGAACTGGATCGCTCCGCCCGCGCGCGGCATCAACAACCAGCCGGTCGACTTCGCGTACGTGCGCTTCGGCTGAGCCCGCGCCCCGCGGATCCACGACCGTCGCCTTCCGGACCGCCCGCCATGGACGCCCCCGTCACCGAGGTCTTCCGCCAGCACCTGATCGACCCGGAGATCTGCATCCGGTGCAACACCTGCGAGGAGACCTGCCCGATCGGCGCGATCAGCCACGACGCGCGCAACTACGTCGTCGATCCGGCGAAGTGCGAGAACTGCACCGCCTGCATCGCGCCCTGCCCGACCGGCGCGATCGACAGCTGGCGCCAGGTGCCGAGGGCGTCCGCGTACTCGCTCGCCGAGCAGCTGGGCTGGGACACGCTGCCCGCGCAGCGCGAGCTTCCCGCCGCCGCAGCGTCGTCGGAGATGCCGCCCGAGGTCGCGCGCATCGTCGCCGACGCGACCGAGGGACAGGGCGGCGCGGCGCCGCCGCCGTGGTCGGCCGCGCACCCGTACGTCAACCTCCACTCCGTCGCGAAGCCCGCGATCGCCACCGTCAGCGGCAACTTCCGTCTGACCGGCGAAGACGCGTCCTCCGACGTGCGGCACATCGTGCTCGACTTCGGGCCGGTGGCGTTCCCGGTGCTCGAAGGCCAGACGATCGGCGTCCTGCCTCCGGGCACCGACGCGCACGGCCGTCCGCACCACCCGAGGCTCTACTCGGTCGCGAGCCCGCGCGAAGGCGAGCGCCCGCGCTACAACAACCTCGCGCTCACCGTGAAGCGCGTGACCGAGGACCACGACGGCACGCCGATGCGCGGCGTCGCGTCGAACCATCTGTGCGACCTCGCGAAGGGCGACACGGTGAAGGTGATCGGCCCGTTCGGCACGAGCTTCCTGATGCCGAACCACCCGGGCGCGAACCTGCTGATGGTGTGCACCGGCACCGGCTCCGCGCCGATGCGCGCGATGACCGAGCGGAGGCGCCGGCGCATCGCGTTGAACGAAGGCGGTACGCTGATGCTGTTCTTCGGCGCGCGGCGCGAGGAGGAACTCCCCTACTTCGGGCCGCTCCTCAAGCTGCCAAAGGACTTCATCGACATCAACTTCGCGTTCTCGCGCTCGCCGGGCGAGCCGAAGCGCTACGTGCAGGACCGCATCCGCGAGCGCGGCGCCGACGTCGCGCGCCTCATCGCCGATCCCGACACCTTCGTCTACATCTGCGGCCTCAAGGGCATGGAGGACGGCGTCGCGCAGGCGTTCGCCGACGTCTGCCGCGCGCACGGTCACGACTGGGAGACGCTCCTGCCCGCGCTGCGGCAGCAGGGGCGCTACCACCTCGAGACCTACTGATCAAAGGATCAAAGGGGTCAGACTCGATTGATCCGGTCGATGGAGCGAGGCTCGGGAGAGTTCGAATTCAATCGAGTCTGACCCCTTTGATCTTCGGTCGATGGAGCGAGGCTCGGGAGAGTTCGAATTCAATCGAGTCTGACCCCTTTGACCTTTGAATCAGATCACCTTCGAGTACTTCGCGGCCGCGCGCGCCTCGCGCAGGTGCCGGTCGAACACCATCGCGACCGCGCGCACGACCATGCGTCCGCGGTCGGTGACGCGGATGCGGCGCGGCGAGACCTCGACCAGGCCGTCGTCGACGAGCGGCGCGAGCGCCACCAGTTCGGCGGCGAACGCGCGCGAGAACGCCACGCCGTGGCGCGCCTCGAACTCCGGGATCGGCAGGTCGAAGTCGCACATCAGGCGCCCGATCGCGTCGCGGCGGATGGCGTCGTCGCCGGTCAGCGCGTAGCCGCGGAACGCGGGCAGCGTCCCGCCGTCGAGCCGGTCGTAGTACTCGTCGAGCGTGCGCACGTTCTGCACGTAGGCGTTGCCGATCTTGCCGATCGCCGAGATCCCGAAGGCGACGAGGTCGCAGTCGGGCCTGGTCGAGTAGCCCTGGAAGTTGCGGTGCAGCCGGCGTTCGCGCTGCGCGCGCGCGAGGTCGTCGCCGGGCTTCGCGAAGTGGTCCATGCCGATGTAGACGTAGCCCGCGGCGCCGAGGCGCTCGACGGCGAGCGCGAGGATCGCGAGCTTGTCGGCGGGCGGCGGAAGTTGCTCCGGCGCGATGCGCCGCTGCGGCTTGAACAGGTGCGGCACGTGCGCGTAGCCGTAGAGCGCGACGCGGTCGGGCGAGAGGTCGATCACGCGGTCGATCGTCGCCGAGAAGCCGGCGACCGTCTGCTTCGGCAGCCCGTAGATCAGGTCGAGGTTGACCGACGCGAAGCCGTTCGCGCGCGCCGCCTCGACGACGGTGCGCGTCACCTCGACGCTCTGCAGGCGGTTGACCGCGCGCTGCACCGCCGGATCGAAGTCCTGCACGCCGATCGAGATGCGGTTGAACCCCAATGAGCCCAGGAACGCGATCTGCGCGGCGTCCACCTTGCGCGGGTCGACTTCGATCGACGCCTCGATGTCCGGCGCGAACGCGAACGCGGAGCGCAGCGCAGCGAACATCGTCTCCATCTCGTCGCGCGACAGGTAGGTCGGCGTGCCCCCGCCGAAATGCAGTTGCTCGACCGGCGCGCGCGGTCCCGGCGCGGCGAGCGCCGACGCGATCTCGTCGATCTCGCGCGCGACGTAGCGCACGTACTTCGCGCTGCGCGTGCGGTCGCGCGTGATGACCTTGTTGCACGCGCAGTAGTAGCACAGCGTGTCGCAGAACGGCAGGTGCACGTAGAGCGAGAGCGGGTCGCGCGGCCGGGTCGCGCGCCGCGCTTCGAGCACCTGGCGGTACTCGGCGGGGCCGAAGCCCTCGTGGAAGCGGTCGGCGGTCGGATAGGACGTGTAGCGCGGCCCGGAGACGTCGTAGCGCCGGATCAGGTCGGCGTCGAAGGCGAGCGGCGAGGAGGCGGGACGCGGCCCGTCCAGGGTGTCGGCGGGGACGGCGTGGAGCATGGCGGGAGTGTCCGCCCGCCCGCTTCCGGCCGCCTTGACCGCGGTCAACCGGGAGGTTCGCCCCCACGGTCGAGCGCCCGGGCGTAGAGCAGGTCGCGCGACGCGCCGGTCCGCTCCGCGACGATGCGCGCGGCGCGCGACGGCGGGAGTTCGCGGACGAGGGCATCGAGCCACGCGGCCGCGTCGGAGGAGAGCGCGGAATCCTTCGGCGCCTCGCCCGGCGCGTCGACGACGAGCACCAGTTCGCCGCGCTCCCGATTCGCGTCAGCGGCGAACCACGCCGCGGCCTGTGCGAGTGTCGTCCTCGCGATGGTCTCGAAGGTCTTGGTGATCTCGCGCGCGACGACGAGTTCGCGCGCGCCGCCGAGCGCATCCGCGAGCGCGGCGACGGTCGCCCGCACGCGGTGCGGCGCTTCGTAGACGACGAGGGCCAGCGGAAGCACCGCGAACGCATCGAGCAGCGCACGACGCGCCTTCGCCTGCGTCGGCAGGAACCCGAGGAAGGCGAAGCGCGATGCGTCGAGTCCCGCCACGGACATCGCCGCCGCCAGCGCGGAGGGCCCGGGCACCGGCACGACCGGCAGTCCGGCATCGTGCACCGCGCGCACGACGCGCGCGCCCGGATCGCTGATGCCCGGCGTCCCCGCGTCGGTGACGAGCGCGACGCTCGCGCCGCCCGCGAGCGCGGCGACGATCTCCTTCGCACGCGCGCGCTCGTTGTGCTCGTGGACCGCGAACGCGCGCGTCGCGATGCCGAGGTGCGCGAGCAGCGTGGCGGTCACGCGCGTGTCCTCGGCGGCGATCCGGTCGACGCTCGAGAGCACGTCGATCGCCCGCAGCGTCAGGTCGCGCAGGTTACCGAGCGGCGTCGCGACCACATATAATGTCCCGGCTCGGGCGCGCTGCGCGCCGGCCCGCGCCGTCCCCACCGCGCCGGACTCGCTCCGCTCCCCCTTCCCGCGACGGCCCGCCGTCTCCACGATGCCCTTCGCTCCGCTGTCGATGCCACGCCGCAGGCGATCGCCCCGCGCCGCGTGGGCGGCCGGCCTCGCATGCCTGCTGATCGCCGCATTCTGCGGAGCGCAATCGCCTCCGGCAAGCGTCGAGGATCCGGCCAGGGCCCCCGCCCCTCCCCCGGATGCCGCTCAGGCGCCGGAGCCGGCGACCGCTCCTCCGCTGGCGCCGCCCCCGCCGCCGAGGCCGCCCGGTCCGCCGATCGCCCTGGTGCTGCCGCTCGAGTCGCCGGACTACGCTCGCGCGGCCGAGGCGGTGCGTGATGGTTTCCTCGCCGCGGCGGCCGCAGCGGGGGCGACCGACCGCGTTCGCGTGATTCCCCACGGCGCCAACGGGGTGCTCGCGGCGTTCGACGAGGCGCGGCAGGACGGCGCGCGCGTGGTGGTCGGCCCGCTGGTCCGCGACGACCTGCGCGCGATCGCGGCCGCCGACCCCCCGTTGCCGGTGACCATCGCGCTGAACCAGCTCGACGACACCGCGACGCTGCCGCCGCGCGTCTACACGTTCGCGCTCGCCATCGAGTCCGACGCCCGCACGATCGCGCGCCGGATGCGCGACGAGCGGGCAGAGAACATCGTGGTGATCGTCGGCGACACGCCGCTGATGCGCCGCTTCGCGCAGGCGTTCGTCGCCGAGTGGATCCTCGCGGGCGGCAATCCGCCGCAGTCGTACCCGCTCGTCGCGACGCAGGACGGCCTGCGCGCGATGCGCCGCGACCTCGGACGCATGCAGGTCGACGCGATCGTGATGGCGGTCGACGGGCCCGACGCCGCGCTGGTCAAGACCTATGCCCCGCGCGTGCCGACCTGGGCGAGCGCGCAGGTCTATCAGCGCCCCGACGCCTCCGCGATGCGCGACCTGGACGACGTGCGCTACGTCGACGTGAGCTGGCTCGTGGCGCCGGACGCCGCGGCGTTCGCGAAGCTGCCGCGTCCTTCGTTCGCGAGCCCCGCGCTCGACCGCCTCTACGCGCTCGGTCTCGACGCGTTCCGCGTCGCCGAGGCGTTCGTCGCGGCGCCGCCCGACCGGCTGTCGTTCGACGGCGCCACCGGCCACGTCGAGCTCTCCGACGCGCGGCAGATCGCGCGCGAAGGACGCCTCGCGACCTTCCGCTCGGGCGAGATCGTGCCGCTCGACGCCACGCGCTGATCGCCCGACGATGGGCACCGCCCGCGGCGACGACGGGCGCTCGGCGGAGCGCCTCGCCGCCGACTACCTCCGCGCGCAGGGACTCGCGATCGTCGCGCGGAACGTGCGCTCGCGCCACGGCGAGATCGACCTCGTCGCCCGCGACGGCGCGTCGCTCGTCTTCGTCGAGGTGCGGCTGCGCCGCTCCGGGAGCCATGGCGGCGCGGCCGGCAGCATCACCGCCGCCAAGCGCGCGCGCCTCCTCGCCGCCGCACGTGGATACCTGGCACGGCTCGCCCGCACACCCGACTGCCGCTTCGACGTCGTGCTCCTCGACCGTCTCGACCCGGACCGGATCGAGTGGCTGCAGAACGCGTTCGACGCGGACGACTGACGGCCCTGCACGGCGGGACCCGGCGGGATCGGGCGCCCCCTTTGCTAGAATCCGACCCATGGATCCCGTCGAGCGCGTCCGCGCGCATTTCACCGCGAGCGCGGAGCTCAAGCTCGCCGCCGCCGAACCGATGGCTCCGCTGATCGCGCGTGCGGCGGAGCTGATGACCGGCGCCCTCCTCGCCGACGGACGCATCCTCGCCTGCGGCAACGGAGGCTCCGCGGCCGACGCGCAGCACTTCGCGGCCGAACTCGTCGGCCGCTTCGAACGCGAACGACCCGGACTGCCGGCGATCGCGCTCACCACCGACACCTCGCTCCTGACCGCGGTCGCGAACGACTACGCGTTCGAGCAGGTGTTCGCGAAGCAGGTGCGGGCGCTCGGCCGGCGCGGCGACGTGCTGCTCGCGTTCTCGACCTCGGGCAACTCGCCCAACGTGATCGAGGCGATCGCCGCCGCGCACGAGCACGAGATGCACGTGGTGGCCCTCACCGGCAAGGGCGGCGGCCGCATCGGCGAACTCCTGGGCGCGGACGATGTCCACCTCTGCGTCCCGCATTCGCGGACCGCGCGCATCCAGGAAGTGCACCTCCTCACGCTCCACTGCCTGTGCGACGCGATCGACCAGGCCCTCCTCGGAGACGAGGCATGACCCGACCTTCGCATCTGCCTCTCGTCCTCGCGCTCGTCGTCCTCTGCGCTCCGCTGATGAACGCCTGCGTGCCCGCGGTCGTGGTCGGCGCGGCGGCGGGCGGCGCGCTCGTGGCCACCGACCGGCGTTCGGCCGGCGCGCAACTCGACGACCAGTCGATCGAACTCAAGATCACGACCGAGATGGGCACCCGCTACGGCGACCGCATCCACCTCAACGTCACGAGCTACAACGGCGTCGTGCTCCTGACCGGCGAGGCGCCCGACCAGGCGACCCGCGACGCCATCGCGGCGTACGCGCGCGGCGTGGACCGCGTGCGCGCGGTGCACGACGAGATGGTCGTCGGCCCGACCACCGACTTGTCGGCGCGAACCAACGACTCCTACATCACCTCCAAGGTGAAGACCCGCTTCGTCGAGGCGAACAAGTTCTCCGCGACGCACGTGAAGGTCGTCACCGAGCGCAGCGTCGTCTACCTGATGGGCATCGTCTCGCGGACCGAGGCCGACGCGGCCGCGCAGATCGCGGCGACGACCACTGGCGTGGCTCGCGTCGTCAAGCTGTTCGAGATCACCGGCTGACCGGTGCGGCGATGAGCGAGTCGCGCGCGCTGCCGCCGCCCGCCTCGCTCGCCCGGATCGCCCGTCCCGGCGAGGGCCCGGCCCGCTTCGCGGCGCTCGCGCGCCCGCGGGTGTTCACCAACGGGGTGTTCGACCTCCTGCACCGCGGCCACGTGACCTACCTCGAACGCGCGCGCGCGCTCGGCGGCTCGCTCACGATCGCGGTCAACAGCGACGCGTCGGTGCGCCGGATGGGCAAGGGCGACGAGCGCCCGCTCAACCCGCTCGAGGACCGGATGGCCGTCCTCGCGGCGCTCGCCTGCGTGGACCTCGTGATTCCGTTCGACGACGACACGCCGCGCGCGCTGATCGTCGCCTGCATGCCCGAAATTCTGGTCAAGGGCGGCGACTACACCGCCGCGACCACCGCGGGTGCCGCGGAGGTCCTCGCCGCGGGGGGACGCTTCGTCGCGGTGCCCTTCGAGCACGACCGCTCGACGACCTCGCTCGTCGCGCGGATCCGCGGCGCCGGATCGTCCTGAGCCGGTGACCTCGAACGCCTTCGATGCCGGCTCGCCCCGCGCCGATCGTCCGCCCGCGGGCCTGGCCTCGGCCTGACGACCTCCGGCCGCGACGAAGCCGCGCATCGCTCCGATGAACGCCGCGCTGCTCGTCGCACCGGACTTCCTGCTGATCGCGCTGGGCGCGCTGCTGGCGCGCCGGTTCTCCTACGGCCCCGCGTTCTGGGAAGGGGTCGAGCGCCTCGTCTACTTCGTGCTGTTCCCCGCGCTCCTGTTCCGCTCGCTCGCGACGGCGCCGCTCGCGATCGGCGAGGCGGGCGGGCTCGCGCTCGTGGCGTTCGCGTACACCGGCGGAGCGATGCTGCTCGCCGCGGTCGCGAAGCCGCTCTTCGGTCTGCCGCGGGAGACCTTCGCGGCGTGCTTCCAGTGCGGCTTCCGCTTCAACACCTACCTCGCGCTCGCGATCGCGGCGCGCTTCGGCGGACCGGAAGGCGTCGCGCTCGCGAGCCTCGTCGTCGGGCTGATGGTGCCGTTCGTGAATCTCGCCGCGGTCGCGATGCTGGCGCAGGGCCGCGCGAGCCGCATCGCGCTGGAGGTCGCGCGCAACCCGCTCGTGATCGCGACCGTCGCCGGCATCGCGTGGAACGCGCTCGCGCTGCCGCTGCCCGGAATGCCCGACCGCCTGCTGAAGCTCGGCGCGGACGGCGCGCTGCCGCTCGGGCTCCTCGCCGTCGGCGCCGCGCTGCGCTTCGAGCGCGACGCGCTGCCGCTGCCCGCACTCATGTGGTTCCACGCGGTGAAGCTCGCCGCGGCGCCGGCGATCGCGTTCACGGCGGCGCGTGCGCTCGGACTCTCCGCGCTCGAAACCCAGATTGCGATCGTGCACGCCTCGGTGCCGACCGCGACCTCGGCCTACATCCTCGCCGCGCGGATGAACGGCCGCGGCGCGCCGGTCGCGCTCATCATCTCGACCGGCACGATGCTCGCGGTGGTCACGATGCCGCTGTGGCTCGCGCTCGTCGCCTGACGGCGGGAGCGCGCTCGCCCTTGGTACCCGGCGGTCCGCGCCGCGTCCGCGCGGGTCGTGCGCGCTACTGGCGATAGCGGTTGATGAAATCGGCGACGATCCCGCGCTGCGAGCGGTCGATCGCGGCATCGAGCGAGCGGTCGGTGGGTTCGTACTGCTTCGCCTTGCGGAACGCGTGGATCGCCTCCTGGTGGTAGCCCTGCGCCTGTAGCGCCGAGCCGAGGCAGCGCCAGGCGTCCGCGTTGCCGAGGTCGAGGTCGGTCCACGCGCGGCACAGCTCGCTCGCGCGCCGCCAGTTCCCCGCGCGCAGCATGCGTGGTCCTTCGACCGACAGCACGCCGATGCGCGCCTTGCGTTCCGCGAACTTCGCGGTCAGGTCGGCATCGATCGGTGCGTCACCCCGAGGCGCGGGAGCCGACGTGCCCGGCGCGGCCTTGGTCGCGGGCGCGGCCGCGCGCACCTGCGGGCGGATGATTCCGCCGATCCCGCTCGCGCCGGTGAAGTCGCGCAGCACGGCGGTCGACGGCAGCGCGTCGCCGATCGTCGCGCGCGCCCAGACGATCGATTCCGCCATCGGCTGGTGCCAGGCCACGCCGTAGAGCCACAGCATCGCCGCGAGCCCGCACACGCCGGTCACGAGGTTCAGCACCCCCGGCGGACCGTGGGTCACGAGACAGTCGTAGGCGAAGTCCCAGTCGGTCTCCTGGTGCACGGTCACCTTCTCGTAGGCCACCGCGATCAGGAACGGCGCGAGCAGCGGGAAGCCGCAGCCCATGCCTTCCCACCAGACGCGGAACGCGCGCTTCAGTCCGCGGTTGAACTGCGTGCGCGAATCGCGGCGCGCGTAGGCGTCCGAGATCGAGAACTGCAGGAACACGCCGAACAGCCATTTGCCGGGGGTCGTCGCGAGCGAAGCGACCAGGAGCGCCTCGATCGGCACCCAGGTCGCGGTGATGATCGTCGGCGCGACGAGCGGATGCCCGAACCAGAACGCGAGGTCCTCGGGGATCGCGCCGGCGCCGCGCAACTCCGAGAGCAGCAGCGCGAGGACGAGGCCCCAGATCGCGTAGTCGAACAGGCGCGCGCCCAGCCGCTGCCAGGGCCGCGCCTCGCTCGTCCGGCCGGATTTCGCGCGCTCGAGTTCGGCCATCCGGAGCTGGAAGATCCAGCTCGCGTCCTCCTGCGGCTGGTTGGTGCCGAGGAACACGCTCTTCTCGCGGCGCCAGTTGAGGATCGCGAGGTCGGTCTGCGGCTGCAGCGGCGGCGCCTGCGCCGTCTTGCGCCGCGCGAGCCACGATATCCCGTGCACCGCACCGTACACGACGGTGAGTCCGACGAGACCGACGGTCAGCCAGACCAGCACCTGCTTCGCGACCAGCACCGCGTCGGCCGGCGTGACGAACACGATCGCCGCCGCGATGAACGCGCCGAAGAGCGCGCACAGGGCGAGCGTGACGATCGGCGATCGGCCGAAGGTCGCGACGCGCTCGGTCAGTCCCGGATGATGCAGGTTCGGCTCGGCGCGCGCGTCGATGCCGGTCAACGCGGCTTCGAGCGCGTCGTCGTCGAGGACGTCGGCCTCGGCCGCGCGGTCGACGGCCTCGGTCCCGACGTCGGTCTGCTCGCCGTCGTCGGCGACGGCGTGGGTCACCACATGGGCGATGCGCTGCTCGGTCGACCCGGTCGAGACGGCGAGTTCGTTGTCGTAGCGCTGGCGCCGTTCCGGATCGGACAGGATCCGGCTCGCGTGGTTGATGAAGCGCAGCGCCTCCTCGACGTTCCCCTGCCCGTCTCGGGTCTTGGCGTAGTACTTGCGAATGAGCCGGCGCAGCGAGGCGCGCACCTCCTCGTCGGGGGCGGCCTGCGGGATACCCAACGCTTCGTAGAGCGTCGCCTTCATGCGCGTCTTTGCCGTGCAGCGGGTCCCGGGAATGACGTTGGAATGGTGGTCGAAAAGCCCCGCCGTGACAAGGCGACCATGCAAGAACCGCGCCGGGACGCCCGGAACGGAGCGGGGCCGGAGCGGGGGTGGCGTTCGTCGCCACTCCCGGCCCGGCCCCGCGCTGCGGAAGTCGGCGGCGCCTACTCGGCCTTGCCCGCGACCTTCGCTTCGAGCTTCTCGCGGATGCGCGCCGACTTGCCCGAGCGGCCGCGCAGATAGTAGAGCTTCGCGCGGCGCACGTCGCCCTTGCGCTTCAGTTCGATCGACGCGATCAGCGGCGAATGGGTCTGAAACGTGCGCTCGACGCCTTCGCCGCTGCTGATCTTGCGCACGACGAACGACGAATTGAGACCGCGGTTGCGCTTCGCGATCACGACGCCCTCGTAGGCCTGGACGCGCTTGCGCTCGCCCTCGACGACGTTCACGTTGACGATGACCGTGTCGCCGGGCGCGAATTCGGGGTGGTTCTTGCCCAGGCGCGCGATCTCCTCGCGCTCGAGCGTCTCGATGATGTTCATGTCGGTTCCTGCCTTCCTGCGTTGTTCGGGCCAGAGGTCGGGCCGGGAGGATGTTCCCGGCCGGACGTGGTCCCGGTTTCTGGGGGCGACGTCGCCTTCCTGCTCTGCCGGCCCGGCACCGCGTCGCCGCGGATCCGCGCCAGCATTCCCTGCTCTTCCTTCGTGAGCACACGCCCCTCGATCAGGCCGGGACGACGCTCCCACGTCCGCCGCAACGCCTGCTCGAGGCGCCAGCGGCGGATCGCCTCGTGGTTGCCCGACAGGAGCACCTCGGGCACCGCCACGCCCTCGTAGCGCTCGGGGCGCGTGTAGTGCGGGCAGTCGAGCAGGCCCGCGACGAACGACTCCTCGACCGCCGACTGCGCGTCGTTCAGCGCGCCCGGCAACTGCCGCGCGATCGCGTCGATCAGCATCAGCGCGGGCAGTTCGCCCCCGCTGACGACGAAATCGCCGATCGCGATCTCCTCGTCCACCTCGCGCTCGACCAGCCGCTCGTCGATGCCTTCGTAGCGGCCGGCCAGCAGCACCAATCCTTCGTCGCGTCGCGCCGCGAGTTCCGCGACCCGCGCGTGCGACAGCGGCGTTCCCGCCGGCGTCAGGTGAATCGTGCGCGTGCTCGAGACGCCATCGCCGGCCTGCGCCCTGCGGGCGAGATCGAGCGACGCGGCGAGCGGACCCGCCATCATCACCATGCCCGGCCCGCCGCCGTAGGGCCGGTCGTCCACCGTCCGGTGGGGGTCGTTCGCGCAGTCGCGCGGATTCCAGCACCGCAGCGCCCACAGTCCGCGCTCTGCGGCGCGTCCGGTGACCCCCACCTTCGCCGCTTCGGCCACCATCGCCGGGAACAGCGTGACCACGTCGATGCGCTTCGCGCCGCCCATGGCCTCAGTACTCCGGCTCCCAGTCGACCACGATCCGCCTGCCGGCGAGATCGACCGACGTGAGGATCGGCGCCACGAAGGGCACCAGCCGGTCCTCGTCCCCCTTGCCCTCGCTGGCGCGAACCCGGATCAGCGGGTGCGCGCCGAAATCCTCCACCGCGACCACCTTGCCGAGCGAGTGCCCCGATTCGCTCGTCACTTCCAGGCCGACGAGGTCATCGAGATACACCTCGTTCTTCCCCGGCCGGGGCAAAGCCGAACGCGGCACGGCCACGTCGGCACCCCTGAGCACCGCGGCCGCCTCGGGAGTCGCGTACCCCTCGACCGACGCGACCACCGTGCCGCTGTGCACGCGGACTTCGCCGACCGCATGCGGTCGCCAGGCGCCTGCGGCATCCTGCAACCACCACGTCCGCTGCGCGACGAGTCCCTGCGGCGTGTCCCCGTACGGCGCGACCTTCACCCACCCGCGCACGCCCCACGGGCCGACCACGCGGCCCAGGACGACGTAGCGGTCGTTCGAACCGCTCAGAAGCTGTGAATGAATCCGGCGTCCCCGCGACAGGGTGTCCCGGGGTGCTGGCGTAGGCGCGCCCCGCAGCGCGGGCTCACAGCCCACGCAAGGGGCGCAACACCCGCCAGCACCCCTGGACGCCCCGGCTCGCAGAGTTGCCCGCGGCCCCACGCCGCCGACGCAGCGCGCTCCCGAATGCGTGGCGCGGCAGCGGGCAACGCGGGGATGCAGGGTTCTTTC
>JAANMX010003071.1_pt1 | contig 15277 bp, 14 predicted proteins | sample 7279681 | NCBI WGS metagenome assembly JAANMX01 (sample SAMN14094542, study PRJNA606508) | bioreactor metagenome | isolation source: A lab-scale SPAN reactor treating ammonium-rich wastewater day 351 | place: Ireland: Galway | collected 2018-01-01
AACCGATCAGCGGAATGCTGCCAAGGGCACCGCCCATTGCGCCAAGGATGAAGCCGATTATCGGAATGAGAAGCGTTCCGATCGGGTCGGTATGCTTGATCGGATTCAAGGTGACGCGGCCGAGCATATACGCCGTGTCGTCGCCGAATTTGTGCGACATCCAGGCGTGTCCGGCCTCGTGTGCAGAGATCGCCAAAAGAAGGACGACCATAAAGATCACAAGGTGGCTGATTAGGTTGATCGGATCGATTCCGCCCATAAAATGAACCAAATACAAAAAAACTACTGCTCGGGCATTTGATGCAGAGATTCGTTGTATTGGAGCCTAGATTGTGCCATTCTTTTGGTACAAAATAAAATGAAGCAGAGAGCCCAATGGAGAACCTGTTTCCGTGGGAGTTCTGCTCTTCTGACCTATGAGGAAGCACATCGTCTGCATCGCGAGCGAGCAAAAAGGCAACGAGTTTCTTGAGCAGGCGAGTTCCGATGGCTGGCGCGTAACGCTTGTGACGCGAAAGAGTCTACTCGATGCTCCTTGGGCTTGGGACGCGATCAGCGAGGTTCGCTCGGTCGAGGAACCGGCACAGCCCGTCGATTATGTTAGAGCGATAACGAACATCGCGGGTTCTGAAAAGATCGACCGCGTGGTCGGCCTTGATGAGTTTGACGTGATAACTGCGGCCCTGACGCGGGAGCATTTGCAGCTGCCGGGCCTTACGAGTTCGTATCTCCGACGTTTTCGAGACAAGCTAACGATGCGGAATATTGCCGCCGCTAACGGCATTCCGTGTCCTGATTTTATTGGAGCCTTCAATGAGACCGACATCAACGACTTCCTCGCTCGCGTACCGGCACCCTGGATCGTAAAGCCTCGCTTTGAGGTCTCGGCCTTTGGTATCAGAAGATGCGAAACGGCTGACGAGGTCTGGGGCGTTCTCAACGACCTCGATAACCGAAATAACTGGCGAGACCATCCGTCGCAGTTCGTGATCGAACGCTTCATCGAAGGCCGTGTCTTCCACGTCGATTCCGTCGTCGAAGGTGGAAAAGTTCGTGCAGCGGGCGTGAGCCAATATGGAAAGACACCCTTCAGCGTTACACATCACGGTGGCGTTTTTACGTCGTCAACCGTGCCATATCGCGCGGCTATCAGAAAGAGTCTCGAAACTGTCAACACGCATCTACTCAAAGCGTTCGAATACGATCGGGGCGTAACGCACGCAGAGTTCCTGCAAAGCTCGGCGACGGGCGAGATCTTCCTGCTCGAAGTCGCATGTCGCGTAGGCGGCGCGTATATCGCGAACGCTCTCGAGTACGCTTGTAATTTCAACCTCTGGCGCGAATGGGCAAAGCTCGAAACCGCCACAAAGGAACACCCTTATAAGCTGCCGAAGCTCCGAAAAGATTTCTCCGGTGTTGCCCTTGCACTCGCAAACACCGAGGAGCCAAACACCGAGCATTACGTGGAGGAAGAGATCGTCTATTGCGTCAAGAAACCGCGGCACGTCGGTTTTATCTTTCACTCAAAGAACCAAAAGCGAGTCGAGGAACTGCTCTCGATTTACTCTGAGCGTATCGCCAACGATTTCCTTGCCGTCGCTCCCGCAAAGGAACGCTACGACGACTGATCTCAATTTATGCATTTCGAAATTTTGTTTGACGAGCCGCAAAGAGCCCAGGTCGGCTCGCCCGAACTACTTGAACACGATCTGAGCCGATATTTCTCCGAGCTTTTGCGGTTCGAATCAACTCGCGAGCTTGCGGCATCACCGATCGTCGAGAAAATTCGACCGGAAGCGACGCGTATCCTGAACTCAGTGATCGTTGGCGAGAGCGGGACGACGGGAAAAAGCGCGAAGGAGCATATTGCTGCGATTGCGTGGAATATCGAGCGCGGCAATCAGCTTGACGGGATCATCGAGGCGCTGAAGGGTGAGGAAGGATTGAGAGAGCTGGACCTACTCCTTTTGACCGAGCTTGACCACGGAATGGCGCGCAGCGGCAATCGCAATGTTGCCGAAGAGATCGCCTCCGCCCTCGATCTGAACTACGCATTCGCACCTGTTTACATCGCTCTGCAAAAGGGCAGCGGGGTCGAATCCGCAGTGGAAGGTGAGAATACGAATTCGATCCATGGGCTTGCAATGTTTTCAAAATTCCCGATGAGGAACATTCATGCGATCGCTCTGCCGAACGGGAAGGACAAGATGTGGGGAAAGGAGAAGCGACTCGGCCACCTCCGCGCTCTTTTTGCGGACATCGAACATCCGGCCGGGACATTCAGGGCAGTTACGGTCCACCTCGACGCCCACTGCTCGCGTGCGCATCGCCGGCTGCAGATGCAGATCGTGCTCGATCATGTCGATACGCTGCCCGCGTTGCCGACGCTGATCGGCGGCGACTGGAACACGACGACCTTTAACTCTCAGAGTTCGACGCGGGCGATCCTTGGCTATTGGCGGCGTGTGTTCATGGGGCCAAAGAATGTAGCCAAGAACCACCTGCCACACCCTGAGCGTTATTTCGAACGCCCGCTGTTTTCGATGCTAGAGCGTCGCGGCTACAACTGGCGCGATCTGAACAACGTGGGAACGGGTACGCTGCACTATCACGTTGAAAGCATCGAAAAGAACACGAATCTGCGCGATTGGGTTCCGGAATGGTGTTTTCCGTTCATCTTTTGGGCCGCAAATCGCGTCGGCGGCAGCGTCTCGGGCCGTCTGGATTGGTTCGCCGGTAAGGGCATTTCGCCCGCCCCGAACTTACCGCCTCGCACGATAGCAGGCCTTTCCAACCATGCCGGCACACCGCTCTCGGACCACGACCCGATCTGCCTGGATCTTTCGCTCAAATAGGTATTTGTTGCGAGTTGTTTCGCCCTAGTGAATGACTATCCCAAAGCCGAACGTGAAATTGTTCGCGTTTCGGGTATGCGGGATCGCTCCGTACGGGTCGCCGACCAACGAGTAGTCGCGAATGAATACGGGATTGTAGTTAACCTCGATAACGCGGAGGTCGATCCGCTTGTGTACCTTTACGTCGATGCCGCCGCCAAACTTCATTGCGAATGCAGTTGTTTTTGCCGTGATCTGAAAATTGTCCGAGGGGCGTGTAGGGGCGTCATTCGTAGCCTTGTAATTGTACGTTGCCGCTCCAACAAGAAAATGGCCGAACGGCTTGAACCGAGCCGATCTTGAATTGTCTTTTACCTGCAGTCCGACCAAATAGTTGATGTAATGCTCCTTCCTCGTAACCGTTTCCGCAGCACCGGCGATGTCGTCCGTGTATGGTTTGCTCTTGAAATGCCCCGAAATGTTCCCCTTGATTCCGACGTATCGGGACACATTGTAGGTCAGCGACGTGTCAAAACCATTGAACGTGGCGCGTTTGCAGAAGGACGTTTGGAAGTTCTGTCCGAGGATCGGTGTTGCATCGGGTGAGCACGGCGAGAACGTCATACCGAACTCGGAGATCTCCTTGACGTTCGGCTGGACGCTTGCGATCGAATATCCTCCGTAGAATTCAACCTTGTTGTAGTCATCCCCGCGCTTTGTCGTCGCCTGAGCTGTTGCCTCCAGCGAGCAGAAGCAAAGCAGACCGAGCAGAAGCAATACATAGGTTGCATGTGAGGTTCTTGTTTTAGTAGTCATTTCATTTCTCCGTATATGTGAACTGTTGTATTTGCACCGGCGAACGCATTACAATAAGCGCATTTACCGAACGCTGAATGCTGGTGGTCCCATTTTTGCTCCCACCGCCTTCGCCGATGCTCATTAACATTAACTTTCTCGGGGAAAGTAAATCCTTAGATAGCGTTGAATCTTTCCGCATCTTTATCTGACGTTTGTCTGATCTTGTATGTTGTTGAAACGCAAAGAGTTATATGAGTTTTCGCGCTTCCGCCTCGATGTTTCCGAGCGGCTTTTGCTGCGCTCGGGCAAGCGGGTTCCGCTTGCCGATAAGGCTTTTCAGACACTTTGCATTCTCGTTCGACGTAGCGGCCAACTTGTCAGCAAAGATGAACTTATCAGCGAGGTGTGGGCGGACTCGATCGTCGAAGAGAACAATCTTGACCAGAAGATCTCGATGCTTCGTCAGGCACTGGGTGAACATCGCGGGAAAGGCAAGGAGAAGTTCATCGAGACGGTCCGTGGCCGCGGCTACAGATTCTTGCCGGATGTCCGAACGATCGATCCCAAAATAACGGTTCCCATTGTCGCTGATGCAGATGCACCTGCACCTGAGCCGGTGGTGAATCGTTCCGCCAAACCTCAGGAACCTTTGCTCGATAAGGAGCTTCTCTCAACAGAGAGGCAGACGGAGACAGATCTGAAACCCGCGGCGGTAACTACATCTGCATCAGCCGAGCTACCAAAGATGGGTAACCGCACCCTTTGGATGGCAGCGGTCGCCGTGATCCTTTTGGGGGCGGCGGCTCTTTTCGTATGGCGTTTTGTGATCGAGCGGCCGCGACCCGCGACCGCCGCGATAGACTCCATCGTTGTCATGCCGTTCGAGAACACTGCTCGATCCGCCGGGACCGAGTATCTCGGTGAGGGAATTGCGGAAAGCGTGATCAATAATCTCTCTCAACTGCCCGACCTGAAAGTGATGTCCGGGAGTTCGATCCAGCTCGATCAGGGCCGGACTCCCGATCCACGATCTCTAGGTTCCGACCTGAATGTACGAGCCGTGCTGAGCGGCAGTATTAAGCAGATCGGCGGCCAGTTGGTCATCAATGCCCGACTTGATGACGCCCGCGACAGCCATCGTATCTGGGGTGAGCAGTATGTTGGTAGCCTCACGGATATCTTTGATATGCAGAGCGATATCGCGCGAAAGGTATCGAGCAATCTGCACAGTAAATTGGCAGCATCGGCCTCACCGCTTGTTGTGCGCACCGAAACGCAGAACCCCGAGGCCTATCAGTTGTATTTGCAGGGCCTCTATCACCTGAACAAGCGAACGGCGCCCGATATCCGTCGAAGCGCCGAACTCTTTCAGCAAGCGATAGACACGGATCCTTCCTACGCAAAGGCGCATGCCTGGCTTGGCATCGCGTACCTGGTACTTCCGTCGTACACCAAGGCGTTGACCCCGGAGGAGCTAAGGGAAAACACCGCCAAGCGATACGCCGCGACTCAGCGAGCGCAGGAACTCGACAACTCACTTGCCGAGGTACATATGCTGCTCGCTGTAAAGTTCGAGGACGAGCTTCGGCCTTCGGCGGCTGAGGCCGAATATCGTCGGGCTCTCGAACTTAACCCGAACCTTGCCATAGCTAGGAGTGTGTATTCGCTGTTTTTATCTGTGCGGGGCCGGTTTGATGAAGCTATTGACGAGGTAAACAGGGCACGCGAGCTGGAACCATTCTCACCGAGCATCGCCTTCAATGTCGGTTGCAGGTTTGCAGAGGCTCGGCGTTACGACGAAGCGATCGCCCAATACAAGCGAGTTCTTGAAGTCGAGCCTAACCATCCGCTGACACATTTTGTTCTGGCTCAGGCCTATGATCGAACAGCTCAGTATCAGGAGGCGATCGCCGAATACCAGAAGGCAGATGTTCTTCGCGAGAAGGAATCGGAAAGCGAAGCTGCAGATCGAGCGAGCGAGCTATCGGCTGCACTGAAGCACGGCGGAGCGCCCGGCTACTGGCAAAAGAGACTCAAATTTGGTGAAGAAGATCTAAGCAAGAACCGAGGTTCCGCCTTTGATATCGCGGTTGTTTACGCTCGACTCGGTGATAGCGAGCTCTCGTTCGCGTACCTGGAACGATCTTTCCGAGCAAACGAATTCGACATCGGATGGCTCAAGATCGAACCTGCATTTGACCCGATGAGGTCTGACCCACGTTTTTCGGATCTACTCCGGAGAGTCGGCCTTTCGTAACATACGCGTCGCATGGCGGCTTGGGCCATCGATGTTTTTTCACTTTTGGCGGTCCGCTGAGATGTGCAAGCTCCGTGCAAAATGCTATCTTTTAGACTATGGAAGTCTCATTTACCCAGACACTTAGTTTTGACGCAGATACGTTCGAATACGAGACCGTCGATTCACAGAATGGCAACGCATCGGTCATCAGGTTTCCCGTTGACGTGAAACGCGTTAGCCCGGGCGACATCGTGGTCGTCGTCAAGAATGAGGATATTTTCTTTCATGGGATGATCGGAAAGATCGAGAACGATTACGCGTATGCTTCCGACCCAAAAGGCTCACTGTTGCCTGCCGGCGTGCATTGACCTATCGCGTCTTTACTTTTTTTGAATTTAGCTTTCTAATGATTTTTTCGGGGCAGTAGCTCAGCTGGGAGAGCGCAGCGTTCGCAATGCTGAGGTCAGGGGTTCGATCCCCCTCTGCTCCACCAAGATCTCTTTTCAGGAACGTCCGCCCAACTTCGACAGCTTCTTCATTCAGTCCGCCTTTATCCTTTCTTTGGGCGCTCGTTCGACTTGAGGACGCGTTTCCGCAGACGGATGGTCTTGGGAGTTACTTCGATCAATTCGTCGTCGGCGATGAATTCGAGTGCTCGCTCGAGCGACATTTCCCGAACAGGTACGAGCCGCATCGCCTCATCCGCCGAGGTTGTGCGCATATTCGAAAGCTTCTTCTCTTTGATGGCATTCACATCGAGATCGACGCTGCGGGCATTTTCGCCAATGATCATTCCTTCATAAACTTTCACCTGCGGTTTTACGAAGAGCGTCCCGCGCTCCTGCAGGTTATAAAGCGCATATGTGTTCGTTTCGCCCATACGGTCCGCAACGAGGGAACCCGTCTGGCGTGAACGCATTTCGCCCTGCCACTTATCAAATCGCAAGAAAAGTGTGTTCAGGAGGCCCGTACCTTTTGTCTCCGTGAGGAACTCGCCTCGGAAGCCGATAAGGCCGCGCGACGGTGTTTCGAATTCGAGACGCACGCGGCCCGAACCGTTGTTTATCATCTTCATCATCTGGCCTTTTCGCCGGCCCATCGCTTCGGTTACAACGCCAATGAATTCTTCCGGCACGTCGATGACAACGAGCTCGATCGGTTCGAGAAGCTCGCCGGTTGCTTCGTCTCGACGGGTTACGACCTCGGGTTTAGAAACCTGGAGCTCATAGCCTTCACGACGCATCATCTCGATCAGAATTGCCAGCTGCAATTCGCCGCGGCCGGAAACCTTGAACTGTTCAGCTGCATCCGTTTCGGTAACACGCAACGCGACATTCCCGAGGAGTTCGCGATCGAGCCGCTCTTTGATCTGCCTGGAAGTTACGAACTTGCCTTCGAGGCCCGAGAACGGCGACGTGTTCACGCCGAAGATCATTGATATCGTCGGCTCATCGACCGCGATCACGGCCAAAGGTTTTGGATTGTCCGGCAAAGTGATTGTCTCGCCGATCTCGACATCGTCGAACCCCGCGAGCGCAACGATCTCACCAACGCCCGCCTCAGCAACGGCGACGCGCTCAAGGCCTTCGAACGCGAAAAGCTCCTTGACACCACGTGGCCGGCTAAGCGAAGAGTCGCGTTTTGAGACAACGACTTCCTGGTTCTTGGCGATCTTGCCTGAGAAGATGCGGCCGATAGCGAGGCGTCCCACGAAGGGGTTGTAGTCGATATTTGCGACGAGAAGCTGCAGTGAGTCGTCGCGCAGTGGTTTGGGGGCCGGGATCGTCTCGATAATCTGATCAAAAAGAGGCTTGAGCGTCTTACTTTCGTCCGCAAGGTCTTTCTTCGCCACACCGTCGCGAGAGATCGAATACAAAATAGGGAACTCGATCTGCTCTTCATTCGCACCTAGGTCTATGAAGAGATCGTAGATCTCGTTGACGACCTCATCGGGCCGAGCGTCCTGGCGGTCGATCTTGTTAACGCAGGCGATCGCCGGCAGGTCAAGCTCGAGAGCTTTCCGGAGCACGAAACGTGTCTGCGGCAAGCAGCCCTCGGCCGCATCGACAAGCAGGATGATGCCATCGACCATCTTCAAAACCCGCTCGACCTCACCGCCAAAGTCCGCGTGGCCCGGCGTATCGACGATGTTGATCTTATAGTCGCCGTACCGAACGCTCGTGTTTTTGGCCATGATCGTGATCCCGCGTTCACGTTCGAGATCCATTGAGTCCATTACGCGTTCGACGACCGCTTCGTTTTCGCGGTGCGTCCCCGATTGCTGCAGCATTGCGTCAACGAGCGTGGTCTTGCCGTGGTCGACGTGTGCGATGATGGCGATGTTTCTGATCTGGGCGTTGTTCATTATTTTCGAGAATGTCTCTTATCGGAGGGTGCAAGGTGGCCGCCGCCGTCAAAAAGGCAATTAAGCATAATGACGGATTAGGAAAAAGGTAGTCAATGCTCAAAAACAAAAAAAATGGGTTTCCAAAAAACGTAAAGCCGGGGACCAAGCCTTTTGACCTCGATCCCCGGCTTCCTGATCAGATTCTAATGTCGATCAAACTTTGTCGGGCTTTCCGACGCGAAGGTCGTTCGTGACCTTGAATACGCCCGGAACGCCGCTCGCAAGCACGAAGAATGTATCCTTCTGGCTCTTGTTTGCGACCCAGCCTTCAAGGCTTACGCGTCCGTTCTCGACAATGAGACGAACCGATGGATTCGGTTCCTGCAGCATTCCACCGATCACGGGCTGAGGTGCCAGCGTGCGGAGTAATTGATGCCGAATGTGATCATCGCCCGGATTGCTCGTTATGTTCTTGATGTTGTTAATAACATGGGTAACCCCGGGCAGCTTTGAAACTGCTGTTTGGGCAAGCGATCTCGTCCCAAGCGAGAGCACCTTACCGGACAGCGTGACGGTTCCGTTATCTGTGAGGGCGAACGAGATATGGTCGAAAACACCGTAGTTCGGGAGGTTTTCGACAGTCCGCATGATCTTCTTCTCGAGCATTGCGGTCGAATTGTCCGCTGCCTTTGAATTGTCCTGAGCGAATGTGATGCTCGCGAACGCAAAAAGCGCCGCGATGGTTAGAAATAATATAGATCTAGAAAGCTTCATGATTTTCACCTCCTCTCCTCGAAGCGTTCAAGGGAGATCGGGACGCTCACCGGGAAGTTCATCTATATGACGCTTCGGAAGTGAAAAACGTGGCTTTCATCTATTGCTTTTTTTAGCGTGTTTGTCGAATAGCCTCAAAAAGCACTATGCCGACGCTCGTTGCAAGGTTCAGGCTACGTACATTTGGGTTTGCCATTGGGATCTTCAAGGACATTTCCGGATGTGAAGATATGATCGGCTCCGGCAGGCCGCGGGTTTCCGGCCCGAAGACCAGGCAATCGCTCGCGCGATAGGTGAAGTCCGTGTAGCTCGTCGAAGCTTTTGTCGAAAGGTAGATAAATCGCGATCCCGGAAGGGCGGCTTTTAGCTCATCGAGGTCAATGTGCCGGTAAAGCTCGACGAACTGCCAGTAGTCGAGGCCTGACCGCTTCAGCGTTCGATCGTCCATACGAAATCCGGTCACACCGACAATGTGGAGCGGAGTATCCGTTGCGGCACAGAGGCGGGCAATATTGCCGGTATTTGGCGGAATTTCCGGTTCGTATAGGGCGATATGCATCGGACGCGGTTAGCGAGATTCTATCAAAGAAGGTATCGTTCGACCTTTTTTCGGAATACTATTCTGCATCTTTTTCGCCTCAAGCTTCATCAATATGTCGGGGAAAGGCTGAGCTTTCTGCCGTTCCTGGAATAAGGAAACAGCTTGGTGTTGTGCTACAATCCGCATTTCGGAACTTCAACAGGGGTTTTGTCTATTCGCCGTAGCAGATCGGTGCATCGAATGAGAATCAGAGTCTTACTTTTTCTATCCGCAGTTTCGCTTTTTTCGTCTGTAGCAGTATTGGGGCAGACGACACAACCGAGTCCAACGCCGACGCCTGCTGTCGATGAACCTGCGAAGCCTTCTCCAACGCCGGATCTAAAGGCAATTTCGAACAAGCCGGTGACGGCCGAGGGTGTCGTTGAGACCGCGATCTTCATCTATGGCCTTGGTGGCGGCAGGCCGAGACTCGATCAGATCAGAAAGACAACGATCGAAAAGGGCTTTACCAAACACACCGGAGCCGACGGGAAAGTTCAGCAGGGCGATTACGAGACCTCGATCATTCGATCATCTGACCTTTATTCGGAAAAGATCCGCATGGACCGAAATTTCGCGGACGCACGATACTCTTTGATCTGGGCAGACGGGAAGACAACGGGACTTTATAGCACGACGTTCTTTACGCCGGACGATGCGGTCGTAAGAGGTTTTGAAGATGGTATCTTTCGCGGGCTTGAAGGTCTCCTTAGATACAAAGAGAACGGATCGACCCTCGAGCTTGCGGGCCGTGAAAAAGACCTGGGCGTTGAGTTTTTCCTCATCGATGTTACCGATAAGTCCGGTCGAAAGACCCGATACTATATTTCCGTAAAATCGTTCCAGGTGAAGATGCTCGCTTATGAGCACAACGGTGTTAAGTACAAACGCAAATTCTACGACTATAACTACGTTCAGGGGACGCTTGTTCCGTCGCACACTATCCTCTATGCCGACGGCAAGATCGTTGAAGACACTCAGATCAAGTCGATCTCGTTCGGCCAGCAGGTTAATTCGGAGTTATTCCGGACAAATTAGCCAAAAGGTTTTGCAACCTTTCATTCGTTCTCTCGTGCTCTCTTTCTATTGGAAGCGGATGGATTTACCGCGTAACCACAGGAGGAACAATGAAGATCAGAACATCCCCTTTTCGGCCGCTCGCAGTCTGCGTTGCGGCCATTCTTATTGCAAGCTCGGCGTTTGGACAAGCGACACTAACGAAGCCCGGTGAAAGCTACAACTTTGTGCTGCAATTGATCGCAGGTGGCCAAGGTTCGAGCGTAAAAGATAAGCTTCCCGCCGGTTGGGATAAGGTTGAAAAGCAATTGCGTTCGACCTTTTCGGTGAAGGGTTTTGAGACCATTGGCACATTTGCAGTACGAGGAACGGTCGGCGGCTCAGCTGGTTATGACGGGCATTGGGAAGGGCTGTCGAAGAAAGGCAAAGGGTCTCCTGTGGTTCGCTTCTCGCTCTCGGCTTTGAGCTTGGAAGATGGAAAGCTGGTCGCGAAAAACGGCAGCTTCTATCTTGGGACTCCTGCCACCATCGACGTTCAACAGCCAGCGAATGCCCGCGATGAACAGGTTTACAAGATCACACTTTATAGCGTTGCTATCGAGCCGAATACACCCACCGTGCTTGGCTCGCTCCAAATCGAAGGGGTAGAAGGTCCGGTTTTTGTTGTATTGACCGCGAAGACCCCGTAATTCTACAAGACTTTCCGCAACAAAGCGGCCTCGAACGCGTGAGTTCTTTTGGCGGGCCGCTTTTGTTCGAGCGGTATATCGCTTAAATTGTATGGATGCATGGCACACGACGCGTTCCGTTTCCCGACAAAGGAGGGCTATACCTTCCAAATGCCTGAGGAAAAGCGTTCTGACCACGAACTCATCGAAGCCACAAAGAATGGTGACGAGTCTGCGTTCACTGAGATCGTTTCTCGGTATAAGAGCCCGATCACGAACTATCTCTACCGCTTTCTCAACGACTATGAAGAGGCTGTTGATATCGCACAAGAGACCTTCGTCAGGGTCTATTTTGCGATCGACCGCTACCATACTCAATTTGCGTTCTCAACATATATCTATCGGATCGCAACAAATCTCGCTATCAGCGAGATAAGGCGGCGAAAGCGACGGCGTTTATTCTCGATCTCGGGAATATTGACCGGAGACAAAGAGGAGCCCACGGAGTTCGAGATTCCGGATGAAAGAAGACTTCCGGAAGACGAACTTCTTGAAAACGAAAGGGATAAACAGGTGGCGAGAGCGATCGCCGCTCTGCCGGAGAAGTATAGGATCCCGATCATTCTTCGTGATGTTGAGGGAAGAACGTACGAGGAAGTTTCGGCGGTGATGGATCTGGGATTGGGCACTACAAAATCGCGTATCAGCCGCGGACGAGCACTTTTGAAAGAGAAGTTACAGGAATATTTGCAGTAGCAATGGTTGAAAAGGCGGACAATACTGAACTAGAAGCTACGGACGCCAAACTGGTGAACTTGCTTGGCGCAATGCCAAAGGTGTCTGCGCCGAACGATTTTGAGTTTCGCGTTTCGGCACGGATCGCGTCTGCACGGACTTCAGCGAAACCACGCGGCCTTTTTGGGGCGTTAAGGATCGCAGTTCCGGCGGCAGCTTTGCTGGCCGTTACGGGTACCGTTCTGCTTCTAAATCCTTATTGGACGGAAACGAGTCCGGTGTCAACTCCCGTGGATGTTGTGACTGCGGAGAGATCCGCCGAAGATTCCGCTTCCGTTCCGCGACATCCTATTGACATCCCATCGACCACCTTTGCATCGAATGGCCCGTCCATAGAGTCGCCGAAACGAGTGCCGTTGGATGATCAGCTGATCGCTTCGCGTCCGGGCGGACCTTCGAATGACGAGACCGGAGGCACGTCATTCGTAGAGTCCGGCACTCAGGGCGTAAAGCTCTATCCTCGCGGCATCAACCCGAACGTAGATTCGGCTCCCGTGTCGCCAAACGTTCCGAACGCAGGGATCTCTGTCCGAGATGTTCTTTCTCAGCTCGGCGTCTCTTTGACACCGGTGGGGAATGGCTTGCGTGTCGATTCTGTTGTCGCAAACAGCATAGCGGATCGGTCGGGCATAAAAGTCGGTGATGTGATCGAGGGGCTGAACGGAAAGAGTATCTCAGCAGATTCGATGCTCAATGGGTCTCTTACTGCACGCAGCCTCGTCATCCGCCGCGAAGGGAAGACTCTCACTCTGCCGTTAGGACGGTAGCTTTTTTGTATTCGCCCTCCTTGGCGTAAGGAAAAGGCCAAAGAGGAATAGTAGGATCGTGAAGAACTGCAGATATCCCGTTGCGGGCGAATAGACCGGCAGATCGAGGAACCAGGTTGCGGCTTCCTTTCCCGGATTTTCAAGTATCCTCTGCAGCCAGCTCGCGTCATTCTTCACGGCCAAGTTTGAGAGTACGAGATACTTGGTAACAAAGGCGATCGCGAACAATCCGGCGAGGCTTCTGAGCAGTTTCTTCTGATCAAAATCAGCGAAAATATCATTCCAGAGTGTCCAGACGAAAAGAGCCGTTACAACCCAGTTGGCAAGGCCGGTTTCCGGTAGCAGGAGATTGTAAACCTGTACGCTTGCCGTGAAGATCACAAGGATCACACCCGCATTTGCTGCGTTCTCGAGGATGGGATGCTGCTCATTGAACCAACTTTCAAACTCGATCAGACGCGCTCGAAAGATCAGAAATATAGTTACGGCGCCAAAGATTAGGCAGATCAGTGGCGGAGGCAAAAACAAGAATGAATGGTCGGCCGCCGCAAAACGCATCCCACCGAAAAGCGTAACGAGCAGAAAAACAATAGGAAGCACCACATACAGACGCGTGTATCGGCGGAGCTCCGTTTCGCTAAGTACGGCGTGCTTTCGCGGACGTTCGAGCGATTCGCTTGCGGCCTCAACAAGGTCTTCAGATCTGACTGTTTCGTCGTGGGTCATTTCCTTTCGCGTGTGACCTTAAGTGGATTGAAATCGGATACGGTGATCTTTAGGCCGTCTTCGAGTTCAGCTTTCAGCTCGGTTGGCGTTTTCAATCCAAGCTGAGGGTCAGCGGATCGATAATTCGGGTCCAGTTGCAATACTCTTTCGGCAGCGGACAAGCCTTTTGTAAACAGGTCGTTGTCATTCGACACGCGTCCCCAGCCTTGGCGATAGAAGCTATAGGCAACATAGAATTGCGTCGCAGCGTCACGTTTCTCAGGGTCGGCGCGGTCAAATGCCGCGCGCGCTGCTTCGAATTCATCGCGCCGAAATGCCGCCAGGCCATTTTCAAATTCTCCGCGATTGACCTCATAAGTTCCGATCGCAACGCTGCCCTTTGTTGCGATCTCCGTAAGAGTCTTCGGCTGAGTTGAATAGATGAAGACGATCAGCGTCATACCGATCGCGACGATCAAAAGGCACGCAATGTGGAAGTATGAGGTCCGCATTGTTGTATAATTCCCTCGCCTAAATACTAACAAATACTAACATTACTTTGTTTCGCCTCGTTTCGTATGAAGAATCTTCTTGTTCTATTTGCCCTTATCCTGCTCATTTGCCCGTCGATCACAGTCTCTCAGACGGTTTCCGCGGACGTCGTTGTCAAGAATGCAAATATTCGAACGATGGACGATAAACGGTCGATCGTCCGGGCAATGGCTGTCTTGGATGGTCGAATAATCGCTCTTGGCAGCGACGCTGAGATCGCTAAGCTCATCGGGCCGAAGACGAATGTAATCGATGCCGGCGGGAAGACCGTGATTCCCGGATTTAACGATGCACATCTGCATTTCGTCCCGGGCGGCGAACAGCTTTCGCTTGTCGATCTGCGTTCTTCGCAGTCCCCGGAAGAGTTCGCACAGCGGATAAAGGACTATGCCGCAAAGCTCAAGGATGGCGAATGGATCACGGGCGGCCGTTGGGACCACGAGAACTGGAAGCCTGCGAACCTTCCGACCAAAGAGCTGATCGATAAGGTCGCGCCAAAGAATCCGGTGTTCGTGAACCGCCTCGACGGACATATGGCGGTCGCGAACAGTCTCGCTTTGAAACTCGCGGGCGTTGATAGGAATACGAAAGATGTTCCGGGCGGTGTGATCGTTCGAGATGCTAATGGCGAGCCTACGGGTGTGCTCAAGGATGCTGCGATGGAACTCGTTTCCACAGTTATTCCGGCAAGAACATTCGAGCAAAAGCTTGCGGACGCAGAGGCTGCAACGAACTATGCAGCGAGCCTGGGCGTAACGAGTGCGCAGGATATGCAGGCGAGTCAGAATCTTGCTGTCTATCAGAAACTGCTCGAAGAAGGGAAGCTCAAGACGCGGCTTTACGCAGGTGCGGACCTTTCGGATTGGAAATCGCGTGCACACGCCGGGATTCGCCACGCCTTTGGCGGCCCGATGCTGCGTACGGGAACCTTAAAAGGCTACGGCGACGGAAGCCTCGGCTCATCGACGGCCTGGTTCTTTGAGCCTTATGCCGACATGCCTTCGACGAGCGGTGTTCCGAGCGCCGAGATGCCGTTGCTTTATGAGCACGTCTCCGGAGCCGACAAGAACGGCCTGCAGGTAATGATCCATGCGATCGGCGATAGGACAAATGCGACCGTACTCGACATTTATGAGCGTGTCGAAAAGGAAGACGGCCCGTCCGACCGCCGTTTTCGGATCGAGCATGCACAGCATTTGCG
>JAANMX010003072.1_pt1 | contig 15277 bp, 10 predicted proteins | sample 7279681 | NCBI WGS metagenome assembly JAANMX01 (sample SAMN14094542, study PRJNA606508) | bioreactor metagenome | isolation source: A lab-scale SPAN reactor treating ammonium-rich wastewater day 351 | place: Ireland: Galway | collected 2018-01-01
CCTCGCCGTGGGCGGCGATTAACCGTCGGTCGCCGGCAACCTCGGCCATGATGAGCATATCAACCTTCCAGGAAACCGGACCTATCTGTATGCCGACCGGGATTCCAAAATCAAATACAATGGGGCTTATGGAAATGGAGACTGGAATGGCAGCACTTTCCCTTATCCGCCGGTCCCGGTCGCTGGAATGCTCCGGCCGCTCAAGATGGACGAATTTGTCTATTCCGGCTTCGGCCCCGGGGTTGAAAACAGTGTTTATGGTGGGTCGGTCCGGATGCCGGTGGCCTATTCTCCAACCAATGGAACAGCCAGTGTGGGTTCCCTGTATTACCGCTCGACAACAGGATCTGTGAATCCATAGGACAGATTGAATTCAAACCGGAAATTCACCCGGTCCCGCCACCCGGATCGAGGAGAGACCTGCGCCAACCGAGGAGAAAAACCTTTCGGCTGGCATTTCTATTGATACACTGTCAGGCAAATACATAAACACGGTAGAGGTCATGTCTGGAAATCGTTTCTCATACCTTCTCGTACTCCTGCTGGCGTTTTCAATTGGCAACAGCCAGGCTCATTCGGATGAAAAACCGCGCCTGTTCGATGCGACCGCAGCCCTCAGGGACTTCCGGCTCAAGCATGACATCCCATTGTTTGAACTGCCGGCCGATCGGGATCAGACACGAAAAGAACTGAAAGGAACAGTTCCAAAAATCAGACAGCTGGGTGAGATGGAAGTCTTCTGGATAGTCGATTTCACCAACTTCACGAACCTTGGATATCTGTCCCCCAATGAGGACAAAACCTACACCTTCGCGGAGCTGGCCCGGATCAGTCCCCATGCCTATCTGTATGTCGAAATGGGCCTCGGCATCGATTCCGACCTGCTCGACCAGATGGTCAGCGAGTTCGAATCCGCCATCTATGGAAAAATGACCCCGGTTTTCGGGATGCCTCCCGATGCCCTCGATGAAGACCCCCGTGTCACCATCCTCATTGCGACTTTCCTTGGCACTTCAATGTTCGGTGCAACAGCCGCCGGATACTTCGATGATGCCAACCAGTACACGGATTCCGAAGCCTTTTACATGAACCTCGGTCACAGCAATGAACAGGAAATGATCTATATCAATAAAGATTTCGTTACCCGTAATATGTTTACCAACCAGCTCGATCCCCTGGTTCTGGGGCTTTTCGCTCATGAATACCAGCACATGCTCCACTGGGCGCGTGACCCGGTCGAAGATGTCTGGATCAATGAAGGCTGCTCGGAATATGCCATGTTCCTCAGTGAGTTCGATGATACCACCGACCAGCATAAGGAGATGTTCGCGATCAGCCCAACCGACAGTTTGACCTCCTGGGATAACACTCTCTCGCAATATGGCGGATCCTATTTCTTCATGCGTTACCTCGGGGATCACTATGGCGGAAATTCAGCGATCGAGGCGATCACTTCCAGTCAGTTCCGCAGCCTCGAGGGCATTCATTCTTTCCTCCAGTCACATTCCGGGGTCACCTTTCCTGAGGTCTTCCACAACTGGGGCATGGCCAACATGCTGGATACCAGCAGTGGTGATTATTCGTATTCCTTCGAAAAATCCCCCCCCTACTGGCGCATCCTGTATGAAAGTGTCGGGCTCCAGGACCTGATGCCGATCTTTTTCACACTCCGCCTGAAATCGTTCAATGTCCCGGAGTTTGAAGCATTCCTTCCGGTCTGGACACATGAGTATTACCTCCTGCAGAGAGCAGCTGGAGAAGCAGGCCAGCCCTTCCATGGAACCATCGAAGTCGATGGGGACTATCGAGTTCGAGTCACTTATGCGGCCCTGCAGCAGGTCGGCTCATTCCCGGATGTGACCTACAACCTGCTCCGCGAAGACCTGGTCCAGCTCAGTCCGCAAGGTTTCGGGACATTCAATATCCCCGGGGGTGATAACCATGCGGCGCTGATAATCAGCTGTCTGTCATCCGGGCATGGGCCATCCATTACAAATGCAACCATGACCTACAGAATCCAGACATTCCCTGGTGCCGCCGGCGCCCTTGTTCAGGATGTGACCGCTCCAGCCGGAGTCGATGACCTGTTGATTGAGTCGATTGTCGATGACCGCATGACACTGTCCTGGACCGCTCCCGGCGATGATGGAATGAGCGGGATGGCGAATCTGTATGATATGAGATATTCAACAGAACCCCTGACACCAGATAATTTTGCCACAGGAATTCCGGTCAGAAACCTGGCGTTTCCCCGATCCCCCGGAACTGTTGAACAGTTTACACCCCCAGACCTCCCGGCTGAAACAACCCTGTATTTTCTCCTGAAGATCGAGGATGATGCGGGACACACCGCCTGGTCAAATTCGGCCAGTGGCATCAATGGCCCGGCAGATATCATCCCGCCAGCTTCAATCACAGACTTGCGAATCCAGTCGGTCGGAAACCTGAGAGCGGCCCTGCTTTGGAGCGCGCCGGGCGATGATGGCGTGGATGGAACTGCGAAGTCCTATGATTTCCGGTGGTCTCTGACCCCGATCACCACCCTGATGGAGTTCCGCCAGGCCCAGATTGTTCCCGGGCCGAATCCCGCCCCAGCCGGCACTCCTCAGTCCGTTCAAATCGATGAAATTCCTGAAGACACTGAAGTGATCTATGCCGCTTTGCGGACTATCGATGATTCAGGGAATGTATCGGGCGTCTCAAATGTTGTACAAATTCCTCTTGGCACCAGTGCGGTATCCGAGGAATTGTGGGGATTGTACAAGTAGCGACAGATCGAAAAACCTCTCGTCGAAAGTTCCTGCAGGGTGCGGGGGCTTCTCTTCTGACCGCCACAGCCAGTGGATGCACCTCCATGGGGCTGCGCAAGTCTCCTTTTGTTTTATCACGGAAACAACAGGCCGAAGCCAGCAATGTTCTGGTCTTCATGTCGGATGAGCATAACCCTTATTTCTCCGGCCTTGGCCGTTATCGGTTTGTTGAAACCCCAAACCTGGAAAAACTCGCCGAGCGTGGAGTCGTATTTTCCAATACATACTGCCCATCCCCGGTCTGCCACCCTTCACGCTCCGCATTCTGTGCCGGGCAGCGGGTTCATCAGATTCAGACCTACAGCAACTGCAATCTTTTCAAAGCCACCTTTCCCAGCTATGGGCACATTCTCGCACAGGCGGGTGTGCATACTGTCAACATCGGGAAGACCGACTTTTACAATGATGGCGTCCGCCTCGGCTTTTCTGAGGTGATCTCGCCTGGAGAACGTCTCCAGCCGAACCCGTATATATCCCGCCAGCCGCTGGCAATTAACCCTGGAAGCCCCGTGGCGGCCAGGCAATATGGGGTGGATCCGAAGAATTTCGAATATGATATTCAACGTGTGGATGAGGCGATTCACTGGCTGCGGGAAACCGCTACGTCTCTCACACAGCCCTGGGTCTGTGTCGTGAATGGCATTCGCCCCCATTTTCCCCACAAGGTCACTCAGGATCTGTGGGATAAATACCAGGCCCACCACGACCTCCCCAGATATGATGGCACAGTGGATGCCGCCAACCACCCCTATGCTCTCGACCTCCGCGCTCATTTCCAGACTGATCGATTTACTGAGGATCAGGTTCGCGGATTAAGGCAGGGATATTATGGGTGTGTCACTTTCATGGACCAGCAGGTCGGCCGATTGCTCGCTGCCCTCGATGAGTCCGGCCTGTCTGATCAAACCATCTTTGCCTACACATCCGATCATGGAGAGATGCTTGGGAAGTTCGGAATGTGGTGGAAATGCTCCCTGTATGAAGATTCGGCCCGAATCCCGATGGTCGTGGCCGGCCCCGGGTTTCCGAAAGGCCAGGTGGTTGAAACACCGGTGGATCTGCATGACCTCCAGGCCACTTTTTTTCATGCTACCGGAAAACTTCGTGAACGCCCCGATGGGTGGCAGGGAACTCCGCTCCCGGAAATTCCCGTCAATGATCCGGGCCGGGTTGTTTTTTCGGAGTACCATGGCCATGGCACCCGCGCCAGCAGCTACCTGATCCGCAAAGGGGATTGGAAACTGCATTATTGCATTGCTGCATCCCACCAGTTGTTCAATCTGGCCGATGATCCCGATGAGCTTCACAATCTGGCTTCAACTCATCCCGAAAAACTCTCCGAACTTGAAGGGGAATTGCGTTCCATCTGCAACCCCATTAAAGAAAATCAGCGTGCTGAAGATTACATTCAGATTCAGCTTGCCGAACTGGATAAGCGCGGGCTGTTACCTCCCCCACCTGAAGAACCTCCGATAGTCGATGGGGGATCTCTGGGGTGGTATGTCTGAGATTTTATCCTGGCGGCAATTGAATGACCCCGAAAACCAGTATATGGCTCTCTACTGGTAATGCCGGATGAGAGGAGAGCCGGAAGTCGGTCAAGCAGGAGGATTCCGTCCACCCCGCTCCCGCCATTGTCTCTGACAGTTTCACCATTGTCATTCCAGCTCCCACCATTGTCATTCCAGCTCCCACCATTGTCATTCCAGCTCCCACCATTGTCATTCCCGCTCCCACCATTGTCATTCCCGCTCCCACCATTGTCATTCCCGCTCCCACCATTGTCATTCCCGCTCCCGCCATTGTCATTCCCGCTCCCACCATTGTCATTCCCGCGAAAGCGGGAATCCATTGGCAGATTCTTTGAGCGGGTCAATGCTCGATGACTACAGTCGCCACAGCCTGTGATGACAGCGGAGGGATAGCCTGGTCCAAGGCTATAAAACCAATCAGCAGGGACAGATAGGCCAGGCTGGCGAAAAAAAGCCGCCGTGCCTCTCGATCATTGCGTGTCTGGCTGAATTTCAAACCTGGCGACAGCATCATCAGGCCGAGGAAAATGGAGCCGAGGGTATAAAACCAGCCTGTGACTCCCACCAGCGACAGGCAGGCTCCAACCGGCAGCAGCGCACAGGAGTACAGAATAATGGCAGTGCAGGTCAATGCTCCATTCGGGTCGATGGCCGGCAGCATCCTGAATCCGCCATCGCTGTAATCCTGGCGATACATCCAGGCCAGCGCGAGGAAGTGTGGGATTTGCCAGACGAACAGGATTGCCGCCAGGATCCATCCGCCGGCACCCAGTTCATTCGTCGCTCCGGTCCATCCCATCAGTGGCGGAATGGCCCCGCACACTGCACCCACCAGGGTGCACAGGGAGGTCCTTTTTTTGAGTGGCGTATAGACCAGGACATACAGGAAGACAGTCAGCACTCCCAGCAAGGCGGTAATCGTATTGACAAATACAGCCAGCATCAGAATGCCCGCAAGCGCGGTTGTTAATGCCCAGATAAAGGCGTGAGCACGAGAAATCCGCCTGGAAGGGACCGGGCGGTTGCGGGTGCGTTTCATCAGGCTGTCCGGAAAAACCTCCCACCACTGGTTGAGGCCGTTGGCCCCCCCGCTGGCGAGTGTGGTTCCCAGGGTTGTCCAGAACAACAGGCTCCAATCCAAAACGTCATTTCGCGATGCCAGAAAAAAGCCGCCGACTGCTGTCAATGCAACCAGGCCGGTCAGTCGTGATTTGGCCAGCTCCAGATAGATCTGAATAATTTTTCCAGGGGATTGTGTGCTCATGAATTCCTGCTTTTAGAAACGATCCTGGGACGGATGAGTTTTATTCCGCCCCCAAGATTGGTTATGATAGGACTGTTTGGCCTTCTCGACAACCAGGAAAAGGAATTCCCCATTTTATGGATAACAGAATGACTTCGAATGAAAATGAACAGGGATATGCCGACCTGTTTGCGCTCGGCTTTGGAACGACTGTGGGGATGTGGCTGGCGGGCTATCTGTGCCGCCTGCCAGCGGTCATGTTACCCAGCCAGCTGGTTCTGGCCCTGATGCTCCTGATTCTTCTGGCGGGTGGTTATCTTTCCGGCAGGCTCACATCCAGAGGGTGGCGTGGCGGGGTCTACACCGCTTTAACCGCTGCATTGCTGAACCTTTTGATCCTCGGGAGCCTGCTTTCTGGCGATAGCCCGAACCAGGTTCATCCAGCCGCCTTATTGTGGCTTCCAGGCTGGTTTCTGCTGGCGGCAGCCCTGGGCCTGGCTGGAGGGGTGATTGGAGCCAGGAAAAGGTTGGCCTCGGTTCACCCTGACTGGACCGGGCTGCTGGTTGTGGTGGGTGTTGCAGCCACATTCCTGCTCATCATTGTCGGGGGTCTTGTCACCAGCAATGATGCCGGTTTGGCGGTGGTCGATTGGCCCAATTCTTTCGGCTACAACATGTTTCTCTATCCCCTGTCACGCATGACCGGTGGAATTTATTATGAGCATGCCCATCGTTTATTCGGTTCTCTGGTCGGCATCACCACCCTGGTGATCACCTATCATCTTTTCCGCGTCGATCAACGCAAATGGGTAAAAAACTTTTCTCTCCTCGTGCTCGCTGTCGTTATCGTGCAGGGGATTCTAGGCGGCTTGCGGGTTACAGGAAAATTCACACTGGCCACTTCTCCGGAAGAAGTCGCACCCAGCCTGACCCTGGCATTGGTCCATGGAGTGCTGGGCCAGTTCTTCCTTGGCCTGATGACAGTCCTGGCTGTCGTTGCATCGAATGTCTGGAAAAAAGGGCGAGTTCCGGCTGTCAGTGGTTCGCGTTCTATCGACCGCTGGCTCTCAGGCGGGATGATATTTCTGGTCCTTTTTCAGGTGATCCTGGGGGCATTGCAGCGCCACTTTGCGATGGGGCTTACCTACCACATCCTGGTTGCTTCGATTGTGGTCATGCTGGCCATTACGATCACAGTCCGGGCTAATGCCTTTTATTCGGGCCAGCACCTCATCCAGCGTTTTGGAAGATGGCTTTCGGTGGTTTCCGGATTGCAGATTCTGCTTGGGTTAGGTGCTTTGATTGCGACCCTCCTGCATGTTCAGGGAGAACCTTATGCCGCCTGGGAAACTTTGATTCCGACCTCCCACCAGGCGGTCGGTGCGATTCTGTTTTCGGTGTCAGTGGGGCTTTGGACCTGGCTGTGGTGTGAAACTGCTTCAGGATCCTGATTATTTCATCAGCTCGGAAGCGGCTTTTTCCTGCAGTAACTGAATCTCGTGATCCCAGCGAGGTTGCAGCTCCGGAATCGCCTTGAATAAAGAATCCAGTGCCACTTTGAGCCGTGCCGGATCCCCCTTCCAGGTGATGACATTGCGAAGGATCCAGAATGATTTTTCATATTCTTTTTCGGCGATGTAGTTCTTCCCCAAATCCAGGGCATAATTGGGTCTGGGATAGCTCTTGCCCCAGGCGAACCATTTCTCATAGAGCTCGATGGATTTCAGACGGTAATCGCGTGCACGCCGGTCGAATCCGATTCTCTGATAACAGCGTGAGAGATAATCCTGCAACCGGGCATAAGTGGGATGCCTTTTCAGGCTCTCCTCATAATAATCAACCGCCTGAAGCATCGCCCTCTGGCGGTCCGATTCGTTGGATGATTCCGATGAGATTTTGAAATACGATGTCGCCAGGTTTTCAGTGACTACAACCACATCCCCTCGGAGCTGGCGGACCTTTTCAAAATGCTCGATGGCATCACCATAACGGCCATTTTCATAGAGCAGTCCTCCCAGCAGGTAATGCGAAGCGACCGCATCCGGATCCAGCTCAATGGATCGGACCAGCAGCGATTCAGTTTCAGGCCTCCCCTGCTTCTGCCCCTGCCTCCCGCCCACATAATACCAGTCCGACATGAATCGTGAGGAGGCAGGTATAAATAAAAGGGTGGTCAAAGCGAGAGCTGAGAAAAGGACAGTTTTCACATACCTTCCCTGAACAGCCGGAGTTTCAGTTTGACCTGGCTGTTTCTTGTAAAGATACCCGGCCAGCCCGGCTGCGAACCCAGCGGCCAGCCAGAAATTCCAGGCACTGGGGGTCCAGCGCAGGCTGACCGATGTCATGTTTTCACACAATCCGGCAAATACTGCGGACAGAAAACCTGCCAGCCACCAGGATTCCGGCAGGCTGGATCCATCCTGCCAGGCCTTCCATGCCAGCAAAACAAAAGCTCCCCAGAAAGTAATCAGCAGCATGAATCCAACGAACCCCAGGTCAACCAGCACCTCGATGAATTCATTATGGGCATGTTCCATCACCTTATCTTCGGGTGACTCGGACCAGCCATAAGATTCAGTCTCGGACCATTTCATGTAATCCGGAAAGAACACAGCGAAATTTCCAGGGCCAACCCCGAAGAGGAGATGATCCCGGATCATGGCAGCGGTTGTTGAGTAGGTCATTGAACGGACTTCAACCGACTGTAATTTAGACTGAGAGGCCGCTTCATCTGTTGATTCTCCTGCCAGGAGGAATATCCCCCCCAGAAGAATCCAGGTTGCAATCAGCATCAGGGGCGAAACAACCCGGCACATTTTTCGGATTGTGGGGTGAATTCTGGTGCTGGGTGAAATCCCAAGAAACATCAAAAACTGCGCCACCCCACCAAAGGATCCCAGAATGGCACCTTTGCTTAAGGTCACTGCCAGCCCCATCATCACGGGAATCAGATGGAGAAATGCTTTCCAGGAGGATTTGCCTGAATGAATCCGGCTGAACCCAATCCCCAGAATTATTGGCACCAGCAGGACCAGGAAACCCGCAAAATAAGTGGGGTTCCCAAAGGTCGAATAACTGCGGTTCAACCCCAGCATTCCCGGGAATTTTTCCCATTGGAAATAACTCATGTCGGTTTCAAGAAACTTCAGGATATCGCCGATCAAGGGAGCCTTGTTCCAGGACCAGGTGATCGGATCGATCCTCCTGCCCCAGGCCATGGAATCGGGGATATTCTGCGATATGAACTGCAGCACTCCATACAGACACACCAGCCACACAATGAAAGTAAAAGCGAATAACAACTTTCGCAGCGATTTTGGATTTTGTGCCAGCAGATATGCCGGGATCAGAGGAGCCATGCTTCCCAGGGTCAGTCGGAGGGATTCCCAGGACCTTACCGGGTATGGTGAGAAGAAAACCCGGATAACCGCATACAGAACATACAGGAGCAAAGGGATAAATATCCATGCAGACCGGTTTCGCCATTCCTTTTGTCGAAAGAAAAGAAAGCCCCCCGATATCAGGAAAAACAACCCGAACCATGCGGCATAATAATCCTTGGCAGTGATCGATGAGGGAGTCCAGTAATGGACTACAACACTGATCAACAGCATGGCAGCTATCAGCGAGATTTCCAGAAACCTCTCAAGACTGCCAAAAACCACACTGAAGAATCGAACTCGGATGGGAGCCTGGACCGGCTGTCGCGCTTTTCTCACGGCAAGGATAGAAGCCTCCTGATTCCCCAGCCCAGGCAAAACAGAATCGCGAGGCCCGCCCCAAAACGGAGATCATGGCGAAGTGGGAATGAACCAGAACGTTGAACAGTCAGCGGGGGAAAATCTATATCGGACATGATCCGGGCACGATCCGCAAACATGGCATACTCCCCTCCGGTGGATTCGGCAAGGTCTCGAAGAAGGGATTCATTCAACAGCCGGTCGCTGGATTCTGGAGACTGATCCAGGACCCTGATCTGGATTGAATGAGAATCCTGCCTGGCATAACGCATGGTATAGTCTCCCGCCTGCCGGGCATACCATGTGGTGCTGCCCAGCCCTGCCCAGTCTGGATCGGGTGAGAGAGGCAGAACCTGCCACTGCCCATCTGTTGCCTTGACTTCCAGGCCTGACAAGGGTGGCCCGGGGGTGATGGAGGGATCCTGGACAATGACCTTGATCTGCTGCCCGACGACACCTGGATTGGGATGCGCCTCGACCTTGATTTTTCGTGGAATTGAATAACCTGCGAGATAATCCGCCACTCCGAGCCACAAACCCTCCAGAAGTGAAGTTCCTGTGCCTTCGCTTCCTCCTCCAAAAGCAGCCAGTGTCCACAGATTTTCCGGCGCAACCAGGATGGCATGGCTCAGCCCCATTCGTGTTTCCAGAACCAATGGCTTCTCGGAAGGGTCGCTGACTAAAAGTGTCGAATAAGGGGGCCTCTGGTCAAAAAACTTGTCTGGGCCAATCTGCAATGGACGTGAAATCAGGGACCAGATCGGAGCCAGGGAGGGATGATTCCGACTGTCTTCCGGAAACGAGAGATCCAAAGCCCTGAGGCTGGGGGAACGTTGTTCCATCAGCACCAGTACCTCTTTCAGCCCCCCTTTCTGGACACGAGGGGCAAGGCTTTCCGCTCCCGGGAGCGCCAGCAACCCGGTTCGATTCGATTGAAAGTGTTTTTCAAGCACCTCCAGCCATTTCGCCGGCATCCTTCCCAGTGGATTTTTACCGAGCACCAGCATGTTGATATTCGGAAGGGTTTCTTCGAGCAAGGCTTCCCAATGGGAAGGATCCAATCGAACCATTTTCTCATGAGACCAGGGTGCTTTCGCCTGGCTTTCTGTGTCACTGCGGAAAAGATCCCACAGTATCCCGCTCCCATCTCCCAGGCTCACTGGCCGTAGGATGCGGTATCGGCCGTTATGGAGGACCGCCTGGCTGAACGACTGAGCCAGCCTTGAGGGTTCGCTCTCCAGGATCAGGATGCTCGGAGTTGAGGCTTCGACATGGATGCTTGCAGTGGCCTGTGTGATCAATTCGCCGGTTCGCTTCGAGTTTACAACCAGCCTGAGGAGGTGCATTCCACTCTTGACTGACCGCAAGCCAATCCAATCCTCCTGCATCGAATGGGCCGGTTCCAGTGAAATATCGCGAGAGAGAACCTCATCGGAAGCAAAGGTGATATGAACCTCCGCCGCCACAGGCTCGGTTGTATCGGATTCCACCTGCCAGCGTGACAGGAATGGAGTTCCGGGGGCCACCTCGCCCGGCGCCTCAATCCAGCGGGCCTGGATGAACTCTGATTTTTGGGTCGCTCCGATTCCAACAGTATTCATTGGAACACCGAGGCTGTCGGCTGCGAGAACCGGGGACTGTGGCCCATGATGCTGGCCATCTCCGATGAGAATGACCGATGCCAGACGGTCCGGTTGAATCTTCTGAAGGAGGCCTTCAATCACCGCTGCATAATCTGAGGCAGAAACACCGGCGGGAACCAGCTGGCTGGTTCGGAAAGCTGATATCTGCGCCTGATGCGGCTCTTCCTGCCAATCCCTCTGTATGTCCTCGACCCACTTCTCTGCCGCTTCGAGGCGTGTCCCTCCGGATTCATCATCGGAAAGAGACATGCTGGGGGAGTCGTCCACCACCAGCGCGATCACCTTTGTCAGGGTCTCCTTGTAGCCGCCATGGAAACGGGGATCGATCAGCAGCCAGGCGAGAAGAAGAAGAGGGATCGCCTGAAGGAGTGCCAGGCCGAAACGGTACCTGCCGGAAAGTGGCCGATCCAGATACCTTGATCTGAACAGGAATCCGACTATGGTCAGTATAAAGAGGAATAGAATTCCGATCGAATAATTCATAAAGCCGGTATCGAATGCATCTCCTTCAAGCGGATTATGCGTTACTTCCTCACCTTCGCAAGGGTAGGTTAAAACTGACACCCTCGACTTGCCTTATCGATTCAGGTTTAATTATGTATTGCGGAGGCCGATTATCTTTGTTGACAGAAAAATAAGAGTGTTCGAAAGATCGAATACAGAAAGGTGGTATCATGTCTCGATCTAAAGTTGCTGTGGTTCGAACAAGTCCACGGACTTATCTGGCCGATGTTCAGCGCGCCATGACTCTTGCCGGTGTCGAGGACACCCTCCCAAAAACAACCGAAACAGCCTTGAAGGTCAACATCAGCTGGCATCACTTCTACCCAGCCTGCTCGACAACCCCCTGGCAGCTCGAAGGAGTGATCCGTGCATTGCTCAACAGGGGTTACAGCCGTGATAAAATTCATGCCTGCCACAACCGGACTGTTGTGGTTTCCTCCAAAAAAGGCGAGGTCCTCAACAAACATCTCCCGGTGGTTCAGAAGCATGGCATCGGGAATGTCCACCTTTATGAAAACGAACCCTGGATCAATGTCCGTGATGCTGTTGGTGCGGAAGTTGCTTCCAAGTTTCTGGTTTTAAATAAGGTTTATCCGAATGGGTTCCATATTCCTAAACGTTTTATCGGAGAAAACATCATTCATCTGCCCACAGTGAAAACTCATGTTTTCACCACCATGACGGGAGCGATGAAGAATGCTTTTGGTGGCCTGTTGAATGAGAAACGCCACTGGACCCATGAGGTCATCCATGAAACTCTGGTGGACTTGCTCATGATCCAGAAAAAAATCCACACCGGTGTGTTCGCGGTCATGGATGGAACATTCGCCGGCGATGGCCCGGGACCGCGCTGCATGGTCCCCCATGTGAAAAATGTCATTCTCGCCTCTGCCGACCAGGTTGCCATTGATGCCATGTCGGCCAGCCTGATGGGATTCAAGCCGCTTGATGAAATCAAGTTTATCCGGCTTTCTCATGACATGGGCCTTGGTGTCGGCGACCCGAAAGAAATTGAGGTGGTTGGCGATCCGGATGTCGCTGGTGAAAACTGGCATTTTGTCGGGCCATACCAGAAGATGACCTTTGCCAGCCGGATGCAGCATAAGATTTACTGGGGTGGCTTGAAACGCCCGGTCGAATGGTCTTTGAAGACCTGGCTGGCTCCCTGGGCGTATGTCGCGAGCATTGCGTACCATGATTACTACTGGTACCCCTTTATCGGCAAGGAGCGTGTCGAAGAGGCGCTGCACAGCGACTGGGGGCGCCTGTTTTTCAACTGGGAGAATCTGCAGCCCGATGACCAGGGCTGGCCGGATGTCGGTCCATCGCCGGATTTATCCCTTCAGGAAGCCGGCTGAGAAACCCTCCAGATAAAAACCATGAAAGGGGCGATCCTTCCAGACCGCCCCTTTTTTAATGTCATGCCACGCTGAATATCGGATTCAGGCTCGAAGCCAGCTGGTAGAGCTCCTCGAGCTCCCCCTCCGTGATCGGTTTGAATGACTGCGCAATGTCCATCGCCTTCCGGAACAGGTCGATCTCTCCGGGAGGAATCGCGGCAACAATCGGCTGGCTGAGTGTGAACCTCAAGCCCAAATCCATCTCGCGCTGATCGGACAGGGGTTGGTACCAGCACTTGGGATAAGCAGCGCGCGCGGGGTCATTGTCCGGCCATTTCTGGCGTGCCAGTGCCTTCAGCGCCAGGCATGCCATCCCTTTCTCTCTGGCCTTCTTCATGATCTGAGGTCCGAAATCCCCCTTGGAATAGCAGGCGAAATTGACCGGGAAAAGGATCGAGTCGAAATCGAAACGGTCCATCGCTGCCAGGGCGGCTTCAACTGAATGAACCGAGAAGCCAATGTGACGGATTTTTCCACTTTTCCTGGCCTCGATGAACAGCTCCATGGCTCCCCCTTTTCCAAAAGCGACATCCACATCCTTGGCCACATCGACCAGGCCATGCAGCTGATAAAGATCGAAATGGTCGGTCCGCAGCCTTTCCAGGGACCGTTGCAGTTCCGCTTCGGCTTTCTCCCGGGTTCTTTCGGTGGTTTTGCAGGCCAGGAATACACCTTTACGGTAAGGTTCGAGGGCAGGCCCGAGCTTGATTTCCGCATCTCCATAGGTGGGGGCCACATCGAAATAATTGATCCCCCGCTCCACTGCTTCAGCGACATAACGGTTGGCATCGGCTTGTTCCTGGTCGGTGACGACAATTCCACCGAATCCGATGATTGAAATCTTTTCTCCGGTACGCCCGAACTCCCGTTTCGGAAATGATGAGGACTGAGCATAGACAGGATCGGCGCCTATGCCGTGATTCATCTGCAGCACAGCAGTGCTGACAGCGGCTGTTTTCAGAAATTCGCGGCGATTCATGATGGATATCCTCCTTCAGGCTCGATCATTCAAAATCAAGGGTAGTGAGGGGGGGCTGCCCTTCAAAGCCAACTCCCGGATCAACGATCATCATAACAACACTTCAGAGAAACTGAAAGGAATGGTTTCCACAATTTCCTTTTCTTCTGTTATCCAATTCATGGATCGTCTAGACTTTTTTCATTTCCAGCCCCTGAAAAGCATGGCAGGGGTTTTTTCACGAAGCATGGATCTCGTTCGGGAATCTTGTAAAAGGGAGGAGAGGGACAATGGATTATCTTCAGTTGGGCCGTTCGGACATGCGGGTCAGCCGAATCTGCTTCGGCACCTGGGCGTTTGGTGGCTGGTGGTGGGGAAAATCCGATGATGATGAATCCATAGAAGCCATTCATGCTGCACTGGATGCAGGCATCAACTTTTTCGATACAGCCGATATCTATGGCGGCGGGCGATCCGAATCAGTCGTGGCCAGGGGATTGGAGGGCCAGTCGGATGTTTATATTGCCACCAAGGGAGCGGTTCTGTTCGATGATAAATGGATGACTGGAGTCTCCAATGAAAAGGCATACCTCAAGCGGGCTTGTGAAGCATCTCTCAAACGCCTCAAACGGGAGGTGATCGACCTCTATCAGATCCACTGGCCGGACAACAAAACCCCGGTGTCTGAACCCATGGAGGCGCTCATGGAACTCCAGAAGGAAGGCAAGATCCGTTATGGCGGCCTCTCGAACTTCGGGATCAGGGATCTCGAAGTCGCTCTTGACACGGCACGGTACGAATCTATTCAGCCCCTTTATAACCTCCTTCACCGTGAGATCGAGGCGGAAGTGCTTCCATTCTGCGATGAGAATGAGATCGGTGTTCTGGCCTACAGCCCGCTTGCCTCCGGGCTTCTGACCGGGAAGTTTGACTCCCAGTCGCAATTCCCGGAGGGCGACCACCGCCGCGATCATCCGGATTTCACCGAGGAGGCCTTCCAGAGAAACCTGCGGATCATCGACCAGCTAAAAGAGTTTGCCGAGAAGCGGGAGTGTACAGTGACCCAGCTGTCTGTCAGTTGGGTGCTGGCTCAACCGGGCCTGACCTGCGCGATCTGTGGGGCGCGCAATGCCATGCAGCTGGATGAGATTGTCGAGGCTGTCGATTATCCGCTCTCTCAGGCAGAGGTAGACAGGATCAATCATATTGCATCTTCAACCGAATGATTTTCTATTGAAGCAGGGCATACATCAGAAGGTTGGTACCCATCCGGAGAGCTTCCTGGCGTTTCTCTTCGGGGTCTTTATGAACTTGTGGATCCTCCCAGCCATTGCCGATGTCACTGTTCCAGTCATACAGCACCGCCAGGCGCCCACGGACATAAATCCCGAATAACCTTGGAGGCTGCTCTTCATCATGGCGATGGATCTGCGGGATGCCGTCCGGG
>JAANMX010003073.1_pt1 | contig 15276 bp, 17 predicted proteins | sample 7279681 | NCBI WGS metagenome assembly JAANMX01 (sample SAMN14094542, study PRJNA606508) | bioreactor metagenome | isolation source: A lab-scale SPAN reactor treating ammonium-rich wastewater day 351 | place: Ireland: Galway | collected 2018-01-01
CACCCGGCGGCACGTCGCCGCGCGACACCGGCGGCAGTCGCCGCGCTACACCCGGCGGCAGTCGCCGGGTGACGGCCCGCGGCAGGTCAGCCGTCGGCGACCGCTCGTCGGACCAGGGCGGCGAGGAATGCCTCGTCCTCCGCGGAGAGGGCAGCCACCGCGAAACCGGTCGGCCAGACATTGCCGTCGTCGAGGAGGGCCGTGTCGTTGAACCCGAAGGTGCCGTAGCGGGACTCGAATTTGCTGGCCGGCTGGAAGAAGCAGACCACCGCGCCGTCCCGGGCGTAGGCGGGCATGCCATACCAGGTCTTGGCGTCCAGCGCGGGGGCATTCTCGGTGACGATCGCGTGGATCCGTTCGGCGATCAGGCGATCCGCCTCCGGCAGTGCGGCGATCTTGTCGAGACAGTCCTGGGCCTCGGCGGCCCTCTTGTTGCCGCGGCGCTGCGCGGCGCGCAGTTCGGCGGCCCGCTCCTTCATCGCGGCGCGTTCCTCGGCGGTGAAGCCGTCCTTGGTCTCGGTGTTGCGGGTCATCGGGAAGCCATCTCCTTGGCGGTTGTGGTGAGCGGATGGACGAGGTGTGCGAGCAGAACGGGACGCGGCAACCGGCTGGCGTCCCGGCGTCCGGAGGTCTGCTCGATCAGAGCCCTGGCCACCCAGGGCGGCAGGCACATGGGTCAGCCCTGCGCCAGGTCGGTCTTGAACCGGACCATGTTGCCGTCGGGGTCGCGGAAGGCGCAGTCCCGGACGCCGTAGAACTGGTCGGCGGGCTCCTGCAGCACGTCGGCGCCGGACGCCCGGACCGCCTCGTACACGGCGTCCACGTCGTCGCAGTCGAAGATCAGTGCGGTCAGCAGGCCCTTGGCGAGCAGCTCGGTCAGCGCCGCCTTGTCGGCATCGGTCATCGGCATCGCCCCGGGACCGATCTGGTCGAGGGTGATCTCGAGCTCGGGCTGGGTCGGCGTGCTCAGGGTCACCCAGCGGAAGTCGCCGTTGGTGACATCGGTGCGCACCGTGAACCCCAGCACGTCGCGATAGAAGGCCAGCGAGATGTCCGGGTCGGTGGTGTGAACGAAGGTGTTGGCGAGGGTCAGGCTCTGGAGTGCTGTCATGTCCTCGACCCTAGATTCGGCCCGGCGTCCGGCACTTCTCGGAAACTGATCACTTCCGGGTGGGCCGGGTGACCTGTTTCACGATGCAACTCGGAATGCCGCGCAGCTCGTCGTGGGAGCGGCTGCGGTAGGCGCTCGGCGTCTCGCCGACCAGCTCGGTGAACCGGCTGCTGAACGACCCCAGCGAGGTACAGCCGACCTCCATGCACACATCGGTGACCGACTTGTCGGTGTTGCGGAACAGCGCCATCGCCCGTTCGATCCGGCGGGTCATCAGCCACGCGTATGGCGTCTCACCGAAGGCGTCCTTGAACGACCGCTGGAAGTGCCCGACCGACATCAGCGCCTCGCGGGCCAGCTGCGGGACGTCCAGCGGCTCGGCGAAGTCGCGGTCCATCCGGTCGCGCGCCCGGCGCAGCCGCACCAGGTCGTCGGGGTTCATGGCATCAGCCTGTCACATGCCCCGAAGCGAGGTTCGTCGGTCCCCCGGTGGGCGGCGCCTCACATCGTGCGGCGGTAGCGTCCTCCTACCTCGAAGAAGGCCTCGGTGATCTGGCCCAGGGACGCCACCCGCACCGTCCGCATCAGCTCGTCGAACACGTTCCCGCCGGCGAGCGCGACCTCCTTCAAACGCGCGAGCGCGGCCGGGGCGTCGTCGGCATGCCGGGCATGGAAGTCGGCCAGCCGGGACAGCTGGGACTCCTTCTCCTCGCTGGTCCCCCGGGCCAGCACGGTCGGCGCCGACGCCTCGGCGTCCGGGTCGAGGAAGGTGTTCACCCCGATGATCGGCAGGCTCCCATCGTGCTTGCGGGACTCGTACAGCATCGACTCGTCCTGGATCAGCCCGCGCTGGTACCCGGTCTCCATCGCGCCCAGGACGCCGCCGCGGTCGGCGATCCGGTCGAACTCGGCCAGCACCGCCTCCTCGACCAGGTCGGTCAGCTGCTCGATCAGGTAGGAGCCCTGCAGCGGATTGTCCACCGCCGCCAACCCCCACTCGCTGTCGATGATCAGCTGGATCGCCAGCGCCCGCCGCACCGACGCCGGGGACGGCGTGGTCACCGCCTCGTCGTAGGCGTTGGTGTGCAGGCTGTTCGCGCTGTCGTAGAACGCGCACAGCGCCTGCAGCGTGGTGCGGATGTCGTTGAACTCCATCTCGGCGGCGTGCAGCGACCGGCCCGAGGTCTGGATGTGGTACTTCAGCTTCTGCGCCCGCTCGCCGGCGCCGTACCGGTCGCGCAGCGCGATCGCCCAGATCCGTCGGGCGACGCGTCCGATCACCGAGTATTCGGCGTCCATGCCGTTGGAGAAGAAGAACGACAGGTTGGGCGCGAAGTCGTCGATCGCCATGCCGCGGGCCAGGTACGCCTCGACGTAGGTGAACCCGTTGGCCAGCGTCAGCGCCAGCTGGGTGATGGGGTTCGCCCCGGCCTCGGCGATGTGGTACCCGCTGATCGAGACCGAGTAGAACCGCTTCACCCCGTGCTCGATGAACCACTCCTGCACGTCGGCCATCGCCCGTAGTGAGAAGTCGATCGAGAACAGGCAGGTGTTCTGCCCCTGATCCTCCTTGAGGATGTCGGCCTGGACGGTGCCGCGCACCTTCCGCACGACGTCGGGGTCGCCGGCCTGGTCGATCGCGGCGTTGAGGAACATCGCGAGAATCGTCGGCGCCGGCCCGTTGATGGTCATCGACACCGAGGTGGAGTCGTCGGCCAGGTCGAAGCCGGCGAACAGGTCACGCATGTCGTCGAGCGTCGCGATGGACACCCCCGAGGTGCCGACCTTGCCGTAGATGTCGGGCTGCCGCGCCGGGTCGCGTCCGTACAGGGTGACCGAGTCGAACGCCGTCGACAGCCGCGTGGACGGCTGCCCGGCGGCCAGCAGATGGAACCGTCGGTTGGTGCGGAACGGGTCGCCCTCGCCGGCGAACATCCGGGTCGGACGCTCCCCCGAGCGGCGGTGCGGGAAGACCCCGGCGGTGAACGGGAAGCTGCCCGGACGGTTCTCCTTGCGCAGGTACCGCACCAGCGCGCCCGGTTCGTCGTCGGACGGCAGCGCCACCTTGGGCAACCGCAGCCCCGACAGCGTCTCGGTGGTGGAGTGCTCGGTACCGATATGGGTGCGCCAAAGGGCGAGCAGGCGTTCCGCTTCGGCCGGCAGCGGGGCGCGGACGCCGTCCAACGGGGAGGGATCGCCGAGCAGCGCCGCGACCGCCTCGACCTGCTCGTGCCGCCGGACGGCGTCCACCAATCCGTCGGTCGCCGCGTGGTAGCCGCGGACGGCGTCCGCCACGTCGGCGAGGTAACGCTCCTTGCCGCGCGGCACGATCGGGGCCGACGGGCGGCTGCGGCTGGGCGCCGGCGGGTCGGTCAGCGCCAGGTCGTGAGCGCACAGCAACGGCACCAGCCGCCGGTACAGCTCGTCCACGCCTTCGTCGTTCACCCGGGACGCGATGGTGCCGATCACCGGCTGGTCCCGCCACGACTCGCCGAAGGCGCCGCGGTTGCGGATCAGTTGGCGTCCGACGTCGCGGCGGGCGTCCTCGGCGCCGCGCCGGTCGTACTTGTTGATCGCCACCAGGTCGGCCACCTCGAGGGCGGCGATCTTCTCCAGCTGGGTGGACGCCCCGTACTCGGGGGTCATCACGTACAGCACGACGTCGGCATGGTCGGCGATCGCGGCGTCCCCCTGCCCCATGCCGGGCGTCTCGACGATCACCAGGTCGTGGCCCGCGGCGCCGCAGGCCCGGATCATGTCGTCGAGGCCGACCGGGATGCCGCCCGGCGCTCCCCGGGTGGCCAGCGACCGGAAGTACACGCCGTCCAGGGCGTTCATCCGGATCCGATCGCCGAGCAGCGCTCCCCCGCGACGCGCGGTCGGGTCGATCGCCAGCACCGCGATCCGGACGCCCGGCGCATGCCGTTTGAAGCGCAACAGCAGCTCATCGGTCAACGAGGACTTCCCGGAGCCGCCGGTCCCGGTGATCCCCAGCACCGTGGGCCGGGCGTGCGGCAGTTCGATCTCCCCGCCCTCGGCGAGAATGGTGATCTCGCGCGCCAGGGACGCCGCCGGTCGAACCCCATCCTCCGGCGGTCGAGCCCCAGCCGCTGGTCGAGTTCGTCGAGACCCGTCATCCCCTACCGGTCGAGATCCCTGACCCACCGCCGATCGAGCTCCAACCTCCGTCGGTCGAACCTGTCGAGACCCCTCCAGCCGCCGGGCCTGCACCTCGCGGCAGCCGGCGATCACCTCCTCGGCCATCCCCACCAGGCCGAGCCGCTGCCCCGCCGCCGGGCTGTAGATGCTGACCCCCCTGGCGGCCAGAGCATCGATCTCTTCGGCGACGATCACGCCGCCTCCGCCACCGAACACCCGCGCGTCCGAGCCGCATTCGGCGAGCCGGTCGACCAGGTAGCCGAAGTACTCCAGGTGCCCGCCCTGGTAGGACGACACCCCGACACCGTGCGCATCCTCGTCGAGAACAGCGGCCACCACGTCCTCGACGCTGCGGTCATGGCCCAGATGGACCACCTCGGCACCGCGCGCCTGCAACACCCGACGGATCACCGTGATCGCGGCGTCATGCCCGTCGAAAAGCGCGGCTGCGGTGACGATCCTCACCGGTGACGACCTCATGCCCCCATTGACTCACATCGCGCAAGGGGGACGCGACGCCCAGTTGCGGGATGCGTGGGCCTGATATCCGCACCCCGGGCGCGTCGCCATCGCCAGCGGCACGCCGATAGGGCGGCAAGTGGGGTGCACTTATCGGCGGTGTGTCGCCGTGGCTGCGGGACGCCCCAGCCCACCTGACCGGTCCACTCGGTGGCGCCCGGCTCGTCAGCCGGCCACGGCACGACCTCACCGCAGCCCGTCGCCCCTGCTACCCGCCCACACTCATCGCCTTCTCGTACGCCGCCCGCAGCTGCTCGCTCGGCCGCGGGCCCCCGGCGTCCGGCATCGGGACGCCCAGGTGACGCTCGCGCAGCTCGTCCATCATCCGCTCGACGAACTCCGGTCCGGCGTCCCGCATCAGCTCGGCGCGGACGCGCAACCGGCGCGTTCCCTCACGATGCGCGAGACCCCAGGTGCCCAGCGCGACCATGACCGGCAGCACCTGAATGCCGGCCTCGGTGAGCGAGTACCGGGCGCGCTGACCGCGGGTGGCGTCCTCCCGCGTGAGCAGGCCGGCGGCGGTGAGTTGCTTGAGCCGGCTGCTGAGGATGTTGCTGGCGATGCGCTCCTCCGAGCCGGCGAGGAGTTCGCGGAAGTAGCGCCGGTCGCCGAACATCATGTCCCGCAGCACCAGCATGGCCCAGGGGTCGCCGAGCACCTCGACCGCGGCGTTGATCGCGCACCCCGAACGTGGCCCGTGCTGCATGACGTTCCCTCCGACGAACTGATTGCAATCTACCACCACTCCGCGTACGCTCGAACTGATTGCAGATCACAACCAGAGAGGGTCCGATCATGTCCCAGCTCCGCGTCCACAACTTCGCGATCTCCCTCGACGGCTTCGGCACCGGTGAGGGCCTGAGTCTTCAGGAACCCTTCGGTCACGCCGGCGAGCGGCTACACGAGTGGATGTTCGCCACCGACTGGTGGGAGTCCGGAGGAAGCAAGGGCGTCGACGACGTCTTCGCGCGACAGCACGGGCCGAACATCGGTGCCGAGATCATGGGCGCCGGCAAGTTCGGCTACCCGGGCTGGCACGACGATCCCGACTGGCGCGGCTGGTGGGGCCCCAACCCACCGTTCCACACACCGGTCTTCGTGCTTACCCATCACCCGCGCCCCTCGATCGAGATGGAGGGCGGCACCACCTTCCACTTCCTGGACGCCTCGCCCGCCGAGGCGCTGGAGGCCGCTCGGGCGTCCGCGAACGGCCAGGACGTCCGGCTCGGCGGCGGGGCGGAGACGATCCGCGCGTTCCTCGCGGCCGGGCTGGTGGACTACCTGCACGTCGTCGTGACGCCCATCGTGCTCGGACGCGGCTCCCGACTCTGGGAGGGGCTGGAGGGCCTCGAGAAGGACTACCGGATCGAGGCGACCTCATCCCCGGCCGGGGTCACCCACCTGACCTTCACGCGCTAGACCGCGCTAGACCGAGCGATCAGGCCCTCACTGCGAGCCGCCTGCCGAGACTGCCCCATGGCAGGCCGGGGGCTGCCGAGGACCGACTCCCGGCAGTACGCTCGGCGCACACCGGTGCCGCACCTCGCAGCGAGCGACGCAGCACACCGGCGAGGAGGCAGCGCGACATGGCCGAGGGAAGCGGCACCAAACAGGATCCGTGGCAACTGACGACCCCTCCCGGATCCAGTTCCTACACGATGTATCGCGACGACGAGGCCGACCCGCCCGCCCTGGTCTGCGTCGTCGGATCGACCACGCTGAGATACCGATCGAGGGCGATCGAAGATCTGCACGCCTGGCTGGTCGAGCAGGGCGACTGGGTTCCCCTGGGCGCCGCGGACGAGAAGAAACCCGCCGCGGAGGGGACCGTCGAGGCCTGGGGGCGGTCCGAGTCGAACCCGGTCGGTGGCTGGTACGGGCTCCGCAACGGCTACCGCGGCCGGTTCGGCATGTACCTGCCGCCGTTGCTCGAGGCACTCGGGCTGGCCGAACTCACCCATGACGCCCGCAACAACCGGATGCGGGCCTGCACCTGAGCCCGCCGAATCATCGTGATCGCTGCGTCAGCACTTCCGCGGTAGCGATCCTGACCGGTGACGATCTCGCGCCCCCGTTGACTCACACCACATGAGGCAGCGCGCGCTGGTTACCGCAGCAACCGCTCGACCAGGACGTCCACCGCATGGTCGGCGTCGACCTGCTCATCGATCGGGACCGTGAGTTGGTCGAGAATGAGCCCGTCGAGCGCGTAGTGGAAGAGCACGATCTCCCAGCGGCCGCCGGGCAGGCCGGCCTGGGTGTTGAATGCCACATCGGCGTCCAAGCCGGTCCGCAGCCAGGTGGCCACCGCCTCCGCAACGGAAGCCGTCCGCGCCGCCTCAATCCGCAGCTCGAACAGCGCCAGCGTGGCGTCCCGGTCGCCGGTCAGCCGATGGACGATGTCCCGCAGGTAGTCCGCGAACAACTCAGCACCCCGCGGACGCCGGGCGAGCTCGGCATGGACGTCCGGGTCGGGGCTCAGCCGCTCGCCGATCCAACGCAGGATCGCCTCGATGATGTCGTCGCGCGAACCGAAGTAGTTCGAGGCGGTCCCCCGCGGCACCTCGGCCTCGGCGTCGATCGCCCGATGAGTCAGTCCGCGGGAACCCTGCCGAGCCAGCACGCGGACGGCCGCATCGGCCAGCCGGGTCCGTCGTCCGGGGTTGCGCGCCACACCGCCACTATAGCTATTCACGACAGTTGTCGTGGTAGCCTCAATCACGACAGCTGTAGTGAAAGGAGTCCCCATGCGTGAGTTGATCTACTACGTCGCGGTGTCCGTCGACGGATTCATCGCGGAACCCGATGGCGGCTACGGGGCCTTCCTGGCCGAGGGCGACCACATGGACGTCGTGCTCGGCGAGTTCGCCGACGCCGTCCCCGCCCACGGCCTCACAGCCCTCGGCAAGCAGGCTCCCCGCACCCGGTTCGACACCGTGATCCAGGGCTGGCGCAGCTACGAACTGGCCCTCGCGGTCGGCATCGAACGCCCCTACGCCCACCTGCGCGAGTACGTCGCCACCCGCTCCTCGCACCCTCCGGTCGACGGCGTCACCTTCACCGCGGACGCCCTCGCAACCGTCCGCGAACTCAAGGGCCAGGACGGCCTCGGCATCTACCTGTGCGGAGGCGGCGAGCTCGCCGGGTCGCTGCTTCCCGAGATCGATCGGCTGATCCTGAAGCGCAGCCCGGTGGTTCTCGGTGCCGGTATCCCGATGTTCGGCGCCGCCGAGCCCGCTCCCCACGCCTTCCACCTCATCGACGTCCGGCGTTTCGAATCCGGGGTGCTGATCGAGGAGTACGAACGGGCCGACTAGCCCGGCGGCTGTGGCCGAGCGAGCCACTCCCCGCTGCTGGTCACCGTCAGTTCAGTGCTTCATCCTCGTCCGGTTCGGCGTCACCGTCGAGAACCAGCAGGAGGCCGTGTGCCACTGCCCCTCGCAGAGCGGAAGGAACCGTAAAGCTTCCGTCGCCACTCGGTTCCAGGACGCCGACCTGTTCGAGGTAGCCCAAGGTACGGAGCGTTCGTGCCGCCAGAATGTCGTCGAACGGGGACATCGTGCTCAACTCGATCGGATGATCTGGGCTCAAGGCCTGCAGAACACGCGCGATCGCCAGCGCCGTCACCCGGTCACCGAAGTAGAAGTTGCGTTGGGCCTCATCGAGGAGGATTCCCGCAGTGACCAGGCCGATCACGTCCATGGCGATGTCTTCGGGCGGCAGCTCCTCGGCCAGCCATGCAGCGACGGCCGGTCCCGGGCGGACCCTTGCGCCTGCCCGCTCCAGCAGTTCAACGGTGTGGAGCGCCTCCCACCAGTGCCGCAGCACGGGAACCTCTCCCATGGACATGGCGCGAATCGTGGCCGGAGCCGCCGCCGGTTCATCGAGCTCGAAGAGGCCCGGCTCGCTGAGCTCGGCGGGTTGCTCCGTCGCTCTCCTGCCGTTGACCCCCACCGCGGAGACGTTCAGCATCCCGGCTGCGGCCGCGATGTCGACCCGGCGAACGCCGCCCGACGGCGCCACCTGACGCCCCGGTCCGATCCAGTTCAGCAGATCGCCCACCTTGGCGACGATGAGGGTCGCCGCGAATGCGACTCTGCGTTCCTCCGAGTCGAGTTGCTCGGCCTCCGCGACCGCCTGGGAGAGCACATAGGATGCGGGATCCAACCCGGCCAGCACCTCTTGGACCAACCGCAGCAGAGGTTCCCACGCCGTCCCATCGCCCTCGAAGGTGGACAGCCGGAAGCAGACGTAATCGGCCACCACGGCGAGTACCGCGGCAGTCGCGCCCAGCTGCTCGGCATCGTCGCCGTCGCCAACGTCGAGCACTGCCGCGAGCAGTTCGCTGAGACCGTCCGGATCATCCGGATCGACGCCCAGCTGACCGCAGACTCGCAGCAGTCCGCGGAACGCGGCCACCTCATCGTCGACGCTCGGCGCGGCGATGACTTCCTGCTGACCCAGCCACGCTTCGAAGCCGTGGAGCACCCGGCGATCGGATGCGGACAAACCCTGTTCGTCCGGACGCCCGCCGCGACTCGTCGTGCGTCGCCGTGATAGGCGGGGCACCTGGTGACCGCCGCGCGGGGAGCCACTGTCCGGCGGATCAGATGTGCGGGAGTTCGGCATCCGGACAGCCTACGGCTCAAGCTCCAAAGGGTGCGGACGCATCCGCCCTTCTTATCCGCTCTCGCGCGAGATCATGTTCACTGTCCTCGGACCGAGGCTGTCGAGAGAGAGTTGCGCGGCGGCTGAGCTGCCCACCGAACTCCCTCACCTGTCGACGGAGACTGTCCAGGAACGGACCGCGACCGCGGCCTTGCCGCAGGATTCCGGGAGGTCGTCGTGGGGCTCCAGCGTCAGTCGCACGAGCCAGCGGCGTCCGTCGTGGTGGGTGATCTCGATGAGTTGGCCGGGGTCGGACTCGCGGTCTCGACCTGTGAGGGCGGCTTGGTCTCGACCATCGAGGGTGGCCGGTGCGACGGTGAGCGCGTCGGGCGACCGCTCACCCGTCAGTTCGCGGACGTAGGCCTCGGCTACTGCCCACGAAGGCTCCAGGTGACCTCGTCCCCGGTCGTGCCACGCACCGAACGTCTCGGACGCCAGTTCCCCGGCCTCGGCCGCCCGCAACGCCGCCAAAGCCACCTCGCGGGTGAGCCGGGCCAGCGATTGCCCGGAGGGCAGCACGATCCCGGTGGGCGCGAACCGGTGGCCGCCGGTGTGGGTGCACTCCCACACTCTCCCGGGCGCCGTCCGCTCCAGCTCCAGGGCGATCGGACGCCCCCGCAGCGCGCAGCACAGATCCCGCTTGCCGTTCGCGCACAGCAGCAGGACGCCGCCGTCCAGCCGCTCCAGCCAGCCGACGCGGGCCGCGATCGCGTCAGGGGCATCCTCGGCGAGCAGCTCGAACGGCAACCCGAGCACTTCGTCCGGCTCGGCCACCGAACCGCCCAGCAGCCACGGCATCCCGGCCAGCCCGCCCGCGACGAGCACCCGCCGCCGGGGATGGTCCGCGCGATCGGCATGGCTCGCCGGACGCCGGATCAGCAACGCCCGCCCGCCGGCGCCCAGCGTCGCGGTCTCGATCGCCGCACCCACCGCCGGGTCCAGCCGCGACTGGGTGAACGCCTTCGCACCCCACGGACCGTTCTGCTCGACCGCGACCCAGAAGTTCGCCCGCGGCGCCGTGCCCCAGGCGGGCAGCCCGGCGTCGTCCCAGGCGAACGAGCAGGTCATCGCGGCATCCGCCGCCAGATCGCCCGCGGCAGGAACGGGGCGACCGAGAACATCGCCCGCAGCTGCCATGGAATCCACAGCTCGACCGGTCCTCCGTCGCGAATCCGCTTCACCACCGCGTCGGCGACCTGCGCCGGCGTCGACGAGAACGGTGCGGGCTCCATGCCCTGCGTCATCCGTCCGATCACGAACCCCGGACGGGCGATCACCAGGTCGACACCGCTGCCGTGCAGAGCGTCCGCCATGCCGGACGCGAAACCGTCCAGGCCCGCCTTCGCCGAGCCGTAGACATAGTTGGCCCGGCGCACCCGCTGGCCCGCCACCGACGAGAATGCCACCAGCGTGCCTGCCCCGCGCGCTCGCATCGACGCGGCGAGCACGGTCAGCAGCGACGCCTGCGCGACGAAATCGGTGTGCAGAATGCGCACCACCTCGGCGTTGTCGGACTCGGCCAGCGCCTGGTCACCGAGGATGCCGAAGGTCAGTACCGCGATGTCGATCGGTCCGGCCTCGGCCTCGATCCGCTCGACCGTCTCGGCGTGGGCGTTCACCTCGTCGGCCTCGAAATCGACGTGCAGCACCCGCTCGGCACCGCTCAGTTCCGGGCGTTCCCCACCCGGACGCGACGCCAGCACCACCGTGTTTCCGGCGGCCAGCCGGGTGGCGATTTCCAGACCGATCTCGGAACGTCCGCCGAAGACCGCGACCACACTCATCGGGATGCGCCCGTCACAGAGAAGAACGCAGCGCCCGCAGGCGGGCCAGGCTGGACTCGCGACCGAGCAGCTCGATCGACTCGAACAGCGGCGGCGACACCCGCGAACCGGTGATCCCGACCCGCACCGGACCGAACGCGAACCGCGGCTTCAGTCCGAGACCATCGACCAGCACCGCCCGGAGCGCCGCCTGGATCTCGTCCGCCCCGAAAGGCCCCAGCTCCTCCAGGGCCGCGATGGACGCGTCCAGCACCTCGCCGGCGTCATTGCCCAGCTGCGCGCGGGCATCGTCGGCCACGACAAGATCGGCGTCCGGGGTGAACAGGAAAGCCAGCTTCGGCAGCGCGTCCGACAGCACCGCGAGCCGCTCCTGGATCAGCGGGGTCGCCTTGCGCAGCAGTTCTACCTTGGCCGGGTCGGGGTCGACCCACTGACCGGTGAACCGCAGGTGCTCGACGATCCGCGCCGCGAGCTCCTCGGCCGACATCGCCCGGATGTACTCGCCGTTCAGCCAGTCCAGCTTCTTCAGGTCGAAGATCGGGCCGACCGTGTTCACCTTGGCCCAGTCGAAACCGGCCACGAACTCCTCGAACGTCGCAACCTCGGTCTCACCGACCGGCGGATAGGCCAGCAGCTGCAGGAAGTTCCGCAGCGCCTCGGGCAGGTAGCCCTGCTCGCGGAACCACATCAGCCGCGCCGCCGGGTTCTTGCGCTTGGAGATCTTCGACTTGTCGGTGTTCCGCAGCAGCGGCATGTGCGCGAACGCCGGCGGGGTCAGCCCCAAGAACCGGTACAACAGGATGTGCTTCGGGGTGGAACTGATCCACTCCTCACCGCGCACCACATGGGTGATCCCCATCAGGTGATCGTCCACCACCACCGCCAGGTGATAGGTCGGGAAGCCGTCGGCCTTCAGGATCACCTGATCGTCCGGACGCGGCGCGCTCACCTCGCCGCGGATCACGTCCGGGAACGACAGCGGCGCATCGTCGGGGATCAGCATCCGGACCACCGGCGTCGGGCTGAACCCGGGCAGGGCCGCCCGCTCCTCGCGAGTCAGCCCCAAGCAGAGCCGGTCATACCCGGTCACGGACGCCTTCGCCGCCTGCTGCTCGGCCCGCAGCTGCGCCAGCCGCTCCGGCGAACACCAGCAGTAGTAGGCGTGACCCGAGGCCAGCAGCTGCTCGACGAAGGGCCGATAGGTATCCAGCCGCTCCGACTGCCGATAGGGCGCGTACGGTCCGCCGACGTCCGGGCCCTCGTCCCAGGGCAGGCCGAGCCAGCGCAGGGTGTCGAAGATCTGTTGTTCGGAGTCGGCGACGTAGCGGGCGCGATCGGTGTCCTCGATCCGCAGCACGAATTTGCCGCCGGTGGCCTCGGCGTAGGCCTTGTTGAACAACGACATGTAGGCGGTACCGACGTGTGGGTCGCCGGTGGGCGACGGCGCGACACGAAGCCGGGCAGGAGTCTGGGTCATAGCCGCTCCAGCCTAACGGGCGCCCCGCCCGCCGCACGAAAGCGCCCGGCACGCACCATTGCCGACCGAGCGGCCGAGGCGTGTACTGACCTCATGAGCGTCTCGAGCGACAACGGAATCGACGACCACCAGCTGGGCGAGCTGATCGCCCGGATGCGTGAGGCCGCGTCGGCCTACATCCGCGGGGACATCCGCCACTACTTCGCCCTGTTCGACCACCCGGACGACTATTCGCTGATGCCCCCGTACGGCGGCGACACCGTGGTCGGATCCCACCGGACCGATGAGGAACTGGACGAGTTGAGCCGGTTCTTCGCTTCCGGCGAGGCGGTCCTCGACGTGCAACACACCTACGTGTCCGGAGATCTGGCGGTGCTGGTCGCGATCGAACGGCAGCACGGCGAGGTCGGAGGCTATCCCGAGCAGGACTGGTCGTTGCGGATCACCGTCGTGTTCCGCCGGGCGGGCGACCGTTGGCAGATCGTCCACCGGCACGCCGACCCGCTGGTTCGCGCGATCCCGTTCGACGACTTCGCACGACTCGCCCGTGGCACCGGCTAACCGGGACGCCGCCCCAAGGACGCCTACCTGGTCAGGCGGAAGGAAGCCAGGGCGAGCGTGATGTCGATCGCGGTGAGCACGACAACCAAGGTTGCGGCCGCGACGAGCCGGTAGTCGAGCGGATACTCACCGATGATCAGGACGGCGCCCGCGATGGTGGCCAGCAGGACGGGGATGAACCGCAGATAGCCGGGCAGCAGCACCTGCCAGAGCCGGGCCACCGTGCGGCCACCGCGCAGGAACCAGCCATCGGCCAGCGACCAGGCGTTGGAGAGCAGCAGCGCCGCCGCGGTCGGGATCAGGGCGAACCAGCCGCCGCTGACGCCGGCCATGAACAGCAGGATCACCGACCACGCCCCGCAGACCAGGCTGAGCACGCCGATCATGATCGCGTAGTGCAGCGCGAAGAACCGCGTCGTCGCGTCGCGCCGCCCCATCGTGGCCAGCCGGATCAGCGTCGCGCCGACCGACATCGCCAGCCACAGGGCGCTGTAGGCGAGCAGGTCCTGCAGCTCGATCCAACCCCTCAGCAGCGGCCACAGCGGCAGCAGGGAGCCGATCAGGATCAGCAGCAGCTGCACGGCGGTCGCGATCGGCGCCGGAAGCCGGGAGGCCACCGAGCTCAGCAGTCCGAAGCCGAGCGCTCGCGCGAGTTGGTTCACCTGGGCATGGTGCCGTAGCCGGCGCCCGCTCGGCCAGCGCGGGTTCTGCGGTCAGTCTGAAATCGACTACACAGTCGTTCCGGGCGCGGGTGGCCGCCGCCTCGTTACGGCGGGAGTTCCGGGCCGGCGCCTGCAACTCTGTGGTCGATTTCAGACTCCCGGCGAGTAGGCCCCCGCCGGCGAGCGCTCAGCGGGGCCAGATCAGCCAGCCGCCGAACAGCAGCGCGGCCAGGTTCGCCACCAGGAAGAAACCCACCCAGAACAGTCCGGGCAGCCGGGTCAGCCCGGCGAGCTGATCGGCGTCGCTGGTCGGCGCCCGCCCCCGGGTCCTGGTGCGATGCAGTTCCACCGCCCCCAACGGCCCGGCCAGCAGCAGGAACCAGGTCAGTAGATAGGCCACCAGCGACTGGACCTGCTCACCGCCCCACCAGGACACCGCGAACACCGCCACCCCGGCCACCAGCATCGAATAGAGCCCGCGGAAGTTGCGGATCTGCAGCAGCATCAGGCTGAGCAGCAGCAGCGCCACCCACAGCACGGCCAATGCGTGGCGTTGCCACAACAGGGCGGCCGCGAGCAGCCCGAACAGGCCGGGCGCCAGGTAGCCGGCGATCAGGGTGACGAACATGCCGGGTCCGCGCGGACGCCCGCGGCTCAGGGTGACGCCGGACGAGTCCGCGTGCAGCCGGATGCCACGCAGCCGGCGCCCGGTGAGCACCGCCGCGATCGCGTGGCCACCCTCATGGACGATCGTCATCAGGTGCCGGGCGATCCGCCAGGCCGGCCGGATCGCCACCACCGCGAGGGCGGCCAGCCCGGTCAGCCAGATCAGCTCGGCCGAGGGCGGCTGCTGGACGCCGGTGAGCTCGGCCCAGATGCGCTGCAACGCGTTCATCGGGCGATCCGTTTCAGTCGTCGGTGGATGAGCGGCCGACGGACCGGACGAATGGGACGCGGCACGCCGCCCAGTCTAGGAAGCCGTCGTCCACCCCGCGGTCGACGGGGCACTACGGCCCACCCGGCCGCCCGCCGCCGAACCCGCCGGGACCTCCGCCGAACCCACCGGGACCGCCGCCGCCGAACCCGGGCATGCCGAAACCCCGGCCACCGTGACCCATCGGCGGGCCACCCCAGCCGTGGCCGAACAGTCCCCCGCCGAACCAGCCGCGCCCGAAGCCGAAGAGGCCGGGGCGTCCGAACAGCAGGCCGTAGACCGCCGATCCGGCGAAACCTGCGGCCAGCGAGGTCAGGATGGAACGACCCGCCGACTGATTGCCGAAGAGCCGCTCGATCGCACCCGGTTGCCGCACCTCGAGCCTGGTCGCCGAGCGCGCC
>JAANMX010003077.1_pt1 | contig 15271 bp, 11 predicted proteins | sample 7279681 | NCBI WGS metagenome assembly JAANMX01 (sample SAMN14094542, study PRJNA606508) | bioreactor metagenome | isolation source: A lab-scale SPAN reactor treating ammonium-rich wastewater day 351 | place: Ireland: Galway | collected 2018-01-01
GGAACTCGGGCAGCAGCGCGAGCCCTTTTCCTTTGGCATCATCGAGATCGCTTGCAGACTCTCGCGCGGCGATTCGCTTTGCCAACGCCGCCTGCGTGTCGTTCTTGGGGCGAGCGATCTCCGTGTCGTTCACCGGCACATAGCTCGTCACGATCTCGCGCTGCTCGTGATCGCCGACGGCCATCGCCGGCGCCGGCAGCGACTGGAGCCATTCCAGCGCTGCGCGCTCCTCCGCTCCACCTTCGGTCTCGAAGTGCGCCGCCACGAGGGCCATGAAGACGCGGTCGGGGTGCGGGGGCCACTCGGCCCGCTCGCGATCCGAAGGGTGCGTCGCCATCGCCCAGCCGTTGAGGTAGCGGATGCCGAGGGCGAACATCAGCCTTCGCCTCCTTCATCGCCGCCGCCGGTCGCGGCGGAGAGATCCTGGCTCTTCTTCACCAGCGCCACGAGTTCCGGCGAGGGCGTGAGCGTCAACTCCTCGTCCATCCACGGCAGCCCCGCTCCCTTGGCGGCCTTCACAGCCTGGCGGAAGAGTTCCACCGCCTCTGCCGCGCTCAGCGCGAACCGCTGGGGCTGGCCGGATGGGGGGCCGAGCAGTTCCCACTCGTAGCCGCTCGTGGGGACGAGCAGGCAACGCGAACGCAGGTCGCACCCCTGCTCGCGGGTGAGCGTTGCCGCGCAAAGAGCCAGCGCCGCCAGCGCCGTGCGTGCGGCGTAGTCCACCTTCGGGTCGGACGGCTTGCTCCCCTGAAGCGGGAATCGCAACCGTCGCAGAGCAGGCAGGGAGAGGACGGTGGTCTGGAGGGCTTTGTCGAGGGTGACGCCGCCGTGCTGCAGATCCTTCGTCTTTGGGTCTTTTATGGACGGTGTGACATTGCCGTGATTGGCCACAGAGGGTCGCCCAGCATCTGGCAGTTGCGACGTCAACTCCGATGCGTCCTTCCACGACTCGTCGGCCAACTGATATTGGAGCGTGGGTTCGTTGCGGCTTGTCGCTTTCGCGACATCGAGCGTCCGTTTTCCACTCTTGCCCAACAGCACCGGCAACTCGTGCCAAGCCTCCTTCTTGTTCACCTTGCCGTAGAGCAGCACCTTGACCTTTGGCTTCTTCTGAACGTCGCCGTCGATTGCCGCCTCATCAGGATCCAACGTCCAACCTCCGTCAGACCGCCGGAAAATCGGCCCGGCATTCCGCTCGATCTGCGCCGGATCGATCCGGCTGCTGGTCTTCACGCCCGTCTGCACGCCGATGCCGACGATCTCGGAGACCAACGCCCGCTGGAACTTGGCGCCCAGGCCGCCCTTGGGACCGGTAGAGTCCCACATGCCGAAGACCAGGGCCGTTGGGCAAACGTTGAAGAGTGCCGTGGCGTTGCGGATGTCCACGTGGTCGAGCGCCGCGCCGATATCTGACTTGCGGAACGGTTTGCCCCTGTGCAGGCTGTCGCGCAGGAGCGCGTCGGCGATGCGGTGCGGGGCTTCGAGGCTGGTGATCTTCAGCACCTTCTTGAGCCGTTCTTCCGCTTTCTCCGGCACCGGCGCCATCGCAAAGTCCACCGTGATGACCGGCAGCGGAAACCGCCCCCCCTCCTTGTCCTTCTCGGGATGGCCCTTTGCCCGCTTCCACGCCTCCAGCAGCGCGAGTTCCATCCTGTTCGCCTGCGACTGCACCGAGTCGAGCAGCACGCAATCCACCGGCTCGGCGTGCCCGGGCAGTCGCCGCTTCTCCATCGCGTACTTGCCGCCCTCGTACGTCGGCGGGAACACCTTGTCCCCCGCGCCGCCCGCGGGCTGGTACTCGGTGACGCAGCGGAACGCCGCGGCGGTGGGTGGGCGACCGTCACTCCCGCTCACGGCTTCGCTAAGGGTCTTCAATTCAAGCGGGACAGTCCTGGATTCGGTGGTGGACGCCATAAGTGGGCTCCTTGGGTCACAGGTGGGGGTGGGTCAGGCAGGCAAACCGGTTAGGTGGGGGGGGAGCGAAGCGGATGGGGCGAACGCCACCCGCCCCCCGTACCGCATGTTGTATCCTAACACATTCCGTGTTCCGATGCTTCTTCCGCGCCGGCGGCCGTTCTGCGGCACGGAACACGCGATTCTTGGCAGCACTCGCGCTCGCGGAAGCTCGAAATCGCTGACCGACGACACCAGTGGCTCGATCGACAGTCGCCGTCGATCGGTCTACGCCTCTTGTCGAGGGGCCTACGGCCGTCGTCGAGGGTTCGACAAGAGTCGTTGAGGGTTCAACGACTCTTGTCAAGGATTCAACAATCGTCGTCGAAGGGGATACGGCTCCCGTTGAGCCTTCCTTTGCTCTTGTCGGGCCTTCTTTTGTCGTTGTCGAAGGGTCTGCGAGGGCCGTCGTAGGGGTGGCAAACGTCGCCGAAGGCCCTGACCGGGTCGAGTTATGCAGGTGTGACATCATGCAGAGCCACCATTTGGCCCCGGCGGTTCTTGCGCGTCCCGACAGCCGAATCGCCATCCCACAGGTGCTCGAGGTACGGCCGGAGGGACTTTCGGGCGCGACATGCCCACACATCAGCGGTCTTACGACTGATCCCGCGGCGGGCCGCGAACTCGTCGAGTGAATCCCGAAGCCACGCCCACAAAGCGCAGCGATGGTCCGACCGGAGGTTCGCTTGTCGTAAGGCGCGTTTGATGTGCCGCCGGAGGTCGTGCCGGATCGCCACCTCGTCCACCCGATCGGAGTGAGCCTCAGGACGGGTACGCATGAACTCAACGTCGCGGGCGGCCCGGCGGTTACAGGCGCGCTCACGTTCCCTGATGAGATTCTTGAACGATTCGACCGTGTAGGATTCGGGGTTCGCATGAGTCGGCACCGGATGTCGCGACAACTTCAGGAACAGAGCTTTGAGAAGGTCGTCGGCACTCTGCCGCACTTCCTCGCAGGCGGAACGAGCGGTGAGGCGACGCAGTTGAGGTGCGAGGCGGGTCAGGAGCGATTCGATGGGAACGGCGATCATTTGGCATCTCTCATTGGCGACGATGGAGCGGTCCGGGAACACCTACTCAACGCCGCCGAATCGTACTCGGCTACAGGAGAATGTTTGACCTGAAACGCCCAGTAACCTTGACGCTCTGCGTCGCTCAGTCTACCATCGCTCCGTGGCGATGACCAATCCACCTTCGGTCAGAGAGTCGAGTATTCCCAGACCCGCGCCGGCTCCGAGCGCTCGGGCAGACGGATCGCTCTGGACTTGGCCTGGCCGTCGATGTCCACGATCACCTCGGCGGTACCGGGTGGGAGCAGAACTGGTGCATCGAAGTACAGACGGTCGCCGCCCACCTGGGCCACGGGGATATGCGAATCACCGACGCGGAGCGATAGCCGCACCCGGGCCGAATAGCCACCGCTGCCGGCGCCATTTGATCGAGACGCCGTGATGGACCCGTTGGATGAGGACATTCTGCGTCGATCCCAGGAATACGCCGAACGGTACGCGCTGCACCTTGATCGTAGGCTCGGCTTCGGCAAGGACGGGACCGTCTGGGAAACGGATCGACAAACGGCATTAAAGGTCTTTCGCCACGCGGACCCGATTCGGCGAGAGGTTGCGGCGTATGCCCGGCTAGCGGAGCGCGGAGTCCTCGATGTGAATGGGCACCGCGTCCCCCAGGTCGAGCGAGTGGATGATGGATTGCTCGCCATCGAGATGACGATCGTGCAGCCGCCCTTCGTGCTGGACTTCGCCAGCGCGTATCTCGACCATGCCGCGCCGGAGTTCCCCGAAGAGGTGATGGAGGAGTCGCGCACTCGCAAGAGCGAGGAGTTTGGTTCGAACTGGCCGAGAGCGGCGGGTGTGCTGGCCGCGTTGCGTCGCCTTGGCATCGACATGACGGACGTGCATCCTGGCAACATCGGGTTTGGTGATGATGGCTGACCACCGCCTCCGCGGCTGACCAGTCGCGGCCCCATTGAAGACTGGGCGTTTCGGGTCAGCATGGTTTGTACTCCGTCTCTTCCGCGGCATCACAACCGCGGCCCCATTGAACCGCCGTCATCCGACGGTGCCGGCGGTTCTTCAAATCACCACCATCCCGCTCTCGGCCTCCGGCAATCCCGGCCCCATGAACGTCGAGGATTCCCGCGCGGCCCGGCCCCATGAACGTCGAGCATTCCCGCGCGGCCCGGCGCCGCGTCGAACTCCTCGTGCAGGCGCGGCAGGTCGGGGAGGGCTTGGCGGGCGGCCTTGATGAACGCGGGGTCGCGCAGGGTCTCGTAGGTCACGCCCTTGAAGACCGCTGTGATCCTGGCCTCCGCGAGCATCGACCGCGCCGAGCCGGCGAGGCGTGCGAGCGCATCACGCAGCGCTTCGTCGATGGAGAAGCCCGGGAGCCTTCCCCTCCATCGGGGCGGGGGTGAGGCCTTGACCGCGGGCAGGAGTGCCGCGTGCAACAGCGCGAGGCGTTCGTCGATCATCGCCTGCATTTCGGACTGCCGCCGGGCCCGGATGCCGGCGAGCATCCGCGAGAGGCGGTTGACCGCCCAGATGAACTTGCGCTTGTCAGCCGCGCGGATCGCCTGGCCGTACCCGGGGAGCGAGATGAGGTACTTGCGGGCGATGAAGTCGCGGATCCTGCGGACCTGGGGCACCCAATCCACGGTCTCAGCGCCGTCCAAGAGCCGGAATGAGCTGCGCAGAAGCCGCTTGGCCTCTTCATCCACAAGACCGATGAGGTCCGGCGGGATGGTCAAGGTTCGGCGCGTGGGCAGGCAGCCTTCGAGGCGGAACTCGACGAACTCCAGGCGCGAGGTGAAGACGCGGAGGGCACGCGCGAGGTCGAAGGACTGGGGCGGGATGGCCTTGAGGTCCGCCGCGACCTCGCCGATGCGGGCGCGATCGGCCTTGTCGAGGCCGATGGCCTGTTCGCGACATCCCTGGGGACCGATGCCGAGGTCGCGTGCGAGGCCTTCGGGCGTGCCGCTGAGCCGGATCGCGTTGGGCCTGGGTTGCTTGGAGTTCCCGCCCGCCTCGACGAGAAGCGGGGTGGGAGCGAAGACGATGAGATCATCGTCGACGATGAGCAGCCCGAGCCTGACCCCCGGCTGGCGGCGGAGCATGGTCCCCAGCCCCGCCGCGGTGCGTTCGAGGATCGCCAAGGCCTCGATCGTGCCGTAGCCGATGCGGAAGACCTCGGGATCGACATCAAGTACGATGGTCACGGCGTCCGGGCCCAGCGCGGGCCATCGATCGGCCAGGGCTAGAGCGATGGGCAAGCTGATTCCCGGCGCGACGAGCACGATCCTGCGATGGGCCTGCGCGATCAGGCGGGTGAGCACTCGGTCGTCGATGCTTGTAATGGCCTGGGCGTTCAGCGGGAGGCTCCTTTGGGTCGTGAGCGGTACGGCAGGCGGCCGAGGTCGTACGAGGACGCAGCGCGATCGGCCGCCAGGGCCCGGTACGCCGCGGTGGTGAACCAGCTCGCATGGCCGAGCATGTACTGGGCTTCTTCCACGGAGCGTCCGGCGCGAATGAGGGAGATGGCGTAGGCGCGGCGGAGGTCGCGTGTGGTGAGTCCGGCGTGGCCGGCGCGCTCGGCGATGCGGCCGATGATGTCGTAGATGGCCTGGTCCGTCATGCGGCGGAAGCGGATGAGGCCCGCGCGATCGACGGGCAGGAGCAGCGGGCCGGGCCCAGGGGGGCGAACCGCGAGCCAGTCCGCCACGGCGCGACGAGCGGCGGCGGGGAGGTCGATGAGCCGGTCGTACTCGGGCCTCTCGCCCCGGATGTGGAGTCGGCCCTCGGCAAGATCGAGGTCCGCGAGATCGAGTCCGGCGGCCTCTGAGCGGCGCAGGCCCGAGCACAGGAAGATCGCCAGCAGGGCGGCATCGCGCCGGCCTGCCGCGCTCGGGTCCGAAGCGCAGGCGAGGAAGAGATTTCGAAGGATGGCGGTGCTGACCGGTGTGGAACGATCGGCCCGGGATGGCTTGATCTGTTCGAGGCCGGCCGCTCCTTGAAACACCGATTCCTGCATGAGGCCCATGTCGCGTGCGGCCCGTAGCGTGCCGCGAAGAGCCGAGAGCATCTTGTTGGCGGTCGCGGGCGCGAAGCGCTCCTTGAGTTGAGCCCGCAGGGCGATCGTTCGTTCGCGCGTCAGTCGTTCCCAGCGGAAATGGTGCGGATCGGGCGATCCTCCGGCGATGATGGCGGCGATCGAGGCAAGGGCTTGGTGAACCGTCCGCCTCGATCCGGGACCGAGCCCGCCGAGGTAGCGAGCGGCGGGCGAGCGGCCGATCTCGCGACCAGGATCGATCCACGTTCGGTTCGGACGGGATTCAGGCACGGGGGGCTCCGGGTGGGGGGGCCACGGGCATTCGATCCCCATCGTCGAAGACCAGTTCCCGCTCCGGCCATCGGAGCGCGGCCAGGCGGCAGGTGTAGGGCCCGGTCGTTCGGCCGAGCTTCCGCTCCGCCGCCCGCCCGCCCACGGAGTAGTCGATGCAGATCGCCGCGCCGCGGCCCAGCATGGAGTGCAAGGGGTAGCACGAGAGCAGACCGTCGTCTTTCTGGAGGGCGGAGAGAGGGATGCGCCAGTAGTGGCCGAAGACCACCGGGATGGCGTCGTCGTAGGTCTCCCACCAGGGATGGCGGGCCTCGTGCCGCACCTTGCCGCCCGCGAAGAACGGGGCGGGCGCGCGGACCTCCGGCCCGGAGGTGATGAGCTTCATCGGGTTCTCATTCTGATGGGCGAGGTTCACGGCCGTGCAGTCGGGCTCGCCCGCGTATCGCTCCCGGATGCGAGCGCGGTGATTGGCCATCGCCTCCGCCGGCCCCGGGGCTGAAGCGACTTCTCGCAGCGCGGCCGCGTGCCAGCAGGCATGGACAACGCGGAGGTCGTCGCGCTCCATGGCGAGCGGCTGGGCTCCCAGAAACGCGAGGATCTCGTCGCGCTCGCGATCGGAAGCAACGGGTTTCTCGTGGGGTGAGGGGCCGTGGCCGAAGAGCCAGGTGTTCTCGCGCTTGCGCAGGCCCGCGAGGGCGTTGAGATCGTGATTTCCGAGGACGGTGGAGGCCCGCCCCCGGTCGGCGAACTCCGCGATGCGCCGGACCACGCCCGGGCTGTCGGGGCCGCGATCGATGAGGTCGCCCAGGAAGACCATTCGACGGCCATCCGCGTGCGAGCCGTCGGGGCGGTAGTCGAGGTGCCCCAGCACCGCCTCCATGGCGTCGAGCTCGCCGTGGATGTCGCCGATCAGGTCGAGCGGCCCATCGGGGAGGCGGTCGAGGGGCCTCCAAGGGCGGGGCGGCCTGGCTTCGGGCCCGGCTGGGTCGAAGCCGGCGGGAGCCGGACGATCGGACGCGTGGTTTCGGACGGCCTCCATCGGGCACCTCCGGCCACAGTGTAAATCAACATTCTCAAAAGTCAAACGGAACCATTGTACCGCTGTCACCGTCACCCGGAATTACTCGGCGCGGGCGATCACGGACCGTCGCGGGCTCCTCGGGCTTCCCGCATCGATGGCGTCAGTTCGGCGGACGAGCAATGCCATGGACGCCAACACGATCGATCCACAGAGTGCCGAAGGTCGAGTCGCCATCCCGCCGTACGCGTGCATGCAGCTTGCAGCGTGCGGGAGTGTATCCGCCAACTTGCCTAGCTCATCCGTTCTGGCCACCCTCGCATACTGCTCAAGGAAGTCGACGACCGTCCATGCTCCGGCGCCCGATTCCTTCACTTCAGGAATACAGGTCCTTCCGAGCGCGATATGGCCTGTCAAGTGCTCAGTAGGTGCCTGGCCCCGAGGTGGCGGGGTCGCCTGGTCGGTCGTGGGCTCCGGCGGAGCCGGCGCAACCCGGCGAGGCGCCTCGGGGGCCTTCCGCTCGCACGCGACATGGAGCGCCGCCGCGCGTGCGCTTCACCGCGGTCCCAGATGGACAGGTCCTCCAGCAACCTCGCCCAGTCGATGCCCTTCACGCCCTTCGCGTGCGGCACGCGCCCATCGCACGCCTTTGCGGCGCCCTCCTGCGCCCATCGAAGATGAGGCTCGATCGCGGGCAGGGGCGAGCAGAGCAGTGCAGCCGTCTGAGCCGGTGCAACGTTGTAGGCAGTCAGTATCCGAAGATCATCTGATTCCTGGCCGAGTCTACGCCGTAGATGGCCTGCGCCTCATAGCCGTAATCGCGCCAGGGGTTGGAGCCAAAGCCGCGGCCTCCTGATCCAGAGCCGACCCCCATAGCCATCCCCGCCGCCATGCCCACGAAGGCGCTCTGCCACAGCGCCTGGCGGCGGCTCTTTTCCGTGGCGCGGAGGGCCGATTCGGTCGAGTCGAGCCACCTGGCGAGTTCGAGCTGGGCCCATCCGCCATGACCCAGCGCCATGGAACGCTCGAGCGATGTGCTTCGTGGATTTGACTTGAGAGTTCCCCAGTAGTCGATCTCTTCGGGGGCGGCGAGGACGAGGATGGCCTGGAGTGCCTCGCCGTCGGGAGGCGCATCCCCTTCGAACTTGATGTCGGGAACATACACCAGGCCAAGAAAGGCCTCGTAGAGTCCGGCGTCTGGAGCCTCGACGAGCGCACGCTGCGCGTATTGCACGGCCTTGGCGCGGAGCGAAAAAACGGATGTGCCCGGGGGTGCATTGTGAACCGCGAGCGCGTGCACATGGGCGAGTGTGAAGAGAAGGTAGTCGTCGTGCGGGCTGATGCTGAGCCGACCCTGCAGGAGCCGATTGACGTGCTCGAACCCCCCTGCAAGTGTCAGGCAGATCGCCCATCGGTTCAAAAGTTCGGCGTTGTAGTCGCTGATCGAATCCCAAGCGACCGCGAATCGCCCGGCGGCTTCAGCAATGCGATCTTCACGCTCGTGAACCAGACCCTCATCGATCAGCCGCTCGAAGGCTTGACTACCTTCGGCCCACTTCACGACCCTGCCTTGCGACTCCAGTTCCGCGCCAGCTCGAGTGAAACGGAGGGTCCACCAGGACTCATCGGTCCGCGTCGAGGAGAGCATAAAGACGGAGTTGGCGTCCGTGAACGTGTGCCCGTTGATGCTCAGCAGCACATCGCCTCGCTGCAAACCCGCATCCTGCGCCGTGGAGTTGGGCGGGACCTTGGCGACCTTGAGCGGAGTTTCGGAGGAGTTGTCATACAACAGGCCGAGATTCACCCACTCGTCGAACGGGGTGGGTAGCGAGATCGGTTCCTCCGGTGTCGGGATGGCTGGATACACCCGCGGGGAGGCCGCATCGGGACAGGCGTCCGCCCGGGCTCGCCAGCGGGCCACGGCTTCCGGCGCGGCGGCGTTGGCTTCGTAGAGGTCAGCCAGGAACCGGAACACCCACTCCGGATCGCGATGGTCGAACGTCCAGGCCCTGTTACCGGCCATCAGGCAGGAGTGGACGGCTTCGGCGTGCTTGCCCGTCTGTGACTGCGCCACCGCGAGCCTCCACCACGCGCCCGACTGGGTCTGTCCAAAGATCGCGGCGTAGTTGAGGTTCTCGGAGGCTTCGGCCCATCGTCCCTGGTCCGCGAGGGCGCATCCGAGCTGGAAGTAGGCCTTCGCGCGGGCGCGATACCAGTTCAGATCGGCATCGGGGAGATAGGGAATCGCCGCTCTTGCGAGGCGTTCCCGCTCCTTGGGATCCGGGGCGAGCGAGGCACGCCAGGTCAAGATACGGACATCGTTCTCCTCGGCATCGAAGCGTCGGAGGAGTGCGTCCGCGTCGGCGTGCTTGCCCTCCGCCGCCAGCCGCTTCGCCATGGCAAGCGATGGGCCGAACGCTTCGGGGTGTGCCTTCACGTAGGCTTCGAGCAGGGCGGGAACGAGCGACGTGTCGGTCTTGCTCGATCGCACCCGGTCCTCACGCCTTGTCGTCTTCTCGAGCGAACTACATCCGGTACAGACAACAAGAACAAGCATGAAGCAGAAGGCCGCCCTGCATGTTGATACGAGTCGCATCTGAAACGCTCCGGAACTCAGAACGGCGGGAAGAGATCCTCTTGTCAGGCTACCGTGAACGCCGGTAGTACGCATGAACGATCGGGCCCTTGATCATCAGGACATCGGTCGCGCGGTCCAGATACACCTCCATGGGTTTGCCATGGTCCGTGGGAAAGCCACCCCATTCTCCGTTGAGCAGGATCGCGTCGCGACTCTTCTGCCATGTCCCTACGTAGATCTCCGGGCTCGACCTGACGATGATCCGACGCCATGTGCCGTTGGCACGGATGGCGAGGACCTCCGAGCCGCTTTTCGAGTCGAAAGCGATCCGAGTGCCCGTCGCCCGAGAGGCTCTTGACCCTGAGAGTTCCGGGTCGAACCTCCACTCTCCTGTGTACCCGTTGCCGGAACGAAACACGGCCAGCGAGATCGCGAGGGTCGCCGCGACGATGGCTGGCACACCGAGGAACAGACCGAGGATCCGTCGACGACTTGCCGAAGACCTCGGCGTCACGGCTTTGGCGTCAAGCAAGGCATCGGAGTCGGCTTCGGCATCGTGCGTCTGAGTGTCCTGCATGTGCGCTCCAATCCAGTGAATGATCAGCAGATGGCCCGCTTGCCCGGAACGGGGTCATGAAGAGTTCAATCGAGATCGACGTGCCACGAAGTCTCGTGCGCGCCCATGTCCACTATCGGGCCCGATCCGACGCCCTTGTTGGGAGTCAGGGGATCATCAACGAACCTGGGCACACCCGCGAGATCCCTGACACTGCCTGCCGGAACAAGGAAGTTGGAGCCCGAATCCACGCACGGGGATCCCAGCCAGAGGCGCAGGTCCTCGTCACCCGTGCCCGCAAGACCATCCGCGCCCAGGAGCGAGAAGAACTTGGGGTCGAAGCCGTGGTTGCCGATGCCGCCGAATGCGCCGTTCCACCCCTGAATGCAGGAATAGTGGACGACGAGCGTGCTGGTGCTGCCTTTGCCGAGGTTGGAGGCCTGGGTGGGTCCGCCGAAGCTCGGCCGGTTGTCCGAGAGGATGCTGTTGGTGATGGTGAGGCTGCCCCCACCATGGACGAAGACGCCGCCATTGGATCCGTTGACCATCGTTCCCAATCCGTTGGAGACGATCGAACAGCCAGCGATGGTCGCTGAACCTTTCTGCACATAGACCGCTCCTCCGAGGTCCGAGGCCTTGTTGCCGACGAAGAGGCTGTTCGTGATGAGGGAGTTGCTGTCATTGAGAAACATCGCACCACCCTGCGTTGCCTGGACGGTGTTCCCGATGAACGTGCACCGATCGACGATGGTCAAGCCGCGGAGGCGGTAGAGGCCGGCTCCCTTTGCAGTGATCATCCGCCCTTCGTTTCGCAGGAACTGGCACTCTCGAAGCGTCAGGACGCCGTCAACGACGTAGAGGCCCGCACCGACGGCTCCACCGCCCGGAGGCCCGGAGTTCTCGACGATGAGGCAACGAGTGAGCGTCGGGCTGCCGCCGTTGGACATCATGCCGCATGCGGCCGTGCCGAGATTCCTTGCGATCGTGCAGTTCGTAAGCGTTGGGCTTGCGGCGAAGAGGAGGAGGCCGGCCCCGGGATTCGCCGGATCGATCAGCCCATAGCCGCCCGTGATGATGAGGCCATCGAGCACAGTGGTCGGCCCCACACCCGTCGCGCGGACAACATGGGCGGAGTTCTCGGTGTAGTTGACAAAGCCCGGGGTGTCGTTGCCCAGGAGGTCCCCCGTGAGAATCGTTGGAAACTTGGCGGGATCCCGATCATCAGGAGAGCCGCCCGGGCCGAGCCCTCGGAATCCGCCGCGGATGGCCACGCCATCGACCAGGTGGAACGATGCGAGTTGATCACCGGGCGTCTGGCCAACACCCTGATCGGGCTTGTGCGTGCCTTCGGACACACGCAGCTCGTGAATGGTACTGCCCGGTGCTCGGGCAGCCACGAGCGCGTCCTGGAGCGTGGGGTAGGCATCCTGCCAGGAGGTTCCGATCCCAGAGCCTGTCGCGCGAGGATCGACGAATCGGATGTCGGCTCTGGAGGTCGAGGCCACGAACAGGGTCACGGCGCAAGCGATCAGACGCATACGCCACATGGGCAATGTCGTACGTATGCCCCCAGAGACGCGCCGGTTGCGAGGTGCTCTCCCTGTCGCGCGCCGTCCGCGGCGACTTTGCACGGCACGAGAAGTCGGAAGGCCTGACAACCGACGATCCCATGTGCTCTGTGCCATGTCGCGCAACAGCGAGGGGAGATGGCTCTCAGGGAGCATCCCGGCGACGCGAAAGGCCCCTGCGTAGTCGCAGGCCCACGCACGAGCGATCACGACTTGTCGGAGCACTCGCTTGTCTGGCCCTTCAGAGAGCGACGCCCCGATGCGGAGCGCATCGGTGATCTCGCTGTGGCGGGCGTGAACTAGCGCGGCATAGGTGAGGCACGCCTTGCGATCGAGCGGATGTTCAGCGATGTTCCCCATCCGTTCAAGTTCACGCGCGATTCGACGAGAAGCGCCATGGTTTCCAGCTTCGTGCCACGTGACGGCAACCGTTGCGAGCGCCTCAGCGGTTGAGTGTTGTCGGGAGTCCCGGGCGTGGGCCTCCGCCTCGCGGATCAGTTCATCACGCCGCTCGAAACCGCCCACGATGTGATGCGCCAGCGCGAGCTGACACGGCACTTCAACATCTTGCCAGGGCCCATGGCGTTGGATCCCGTCGAGCAACAACTTCGCCCGGTCGAGATCGCCCACGATCGTCCAGGCCGCGATCAGATGGATTTGATCGCTCAATTGCGCTCGAGAGTCGGCCTCAGCCGCATCCAGCATCATCTGAGCGGCCAACCGATGGCCGGAGTCCAGCGCGTGGAGTGCGGCCCTCACAAGGGTGGAAGCACGCTTCCCGTACGCCGAAAGAGCGGCCGAAGCCTCGACCGCGGAGATAGCATCGCCGACCCCGGCGTGCGCGAGAACGACCCCGATGGCACCGAATGACGCTGAGGCAGTGCCCGCGGTAACGCTCGCATCCTCCTTTGCCTGGGTGACATTGCCGCGGAAGCCCTCAGCAATGGCAAGGGCAGCCCTCACGCCGGGCTCGGCGTGGCTGCGCTGCGATGTCAGGAGCATCCGGCGCGCGCCATCCGTGTCGCCAAGGTATGCCCTGGCCGTCGCCAGATCCTCAACATCAAATGGCCTTGGATTGGCCCCCATCTCCTTTTCTGCACGGTCGATTTCAGCGAGGAGTTTATTTCGGAAGCGAGCGTGTGAGGAATCATCCTGCGATTGAGCGAACTCGGCCTTGGCTGCTGCAGGCGACGTTGCCTTCGCCATCGCGCGTGCCGGCAAGTGGGGATGAAAGGGTCGATCCGGGCCGAGCCGATCCAACTTCGCGAGGTAGCGCTCCGCAGCCTGATCCGCTCCGCGGTCGTACGCACGCTCCGACCTCCGTTCGAGGATGGATTCACGGGTGTGTCCAAGCGCGTTGGACATGATCGCAGATACGAGAAGGGCTGACGGAAGCCACCTCGCGCCGATTCCAGCGACAGCGGAAAGCAGCACGAGCGTCGTGAGCGCAACACATGCAAAGAGCGGCCCGAAGCCGATGACACCCGCAACGCCAGGGCCAGTGTGCCCGATCCACGCAGCGACGCCGTCGAGGTGGAGCCACTCGACGATGCCGAGTTTGTTCTCGAGCCACATGACAGGGTTCGCGACGTTGTAGGCCCACGCGGGCACCACGCCACCGAGGACCCAATCGGTCACCAGGAGCAGAGCCGTGCCTAGGACGAAGATCAGCGTCCACTGGATCATTGCTCCTGCCCATCCCGATTCAGAGTCATTCATGGCAACCGTCCTTTCCTTCTGAGATCTGGCCGGTGAACCGTCATGCCCTTGAAGTGGTGTTCGACACACCATGCCAACCCATCAAGAAAGCCTCCATCGCAAAGGCCACGCGCCAATGACCGATGAGGACTCGCCAAGGAACACGCCGCAAAGTGCTTGCGGCGACAATGTCAGCTCCATTGCGAAGCCCACGGCGCGATTGCATTGGGGTTGAAGCCAGGGCAAGATATCCACAAACTCTTGTAAAACAGAAGTATGCGGCCAGACAGGTCGCCGATCAGCAGGGCCACACCTGCGCAAGGCTGCTTCCCCTTGAGGTATCCTGCGTAAATGTCCGGCTCATCGGAACAGCCTCGAGAGTTGCACCCCAATCGCGTCGAAGGTGCGGCTCGCCTGACCCCTGTCTACGACCGCCTTCGCCGTGCGGCTCAAGGCCAGCTCGACCGCGCGCCCGACGAACGCACCCTACAGGCCACCGCCCTTGTCCACGAGGCGTACCTGAAACTCGCACAAGGTGGGCACTCGCTCCCGGATGACCCCGAGCACCTTCTCGCCCTGTTCATCCGCACCATGCGGCACATCGTCCTCGATGCGCACCGGAAACGGGCCCGCGCCAGGCACGGGCTCGGAAAGCGCCCTGCTTCGCTTGAGGCTGTCGCCCCGCCGCAGGATTCGTCGTTTTCCTCTCTGGACGACCTCGATCCGGAGGCGTTGCGAGCCGCCCTGGAACGCTTCGAGCGGGAGGAGCCCAATGAACTCCACAAACTGCAAGCCTTGGAACTCTCGATCTTCCATGGCTTTACGACCGAGCAGGCCGCCGAGATCCTCGGCGTGGACGTTCGTACGGTCCAGCGATACACAAAGGCCGCGCGCGCCTGGCTCTACAACGCCCTTTCTCAAGGGAAGTAGGTGGAGGACCACCAATGCCCGATGAACCCCGTCCCTTCCGCAGCGCGATGGACATTTTCATCGCCGCGGCAGAACTATCGGGCTCGGCCCGTGAGTCGTATCTACGAGAGGCATGCGGCCAGCATGCCGACCTCCGCGCCCGGGTCGACGGACTCCTCAACGCTGACCGCGCAATGGGTGGGTTCCTCGATCCTGTCGCCTCCACTCGCCTTGCACCGGGAGATCGACTAGGGCGCTATGAGGTGCTGGAGTTCATCGGCCGCGGCTCGTTCGGGGATGTCTACCGCGCCCGTCAGACCTCACCGGTCGATCGGATCGTGGCGATCAAGGTCCTCACCCGGGCCGACCCGGAGTCGGTGACCCGGTTCGAGTACGAGCGGCAGGCGCTCGCGCTACTGGAGCACGAAGGGATCGCTCGCCTGTACGATGCGGGCGAGGACCCCTCGCGGCGGCCGTACCTGGTGATGGAGTACGTGGAGGGTCGCCCCGTGACCCAGTGGGCCACGGAGGCCGGGCTCGCGATCCCAGCGCGGCTGGAGCTGTTCCTTCGGGCGTGCGAGGCCGTGCAGCACGCGCATCAGCGGGGCTTCATCCACCGGGACCTCAAGCCCTCGAAC